>Ga0315279_10000576_pt1 | contig 71629 bp, 68 predicted proteins | sample YL17G06_20_MG_FD_203694 | JGI IMG/M metagenome (GOLD analysis project Ga0315279, IMG submission 203694) | Sediment microbial communities from Yellowstone Lake, YNP, Wyoming, USA - YL17G06_20 | ecosystem: Environmental > Aquatic > Freshwater > Lake > Sediment | place: USA: Wyoming | collected...
CAAGATTGACAATGTGTTGACCGCCGGGTGAACGTCTATGATTCTACCGTTTTACTTCGCATTAACTCTTTGTCGTGAGGGTCTCGGAGGCGGGCAACTTTTTATACGAACTTAGTTTTAGCGTTCGCGGGCCATCGAGGATGAAGGAGACGGTAGCGACTTTGGGTTTTATCCTGTTCTTCGTAGGCTCGATGATGGATATTGCGGGCTCGACATCTGTCACGCAGGGTGGGACCCCAGCGGCACTTTACTTCAAGGTGGGCATAATCGAAGTGCTCGGGTCGATAATCTTCCTAGCTGGGATATTCCTGATCGTTAAGACTCGGTAAGCCGGGTCGAAATGGCCACGAAGAGGTCACGGCGCAAATTTCGGGTGGTCGTTCTCCGAATAGGCCATAGAATCCCTAGGGACAGCCGCGTGACGACTCACGTGTGTTTGACCGCTCGAGCCTTAGGTGCGGATGGCGTGTACATTGCCGATGTACAGGACCGGGAGCTCGTCGAAAGAGTAAGCCGGGTCGTCCAAGAATTCGGAGGAAACTTCACAATCGAGGCCGGGAAGCCCTGGCGCTCAACCGTGAACGAATGGAAGCGAGGGGGCGGGAAAATTATACATCTAACCGCATACGGACTACCCTTGCCCAAGGTTGTGGCTAGGATCAGGCGTTCTGACGCTGATAAACTGGTCATAGTCGGAGCTGAGAAGGTTCCTGGCGAGATCTACGGTTTGGCAGACTGGAATGTCGCCGTAACCAATCAACCCATCAGCGAGGTAAGCGCCCTAGGCATTTTCCTGGACTGGTTGTTTAAGCACAGTCGCCTTGAGCGAATCTACCAAAACGCAAGAATTCAAATCGTCCCCACTGCCCACGGAAAGAATGTTGTGAGGAACTAAGCGCTATCACTAGGCTTCAGTTTGCCCTTAATCCTTATGATGTCGCCTAGAGTGACCTCCGGAGGAGCGGCCATCTTCGGAACGGTTGTCTCCTTGCGTGGAACAAGTAACTTGATTCTCAACTCATGCTCCAACTCTCTACACAACTTTGTGTCAGGGGCCATTTTCCCTGTCTCTATCTTCTGGATAACGGACAGCTTCTCCTTCACTCGTTTGGCAAGTTCCTCTTGGGACAATCCCATCTTCATGCGTTGGCGGCGAACGAGTGTCGAGTAATCGTCAGCAACCTCTGACTCTTCCATTCCTCTGGGCAATTCGGGGGCCCTTTGGTGAGTGGCCTTAGGCATTCGGAGTGTACCAGGCATGCGTTGTCGCATTGGAGCCGGTGTTTCATCATGGTACGGTTTGCCTAGATGTTGGCAGGTACTGCAAACGAGCATCTTTGCTCCTTCAACGCGTACCCTGAAAGCTGGGCCCGTGATCTCTCTGCCGCAAATATCGCAGTTCAAGGCCCCGCACCCTATGCAGTTCTTCGCGAACTAGAAATTTAAATTGGCTTGTTCGAGTATTGAGTACTTGATAGAAATGGACCGTCCGACTCTAGCTCAACTTCGCAAATTGGTGGGCGTAGCGAATTACCAATTCGGAGCGGGAGTAGGTCCGGCGCTTTTCAATAGGCGAGTCTTCGTCGAATGCTCGAGGCGAACTGGAAGAATTCGGTATATCTACAGAGACAACCGTCTGATCGCAACGTTGCGGCCAAGGGACGGCTATTTGGCGCTGACACCTGATGGCGCAAGTCTCCTCCTATCGGGAGTTAAAACCCCCCCAAACATCGTAATCATCCAGGCTGACGTGGCCGACGTTGTCCGGGGCGGGGGCGATGTTTTCGCAAAACATGTTGTGCAAGCTGATTCCAGCCTTAGACCCGCGGAAGAGGCTATTGTCACTGACGAGCGTGGAGGCTTAGTGGGCGTCGGAAGGGCTGTCCTGAGCGGACATGACATGATGCATTTCAAGAGGGGAGTTGCCGTAAAGCTGCGCAGGGGAGTCGAAGAGGTCTCAGGAAACCGCCGGACAGATAGCTAACCGTCACCTAGAAGTTCGTCTTAGGTATCTATACCGAACAAGAAGGGCGATCACAACTGTCTAGCTAGCGCTCTAGGGTAGGATACGTGTTGAACGAAATCAAGGGAAGCAATTTGGGGGAGTAGGTTCAGCGGCAGATGTATAGTTGCCACATGGCCTGTGAATGTTTCCAGTGTTCCTAATCCTAGGAGTTGTTGAATTTGTCCTGATGACGGGACATAGGAAAAAACGACTACAACCCTCACCTGCGCCTGGCTTTTGGTTGAATGTTCGGCAAGGAAACTACGCAGGCCTGGGTCGGCCTTCCAGTGAAGCATAACCAGCGGGTCAAAAAAGAACGTGGCGCCTATAGTCTGGACTAGCGGTGAAATTGTTGCCAGAATAAGTACAGCGACCAAAAGGAGCTTCCGTGAATCTCTGTGCCAACTCAAGGAGCTATAGCATCCTTCGATGAATGCGGAGTCACCATGATTGTGACACGTCGCAATTTCTGTGGCGTACTCAACTGGGTCTATATAAGTGTCTACGAATTTTCCAATCAACGCGCGGGAATTTCCTGTGCAGGATTATTGACCTACAACTTCAAACAGGAGTCATTTGCATAGCTGCTGAATGATGTGCCACCTTGGCCCCAATAATTCTCGACGGCTCCTCACTAACTATAGAGGATTTGATTCAAGTAGCCCGGAATGGAAGGCAGGTCGATATTTCCCCTGAATCGGTTGAGAGAATTGAGAGATCACGCGCAGTTTTGGAGCGATTGGCTCGCGAAGGTAAAACGATTTACGGCGTTACGACAGGTTTTGGGGCTCTGAGTAACACACGGATCACGTTAGACCAGGCGCAACAGCTTCAGACGAATCTTTTGAGAAGCCATGCGTGCGGCGTCGGGGAAAACCTTACGAAGGATATTGTTCGTGCCGTGATGCTTTTGCGCTTGAACACTCTCGCAAAAGGCCTTTCAGGCGTCAGGCTAGTGGTGCCGCATTTGATTCAGAGCTTCCTAAACATAGGAATTCATCCTCAGATTCCATCGAAGGGGTCGGTAGGAGCCAGCGGCGACCTCGCGCCTCTCTCACATATGGCCTTAGGGTTAATTGGTGAAGGGCTTGTAGAATTCCACGGTGAAATCGTCCCGGCTTCGGAAGCTATTCGGAAAGCGGGTCTTTCACCTCTGAAGGTTACTATGAAGGAGGGCTTGGCGTTAAACAACGGGACACAAATGTCCACCGCCGTAGCAGCCCTGGTAGTCTTTGACGCGGAGCAGTTGATCAGAACGGCAGAGGTTGCAACATCTGTCTCATTGGACGCGCTCCGTGCTTTCGCGGAGGCCTTCGACGCTAAAATTCATCAGGTTAGAAGCTTCAAGGGCCAAGTGGAGTCAGCGAGTAACATACGCTCTCTGATTCAGGGAAGCAAACTGGTTAAGGAGAGTCTAACGGGGGAGCATGAATCCGCGCAGGACGCTTATTCCTTGAGATGTACCCCTCAGATCATCGGCGCCGCTAGGGAAGCTGTTTCTTTCGCGCGAAGATTGGTTGAGGTCGAATTGAACTCTGCCACTGACAACCCGCTGGTTTTCGCGGAAAGTTCGGAGGTGCTGTCAGGGGGGAACTTCCATGGACAAACCATGGGTATGGCGATGGATGTTGTGTCGATAGGATTGGCGACGGTTGCGAATCTTTCGGAAAGGCGGACCTACAGGTTGCTGGACTCACACTTGAGCAATGGACTTCCTTCATTCTTGGTAGGGGCGAAGGAATCAAGCGGCTTGCATTCAGGCTTAATGGCGGTGCAATATACAGCGGCAGCGTTGGCATCGGAGAACAAAGTTCTGGCGCACCCTGCGACCGTCGATACAATACCTACGTCAGGTGGCATGGAAGATTTCGTAAGCATGAGCCCCACAGCGGGGCTTAAAGCGAGAACGATTTTGGAGAATACACGTCACGTAATCGCAATCGAAATCCTCTGCGCAACACAGGCCCTTGACTTTCGCGACCCTAGCAAAAGCGGTAAGGGAACAAGGGCTGCCTACGCGAAGGTTCGAGAGAAAGTTCCGATGATTAGAGATGACCGTGCATTGGCTGGCGACATTGAAGCTATTGCCAAGATGATTTCTGATGGTAACCTACTCGAGGCTGTTGAGTCTTCGGTCGGCCCGCTAAAGTGACTCGTGACATTCTTATTACGCTCCGCCACAAGTTTGAGGGTTGACAAAAATTGGCCTATAAGGCGATGAGAGCGGCCCGCGGCGTCCCGACCGGGCGCGATGCAATGCGCATGATGCAGAAGATGGGAATGAAGGTGGACGAAGTTCCAGCTGTCTCTCAAGTCATCATAAAGACAGCTGGGAAAGACATTGTGATAGAGGAACCCAACGTAACCCTTGTGACCGTGCAGGGCCAAGCTATGTACCAGATTGCGGGTGGTCGAGTCTCAGAGGCGGTTACTAGTGCGCCAACCGAAAATGTTCCTCTTGACTCGGACGTTCAGCTAGTGGCTCAGCAAACTGGTAGGCCGGTGGAAGAAGCGAGGAAGGCCCTTGCAGAAGCTGGCGGCGACCTCGCCAAAGCTATATTGACTCTTAAGGGCCAACAGTCGTCGAACTAAGGCGCGAGCAGCGGCGCCTCGATAACTTCAACTTTCGCCATCCTGCTCTTTATCCGTTTCAATCTGAAGAAGTCTTCACGCTCCGCCTCTTCCAGGTGCATTTCGATATAGCGTATTGTCCCAAGCATTCGTGGTATTATCACGTACTCTAATGAATTGACGCGTCTTTTCGTGGCCGCAATTGCTTCAGCTAGTTTCTTCACTGCAGCTTCAGCACTCGAAAGCTCCGCGATCGCTTTGATGGCGTCAGCCATCTTCAATGTGGCTTCATCAAGTCTTATTGAGGTATCATAAACGTTGTACGGGAACCCGCTTAGCGGCTTAACGTTCACCTGGATGTATGGTATCGTAACGCCAATCACATTTCTCGTCTTTGTTTCTATTGTAAACCTGTCCTCAACGCCAATGGACGTTTGCTGAAGCTTCGTGTAGCCCATGGCCATTTGTGCGGCAACGAAATTGTCGTAGGATTCGGCCAGCATGTTCTGTGCTTTGGTTCGTAGGGTCGCAATTTCGCGGACGAATTGGAAGAATTCGATCATGAGGGCGTCAAGTTTTTCTCTGAGAAGGTCGCGTCCCCTTTCCGCAATCTTTCGCCTCTTACGTAGCGTGAGGAGTTCCATTCGGGTTGGGTGGACGCCGGCTATTAGCTCGGGCATCTACTTTCCCATCTCGCTGCGGTATTTCGGATGGAATTGTTTGATCGTCGAGGGGTCAATACGTTTCAGTTCATTTTCCGGCAGCTCAGCCAGCAGGCTCCATCCTATGTCGAGTGTCTTCTCAATGTCGCGGTTCTCATATTCTCCTTGCCCTATGAAGCGTCGCTCAAAGTCGTCAGCGAACTTCAAGTATATTTTGTCCCTAGCCGAGAGCGCTTCTTCTCCCACCACGGCCACTAGGTCTCTGAAGGCTCTGCCTTCAGCGTACGCGTAGTACAGTTGGTCGGAAACTTCCCTGTGGTCCTGTCGTGTCCTTTCCTTTCCAATGCCTTCACGCATAAGCCGGGAAAGGGATGGGGACACATCGATTGGCGGGTAGATTCCTTTTCTGTGCAGGCCCCTGTCCACGATCAATTGGCCTTCGGTAATGTAGCCTGTGAGGTTCGGGATTGGGTGCGTGATATCGTCATGCGGCATGGTCAGAATGGGCAGCTGGGTTATCGACCCTTTCGCGTTGCGAATTCTTCCGGCGCGTTCGTAGATCGTGGAAAGGTCCGTGTAAAGGTAACCCGGGTACCCTCTCCTTCCAGGGACCTCTTCGCGGGCTGCTGAGATTTCCCGAAGGGCTTCAGCATAGTTCGTCAAGTCAGTTAAGATAACGAGTACATGCATGTCCAGTTTGAACGCGAAATACTCAGCCGCCGTCAATGCCATACGCGGGGTGAGAATTCTTTCAATTGCCGGGTCGTCTGCTAGGTTGACGAACATGGTGACGTGTTCAAGCGCGCCTTGCTTTTCGAAGTCTTCTTTGAAGAATCTCGCTTCATCTGCTGTGATCCCGATTGCCGCGAAAACGGTTGAGAATGGTTCCCCTGTGCCTCGAACCCTTGCTTGACGTGCGACCTGAGCGGCAACGCGGTTGTGGGGGAGTCCGGCGCCGGAGAATAGTGGGAGCTTTTGCCCTCGGACGAGGGTGTTCATACCGTCTATGGCCGATATGCCGGTCTGGATGAATTCGCGGGGGTATGTTCTTGCGTAGGGGTTGATGGGCGCGCCGTGGACGTCCCAGTAATCCTCTGGAATGATTCGTGGGCCGCCGTCTATCGGGTTGCCGCTCCCGTCAAAGATTCTACCCAGGAGGTCGCTGGAAACCGGTAGCTTGACTGTTTCTCCTAGGAAGCGGACGCTTGTGGAAGGTATGTCTAGTCCAGAGGTGCCTTCGAAGACTTGAACAATCGCCAAGTCACTGCGAACTTCGAGAACTTGGCCGCGTCTTTCCTCGCCTGTGGGGGTGCGAATTCTGACCAGTTCGCCGAAGCCGACACCCTTCACGTTCTGAACAAAGAGGAGGGGGCCCGAGATCTCATTGACGGTGGAATATTCGCGGACAACAACAGACATACCTGTACCCTCATTTGGCGACTTCAACAATTTCTTTGGTTAACTTTTCGAACTCTTGGTCAATCCTGGTTGACAGTTCTTTGGCAAATGCGTCGAAGGTCTCGGATGGTTGGATCTTGGCCCTCGCAATCTCTTCTTTAGCCGGCACCTCTAGGGCCCGCTGGAGTGGGACTTCCTTCTCCGTGGACTCCTTCATCTTCTCGTAGAACTTCATGATAAGCGACATCAGGCGGAATGTCTTCTCAGGCGAGCAGTAGCTGTCAACTGGGTGTAGGGCGCTCTGAATTAGGAAGTCTTCCTTGATCATGCGCGCCGCTTCCAGTACGACTCGTTGGCTCTCGGAGAGTGCGTCGGGGCCTACGAGCATTACAATCTCCCGAAGTTCCTCATCGCGCTGCAGGAGCGCCATGGCTTCCTTGCGAAGGGAGGACCATTCCGGACCAATTCTTGTCCGGTACCAGTCTTCTAGGGACTCCAAGTACAGGGAGTAGCTGGTTAACCAGTCAATTGCTGGGAAGTGTCTTCGCTCAGCTAGTGGTTTGCTCAGCGCCCAGAATACCTTCACAATCCTTAGCGTGTTCTGAGTCACAGGTTCTGAGAAGTCGCCTCCGGACGGCGACACGGCGCCTACCACGGAAACTGATCCAAGCTTGTTAGGCTCGTTGCCGAGCACTTTGACCCTACCCGCCCTTTCATAGATCTGGGCCAATCTTGACGCCAAGTAGGCTGGGTAGCCCTCTTCGCCAGGCATCTCCTCAAGTCGGCCGGAGACTTCTCGCAGGGCCTCGGCCCACCGTGAGGTAGAGTCAGCCATCAAAGCCACGTCATAGCCCATGTCTCGGAAATACTCGGCCAGGGTTACGCCAGTGTACATGCTGGCCTCGCGGGCCGCGATGGGCATGTTAGAAGTGTTGGCAACAAGGATAGTCCGCTCCATCAAGGGTTTACCAGATCGCGGGTCCTTGAGTTCGGGGAACGTTTCGAGAACCTCAGTCATCTCATTTCCGCGTTCACCGCAGCCCACGTAAACGATCACTTCAGCGTCAGCCCATTTGGCCAATTGGTGTTGCGTTATGGTCTTACCTGTCCCGAAGTCTCCTGGAATTGCCGCCGTCCCACCTTTGGCGATTGGGAAGAAGAAGTCAATTATTCGCTGGCCTGTTATGAGGGGTGTGTCCGAGGGAACTTTTTCGCGGGTGGGGCGCGGTATACGGACTGGCCACGAATGCATCAAGTATAGCTTGACTGTACCATGGCCAGTTTCAACCTCGGCGATTGTATCTTCCAGCGTGTAAGCCCCGTTCGGGACAATTGACTTGAGAGTTCCATTTACGCTCGGGGGGACCAGAATCCTATGCTTGACCAGCACTGTTTCTGGAACTTCGCCGAGTACATCCCCGCCGGTAACTTTCTCTCCTTTCTTCATACCCGGCGTGAAATCCCATTTCTTCTTTCGGTCAAGCGCTGGTGCAGTTATGCCCTTCCGAATGAAAGCGCCGCCTTTCTCTAGAAGGACGGGGAGAGGCCTTTGAGTCCCGTCAAAAAATTGGTTCACCAAACCCGGTCCGAGTTCAACTGAGAGGGGGTTGCCAGTACGTTCAACGACCTCACCCGGTTTGATTCCCGTGGTCTCTTCGTAGACCTGAATCGTGGCCGTGTTAGCCGCGACTCTGATGATTTCACCGATAAGGCCTGAGTTGCCCACTTTGACAAGTTCGTACATGCGGGACCCAAGCATGTCTGAAGCGACGACGACTGGCCCGGCTACTCTTTCAATTCTTCCGGGCTTGAAGCCTGACAATTTAGTTTCCTCTAACGAAGGGGCGCTGTCATATCAAAAGTTCGTACTTATTGCTTTCGTTAATAGCAGTTGGGCCTGTCGGGTCAACCGACCAAGTGTTTTCCCTCATCCATTATCTGCTTGTCGTCAATCCAAATACTACTCTTCAGCATAATGCCATCAACATGAGTACTCGCACTCCAATCCGCGCCTGTTTCTTCTGGGTAGGGGTTGCCGAAGGCGCAGTGAACTGATGGGAATTTTTCATCCTGCAGCAGATTGCCAGTCAATCGTTCTAAGAATATGTTTGTTCCTATCGCGAATTCTCCTAACCGTGTTCCGTTAGGGTCTTGGCTGAGATATTCCTTGAATTCTCGCAACAGTTGTTCGTTTGCGCATGTAATTGAATTGAGGTCGGCGCGTGAGTTATTCACTTGCAATGTGACAGGGGTTTTTGAAAGGACGCCATACTTGGGGCTAAACCAATCCCCTAGTTCGTCGATGACCATTTTGCCATTCGCTTTGAAGGCCGCAGTGAATATTTCTCCGTCCGGGAGGTTCCCCCACATTCCTTTCTTGTGGAAGAGGCCGTCGGACACCTTCCACCTCCATGACGGGTTGAATTCAACATTGAGTTGAGTTCCTGCCTTGTTGACTACCCTAGCTTTCTTGCAACCCTTCACAACCTGTTCAACTTTCTTTGTTAGTTCAGAGATTTTTCCGTAATCAGCACACATGCCAGTTTCCATGAGTTCTTTTGTGATGCTAGGCATATGCGCGTGTCTAGCGTATTTTATCGCTGTCCGAGTGAACGGGCCCCTAACTGAAAGCTCCCCCTTTTGACTTTCAGCTGCATAGTACGTAACGTTCGCCCAAGGAACCAGCTCAAGTATTTGTTTCGGCAATTCCTTCGCAGGGCGTTCTGTATAATCCTCGAGAATCAGGAGCTTTACGTTTCCTCTTGACGTTTTCTCGGCCGCGTCGGCGATGGCTTTGCCCACTTCCAATGTCGCGCGGTCCGTTAGGATCAGCACATGTTCATCATTCTTCACTGACATGCAAACTTCAACGGCATTTCTTGCACCTTCCGCTAGTGTTCCCATGGTTTGCGTCACTCCCGAATCTTTGAGCCGCCAATTCTCAATCGGTACATGACGGTGATTAAGAACCCTTCTGCGAGCAGTACGCCACCAAAAATTGCGAGGTTCCGTAGGGATACGTAGGTTACTACGAGTCGGGGGTAGTAGTTTTCGTTGGGAACTTGATCGTTTGTGAAAAATTGTGTTGTATAGAAGTTGGTGGCGTACTCGTGGGTGTCTTTGACCACGAGTCCGTAGTTGCTTACGCCGGACCTCCAGTCTTTCATTATGTCGGTGATGTCCCAATTCATCCATAGTAGCGGGCCATACCACCCCCCTTCGCCTGGTGGAACTGGGGCTGTGGCGTGGTGCTCGTCGGTGAAGTTGGGCTGGTTGGCCCAGTTAATGCCGGTCTGAGTCCACGGCTTGGTAAGGCGGAATACCTCGTAGATTCTGCCCGTTGAATCTGTAGTGCCCAGGCTTGGGTCGCCCTTGGTCCACAACCGCAAGCGTAACTGTGCCGAAATGATCCAGGCATCCGACGGAATCGAACTGATGTTGAATTCTATCCATCCCCTCATGTTGAAGGGGCACTTGTAATATGAGGTAATCTCAAAATTATTCGAGAAACCGTTATTGGCCAACGGGAAGCATTGCCAGCTGTAACTGTGCTTATCCGGATAGATTGTTGTAGTCTTGAATGATGTTACCCAGAAGACGCCCGCCGTCGAAACGACGATAATTAGGATTAGTAGGACGCTGCGCTTCATTGAGGGCAACCTGTGGCTGGACGAGGAAAACAAAGGCTCAAAGCCATAAACCTTATGTTAATACGATAGTTATGTCCTCTTTGGATGGTATGAAACCTAGGGCAGCTTACGGAACTGTGAAAGAGAAACTTATCGCATTCGAGAAAATCCCCGAAGTCAAGAATTGGCTTGACGGCAGCGACCTCAAACCCAGCACGCGCGAATACTACGCGCAGCGCCTCTTCCAATTCCTCCGCGAAGAAGAACCCAAGCAGTTCATCAAGAGAGCCCTCCAGAATCCTAGAACAGTAGCCATCGAGATCAAAGGGAAAGTGGCCGAGGCAGCCGCCAAGCATGGCCCCTCCTCAGCTTTTCACATGAGAGCCAGCGTGAAATCCTTCCTCGAGTACTACGAGACCGGCGTCCACATAGTCGGCAAACTCAAAGTCAGGCGAAGATGGCAGAAGCCCTACCTCTCCTGGCAGGACGCCGAACGTATAATCGCTAAGTGCCGGCAGCCCTACGAATCAGTATTCCGCTTCATGCTCTGGGCAGGCCTAGGATCCGACGAGGTCCTAGAGATCAACTCAAGTCCCGCAATTCAAGCAGACATCGAGAAACAACTCAAAGGCAGCAAGGACCACGTCATCATCGACCTGGAACCTCGAAAACAGACATTGACCAGGTATTTCACCGCCGTCCCAAAACAGTACCTCCCCAAATTCCCCGTCCACACACTCGACTACCGGATCCGAGGCAACAAGCTCATCACACGCCAAGTCCTGGAAGACCGATTCAGAAAAGCGGCTAGGCAGGTAGGCCTATACCAGCCAGGCATGGGCCCACACACGCTGAGAAGCGTCTTCACATCCCAATGCGCCATGGCAGGCGTCCGCGAATCAGTCTGCGAGTTCATGAAGGGGCATGGAGCCGGCGACAAGTACGGCTACAGCCGCGAAGTCTTGAACGAGGAATATGTGGTCAAGGAACTCAGGAAGCTCTGGGAACCCGCAACCGTCAGCAAAGAAGAGGTCGACCGACTGAAAAGCGAAATGGATGAATTGAGGAAAGGCAAAGGATTCAACGAGGAAGACGTTCGCCGAATGGTCGAGCAATACCTAGCTAAACGGTAGGCTTTACCGCGCCGGTCGATGTTCTGACGCCATAGGTGACTTGCCCTCTATCATCCGCCTTCACATAGATTGTCATAGACCAGTTTGGGGCCGCTGTCCCTCGCATGATCACCTCTTCTGCGGTTCCAAACGTCTTTCTCACCCAGGCGCTTAGGTTGCGGTTCTGCCGGTCCTCAAACTCATGGAACTTGCTTCCCAGAATTATCTTGGCTTTTCGGGTTAGTTCTGGATGTGCCTTCGATGCTCTGAACCACCCAAGGTCTGTGAGTGTATACTTCTCGACGGTCAGCCCTGTCTGTTGCTGGGTGGTATTCCCCTTTTTTGGGATGGGTCGGTTGGGTTTGTAACGCCTGTTCGCTGTTACGTGTACTCCCCTTTGCCTAGAGATGTTCTCGAGAGGGCCTCATTTACGCGTTGTACCTCACTTTGATCTGCCAACCGATTCGACTAAAGGATACAGAACCCAAGAGATTGCCCAGACGATACCGGCCCATAGTAGTGCTCCCACGAGGTATGGATAGAAGATATTGGGGGCGTGTGCGGCCGGCAAGGCAAGACCCGGGGTGGACTGTCGCATTTCCTCGTACCATGAATATGCGCTGTAATCTCTTGCGTACGTATATAGAAGGAAGAGGCCCATCGCGCCGAGAGCAAGCAACGTCGCCGTTACAGTCCTCTTTCGCATGCCTCCTACTAACTTATCATGTCAATAAGAAATCTCCGGAACATCGAATCCGTCGCGGAGAAGGCCACGCTTGACCGTTTGTGTGTCTTATGATATGTGGCATTCCCCTTTCCACCTAGAAGAAAGAGGGGTGGGGAAGCGATTTGGCGGTCACTGGCTCGCGTAGTGGTATAGTTGCTTCATCCTCTCCGCGTCTAGTTCCTCTATGGTGAAGTCGTTGTCAACGATGGCCTGGAACCCGTTCCCATACAAAGAGCCCTAGTGGAACTTGGTCTTGCACCTGAGGCATGGCTGGGCGCACCCTCTCCCTACACTCCAGAGTGGGCGAATCAATGGCAGACGATGGGATCTCTTTCCGCTGTTCAACCACTACGTGGCCCTGGACCGGATACAGCAGAAAGCTTGGAGGTAACCCCAGACGCGCACAGTTCTTCTCATGCCCTGCAGACAAGCGGAAAGCGTTCTTCCCACAGTCCTGGATGCGCTTCTCAGGCTTGGCCCTCAACCTGACGCTTTTCAAGCGAATGAAAGCGTGCTCACTTTCGTCTAAGGTCGTATATGATTGCCGGCACGATGAACAACAGCCCTAGGACGAGCTCAATCAAAAGGAAGTTTTGCATTCCGCCAACTTCCTCTATTGCTCCAAAGAAGCTTCTTCCCACCATGAATGGCAAAGTCACCATTGCGATGCCGAATAGCAGAAGCATCTTGGGCGTCGATTTCCACTTGATTCTTCCTCGCCTTGCCCTCACAGAAGAAGACCTACCATTTTCGATAAATGAGTCCAGAGAAGAAAGAGTGGGCTGGGAGCGCGTTCCCCTCCTGGAGTAAACAAAGAGGGCGACTCCTGCAAGTATCATCACAATACCTGCTAGAGCTGTCGGAACGTTAGTCTCCGCTGTCGGCGACGACGAGTAGTAGACTTTGAGACTCTCAGGATGCGTCATGAAGTTCACCATTTGCGCTTTCTGTTCTGCTGTTTGAGTGGGATCCGGTTGAATTTCTTTTATGAGGACATTTACTGAACATCCTGGGCACACTTGGACAGGCGTCGATGATCTAGGCGAATAGTCAAGCCCAGTTTTGATGGAAACTATGACACTGACCAGTGGAGACCCGTAATTGCGTATTGCAATGCGGTCAAAGTATAGACCGCCCTGGTAAACAAGCCCGCTGTTGGCGTAATCGATTTCGACGGGCGGTGAGCCAGCGAACCTGGAATCTGAACCTGGACTTACCCCGGAGAGCAACAGCGCAATTCCCGCAAGAACGAGAAGCCCTCCTGCCAAAGCGATGACACTTGGCTTCTGCATTTCATTCACAAGGGAGCAATCAACAAAGCGAGCACAAATAATTTGCCATTTACTCTTACAGTCAAGAACGTCATGGGAGAAGAAAACTGGGCGAACGCTCAGACGGAGAGGAGACTGAAACTTGTCGATCTTATGGTTGCGCCATCAACCTGGCAGTGGCGGAGGTTCGCCGCTTGGAACACACGGGTCCCCTAGGCCGAATGATGGGGGAGGATGGGATTGACACTCCGCTATCTTATCGCAGACCCCGTACTGCTGAATCAGCTCGGTCGGTTCGTAGCCCTGTCCGTAGGCCTGCGCGATTCTTCGCGCCAGGTCCTCGCAATGCTTGTACCAGCGTTGGTCATGCGAGACGCTTCCTCCTGGTCCGCCGGGTGACACAGCTAAGAGAGCGGCAAGAGCGATGAAAATAAGAACGCCTACGATGAGTCCGATTTCTCGTTTGCCTTTCATGACTGTCAATCTAACGTCAGGGAAGAACGAATTATAAGTGTCCCAATTGCGACGCCGAAGGCTTCTCGGGTCTCCTCAGGGATTCTTGTAGAAGCAAAGTGAGATACTCTTCAATCGCCTCAAAATGGACGGGGAAAGGCATAACTCTTGTAACAAAAGCTTAATTAAAGCCATAACTATTGTTGTCATTTGGGTAAGTGGCTAGGCCGATGGCGGAAAGCATGATCAGGTTCCTTTCGAACTTGGCCAGAATGAAGCTGATTCCGAGAAGCGGCTGGATCAGCCACGGCGTGTCACTCCAAGACATTGAATCGGTTGCCGATCACTCATTCTCAACCTGCGCGCTCTCGCTCCTCATAGCGGACCTGGAAGTACAGGGTGGAAAACATGTGAACGTCGAGCGCGTACTGCGACTGGCAATTCTACATGATCTGTCGGAATCCCTGACCTTCGACATAAGCAAAGAATACCTAGAGTATCTGGGAAAGAGGGGGGAGGCCATTAAAGCCGAGTTAGAGCATGCAGCATGGAAACATATCACGGACGGCTTGGAAGAGCCAACCCTCCGCCGAAGTTACTTGGCTCTCCAGAAGGAATTTGACGCGGAGCGGACCCTTGAAGCTAACATTGTCCACGCCGCTGACAGGATAGACATACTTCTACAAGTAATTCAATATCGACGCAAGGGTTACCCAGCAGCTTCGTTGGCAGACCTTTGGACCGGGACAAACAGCAAACTCCGTTTCTCAAGGGTTGCCTCAGCGCGAAGGATTCAGCAGGTTCTCATTCGCGAAGGCAGAAGGTTGGGGACTGGAAAGGTCAAATGATGTGGATGTAGCTTACTGGGAGCTGCACTACGCCCACGCCGTTCTCATAAATCCAAATACCAAATTCACCGGTACTCGGCTCGACAACAAGTGACAAGGCGTAGGGGGAAAACTGGTAGAACCCCATATGCGTGTCAAGGTCAGTCTGTGACAAGAACAAGCCGTGGCCAGGATGGGAGTGATACCACCCCACGATTCGGCCTTCTATTTTTCCTTCAACGATATCATTGGCAACCTGTGCAAGGCGCTGGGGAGGAAAGACACACGAAACTTCGCTCGTTTCATTTCCTCCGGGTATGGTGTCATTGACCCAAAGGCCTTGGTCCTCCAAGGCACCCATGAGCAAGCCGATCCGCTCGACGGGTCTGTTGACGTCCCGTGCAATCCGATCTATTACCCGTGTCGTTATGAACACCTTGAACAAAGCTGGTCACGGAATTAGGGCCTAGCTTGCCGGCGCCAAGATAAGATTTCAACCCTAAACTCCAAAGAAAGCAGCATACCATGGCCGCTTATTCACCACGAATCTGTTCATTAAAGGCGAGATAACGGTGAGGGCAGGCATTATGTGTTCTAAACCGTGAACGCCCTGTTCAAAAGCGCGGGATTAATGCAGGGAGGGCTTCATGAGGGAGCTGAGTTTAGAGGAAAGGAGGTGGAATGGATGAGTGAGATTGCAAATAGAAGGATCTACTATCTAGCCGCCGTCGCAATGGTGGCAATAGTCCTCATCAGCGCCATAGCCGTCATTCGACCTCCGGCCATTCAAACGACGGGACAAAACCCCGCTCCGAAGACGATCCAAGTTACCGGCGTTGGTACCGTGACGGCACCTCCCGATCAGGCAGTTCTGGTACTAGCGGTTCAAACACAGGCCGATTCTGCAACACAAGCGGCTGGCGACAACGCGGCCACGATGACGAAGGTCATCGCAGCCTTGGGCGGTATTGGGATCGACAAGAACTCGATTGAAACGGTGTCCTATACACTATCGCCGGTTTACCAGAACAACCCTGATCAGACTATGCCGTCCAAAATAGTCGGATATGCCGCGGTGAACACAATACAAGTGACCTTACAGGACTTTAGTTTGGTGGGCAAAGCGATAGATGCAGCCGTCTCGGCTGGAGCGAATGTAGTTCAAGGAATCATGTTCACGTTCTCCACCGCGACCCTCGCGACGTTACAGAAACAGGCATTGGGACAGGCGATTCAAGATGCAGACGGCCAGGCGCATGCGATGGCCTCGGGCCTAGGCGTCAGCATAGTCGGCCCAATATCTGTCACACCGGGCTACAACTTCCAGCCAACCTACGAGCGCCTTAGCGCTTCGTCACAACCGACGCCAATCCAGCCGGGCACGTTGCAGGTTACCGTCACGGTGCAAGTGGCCTACGCGTTCGCGTAGGGCGAGCTTAGCTAGAGGCCTAAGAAGCGCGGGGTCACGTACGTTTCGAAGTACGCGGCTATGGCGAACAGAGCTACCGACATCAACGACAGCATCAGCGCATCCTTCACTCCCTCGACTAGAAGCGGCCGGTCGACACCCCGGCCACCTAATTTTCCGTATAACGCACGAGTAGTCGCAACATGCCACCGCGCTAGTCCAGCAAACTCCAGTACGAACGCAGGGAGTTCAAAGACCCCATGAGGTGTCAGACCAGCAATCGTGTAGGCTGCTCCTTTCGTGATGCTGACAAAGGAAGCAACTGCACCTATCGTAATCGCATTTAACAGCAGCTCATAGCCCAAACTAAACGCCCCAATGAAAGGCACCCAGACCCAGATTCTTGCCGGGTTCCAGAAGTGCCCTATGTTGTTCAGGAAAATGAAAAAGTATAGGTTTTTCGTGAAAGGGGGCGGTATCGCGGCATAAGTCCTAATTGTTCCAACGAAATCTTCTATGACCTTCATGAGGTCAGGAGATGTCAATAGAATGGCGTAAGCAACTACAGCTGATATTATGATTATGGAGAAGAACGTGATCGCGATTACGGTGATCAACAGTTTGTTTCGAACAAGTGCAATGCGCATGGCAGAGGTAAGCCGCATTGAAGCCACTAGCTCGTTTGTTGTCTTCCACAATGAGGGCAGAATCTTGCGTTTTCAGGAACCACCCCGCCGCAAGTTCCGCAATTCCTAGCCTTAGGCTGAGGCGTCAACAGGGCGAGAATCTGGTCTTCGAACTGTGCTTGGTCTTGGAAATGTTCATTGTAATCTTTCAATAGTGTGTAGAACCAATAAATCCAGAAAATGCCGGCCGTAATCGCTGTCAATATGATTAGCATCATCGGGTCCCTCTTGTGAAGCCTGGAGGGAGGAAGGGTTAGGGGCGGTACGCCGGTTTCGTTAAGTGCGCTGAGGAGAGTTGTTTGGTAGTTGGATTGTAGTTCCTCGTGTTTGCGCAAGTCCTGAGTGAGGTTGTATGCCACGATCAAGCCGACGATTGGGTTGACGAAGAGGTAGAGTACCGCCCATAGAACTGCTGGCCTATCGCGCTCCTCGAACATCGATTCCTCAGTCAATTGTTCAAGGCGAAAGACATTATCACCCGCAGTAGGGCCTGATTTTGAGGCTAGGTACTTTTGAAGGGTCGAGAAGAGCTGTTGCTGTCTTCTGGAATGGCCGTTCCTCCTTTCAATCATGTAGTAAATGGCGAAAGCTCCTATCGCGAGTACGAGGTAAAATGAGGCAATTGCGAAGCCGTACAGCGCAAGAATCTCCCCCATTGCGGAGGAGAGGGCGCTTTGTGGTTGCTGAAGGCTGCCAACTTTCAAGAGCGCTGAGGCTATGATTCCGATGAATCCAACTGCGAGGCCGATTCCCACCACAATCGGCAGGGTCGGCACGAGCATCCAAATGTAACCCATCCTCCGGTCGGTTGAAGAACGTCTCCTGGTCAACTCCTCTATCCGTTGAATCAATAACTGGGGCTGGGCTGACGTATTTGTCACCCCAAACCAGCCTGTGGTACGCCTAGGGATAATCTCATAATGCTCATCGGCACTATCTTTGGTGAGGTTTAAGGCATTGCCGAAGGCTTTCGTCTTTATGAATATTGACGCTGGTTCAGAGAATGAAATTTTGAAGGACCTGCGCCAAGTTCCGGAGGTTAAGGAGTCCTATTTCGTATACGGCGTCTACGACATAGTGGCAAAGATTGAAACAGATTCGATGGATCGCCTGAAAGAAGTCATAACATGGAAAGTCCGCAGGCTCGACAAGATTCGATCTACCCTGACCACTATCGTTAGCGAAGGCAAATAGGAATCCAGGTTTCCCCTAGCTACGGTCCTAGGGCAATGGCCCTGACTCAGCGGTAGGGGAGAAACTCTTTACCTAGCAGCTCGCGGGCCACAACGATTTTGTTAATATCCGTCGTGCCGTCGCCTATCATGGCCCCACGTATCTCTCTCAACCTGTATTCATCTAGGCTTTCTGTTGTGAAGCCCAATGCTCCGCGGTTTTGTAGGCAGTCGTTCACTATTTCGAAGCAGAGTTGTGGCACATACCACTTAATCATGGCTGACTGTTTCGTAATCTTTTCGCCCTTGTCCTTGGTCCAAAGGGTTTTGTAAGAAAGCAGCTTGGCAGCCTCAAGTCTCGTGTAACCTTCGACAATACGTGATTGCACTGATTCATATTTCCCGATAGGTCGCCCGAAAGCTGTCCGCTGCTTCACGTACTCGATGTTTTCGTCTATAGCTGCTTCGGCCATGCCGATGCACCAAACCGCGATCAGGGATCGCATTAGGTCAAAAGTTTCCATTACGTAATAGAAGCCTCGGCCCTCCTCACCAATCAGGTTCCCTACGGGGACAGTTACGTCCTTTAGCACGAAACCTCCGAAGGAGAACAACTTCCAGCCGAGCGCGTCAAGGTTGTACCTTTCGATGCCCGGCCTGTCCATCTCAACGAAGAACATGCTAACTCCCTTAGCCCCGCCCTCTTGGTCGGTCTTAGCGAGCACGCAGTAAGCTCCGCATTCGTTTACTCCGGTGATGTACTGTTTTTCACCATTCAACACGTAGTTGTCCCCCTTTCGAACTGCACGGGTTGTGATGGCGGCGGCGTCCGACCCCGCGGACGGTTCCGTGTTCGCGATTCCAAGCATTCTCTCACCTTTCGCCATGGCCGGCAGCCACTCCCTCTTCAGCTGTTCCGGGCCATGCAAAGACAGAATCTCACCCATTATGTCCCCGAGCGGAATTTGCCAGCCTGCGCGGGCAACTTCTTCGACGAGAATTCCCATCGTGACAGCGTCCGCCTCCTGCCCGCCATACTGCTTCGGAAACCTTAAGCCCAGAAGGCCAGTCTGCCCCATCTTCCGGTAAAGCTCCCACGGGAATTTGCCTTTGCGTTCAGCATCCCTAATCTTCGGAGCGATCTCCTTCTTGGCAAACTCTCGAATAGTTCTACGGAAAAGTGCTTGTTCTTCGCTGAAATCAAAGTTGAGGGGCATTTCACTCACGCTTGAGTTCCGCTCTACAGAGCGTTGGCCTCTTAAGGTTGACTAGGATGCCAAAGAGCTCAAAGCCAAAGCTTGACCGCCGCTTATCTTCTGAATAATAATCCCGCGAATTCCCGATCCGGCTGACGGCGGGAATAGGGAAAGATCGAGCTGTGTCATCCACGTTAGTTGCGGGGTAGATTTATAACGAAAGAGAACTTCTTGGCTCGGGCTCCTGCGAGTGGTCCGATTTTGGACGAGCTTGGGCAAATACGCGAAAAGAAGATGCGTGAACTAATGGGACAAATGTCAACACCGAGCATAGACAAACCAATTGTTGTTAGTGACAGGAACTTCGACCAGACAGTCAAGAACTACCCGTTAGTTGTCGTCGACTGCTGGGCAGCCTGGTGTGCACCCTGCCGAGCGATTGCCCCCATAGTGGAGGAACTAGCAAAGGAGTACAGCGGGAAAGTAGTGTTCGGAAAGTTGAATGTTGACGAGAACCCCGAGACCGCTGACAAATTTGGCATAAAGGCGATTCCTACGCTGCTCGTGATGAAGAACGGGGCCGAAGTGGACCGTATAGTTGGGCTCCTGCCGAAGAGCCAACTCGAAGCGAAGATAAGCAGCTTCTCCTAGGAACAACTCAACTTAACGATTCTATAGCTCCCTGGCCCTACAGCGAACATGCCATTAACGTAGTCCGCTGTAGGCCAAAAGATAATTTCTTTGGCGAAGCCCGTCAAGGCGTATCTTAAGAGCCGCCGTTCAAAATACAGACTCCGAGATGAACTAGGTGGGAATATACGAATTTGAAGGGCGCATCCCAAGGATAGCGCCAAACGCCTACGTTGACGAGGACGCGAACGTGCTGGGAGATGTTACAATTGGGCCGCAATGTTTCATCGGTCCCGGTGCTAGAATCAGAGGAGATTATGGAACGATTACGATAGGGGAGAAAACGAGTATACAAGAAAATTGTGTCCTCCATGCGCGGATGAATGAGAAATGTGAAGTCGGCAATCATGTTCAAATTGGCCACGGGGCGCTTCTCCATAACTGCACAATCAAAGATTACGCAGTGGTTGGTGTGGGTGCTGTGATCAGCGACTACGGGACCGTCGGAGTTTGGAGCATTGTTGGTGAAGGCGCAGTAGTGACAAGCAACCAAACAATTCCGGATGGCAAAGTTGCCGTTGGCGTTCCCGCGAAAGTCATTCGAGATGTCGCAGAATCCGACAAACAACTTTGGACCAAATACAAGGAAGCTTACGCTGACTTGGCATTGAGGTATCCAAAAGGCCTAAAGCGGATACGGTAGGGTCATCGAACCTGCGGCAAACTGATAGGCAATGCCCGAAGAACTGATAGCGGTTCTCGACTTCGGAGGCCAGTACTCACATCTCATAACGCGCCGCATAAGGGAATGTGAAGTCTACTCAGAGCTGCTGCCATATACCGCAAAACCGCAGGAACTCCTAGAGCTGAAAGCGAAGGGTGTCATTCTCTCAGGCGGTCCCGCCAGCGTATACGATGAAGGAGCTCCCAAATGTGACCCCGGAATCTTTCGGCTTGGCTTGCCCGTCTTGGGTATCTGCTACGGCCTGCAGTTAATGGTTCAGATGCTGGGTGGCCGCGTCAAAGCGACAAAACGGCGGGAGTATGGGAAGACGCAGTTGAACATATCCGACAGCTCTGACCTATTTCAGGGAATTACCGGCTCAATGGTCTCTTGGATGAGCCATGGTGATTACGCGGAAACCCTCCCCGGCGGGTTCGAGGTGATTGCTAGTTCCGAGAATTGCAAAACCGCGGCTATACGTGATTCTTCTCGCCTGCTCTACGGGGTTCAGTTTCATCCAGAGGTTGCGCATACAGAGAATGGCCTACAGATCATAAGGAATTTCGCCGTTGGAATAAGCGGGTGTTCGCAAATTTGGAACCCTAGGTCGATAATCGAAACCGCTACGCAGCAAATTCGATCCGAAGTTGGAAATGATGAGGTCTTGTCCGCTGTGAGTGGTGGAGTTGACTCCACTGCGACAGCCGTGCTCGTGCAGCGGGCTGTGGGAGACCGGTTAACCTGCATCTTCGTTAATCACGGCCTCTTGAGAAAGGAGGAAGAGAAGTTGATTGTGAAGGCTTTGAAGGATGAACTTAAGCTAAACCTGCGTTATGTTGATGCTTCTGAAAGATTTCTAAAACGTCTTGTCGGCGTTACCGACCCTGAACAAAAACGGAAAATCATCGGTGAAGAATTCATCAAAGTCTTTGACGAAGAGAGTTCGAAGACGGGAACGTTTCGTTGGCTAGCTCAAGGGACGCTCTACCCAGACGTTATCGAAAGTGCGGGTACTGGTAGCATAGCCTCTCGAATCAAGACGCACCACAATGTGGGAGGGATCCCTGAATGGTCGAAGTTCAGAATTATTGAGCCCTTGAAGTTCCTATACAAGGATGAGGTTCGCAAGATCGCTCAGGAACTCGGCGTACCCAACGTGATAGTAGGAGCACACCCTTTCCCAGGGCCTGGTCTTGCGGTTCGTATTGTCGGCGAGGTAACAAAGGAGAAACTCCGCATATGCCGAGAAGCCAGCGCCATAGTTGAGGATGTCCTGACCCGCCGCGGACTTTACGACTCCGTTTGGCAAGCGTTCGCTATCGTTGGGGATGACATGGCAGTGGGAGTTCTTGGCGATCAGCGCCAGTTAGGATACATCGTTACCGTTCGCATTGTAAAATCCTTGGACGGCATGACCGCAGACTGGGCAAGAATCACGCCCGAGGTCCTCGAGGAACTCAGCAGCCGAATTACAGGTGAGGTACCAGGGGTTACCTGGGTGACGTACGCGATAACCTCGAAACCGCCGTCCACAATCGAACCGTGCTAGTCCTACCCGAAGGCAGGCTATGCGGCTGAGTTGACAAAGAGTAGCTGAAGAGAAGATTGGTCCGTAGACTACTTGGGTTTGAATGAGTGGCCGCAACCACATGTTTCGGTTGCGTTGGGGTTGTTCACCCTGAAGCCTTCACCCATGACTGTTTCAACGTAGTCTACTTCTGAGCCATCCACGTACTGAGCGCTCTGTTCGTCGACTAGAAGCTTGACTCCGTGAGCTTCGATAACATGGTCTCCGTCGGTCTGGTTGTCGAAAGCCAAACCGTATTGGAACCCGCTGCAGCCTCCGCCCGAAACATAGAGGCGCAGACCCGCATCCTTCTTTTCTTGCTTATCCATTGCTGCCTTGACTTTCTCAGCAGCTTTCTCAGTCAGAGAAATCTTCAGAGTGCTGGGGGAGTGTAGCATTCCTATACGCCAGGTGGCGGTTATTACATATGGATTATTTAAGTTTGGGCTACTGAAAACCATAACCTAAACGCATAACAAACGCCCCCACCCAATGAACGTAACCGCTTCTCGACAGGTTGCACCCATTGACCCAGGCCCTCGGCATCGTTTACAGCGACGCGTTTCAGCAGTACGACTTCGGGCCGACTCATCCGCTCAAGCCAACTAGGCTGAAACTGACCTTTGAGCTGATGAGGGCAGTCAACTTACTTTCTTCGCCGAACGTGAAGGTCAGCGAACCGCGTGTGGCCAGCCGCGATGAACTTGCGCTCTTCCATGATGAGGAGTACATAGATCTAATACAGAAGGTCAGTAGGTCAGGCGAAGGATTTCTCGATTTGGGAGATACGCCCGCTTTCAAGGGTTGCTTTGAGGCATCTGCGCTCGCGGTAGGCGCGTCTCTGGCTGCGGTTGATTTGGTCATGTCTGGTCAAGTGGCACATGCGATGAACATCTCTGGAGGACTGCACCATGCTCATCCAGGCCGCGCGTCCGGTTTCTGCATCTTCAACGACCCCGCCGTCTCAATTGCATATCTGAAGAAGAAGTATGCAGTGGACAAGGTCCTCTACCTAGACGTGGACGCGCATCATGGAGACGGCGTGATGTACGGGTTCTACTCGGATGCTGGCGTCTTGGATATTGACTTCCACGAAGACGGCCACTCTCTTTTTCCTGGCACTGGATTCACTGAGGAGATTGGCGAAGGCAAAGCTTCCGGAATCAAGATAAACATACCACTACCGCCGTTCACCGGTGACGAGCCATACATGGAGCTGTTTCGGGAAATTGTACCTGCAGCCGTGAGGAAGTATAGGCCGCAGGTTCTGCTGCTGCAATGTGGGGCAGACTCGCATGCAAATGACCTTCTAGCTCACTTGCAACTCACTACCAAGACTTACTGCGAGGTCGCTAAGATTGTTCACGAATTGGCGCATGAGGTAGCTCATAGCCGCCTCGTTGTTTTCGGCGGTGGCGGCTACAACCTAGCCAACGTTGCGAGGACATGGACTTCTGTTGCCTCCGTCCTAGTTGATTACGTGCCTCCCAAAGCGGTCCCAAGGGATTGGCAGAAGTTGTTCGAAGCGCTAGTTGGGGAGAGTGCTCCAGAGAGCGTTAGCAGTGAGGGGGAAGCCAAGCAGGAACTTTCAGCCGACGCGCCGCTGAAACAAACAGCCGAAATTCTGAAGGACCTAAAACGGAGAATACCAGCTCTGGCGTAGCCCATAGCCATCCAAGGTCAAGCATTCTCGGACATTTCTTCGATTGGCTTTAGGACTCCAGTGAGAAGGTCTTTTTGAACCCGAAGGTAGTCTTCAGGCGTTCCAACATCCGCCCAGTAGCCTTCATGTCTGTACCCGAAGATTGTTCCTTCACGCATCAACTTGGGGAAGACATCCAACTCTAGTGAAGTCCGTCTTCCCTTTGGGATCTTGGCGAAGATAGAAGGGCGAATCACGTAGACGCCTGCGTTTACCCAGGTCTCACCGGCAGTTTGTTTTCGTGGCTTCTCAACGAAGCTTACAACTCTGTTGTCGCTATCGAGCTCCACGGCCCCGAACCTCGTCGGCGTTCTGGACTTCGCTAATGCGACGGTGGCTAATGCGTTGGTTTTCTTGTGGGCGGAAATCAATTTGTCAAGGTCAAGTCCTGAAAAGATCACGTCGCCGTTTAGTGTTAGGAAATCGGAGCTTATCATCTGTTCAGCGTTCTTTATGGCGCCTCCCGTGTCGAGAGGTTCTTTCTCGAAGCTGAAGCGTAGGCGTATTCCGAGGCGGTGTTCGTCCAAGTAGCGGACGATCTGTTCCTGTAGGTAGCCTACCGCCAGAACTATTCTATCAAATTCGTAGTGCTTGAGGTATTCAATTTGGTACTCGACTAAGGCTTGGTACCCTATCGGTAGAAGAGCTTTGGGTGTAGAAAACGACGAGGGTCTCACTCTGGTTTCAAGACCGCCGCATAGGATCAACGCCGTTCTTTCGGGTCGGAATTGTTCCATCCCGAGTTTCATGAGAAATTCAGCCGTTTCCGACCGGTTGGTGAACCTCGTCCCATTGACTAGCAAGTCTACCTTATGCATTAGGGACGGGTCCAAAGTCATACTATAGCGGCGCTTCATGGCTACGTCAGTAATACACCATATGCCTTAATTGTATTACGGTCTACATTGAGGTTTGTGGAAGCCTTGGCAGACGTATGCCCTGCTTGCGGAAGTAGGGATATGGAGTTCGTCAGCGCTCACGAGGCTGCTCAGATCAAATGCACAAACTGCCTAAACATTTGGTGGGACCAAAGCTACCCAACTACCAATCCTTAGCAGACTCCCCATGTGATTACGCGGACGAAGAATCATGTAATTCTGAGGGAGTGCGCAGCCTGTCAAAGAGAGGCACCTGTTCAGAAGATGACACAAACGCTGTCTTCACGAAGGTAATGCCGCCATTGTCATACTACTCCAGTGATTCTTCGGCGCGGAAGTATTACCAGAAATCCTTTAATTGTATTACGTTATTCTATTGCTAGCGGTCATAAACATGATGTGTGCTTGTCCCGCTTGCGGAAGTCGACAAATAACGCTGAGGCAGAGAAATACTTCGGAAATACGGACTGAGTATTTGCCGGCGTTTGAGGAGTTCACGCAGGTTGCGTGTGCTAGATGCCACAACCTGTGGTGGGATCACAGTTAACCTAGAGACCGGTGAGAGCAACAGCCCTCTTGGGATTGTTGACGCACTAACGGTTCCTTTCAGCGCATTGTTTTCGCGCCGCGTCTAGAACGACTCTCTGTTCAACTTGGGCGACCATTCTCCGTGTGTGTACTATGACATCCGGGTTCACTGAAATGCTATCTATTCCTGATTCAACGAGAAACTTCGCGAATTCAGGATAGACGCTTGGCGCTTGGCCGCAGATACTTACGGTCTTGCCGAAGCTGTGGGCTGTTTCGATAAGGTCTTTGATCGCTCGTTTGACCGCAAGGTTCCTTTCGTCGAAGAGTGGCGCCAAGACTTCATTGTCTCTATCCGCGCCGAGTATTAGCATCGTCAGGTCATTGCTACCGATTGAGAAACCGTCCGCACCAGCTTTGCAGAATTCATCTGCCAATATTATGTTGCTGGGGATTTCGGCCATGATCCAGAGCTTGAAATCCTCCGATTGTACTAACCCTTCGCTTCGGAGAAGCTCACGGATTTTCACAAACTCGTCTACGGTTCGGTTGAAGGGGATCATGCACCAAAGGTTTCGCATGCCCAATTCGTTTCTGACTTTCTTGACGGCTGCAATTTCAAGTTTGAATGCTGGTTGGTAACGTGGGTCGGTGTAGCGGCTTGCGCCTCTCCATCCGATCAGCGGGTTCGCCTCTTTGATGTCGCCCTCGTATTTTTCTCCACCCTCGAGTTTTGCATATTCGTTCGTTTTGAAGTCGCTGAAGCGAAGAACAACCGGTCTCGGATAGAATGCTCTGCATATTGTTTCAAGGCCTGTGGATAGTTTGTCCACGAATTCTTCAGGATGTCCCTGCTCGATAAGCATCATAGGATGCTTCTTTACGTGATCGCTTACAATGAATTCCATCCGTAGTAGGCCCACGCCGTCGACTGGCAGCTGTGAGATTCTGTGGGCTAACTCGGGTTCTCCAAGGTTGACGAAGATCTTCGTCCCAGTTACGGTAGGATCCTTGAAAGCCGCCAACCCATCTGCAGATGGTTGAGGTTTGGTGTCGGATTCAGGCATCTCTAGGACTATTCCTTCGTAGACGAAGCCCATCTTTGCGTCGACAGTAACCTGTTCTCCCGTATGTATGGTGTGAGTTCCAATTTTGGTTCCGGTTATGCATGGGATTCCTAATTCGCGGCTGACGATGGCTGCGTGGCATGTCATGCCGCCGGTGTCTGTGACGATTGCTTTTGCTTTCTTCATTGTCGGTACCCAGTCGGGTGTAGTCATTTCGGTTACGAGGACTTCGCCGTTTTGAAACTCGCTAACATGGTCCGATGTCATGATTACGTGCGCTCTGCCCGCTCCGAGGCCGGGAGATGATGGCAGCCCTTTGAGGATGATCTTCTTCTCTCCAGCTAGAGGAGTTGGTTTCTTTATTGGGCTCTTCTTAAGGGACCAAACGGTTTCGGGTCTAGCTTGCAATATCAAGAGTTTCCCGGTCTGGGTGTCAAGTCCCCATTCAATATCCATGGCATGGCCATAGTGTTGTTCAATGGTCGTAGCATGCTTGGCCAGTTCAATTACTTGATCGTCGGTGATTACCTGTCGGTCTTTGAGGTCGTTGGGTACTCTCTTCTCTTCAGTTCCTCCGGCTTTGATCTGGACAAGCATGATCGTCTTCATGGGTATCTCTTTTCGAATGATTTTCATGCTCGCCTTGTCGACATAGTAGTCGTCGGGCGTGACGCTGCCCTTCACAACGTACTCTCCTAATCCGTAAGATGCCTCAATTAGTACAAGGGACTCGTCGCCGTTTGTTGGGTCCATTGTGAAAATAACGCCGCTGGACTCGGAGTAGCACATCATTTGCACAATTGCGGAAAGTGCTACGTCGACATGGTTGAAGCCTTTCTGGATTCTGTAGAATATCGCACGGTCTGTGAAAAGACTCGCATAGCACTCCTTTACGCTCTGGATTACATTGTTTACTCCGGTGACGTTAAGGTACGTTTCTTGTTGACCTGCGAAGCTTGCGTCGGGTAGGTCTTCTGCAGTCGCAGAGCTCCGTATTGCGACAAACGGGTTTTTGACTTTCTCTCGTTCACCGAGTTTCTCATAGCCATCCGCTATGACTCGCTCGAGTTCCTTCGGCATTGCCGCGGATTCCATCATTTTCCGTATTTCCGCACCAACCTTTTGGAGTGTGACCGTGTCGTTTGAATCCGTCAAGGCCTTCAGGGCATCTGCGATCTTACATTCTAGCCCGTTCTTTGCGAGGAACAACCTGTACGCATCGGCTGTAAGTGCGAAGCCATACGGCACTGGAACTTTCGTCTTTGATGTCATTTCGCCCAGGCTTGCAGATTTTCCGCCTACGAGCGGGACATCTAGCTTACTGATTTCGTCGAACCAAAGCAGAAAGGCACCCATGTTACATTTCTTCTCCTAGTCTCTTGGGAAAGTAGTACTTCTGGGCGGAAACCTTCGGAATAAGTAATATCTACGTACGGTAAATACACCAACTTACATTGACAGGTGGCGTCCAAATCGAGCCAGATTACCACAATTCCTTCGTATCCTAGTTCTTCAGAAAGTCTGCTGCATTTCGGGTAGTTGTTTGTGGGGAGAAGCGATTTGTACGTCTACCTATTCGAGGAGGGGAGTTCCAAGCTTCGGACCCTGCTCGGAGGCAAAGGGGCGGACCTTGCAGAGATGACAGGTCTCGGCCTGCCAATTCCTCCTGGCATAACGGTGACAACAGCGGCTTGCAACTACTATAGTTCACATGGGTCAAAGTTCCCGGATGGTCTTGAAGACGAAATCCGCCTGAAAATGAAGACCTTGGAATCGAAGACGCGGAGAACCTTCGGAGACGCGACAACTCCATTGCTAGTTTCAGTTCGGTCCGGTGCACCAATCTCGATGCCCGGAATGATGGATACGGTGCTCAACCTTGGGTTGAACGATAAGACCGTCATCGGTCTCATTCAGCAGACGAATAACGAACGGTTTGCGTACGACGCCTACAGACGCTTCGTTCAGATGTTCGGGAAAGTTGTGCTTGGAGTTAGGGGCGATGCTTTCGAGTCAATCATTCGCGAACGCAAAGAGAAGTTGGGCGTGAAATCGGACATTGAACTCGATACGAAGACATTGGCGTCTCTCGTTCAAGAGTTCAAGAGTCTTATCAGAAAGGAAACGGGGCAGGACTTCCCCGAGGATCCGGCAACTCAACTTCAGATGGCTGTAGCGGCAGTCTTCCGTTCGTGGAACGGGCATAGGGCCGTCGTGTATCGTGAGGCGAACAAGATTCCTGAAACGCTGGGCACGGCTGTTAACATTCAGACCATGGTGTTCGGGAACATGGGCCCGGATTCGGGCACCGGCGTCTGTTTCACAAGAAATCCTTCGACAGGTGAACCGCGCCTGTTCGGAGAGTTCCTCATCAACGCCCAGGGCGAAGATGTGGTTGCCGGAATTAGGACGCCTAAACCGATAGCTCAACTAAGGGACGAGATGCCCCTCGTTTACAGTCAGTTGCTCGATGTGTGCAAGATGCTTGAGCAACATTTCAAGGACATGCAAGACATCGAATTTACCGTTGAAAAGGGAAAGCTGTTCATCCTTCAAACGCGGTCGGGGAAGCGAACTGCTTCAGCCGCCATCCGAATTGCCGTCGACATGGTCAAGGAAGGTTTTCTCTCGAAGGAGCAGGCATTGTTACGAGTTCTTCCCGCGCATCTAGAACAGCTCGTGCACAAGCAGATTGATCCAAGCTTCAATGCTAAACCGATAGCGACCGGCCTACCGGCGTCACCCGGAGCCGCGACTGGGAGGGTGATTTTCGATACCGATGAAGCTCATTCCTTAGGGTCGACGGGAGAGGCAGTCATCCTCGTCAGGGAGGAGACCACCCCCGAGGACATTCACGGGATGATCGCTGCCAAGGGGGTCCTCACGAGCAGGGGAGGTATGACGTCCCATGCGGCAGTTGTAGCCCGAGGGATGGGAAAACCAGCTGTCGTTGGCTGCGAACAGATCAAAATCGATCTTAGCACCAATACTATGAGCACACGCAAGGTTATGGTAAAGAAGAATGACGTTATCACGATCGACGGGACCACTGGAAATGTGCTGCTGGGTGTTGTTCCAACAATTGATCCGAAGTTGGGCGCTGAAGCAAAACAATTGCTGGGCTGGGCTGATGAAGCTCGTAGGCTCGACGTTCGAGCTAACGCTGACACACCCGAAGGGGCCAAGGTAGCGAGGGAATTTGGCGCGGGCGGAATCGGACTTTGTAGAACTGAACGGATGTTCAACGCTCAAGACCGGCTTCCCATAGTTCAAGAAATGATCCTGTCCGTAACGGACGAGGAGCGCGGTCAAGCGTTAGAGAAGCTGCGACCGCTGCAGAAGGAGGACTTCAAAGAAATCTTCCGCAACATGCATGACCTGCCCGTCACCATTCGGCTACTGGACCTACCGCTCCATGAGTTCCTACCTAGGTACGATGAATTGACAGCTGAAGTTGCTTCCTTGAAAGCGACAGGCAGTAGCGCGGACTTGCTTGAATCGAAAGAACGGATGCTCAGGAAAGTGATAACCCTGGCCGAACACAACCCAATGCTTGGCCATAGAGGGTGTAGGCTAGCAATAAGCCACCCTGAGATATATGAGATGCAAACCCGCGCAATCTTTGAGGCCGCGACCGAACTGCAAAACGAAGGCGTCAGAGTTCGAGTAGAAATAATGCTCCCCCTTGTAGGGGAGGCCAACGAAATTCGCTTCTTGCGCGAAAAGATAACCTCAGTGGCCGCGAAAGTCATGGAAAAAATGGGGTTGAGAATAGAGTTTAAGGTCGGCACGATGATAGAAGTTCCTCGGGCCGCCTTAACTGCGGACGAGATCGCACACTATGCTGATTTCTTCTCCTTTGGAACAAACGACCTCACCCAAGCAACTTTCGCATTTAGCAGGGACGATGCTGAAGCAAAATTCTTCAAAGATTATTTCGACAAGAAGATCCTGAACTCCAACCCGTTTGAAGTCCTTGACCGGAGGGGAGTTGGTAAGTTAATGCGATTAGCTGTCGAGGCGGGAAAGAAAAGCAACCCACAGCTCAAAGTGGGGATATGCGGTGAACATGGTGGCGAACCAAGTTCGGTTGAGTTCTGTCATGAACTGGGGCTAGACTACGTCAGTTGTTCACCCTACCGAGTTCCAGTGGCCCGCCTGGTCGCAGCGCAGGCTGTCGCGCGGAAGAGAATGGCGCCCACAACTGAGAACATATGAAACAATGAAAAGCGACCGGTGTTATGGCTATTCAGCGAGCCCTGTTTATCCTCTAAGATATCATGGTGGGCCGGGGCGGATTTGAACCACCGACCACCTGTTTACAGTTTGTTGTCTCGTGTCAGGCAGGTATCCTAACCAGACTAGACGACCGGCCCAGAGCGGCGGTGAATGCAGAACCCAGAGAAATAAAGACTACCGAATCCATTACGGCGACTCGGCAGGTTGTCTCCTAGGATGATTTAGTGGCGCTAAGTGTAATATTCGCTGCATTTGTTCCAAGAAATCGGAAGGTCTTTTTGTGAAGGAGAGAAATGTGTAGGCGGTTGATAGACTTGCCCAGACTTTATGATCGAATAATGCGCTTTGACAAACAGGTCCGATTCGCTGCCATTGTAGATGGACACGGGCATATACTGGAGGGGGGCATGCGTGAAGGTGTCCAGCCGATCGAGCCGCTTGAGAAGACGCCTCACTTAATCGCGAAGTTGGTCTCCTTTCAGAAAGCGGAGGATTTAGCAGATTTTTTCGGGAAACCCGAATATTCAATTCTAGTTCATGAGAAAATTATGGCTTTCCTATTTCGTTCGGGAAAGAAGTTCGTACTCGTGACGGCGGGTAGAAAGTTCAGCGTGAGCAAAGTCGCAAGATTGCGTAACTTAGTGACAAAGAAGTCGCGCCGCTGAAACGTGAACGCGGTCGTAATATGCCTAGTCCCTAGAAGGTGCTACCGTCAGAGGCACACTTGTTCTCGGTTGCGCCAGTTCCTGGCGAGCGATAGGTTTGCGGAGAAATCTTCCGAGAAGTTGTCTCAGGTATATCGCGGGTAACTCCCAGAGCATGACTCTTTTGCTGTGACGCATTGAATCATACATGAAACAGATGTGTGTGCAAAAACATTGGCCAAGTTTCACTCGGCGAACCTCGCTGCGACAAAAGGCTTAGGGAGCTTCGATGACTTCGCATCGTATTTGTTTCAGTAGGACCGCTGCTTGTTCCGGGTCAATCTTAATCGTATAGAGCTGACTTGCGGTTCGGAGTTTCAGTTTCACAATATCCTTCAGCCGTTTCACGCGGCATTCCGTGGCCCGCTCTGAAATCCTGACGAACTGTTCGGTGTCAGAAATTTCGGTTGGCATTTCCCACTCAGCTCTTTCGCCGGTAAGAACGGTCAGGGGAATATAAACCTGAACGGGTGTCAAGGCGTGAAAATCAGAAGTTCCTCTTCGTACCGCCTCCCATCCACCACTGAACCGGGAGGCTTTCGGTCAATATGCCTTTGCGCGAGTAGTTCGCCAAGTTTTCGGTTCGCTTCATCAAGTGAAATTGTGCGGTCAGTGAGCATAGGTAGTGGAATGTCTATCCCGAGTGGACGAGAAGGCATCACGTGGCGTGTCACTTTGTGAGGCAGGAGCCGTCCCTCTACGCCGAATTCGCGAATTTGCTCCTTTGTGAAAATGGGTACCGATATGATGAAGTTCATTTCGTTTGACTGGAGTTCTTGCAGGGCACGAGTTTCTGACAGGTATGTCACAGCGTGGCCCGCCTTGACCATAGCTCCTTCCAAGCTCACGGCTGTTCTGGCTCGTTGAATTGGGTCCATTGGTTCTGGCAATGAGAATTCTGACTTACCTCGGGTTAGGATGATTGTTTGAGGGCTGTAGCTCGGACTCGCCAAGTCAATGCTATGCCTTGAGTAGTTCAACCCGGCCTCCTTCAGCAATTTCTCTGCGAGAGTCTCAGTTTCTTCCAGGGCGAATAGCCTGAACCAGGCGCCTACCTTGATTTGGGGGTTGTCGTAGTCAACCAGGCAGCATGGTACGAAACGGCACTTCAACAACTTCAAAGAGTTGAACCGGTGCATACCATCCAGAATTACATAGTCTTCTTGGTCGACGACCAATGGGTCTCGAAGTATGCCTTCGCTTAGAACATCATTCGCCAGCGATCCGACGGCAGGATCTATTACTTCTTCGTGCGGCTTCAGCTCGTCGAGGTTAACCATTGAAATTCGAAAGCTCAGGTTTGACGAGCTAATCTCCAATCTTCAGTCCTCGTGAGGCATGGGACGTGGATTGGTGTAGGCTCTAAGGGTTACTGACGAGTGTATGTTTTGAAAAGGGCGGTAAGTAGGAAGAATAAAAAGAGTAGGGAAAACTGGTCGACCCGCTCCAGACGTGTACTAAGATGGATTCTACTTCGTGAACTTCGTCATCTTGGTGCCGCAGGTCGGGCAAGTTGCACGCATCATATTGCGACCTTTCGCAGTCTTTTCCATGGTGGTCTGATCGTCGGGCACAGTCTTCTTTTCCTTACATTTCACACAAAACATTTCGGCCAATGAACATTCCCTCCCTTTCTGAATCAACTTGGTGTTAGCGGATAGCGAGGCCATAAAAGCCTTTGCTAATCAAGCCTGAAATTTGCAACAACTCTCATCGAAGTATGTAAGTCTTGATTAGTAAGTAGCAATCCTGAAAAGCAATCTCTCGAAAAACGATGGAACCATAAGCAGGTACAAGCCTTAGCAGTCTGATGGCGAATGGAATGCCCGCACGAAAGCTAATCTCAATTATTGGCACTGGCAAACTCGGAAGCGCCGTGGCATTGCAAGTGGCCCAAAGAGAGCTCGGCGACCTAAGACTCATCGACATCATCCAAGGCCTTCCGCAAGGCGAAGCCCTCGACTTAGGACAGATGGCCGCCGAACAGGGTGTTGACGTGGATATTGTTGGTTCGAACGATTACAAAGACATAGCGGGCTCAGAACTTGTTGTTGTCATCGGAGGCTTGGGAAGAAAACCGGGTATGACCCGCCTCGACCTACAGGAAAAGAATGAGGCTATAATCCGAGGCATAAGCGAGAAGATTCTGGAATACGCACCTAAAACGCTGGTCTTGATGGTTACTAACCCGCTTGACGTGATGACCTACTTAGCTTGGAAGGTCACAGAATTCGAGCCCTCCCGAGTTTTCGGCCAAAGCGGAATGCTCGACACTATGCGCTTCAAATATTTCATCGCCAAAGCGTTGAGAGTTTCGACGAGTTCTGTACAAGCGGTTGTCATTGGTGAGCATGGAGATTCCATGGTTCCCTTACCGAGATTCTCAACTGTGAACGGCGTCCCGATAACCGACTTGCTCTCACCCGCTGAAGTGAATGATGCCATTGATCATACCCGAAAGATTGCCGCTGAGGTTATCGCCCTGAAGGGGGCGACGATCTACGCACCCGCACATGGAATCGCGCGAATGGTGGAGACCGTAATCAAGGACAAGAAGATGGTGCTCTGTCTGACGGCGCATCTGAAGGGCGAATACGGGTTCAGGGACGTCTATGTGGATGTTCCAGCGGTTCTGGGCGCACGCGGCGTTGAGCGCGTAATCGAACTGAAGCTGAACTCTGAGGAATCAGCAGCCTTTCAGAAGTCCGTTGAAGTCGTGAAGACCGCCTGCGGCCACCTGAAGACGGTCAAGGCTTAAGTTCAGCCCTATTACGAGCCGCCGCTACACGGTTCGCGATCTGAGCGGCCACTACTCCAGCAGCGATTCCCGAATCAATATTCACAACCGAGAGGCCAAGAGAACACGCCTGAAGCATTGCCATCAACGCTGCCTGCCCGCCCCCACCATAGCCATATCCCGAAGAGGCAGGGACAGCGATGATAGGCATGTCAACGAGCCCCGCAACGACTGTAGGCAACGCGCCTTCACGTCCGGCCACAACGATTAGGCAGTCTACATCGTTCTTTACCATAGCCGTCAGCGGTTCGACCAAACGGTGGATGCCCGCGACTCCTGCGTCTGCCTCCAGGAAAATTTCGCAGCCCATCTCTTCAGCGATCATGGCTGCTTCCTCAGCGATAGGAAGGTCAACCGTTCCGGCAGTTATGATCCCAACTCGACCACCGGTCTCGGTCTTCTTGTAAGCAACACCTCTGATGACGATTGTTGATGCGTGAGGAAGTTTTTTCATTTCATGGCCAGTGAAGTGCTCATTCAACTTGATGAGTTGCTCCTCGCTAACACGACTAACGATTGCTCGGCCACTGTTCTCAATCATTCGGCTGCAAATCCGAATCAGGTCCTCAGTTGATTTCCCTTCAGCGAATATTATCTCTGGGACCCCGCGCCGAACAGCCCTTCCAACATCCAGACGGGCTATGTTCGCTACATTCTCAATGGCATTGATTTTCAACGCCCTTTCCGCGTCGTCTACAGAAATCTCGCCTCTACGCAGTTTCTCAAGAATGTCTCGCAAGAAATTTCGCCAGCGTGGAAACGCCTAAGTACAAAGAGCTATGAGACGTAGCATAAAATGTTAACAGCAAAGGGTCCTGACGGATCGGAACAAATCGACGGGCTTCCTCCGGAAATGTCTCCTGTCCTTCGCGCGAAGATGGAAGAAGCAGTGAAGATACTTAGAGGCTTTGGCAAAATCCTTGTCGCTTTTTCAGGGGGAATAGACAGCACGCTCGTTGCTTACCTAGCGAAACTTGCAGTTGGTGATAATGCGATCGCCGTGACCGCGAACTCTCCAAGCCTTCCCACAACCGAAATGGAAGAGGCAAGAAGGCTTGCAAAGGAAATTGGGATAAATCACATGGTGATCCGGACCGAGGAGCTTGATGACCCGAGATATGTTTCCAATCCAGCTAACCGATGCTACTTTTGCAAGAAGGAGTTGAGCGGGAAACTGAAGCAGCTGGCGGCGGACCTTGGCGCGACCACTATTGTGGATGGGACCAACGCGGACGACATGTTCGGACACCGGCCGGGCGCAGCAGCCCTAGCAGAGGAAGGCGTAAGAAGGCCGCTTTCGGAGGTAGGCATGACCAAACCTGAAGTTAGAGAGTTGTCGAAAGTGCTCGGTTTGCCTAATTTCGATAAACCCTCGATGCCTTGCCTTTCATCAAGGATCCAGTATGGTCAAACAATCTCCCCGGAGAGGCTCATGCGCGTGGAGAAATCCGAGAGCTTCATTCGTTCCCTGACCGATGTGAAAGAGTTACGTGTTCGAGATCACGGAGACTTGGCGAGAATTGAGGTTGGGAAAGATGAGCGGAATCTATTCTTTAATGAGGAATTGCTTGACACAATCGGGAAGGCGTTGCGAGAGTTCGGTTTCAAGTATGTTTCCTTCGACTTGCTCGGGTACAGGACTGGAAGCATGAATGAAACGTTAATCCCCCAAATAAAACCTAAGATGAAATGAGGCGGTCGCTTTCGTTCTGCGGCTCCTCAACCGCCGTGTGCCACGGGCAGCAGCCCTAGTTCGTCATTTTCGGAAAGTGAGGTTTCTAGCCCATCCAAGGAGTTAATTTCCCTTCCCGAGACCATGATCAGTGCATTTGGCCTTGGGTCTTCCGACGCGGTCTCCAATAATAGTAGTTTCAGGTCTGCGTATTCATTCCCGGCCACGAGTTGTGATATTAGTGATCTAACAGTTGGGGTTATGCCACTGGCATTGAAGTCGATTTCACTGGTCCTCGCAGCTGTTCTGAAGACCCCATAAAGCTTGATGTGAATTTTCAGGATTTTCCACCTTTTCCAAGCCATATGGTTGGGCTTCCTCGCAATAAGGTAAATTCGTAAATGAGCGAATTAAGGCTGCACGCGTAGTGGATTATTGCAACAACAGAGTCAATTTCCACGCACGAGCCATCCTTTAGTGCCTTGCCTATTGGGCGTTCCAGGAGCGCGCTCGGCGAATAATTGAGTCATTTTTGCGATAAGAAAGGGGAAAATTGCGATGCGACTTTTGACACGTAATGCATACTTAATGTTATGTAAGCATCCGCCCGCACGGCTACCGGTATCAAGAATAGTGGTTGTCCCCGATGCGAAAGACGAAGTTATCAATCGGAATTATTGCGTTTTCACTGTTGTTCCTAGCGGTATCGGCAGTTCCTGCAACTGCCCAGATGGGAGTCTGGAGGGACATCAACCCAGACGCATACATCAGCCCACCCGCAAACCCCCAACTCAATTCGCTCTACATGCTATCCTCCACTGAAGGCTGGGCTGTTGGAGATTCTCTTCCGTCCAACGATACTGTGACGGCTCTCCCAGCAATATTTCATTATGACGGTTCAACTTGGAATCTGGTTCCTGCGCCTAAGTTTCTGAGTTTCCCGAGCAAGCAACACGCCTACAATTTGACCTCCGTAACCTTCGGTCCACCTAACAACCCAATCAGTAAGAACGACGGTTGGGCCGTCGGATTCAACGACACATTTCCGTATAATGGGGCAATTCCGAATGCGAATGCTTCTGTCGCGATTCATTGGGACGGTACGAGTTGGCGTGTACAGAACGCAGGTTTGAATGGTGTGAATGCCGGCCAATTGTGGTCCGCTTTCATGGTGAGTTCCACAGATGTATGGGCAGTTGGGCAGACGCAGAGCGGGGGTGCATGCGGTCTTGCTCCCCCGGGGACATGCGGTGTTTTCTGGCATTGGACCGGCGTGCCCGGTTTGGGCGGTGGTTGGAATCTGCCGCAGGCACCAATCAAGAATGTTGTCTTCTACTCTGTCTTCATGATCAGTTCGACCGAAGGTTGGGCTGTCGGGTCTGGAGGAATAATCTACCATTATTTCGGTGGTGCTTGGTCACCTGTCACTTCACCCGTTACGACCACGCTAAGATCGGTGTTCATGTTGAGCCCGACGGAAGGTTGGGGTGTCGGAGATGGGGGTGTCATAGTTCACTACAGCACTGGCATATGGACGGGTCCGGTCAGCCCGGGAACAACCGCTAGCAACCTATTCTCGGTTTTCATGGTTTCCTCGGCCGAGGGATGGGCCTTCGGCAAGAGTGGAGCTATCCTTCACTATACAGGTGGTACTTGGACTGCGTTGCCATCAAACCTCGTGCCAACATCGCCTGTCGCGTCACTGAACTTCAACTCAGGTTACTTCAACGGCGCAGCTGATGGCTGGAGCGTGGGCACCGATGGCGTCATTCTGCATTTCGACGGAACTAACTACGGAACTGTAACAAGCCCGACAATCAACAACTTCACATCGGTTTCATTCGGCCCACCGTTGACAGGGCCGGTAAACCCGAACGATGGATGGGCGGTCGGTAACTCCTCAGTCATGCCCACATTCGAACCAACGATCTACCATTGGAACGGATTCGTTTGGACTAAAGGAGTGGCGATAGGCACGTTGAACAATTTGAATTCAGTGTTCATGGTTAACACCGGCGATGTTTGGACAGTCGGCGGCGGCGGTCACCCAACTGCCACATGTTCAGTCGCTCCGTGCCCTGTAATACTCCATTTCACTGGTGGGTCCTGGAACACGATCACCCCGCCACCAGGCTCTTACTCGCTCAACTCGGTCTTCATGGTTAGTTCAAATGAGGGATGGGCTGTCGGCCAGAGTTCGACCCCTACTCCCTCTGGCATCATCCTGCACTACACTGTAACTGGTGGTGTCGCAACATGGGCAATTTTCCCATCACCGTCTAGTCCGCCATCTACCCCCATACCTGGTCTAAACTCGGTGTTCATGCTCAACCAGAACGAAGGCTGGGCTGTAGGTAACAATGCCACAATATTGCACTACACTGTGACGGGGGGCATCGGAACATGGAACGTTGTGACAGTGAGCGGGACTCCGGGCTTATCTACTGATGCGAATCTAACGTCAATCTTCATGCTCAGTCCAACTAGTGGCTGGGCTGTCGGAGGCATTTCGGTGCCTTCGATCACTGATGGTCCTGTAATCATCTACTGGGATGGAACCAAATGGTCTCCAGTTGCAACACCCTCAATTCCAGGAGGGATCACCCCAACCGGCCACACAAGCGGCCTGTTGAAATCAGTCTACTTCACGTCGCCAACTGATGGTTGGGCAGTGGGATACCCGGGCAAATTGGTCGCAACAATTCTCCATTGGGATGGCTTCGCATGGAACTTCGTCACACTCTCACCATCGTTGCTTGGAGAAATCCCGCCAATCCTGACATCAGTCTATATGACCTCCGAGACTGACGGTTGGATAGTTGGGGGTTCGCCGGACTTCAAGAGTCTAACGTATTACAACGGGCCCGGCTTCAAGCAACCCTTGTCCACAATCTTAAGATTCGCGCCGTTTGGCGGAATCTTCACTCAGACCACGACGGTCACACAAGTGTCGACACTGTCAACGTCTACGATCGCGTCTACTACAAGCGTCACCACTTCCGTAGTCACAGTTCCCGGTAATGTCCAGGTTACAATCAAGGTGGTAGATACTTCAGGAAACCCAGTTCAAGGAGCAAACGTCACCATCGCATCACTCGGATTACAGGGCGTAACGGACTCACAGGGCACAGTTACCTTTACAGTTCCACCCGGATCATATGTTGTGAGCATCAATAAGGGTTCAGATTCTGCAAGTCCCAGCATTAACGTCGTCAGCAACGCCCAAACTATTGTACTCACTTTACCCACTCCTAGTGGGTCCTTGATTCCGATAATTCTAGGGATCGGCGTGGCACTCGTGGTCATCTTAGTAGTGCTTCTACTATTATTAGGTCGGAGACCGCCAAGGCCGGGGACAAGACCTGCAGTAATGTACCCAGTCCCAAGAAGGCCATAGCAATGACAGGTAAGAAATCGAACAGAATGGCGAACATAACCGCCACACTCCCCATTCAATTACTGGACACGATCGACGAAATGGTCGAGGGAGACAAGGTGCCTTCCAGGTCGTTTGTGATCCGTGAGGCTGTCAGGAAATATATCACGGAGTTTGAGCAAAAATGAAGTGTAGATGTGTGCTACCAAGCAACGCTTATATATGGTTCGGTTCGTGATGTAAAATGATGCACATGAGGACCTACAGGTTCGGTTTAATCGCCATAAGCCTCGTGCTAATTCTGTTCGCTGTTAACATATCGCCGGGCCAGGGACTGATAACCTCTGGCGATTGGCGTGACATTAACCCCACTCACTACTCAGAGAATGTCAGGGGCCCGTTGCGTAGTGTATATGTTCGAAACGGGGGATCTGGTTCCATTGGTGCAGGCGATGGATGGGCGGTCGGAGGCAACTCAACTACCGCGCCTGCCCCGCTCGTTGCACGATACGACGGTTTCTCTTGGGTGATGCAGACCTTTCCATCTGGCCTATACAACTCTGTGAACTTCTGTACTAATCCAGGAGCTCCAGGAGTCGGGCTGTGCAGCGCGAACGGTGACGGATCAGATGGCTGGTTTGTAGGGTCGAACACTGCGGGAAGTTTGGGTATCTCTGTTTATTATGACGGTATAGCTGCGACTCAAATCTCCCTCGGTCTTGCAAACTCGAGAAATCTAACCTCAGTGTTTATGGTTTGTCACTCTCCCCAATTCGGATCCGGTTGTCCAGGCGGCATATCATTCCCATCAGGGCTCACCTTTGCGGTTGGTAAGAATACGACTGCTGGAGCTATCTTTCAATTCAGTGGAAACCCCAAAGGCGGTGCAGGTTGGACGGAACAACCAGTGACTGGGACAACTACAACCCAGTACAACAGCGTCTACATGTTCCAAGACGCGGCGGGCAACCTCGAAGGCTTTGCAGCGGGTAACGGAGGTGTAGTTGCCCGATTAAACGGAGGTACTTGGACGGCGGCAAAAATCAACCCAATCGCGAAAGATCTCTTGGGAATTTTCGTAGATCAAGGAAACCCAATAGACGCATGGGCTGTGGGGCGGGGCGGCCAGATTTGGCATTTCACAACAGGTTTCTGGGCCGGCGTTCCCAGCCCTGCTCCGACCAGTACTGATCTCGAGGGCATATTCCTCACCAGCACAAGCGAGGGTTGGATAGTGGGAATACACAGTACTATTCTTCACTCGACTACCATTGGGTCGTCGAACGTTTGGACACCCCTGAATACACCACTATATACTGGCACGGGTTTTGGAACCGATCTCTTCGGGGCTAGTTTCCCCTCAGGTGGTAACGGCTGGGCCGTTGGCACGCAAGGGGTCATAATTCAGACTGGCAATACGAATTGCGGTTCAATTGTCCCGGCGCCTTGCTGGGGCGGTAGCACGAGCATTGTGCTCTCGCCACGCCTCAACTCAGTCTTTGAGGTCGGATCGAATGATGCGTGGGCGGGAGGAAACTATAGCACTGCCGATAGCAGCATTTCGTTAATCCATTGGGATGGCGTCAAATGGCACCGGGCAAACGCTGCACCTGCAGCAGTGTCGTCAGCTGACGTGATGAGCATCTTCATGTTGAGTTCAGGCGAGGGGTGGGCATTGGGCGGAAACCCGACCACGCCTGAGGCATTGAAATGGAATGGAAATAGTTGGAACGGACAACCAATAACAGGCTGCGGAGGCTCGTTGCCTTGTGAGCCGACGTCCGTATTCATGATAAGTGGCGGTACGGGCGGCGACGGCTGGGCGGTGGGCACCGGCGGACACATATGGCGCTATCAATCGGGTGCTTGGACGACGATTACGAGCCCCACAACAAACGACTTGAACAGTGTTTTCATAAACAATCCTGGATCCAGCACGGGTGCAGGGTGGGCCGTGGGCAATGGTGGAACTGTCATTAAGCTAACAATCACCGGTGGTGTCCCAACTTGGATTTTGAACCCGATCCCAGTGATTTCGGGCGGCCAAAATCTGTACGGTGTTTACTTCAAAGACTCAACTCACGGTGTCGTGGTGGGAGCTTCGGCTACCGTGGCAATTACGACTGATGGGGCTAGCTGGTCAGGCGGCGCAAGCCAAGTAACGCCGAACACTGCAAACCTCAGATCCGTCTTCATCGATACGTTTGGCACTGGGTCGGGCAATGGTGATGGATGGGCCGTCGGCGATGACGGAACCGGCCCACCAACGAACGTCCTGTTTGCCCATTGGGACGGTGGAGGATGGACGAATACTCCTTTGGGAACTCCTAATCCTCCGATCGAAGGTGGGTTGACTCCTACAGGTCTCAGACTCCGGTCGGTTTTCTTGACGGGACCCCAAGATGGTTTTGCTGTTGGCGATCCGATTTACGATCAACCTGGCTCTGCGACCTCAACCTTGGCAGGCATAATTCACCTTGACCCATTGAATCCACCAACCTCGGGCGGCGGTGGAGTTACAACGACCCCCAGTACAACAACGACTCCTAGTACAACAAGCGCAACTGCGAGCGCAACGAGTACACTGGCAAGTTCGACCGTGAGTTCGACGAGTCTTGTCACATCCAGCACGGCTACCTCTTCAACAACCGCGGCCAGCTCTGCGGTAACTAGTACGGCGACCAGCACACCTACGACCACATCCCAAGAAACCGTAGTTTCCATTTCGTCATCCGCTTCGACACCACTGGCCTTGCCACCAATACCAGGCTTCCCCTGGGAGTCCATAATTGCTGGCATGATTCTCGGCATGGCGGCACTCGCATTAGTCAGACGGCGCAAGAAATAGGCTACCAATACCGTTTCCGGCTGATGCTATGTCGCCAATTCCGAAGCCATACTAACTATCCAATCTTCTAGCCCGACTATTTGCGCCCAGTGGGCGTGAGAGGAACTACGCAATAGGCTGTTAACCCTCGGTTCAGGGGCGACTAGAAAATGACACATGTTTGGGGGTTTTTGCGGGTAGGTTTATCTTCCGAGTTTCCAGCAAGTCCAATGATTTCAGTTGAGGCTTCACTCGCTGGTAACAGTATGCATCATCGTGGCCGCCTTAGTCGGTACGTTAAGCCTTAGTGCGCCCGCCTCAGCCAACAGCCCGCAAGGGACAACTAGTATCAGCTTCACGGTCACAACGACAACGAACTACCAAGTCCAGACGGGCGGCATTTTGCAAGTGAATTTCAACTCCGTACAGGTGGATACAGTTCCACCGCAAGCCTACTCATTCGGGGTTAACGCCAAGACATTTGCAGGGTTATGGATAACTAGGCTACACTGGGAGTTCGGCGACGGGGCTTTCCTTGATTCTCCTTACTGCTGCCAGAACCAGGTTAGTGAGGTACAGAACCATGCCTACGCCCAACCTGGGTCATACACAGTCGTCGTCGTGGCCTACGATAATATGGGAAACTTTGGTGACGCATTCGTCACTGTTAACTGGGTTCAGCCGATCCCAGAATACCCAAGCTACGGCCTACCACTCTTAATCGGCGTATTTACAGTGCTAGCCGCCGCAGCGTACGCAAAGGGTAGGCGCCTCAACCCCAGGCGCTATTTCTGAAGGTTGAAATGTAGCCTATTCGCGGGCGAGATGATGCCGTTTCGACTTGCATAACGGCTCCGTTACGCAATCAGCATAGAGAAACATGCCCCGTTAGCGTTCTCCAACCTAACTAGCTCTAGGAGACACCGTCGCCCTAGCCGAGCTTAAAAAGGGCTTATATATTGAAGGGCGTTACGAGTGCCCAATTCCACCTTATATAAGGTGAATAATCTGCCGGGCAAGAAGGTATTCATAAACATCGAAAACGTCGTCGCCTCCGCGACCCTTCACCAGAATATTGACCTCAATTCAATCGTTCGTGTTTTCCCCGGTGTCGAGTACCGACCTGAACAATTCCCGGGCCTCGTGTACCGGCTGAAGAAACCGAAAACGGCCACACTGATCTTCAGCTCGGGAAAGATGGTGTGCACTGGTGCGAAGTCGGAGCGGCAAGCTCGAAAGGCTGTAATGAAGGTTGTTGATGAACTGAAGAGGAATGGCATCGTCATACTTGGCAAGCCGGAAATTATGATTCAGAATATCGTTGCGTCAGCCGGCCTCGGCGGAGCCATCGACCTAGAAAAGTCCACGTACTCGCTCAAACGGACAATGTATGAGCCTGAACAATTCCCAGGCCTAATCTACAGGATGGACGATCCGAAAGTTGTCATACTCCTATTCGCAAGCGGAAAACTTGTCTGCACTGGAGCGAAGAAAGAGACTGAAGTTCACAGAGCCGTTACGACCCTTCAAGGGACCCTTGAGGAAAAGGTTCTCATAGCATACGAAGCAGCACCGACCGCAACGCCAAGCCCGTAGGCGAAAGCGAAAGTGATGTCCTCCCACGCCTAAGGGCTGTGGGCTTCTCGCTTCAATGCCGCTGCTTGCCCATGCCTTAACGTCCGCATGAGTAGAGGTTTTGGCTCTGCGGGTGACAACCCTCCATCCGAGGGCGAGCAACTCAAGATGCCCAGCTTCCTGATCAGCAATGCTGAATTCAAATCTCTGGGCAGGTCGGCTTCACAGTTTGGGCACCGATGTTCTCGTTCAGTTAGGTTTTTCGGAACCCTGGTTAAGCATCGGTAGCAGAATTGACTGGTGCCATATGGGTCAATGAACAATACGTGTCTGCCGAGCATGTCCGCGAATGCATGCACTAGTTTTTCTTCTTGGGAGATTTCGATTCGCTATATTCAACTAGGATAATGAGCGCGACCAGTAGAATTATGAGAGTGACCCCAAGGGGCCCGCGCAGTTCTAAGCTTATGAGCCCAACATAAGGAATCTTCATTACATATACCCCCATAAGATTCGCAGCGGGCACCTTCCAACCATCCTGAATTTCATTATGGTCGCCTTTAGTCTGGAAAAATAGTGAGCCCCCTTCGTTGAGCACGGCGACAACCCGATGCACAATCGGCATGTCGTATTCGTACGGGCTGTGAAAGATGATTATCGTCCCCACAGTCACCGTCTGTGGATCAACTCCACGAACAATTATGATGTCCCCCACATTGAGGACAGGTACCATGCTCCCAGATGAGACAACCATCAACGGGGACTCGGAGTGAAGCGCCAAACGCATAACCTCGACCCCACCATAAGTTGCCGCAAATAGTATGACGATGAGTATCAGGACGCGTACCGTCGGATTCTTGAACGCTCGAATGACCTTCGATGAAGCGCTGTTCTTAGGCAAGTTTAGGTCTCAGCTCCGAAACCGCTCATCCTTGATATTGCTTTCGAATTCCCCGCGAGCTCGATTCAGGTCTTTGTTACCGACGGCTGGCCTTGCATGAGTCGAGCCAGTTCGAGCGTGGCACGTTCCCCTGCCTCCAAGAAGCTGGCCCCCGCTTCAGTGATCTTGTAGATTCTCCGGCCACGGCCCTTCTCAGATTCCCATTCTCCTTGAATGTAACCATCTTCCTCAAGTGAGTGCAGCAACGGATACAGGGTGCCTGCACTCAAGTAGACCCGGTATTTGTCCCGAATCGCAATATTCACTTCGTAGCCCCATTGAGGCTTCGCGCGCAAGAGCCTAAGTATGATTAGGTCAAGGTTGTTCTTCACAACCCGCTCGCGCCAATCCTTATCCATATTTCTAATCAAACGCTAAACCTCGGCGGCTCCCGCGCTGAGGGAATGCGCTTAGTGGTTTCACGCCCTGAATTATAAGTTCCCCTAGGCGTTGTACTACACGTAGCTAACCGAGTAGCTAGGCGGGAGTTAATCGGCTATTGATACCTGGCTGGCTTGACCAAGCCCTAGGGGTTGTTCCTCGAATTTGACTACGAGAAAATCGGTCTCAACACCGATAACTTTTCCCTTGAAATCTTTGGTCTTCGAGAATTGAAAAGACGCGTCATGCCCTATGAAACGATCTAGGTCCATTTCTGAGACCGTTATCCAGGCTTTGTTCTCCGTGTCGTCGAATGTGATGACTACGCCGATCAATTCAGCCAATTCCGGACTGCTAGGTAGCTGTGCTTCTCTTCTTGAAGTTTTCCCGAAGCCAGGTATAATGCTCGGGTCATGGGGGTTGGATTGCATTCGACCTAATCTTTGAGCTTACCAATTTCCTTAAGCCTGCGCTTTCGTCTCTCCTCAGCTTCAGCCCAACGTCGCTTTTCTTCGCTAGTCTCGGGTCTCAGGATAGCCACCTGTGTTGGTTTTCGGTTCTTGTCGAGTGCCACATACGTGAGGTAGCACGTGCCTGTGTGGCGGACTTCGCCGGTTAGCGGGTTCTCTGCTTCGACGCGAACTCCAACTTCCATCGACGTTCTGTGCGTGTAGTTGATGGAAGCGATCATCCGAAGTATATCGCCAATATAGACTGGGGAAATGAAGTCCATGCGGTCAAGGGATGCGGTTACAACGTTGTTACGTGAGTGCCTGAAGGCGACGATTGACGCCACCTCATCGATCATTCGCAGAATACTGCCGCCGAATACGTTACCGGCCACGTTTGCATCCATAGGCATCATAATTCGTACCATCCGAGTCGAGGATTCGCTTGGCGACTTGCCCTGTTGCTCCATAGGCATCAACACGCGTTGAGCCTGCTGTCAGCCTGAATAACGGTTTCTCTGGAGTTGGCGGCTTCGAAGAGTTTGATCAAGAATATCCAACCTGCTACGCCAAGCGCCATAAGGGAATCTGAGGGTGGCTCCACCCAAACGATGGGTGAGTGACGAGTAATTGCCCGTCTGGGTGCCCCCTCTTTCACCTTCGTTCAGGTTTGGAAAGGGTTAATATACGAAAAAGCGAAGCGCCCGACTTAGTTCACCAAGTACGGTGGTTAATACGGAAACAGTTCAGATGGAAAGGGTTGAGACTAAGCTAATCAGGGAAACCAGAAGCATTTGCCCTGATTGCAACAGAATTCTCCCAGCAAACGTCTATGAGCGTGCAGGCAAGATTTGGTTAGGCAAAACCTGCCCAGAGCACGGCGAAATTGAGGAGCTCTATTTTGGGTCCGCCGACATGTACTACAAGTTCGCCAAGTTCGCCCACAACGGGAAGGGAATTGAGAACCCGAACGTCCCACTTGAGAAATGTGCGTGCCCAACAAACTGCGGGCTATGTACGAGCCACCTGAGCCACTCAGCGTTAACCAACCTTGTCATCACGAACCGCTGCGACCTAACCTGCTGGTACTGCTTCTTCTACGCCAAGAAAGGGGTTGAAGGCGCCTATGTGTATGAGCCCACCCAGGAAAAGATTCGCGAGATGGTTCAAGTCCTTCGCGCTGAGAGGCCTGTACCAGGTAATGCAATCCAAATCACGGGCGGAGAACCGACCCTCCGAGAAGATTTGCCCGAAATCATCCGCATATGCAAGGAAGAGGGCGTTGAGCACATCCAGCTGAACAGCAATGCAATCAATATGGCCCAAGATTCTGATTGCGCAAGGCGCGTCAGGGAAGCAGGTGTCAACACCGTCTACATGAGTTTCGACGGCGTCACGCCGCGAACAAACCCGAAGAACCATTGGGAAGCACCGATTGCGATTGAAAACTGCCGAAGAGCAGGACTAGGGGTGGTCCTGGTCCCAACCGTAATCAAAAGCATTAACGACCACGAATTAGGCGGGCTAATAAGATTCGGCCAAAGAAACATGGATACCATTCACGCCGTCAACTTCCAACCAGTCTCATTGACCGGCCGGTTGAGCAAGTCCGAGCGAGAGAAATACCGAATAACAATCCCAGACTGCATTGAGCGCATCGAGGAGCAGACAAACGGCGAAGTTCGAAGGGAAGACTGGTTCCCAGTCCCAAGCTGCGTCCCCATTACACACTTCGTCGAAGCCCTAACGAAACGCCCACGATACGAGCTTTCAATCCACTTCGCATGCGGTGCGGGCACTTACGCCTTCAAGGACGGCGACAAACTGGTTTCAATGGCCTCCTTCGTAGACCTCGAAGGCCTACTCGAATACTTGGAAGAGAAGGCGGACGAGCTCAGGGCGGGCAAGAACAAATACCTCGTAGTAGCCAAAGTCCTGGCCAAGATGGGAACGTTTATCGACCGAAGTAAGCAACCAAAGGGCTTGGCCCTCAGCAAACTGCTCTTCAACGCACTCGTCAAGAACGACTACAGCGCACTCGGAGCGTTCCATCACAAGTCAATGTTCCTCGGCATGATGCACTTCATGGACAAGTACAACCATGACGAAGAACGCCTGCGAAGATGCGACATCCACTACCTCAGCCCAGACATGAGAATCATACCCTTCTGCGCTTTCAACGTCATTCCCGAATGGTACAGGGACGCTATCCAACCAAAGTACGGAATCCCCATCGAGCAATGGGAGAAGGAGCACAAGACGACCCTCGAGCAAGGACTGTACAAAGGCACTCTACGAAAGGGTAAGGGACATGCGGCGGGCTGCGGGTGCCCACTAGGCGCTCTCAACATGCCAAGCTCAGAACTACTCTCGATCGAGAACGGCATGATTAAGGGCAAGTAAGCAAGCCATAACGGCTTCGCCTCTCAGCCTCTCTTTTCTTCCTATTCCCTTTAAGCCGAGTTAGCGCGTTCTCTATCCTAGATTTGCTTTAAGAAAAACTAAACCAGCTGGAAACCTGAACGTTTTTGTGTAGAACCACTTGTTAGTGCAGAACGTGTTTCGGTGAGGCAGCTCTACATGGAACCCGATTATGATGTCATAATCGCTGGGGCCGGAGTTGCAGGAATGATTACTGCAGCATCTGCTGCAAAACGCTCTAATCAGAGTCTCAGGATCCTTGTCGTTGACCGAAACCCTAGGTCTCAAGCGGGAATGAAGACCGCGACTGGTTGGGTTTGCGGAGACGCTGTCAGCAAAGGCAGCCTGGACTACCTTGCTTCGGAAGTTGGGATACATTACAGTAAACCTGAACTTGAGCGGACTGTTCACGGTGTAGTCGCATATTCCCCAGACCACAAGTCGAAAGCCATGTTCGACGGGCAAGGGTTCGTCTTAAACCGCAAACTCCTCCCCCAGAGGCAATTGAACGACGCAGAGAAACTTGGGGTAGAGTTCCTGTTCGAAACTTATGCTGATGCTCTCATACACGAAGACGGTTTCGTCAAGGGCATACATTGCAGATCCTCGAAGGATAACTCCAGCTTCAAGAAAGCTGCGAAGCTTGTCGTAGACGCTACAGGGTCGGCCTCGCGGCTTCGAACAAGCCTTCCCATAAAGAGCTACATTGAAAAGGAGATCGACAAGGAAAACGACATGGAGTCAACGGGGCGGTACATTCTCAAATTTGAAGTTGGCAAGAAAGACGGGACCTTCTTTGACCCCGATTACTGCATTATTCACCTGGACCAGGAGATCGCGCCGGGCGGGTACGCTTGGGTATTTCCAAAAGGCGAGAATAAGGTCAACATAGGCCTCGGTGTTCAGAAGAGAATTCTCGAACGCCGAAACAAGGAGTTGGGCCGAAATGATACCCTGCAATCCCTAATCGATGAATATGTGCGCACGAATCCTGTCATCAAGAACTGGAAGCTTGCGGACGGCTCAGAAGATAAGGGAAACGAAAAAGGAAACTGGCAAGTGCCTGTTCGAAGGCAGAACGATTGCATGGTAGCAAACGGTTACATGATTGTTGGCGATGCCGCCTGGATGCCACGGCCAATCGACGCTGGTGGAATCGGACCGGCGATATATGCTAGCACGATAGCTGGCAAAGTGGTTGCTGAAGCTTTGCAAGCGAATGATACTTCCGAGACGGGTCTTTGGAAGTTCAACACGGAATACGTTCGGACGTACGGCTACAGAATGGCCAGCTCCGAGGTTCTTAGGCGCTTCTTGCAGATATTGAGCAACGATGACCTCAATTACGGGATGAAACATTTCCTCGGACAAGATGACGTCGACAGCATCATTCGGAGGGAGCATCCCGAATTCAAACAAGTCGGCTTTGGGAGCCCCGCAAGGATCCTCTGGGCGCTTCCGCGCCTCGCTTTAGCAAGAGGGTTGCGGTACGCAGCGGAAAAGAGCAGGAAGCTAATTCAACACTACATGAACTACCCGAATTCGCCGGATGGCTTTCCCGAATGGCATGATAAGTTCATGGCGGAATTGCGCGAGGCCTACGCGCGCTTCTCTTAGGATCAATGATGTCTAGAGAGTCGGCGAGGACACTCTCCCAAAGAGTATACGCATTAAATTCAAATAGGGCAAGAGTTGACGAGAAACAGGCACTGGAGCGCTTCGAAGAGAAATGCAGGAATTTCTTGCCAAGGTCAATCCAAAACAGAAGAAGTATTTCACGCAATTACGAACGGCACTCCGCGAACTCCCCGAGACTGAAGAGTCAATTGAAATCGACGAGGTTTCAGGGGAATGGTGCCCGGCTTATCGCGTCAAAGGCTCAGACTTAGTTTGGGTCCACTTCGACGAGCACTTGTGGATCAACTTCCCAGTCGAACCAAAGTTCGAGAAGAAGGTGCTCCAAGATGAGAACCTCGACTCAGAGGTCATCGATTACGTGATAGAAGCCGAGGAGACCGGTGGCGTCAAATGGGCTACGGTGGAAATAAAATCCAGCGACCGCGTGGACCAAGTGATCCCGCTACTGAAGCTTAGGCATTCCGTCCTAGCCTCATAGAGCCTGTTCCACTTGATCCGAGTTCTACGTTCGCTTTTTTTCCGCGATGATACGGTGCGCATCATCGATGGCTTTCCTTTACATGATCGGCCTCGTCCTCATCTCCTGATCAAACAAGCAGAGGCTAGGAGACCGCTTAGCCAAAACGGTAGCCGTGAAGGCCTAGAGACCGCGTGCACAATCTCAGGGCCACGCGCGGAAGTGCTGAGACAATCTAAGTTCTATGCTTTGCCTTTGGGCGTTTTCTGGTTAGGAGTACTATCGGCCCACAAAAACTCGAAATAGTTCTTCGCGAACTTTGCGAGGCCAATGTGGTCGGACCAGATGGCCAAGCCGATCGTCTCATCTCCTTCCTGCCCTAGGAGCAAGATGACTTCGCGGCCATCCGCGATTATTCCGCCGCCGAACATTTGCTCGCGCACGCGCACATCACAGAACTTCATCAATCTGGCCATAGTTTCAGTCATAGGGTTCTTCATGGTCATTATCTGGACTTTGACGCCTCTTTCTACGATCGTTCTGACGAGTGGGATGAGCATTTCCGCGGTGGCGTCCGGTATACCGGGAACTGCAACTAGAATTTCCTTCTGAACGTGTTCAACGGTTTCCCTGATCTTAGAGAGAACGTTAAGGTTTCCCCGTACAATCCAAATGTCTGGGTGTTCCCTCACACCCTTCTTCTCATAGATGGGCTGAAGTTCATCCAGGATTACGCCTTCGTTTGTCTTCAGCGAGTTCTCAAGGTGGGATTTCGTGATTTCAAGGGCCACTGAAGGCGGTTTGGGGTAGTATTTGCTCGGACGGCCATGTTCCATTTCAATCCAGCCTTTCTTCTCCAGCGAGCCCAGGACCTCGTAGATTTTCGAATAGGGCACCTCTGAGGCTTGGCTAAGCTCACTAGCTGTCGCGGGGCCGATCTCAAGCAGAGAGGTGTATGAGCGGATCTCGTAATCTGTTAGCCCGAATTCTTGCAGTGATCGTCTTGTTCTATCGCTTATGGTCAATTCTGTCCACCCTCCGAAGCGTGCGTCTGTGGTTTTCTGGCCTGGGTTTGAATATAAGATTTCACTACTGAAAGTGGTTAACGGTTAGATGGGTACAGAAGAAGGCGCGTCGACCCGCAGAAAGGCCTATGAAGTTGCTGGGCACCGCGGTGTCATTCTGGAAAAAATGATGTCTAGCATATGTTATACACCCGCATTTCATTTCGGCTCACTTGTAACCCAATAAGAGTCCTTCGTCGTGAGCTCCTTCTTCCAAATTGGGACTTCCTTCTTTACCTTGTCAACAGTTTCAGAAAGGGCCGAGAAGACGTCTTGGCGATGCTTGCCTAGAACTGCGACAAAGAGGCTGGGTTCACCCACGTTCAGACTGTCTATGACATGATGAATTGAGACTTCGATTATTCCTGGGCGTGCTTTGACGACGTCCCGAATCGCCTGCATCCGTTTGAGGGCGACTTCCGTATAGGCTTCATATTCGAGGCGAACTACCTTCTTGTCGGATCCCCGTACGGAGTCTTCGCGGACTACACCGACAAAGCAGGCTACTGCCCCGGCTTCATGGTAGTTAGGGAGCTTCGAAAGGTCGGCCATCATTCGGTTTAGGTCAACCTCGCCCTTCTTGTGAAGCCCGATAATGTCCAACGAAGACGGCACCTAGACCATTAGTTTGTCACACGGAACGAAAAATACTCCGCAGCTTAGTAACGGCGCTTCCTGACCCTACTTACTATGTTCTTTGTTGCATCTCGGTTTTCATTTTCTCTAGATGCTGGTTCTCAGTGTCGAACTTCGTTCCGACGATCTGGACCTGGTAGATGGCTTTGGGTCCGTTGCAGAATTCGCATGGTGGCCCGAACCCTTCGGGCGTTGGTGACACCCGAAGCCAGAGCTGGTTTATCCCGGCGTATGTAAGGTCAAGTTTGATTTTATCCCGAGCACAGTTTTCGCAAAGATAGAAAGGCATCGCATCCACTAAGGAACGCGATAGGTACCGAGCCGTTATTAATACTTCGAATCCGGCCCACCTTTATTGAAGGAGAATCACAACCAAACAAATCACATTCAGCCAATGTAAGGGTGCCCCAAACGCAAGAATATCGATCAACTCTACGTTCTCCAATCAATCGTTACGATTCGGCGTAGGTCTCGTCGTTCGGGGGAGCTTGAGTCCACCTATACGGCGACATCGTTAGGAAGTTCTGGTTCGGCAAGTTGCGACTCAGGGTAAATGCCTTATCAACACAAAATGTTCAGGTTAACTCTGATTCCCTCATCGTCGCAATCGGATTATGAACTTGCATTCAGTTTAACTTTCTGGGCATTCTCTTCTTGAAGCTCGGCGGGCCATTCTCCTGGCGTATCTTAAATACGCACACTCAGATTATCCTACTCTCCTAAGGTCGAAGGTTTTGAAATATTTCAAAATGGGTTTGTTTGTTGCCATAATTGCAATTGCGTTTATTCTTCCTCCAAGAGTTGCTGCATTTGGCCCCGTGGTTACTATCACAGCCACCTCATCACAGCCTGCTCCACAGGGAACGCTCGCAACGTATTCGGTAGATGTTGCTTGGGGATTTCCTTCAGTTTCCTTTTCACTTACTTTAGCCGGTTTGCCCTCGGGAGCTGCCTACTCTTTCTCGCCCAACCCAACTACAACCGACCTGACCTTACATGCTTCGAGTACGCTGACAATTGGCACGAGCAGCCTACCGCTGTATTGTCCCGGAATCTATTCGTTCACAGTGACCGCAACTTCGGGCCCTAATGTTGGTACGAGCACTCCGACCGCTCTTACAGTCGCAATGGTGGGTTCCCCGCTACTAGTTTCGGTCTCAACGGACAAGCCCACCTACCGAGTCGGAGATACGATCAGCATATTCGTTACGCTCACAAGGCCGGCGGAAGGTACCCTACAGATTACGGGGCCCTCAGGTTTTTCCCCAATAACGTATCCTTTCGCGACAACACGCCCGATTAGCGGCGTAGCGAAGAAATTAACCGCGGGGGCCATCGGGACGTATACCGTCAGCTTGGCGGCGGACGATTACTGCGGTGGGTTCGGTAGCGCCCAAGCAAGCTTCGCAGTTAACCCCAACACTTATGACGTGACAATTTCGCTCTCAGGTGTACCGTCCCAGTATTCCTCAACGTTGCAGGTCGATGGACAACAGCAGGGTACAGTCCAGGGCTCTCAGCCGAAGACTTTGAGCTTCCCGATCGGTTCCTCGCACACCATTATGGTGGATCAATATGTTGCAGGGGAGGCCGGAGTCAGGTACTATTCCTCACAAAACTCTTGGTCCGTCTCATCCGCAGACAGCCACACATTCAATTATCAAACCCAATACCAGTTCAGCGTCCTCACCGACCCGAACGGCGTTACCCCAACGACAGGGGCAGGATGGTACAATGAGGGCGCGTCTGTTCAAACGAACCAGGTACCCCAGACCGTGCAGGGACCAAGTGGCACCCAATACGTTTTCAAGAACTGGGAACTTGATGGCGCCGCACAGAGCGGCAGCCAAGTCAGCGTGACTATGGATAAGCCTCATACCGCGGTCGCGAAGTACGCGACTCAGTACCAGCTCGTAATTGATTCCGGCGGTATTGGTAACCCGCAGGGAGCTGGCTACTATGACGCTGGCACAAGCGCAACCTTCTCAGTCGCCTCACCGGTCGGCTTCCTTGTACAACAGGTGTTCGTTAGGTGGGAAGGCGACTACACGGGAACAAGCCCACAAGGGTCAGTCACGATGGACAAACCAAAGACCGTGCACGCGGTATGGACAACCAGCTACACACAGGCCTACATAGCCGCAGGCGTCTTGGTGGTTGCGATAATTGCTGCAGCCATCCTGATGATGAGGCGAGGAAAGGGGGGCACGAAAGCTAAGCATTCCAAGAGGAAACGAATCGGCTTACGTATAGGTAAACCGAAAACGGAGACCTAAGGGGCATCATCTTGTCTAGCGAAATGAACGCACAGAAAGACCTACTGAAGCTCTACGCGTGCGGTACCTTAGCGAATTTCTGGGTAACCGTCGGAGCCAAAGACGCTGTGGACGAGGACGAAGCTCAAGCGTTCCTATAGCTTCAACAATCCCTAATCAAGCATCTCGAACAGACACTGGAAGCACACCTAGATGAAGCCGCTATGGAAGATTTTCGAAGTTTCGTCAGCCACTACAGAATCCGCACGGAATAGTTCCACCCCGCATCCGTCATCTGCTATGAGAGCGAGTGCATTGAACGCTCCCAAACTGGAGCGCACCGTAGACATATGCTGTGAGCTACGCGTAGCCAGCTGCTAGCTCAGCTCGCGTAGGGCACCTATCTTTTATATCGTCTGCCATCGCATACGAATACAGTTAGCGTGATTTCAGCATGAGTAATTCCAAGCCCGTATTGTTGCTCGCCGTTATGGTCCTAGCCTTCGTGCTTCTACCGGGCGCCTATGCATCGCCTGTTATCGTAAGCATATCGCCCACGACGCAAGCAGTGCCCCAGACTTCCACAGCATCCTACTCGATCGGCCTAGCAAGCGGGACCAAGGCAGCGTACAGTCTTAGCCTTTCTGGGCTAGTGTCCGGAGCCTCGTACTCGTTCTCATCGAACCATGTTTCCACGCCCGCAGGCTCGGGGAGCAGCAGCCTCAGCATCGATACGAGCAGCACCCCCCTTTACTGCCCTGGAATCTATTCGTTCACAGTCTCTGCGACTAACTCGACTTCAGCTCCGACCCCCGGAATGCCCGCCGATTCAGGCAGTGCAAGTGCTAGTCTCACCGTGGTTCAAGTAGGTCCTCCATTGGCCATTACTGTTTCAACGGACAAGTCGGCGTATAGAACGGGTGATGTGGCGACGATCGTGATCTCCGCGAATCGGCCCTCGGAAGGCCAACTCATTATTTCATCCCCGTCTGGTTCTCCCGCGACTTTCCTCTACACTTTCATAGGTCCAACTTACTCGTTAACGAAAACCCTCACCGTGACTGCGATTGGGCGATGGACCGTAAACTTTCAAGCCGACGACTTCTGTTCAGGGTTTAGTAGCGCGTCAGCTGCATTTGACGTGACGCCGGATACCTACGACGCCTCTCTATCGTTGAATGGAGTCCCAGCGCAATACTCGTCGCAAGTAACGATTGACAATCAGGCACAGGGGATGATTGGGGGCGCTGAAATCAAGAAGCTTTCCTTCAAAGTTGACACAACCCACACCGTCGCCGTCGATCAGTATGTTCAGGGCGACGCGGGTGTGCGCTACTTTGCAGCCCAGAATAGTTGGACAGTTAGTTCAGCGGGCAGTCATACCTTCGAATATGAAACTCAGTACTTGTTGACGGTTGTAACGGACCCAGCCGGAATTACCGATGTGACTGGTGGGGGTTGGTACAAGGCCGGGACAAGCGTCCAAACAAACCAAGTTCCTACCACTGTGCCTGGACCATCTGGGACACAATACGCCTTCAAGGGCTGGGAAGTGGACGGCGCCGCCCAGTCTGGCAACGGAATCTCATTAACCATGGACAAACCCCACAACGCTGTTGCGAAGTATGAGACGCAGTACCAGTTGCTAATCGACTCGCCGTACGGCAACCCGCAGGGCCAAGGCTACTACGCGGCCGGGTCCACGGCGACATTTTCAGTAACGACACCTTCAGGCTTCCCCGTGCAACAAATCTTTGTCCGATGGGAGGGCGACTACACAGGCACGTCGCCGCAAAGCTCAGTTACGATGGATAAGCCGAAGGTGATACATGCAGTCTGGTCAACGAGCTACATCCCACTCATAGCAATAGCCGTAGTCGCCCTTGCGGCCGTGGCTGCTTTCCTGTTCTGGCGAAAACGGAAGGGGCCGGCACCGGAGACGAAACCTACGCCGGGAGCAGATGAGGCGGCTTCTGAAAGCTTGAAATGCGCTTCCTGCGGAACGGAAAACCCTGCAGGCCAGAAGTTCTGCACGAACTGCGGCGAAAAACTCGGCCACAAGAAGCATCACACTTAACCAAGACCCGTGTTCCTTTAGCTCGTTCTGCGATGACCTCGCTAACGGAGTCGCTCCAAGAACCAACCCGAGCCAGCAGACTCTTTTTCGTGCTTTCAGGCGAGCATGCCTCACTGCCCGCAGCAGAAGTAGGAGCAATTCTGGAATCGAGTGGCGTAGATTTCAACGCGCCAACTCAGAGTTACAGGCTGCTAACACTAAACGCTCCTTTCGCCGCCCTCAAGGCAGTTTCAGAAAGAAGCCTGATGTACGATTGGTGTGGTCTCAGCTTGGGCGAATGCGCGGCTGACGAGAGGCAGATTGAGGATTTCGTAAGGAGTCAACCGATTGGGCAGGTAGCAAGGGATGCCCAAAACTTTGCCGTCCGGTCGGTACGGTTGGGTGGGGTAAACAAATCGATTCGGCGGGTTGACTTGGAACGTAAGGTCGGGTCTATGGTGAAAGATATGGTTCCAAGGATGCAGGTGCGGCTTCAGAACCCTGACCTGACCTTTGCTTGCGTGCTTTACGAGGACAGGTTTCTACTAGGAGTGTCAGGTTACTCGAAGCCGTCCGGGCTGATCGCGCCTCGGCGGCCCCGCAAGCGCCCTGTCTTTCACCCTTCCACAATGCCGCCGAAGATAGCGAGGTGCATGGTTAACTTGGCGCGAGCAGTTCCCGGCGCAACTTTTGTAGACCCATTCTCCGGAGTGGGCGGTATAGTGATTGAGGCGGCTGTGATAGGCTGCAGGGTTCTGGGGCTGGATGCGGACTTACGAATGCTCAGGGGCGCTCGCAGAAACTTGAAACACTTTGAACTTGCGGCGGAAGGTTTTCTCAATGCGGATGCACGATTCCTTCCTGGACATGACCTAGACGCCATTGCGACGGACCCACCGTACGGCCGGGGCTCGTCCACCATGGGAACAAAGGTAACCACCTTGGTGAGTGAATTCATAGAAGGAGCGAAGAGTTCGCTGAAGAAAGATGCCCATATCTGCATAGCTGCCCCAGTCGAGGTTAATGTCGAAGGATACGCACAGCATGCGGGTTTCGCGTTGAAGGAAAAACATCTTGCAAGGGTTCACCGTAGCTTAACAAGACAGTTCGTCGTCTTGCAAAACTCATAGAATGGCATCGAAAAATGTCCGTGAAAGTAACTTTCCTAGGGACAGGAGGAAGCGTCCCAAGCAAGTTTCGGAACCTCCCAAGCGTCTTGGTACGGAGGGGCCCGGAAGTGATGCTTTTCGATTGTGGAGAGGGTACACAAAAGCAATTTCTCCAAGCCAGGGCGGGCACCAACCGCAAGATGCGCATCTTCATCAGCCACATGCACGGCGACCACGTGTTCGGCCTACCTGGGTTACTTCACTCACTATCCTTCATGGGCAGAACAAGCGAACTGGAAATAATCGGCCCGAAAGGCATCAAAGACTTTGTGACGGCCGTTAACCGGGTCGTGAAGTTATACTCACGATTTCCAATGCGAATCAAGGAGGTACGTTATGGCAGGGTTGTCGATGACGAGGAGTACGAGGTGCACGCTGCTCCGGGAGAACATGGCATGCCTTGCCTATCCTACGCGTTGGTGGAAAAACCGCGACCAGGAAGGTTTGACCCTTCCAAAGCCCGGAAGCTAGGTATTCCAGAGGGCCCACTATGGAAGAGGCTGCAAACCGCGAAGTCTGTGAGGGTCGGAAAGAGAGTAGTTTCTGCTGGGCTTGTGGTGGGGCCAGCGAGACGCGGAGTAAAGGTCACTTACGCGGTTGACACTCGACCATGCGAGTCAATTGTCAAATTGGCGGCCAAATCAGACCTTTTGATTCATGACAGTTGTTTCGCGGAAGCTGCTTCAACAAAGGCGAAGGAGTATGGCCACTCAACCGCGGGCGAGGCCGCCTGGGTTGCAAAGAAAAGTAAGTCCAAGAAATTAGCACTATTTCACATCAGCGCAATGTACGAGGACCCCGCGCCACTCTTAGCTCAGGCCAAGAGAATATTCCGCCACACCTTTCTCCCTAGTGATATGGCTACCGTCTACGTCGCCCCGCAGCCTCGCGGCTGAAACCCTGCCACGGGCTCGTTGCAAGATAGTCGACTACGGATTCGGGGGCAGACGACTCTATTTCAATTGAGATTGGTCCATTGGGAGATTCGCCCTCAGGCTCACAGAATGAAACGCGTCCAGCGAAGGCAGCTTGCTTGTTAAGGTGAATTAGAATCCGTTGCCCGTGTGTTCTACTAGTGAGAATTGACCTTGCGGCGCTGCGGATTGCTTCCTGCTTTATGAGGTTGCGCAGATTGGACAGGAAGTCAAACTCACCTCCATGAATTCTAAGAACGACCTCAGCTCCACTCGTTCCTACTTTCTGAATTCGCTCGGATGGGAAGATGTTATGCAACGCTCGTTCCACCTTCGCTTCGTCCTCGGTCGGACGAACAACCGTTTCAACGGTGACACTTAGGTCCATCAAGCTTTCAACTTGGCTAAGATGCCTTTCAGGGAGGACTGCAGTTCTGTAATCGTGCCTTCATTTACTACCATGGCGTCCGCTAACGCGATGACATGGCCTAGCCCAACTTTCAGTTCCCGATTATCGCGCTCGTGGAATGTCTCCCAAGTCTTTGGGTCGTCGCTTCTGCCTCGGGATAGAAGTCGCTGAAACCGCGTCTTTGGTGAGGCATGAATCGCGATGGTAACAACCTCGAATTTTGATTTGAGTTCGGCAAGTTCCTCAGGCCCTCTGACCCCCTCAACAACGACGACTTTGGACTGCCGTTCTTCAACCTTCGGGAGTAGTCTTCTCGCCACAGCGGCAGGACCCTCTTCATTCCTAACTTTCAACATAACTTCACCCATGTTCTGGGGTGTTGGGTCCAGACCCCTTCGCTGTGTCTCCTCTCTGATCACATCGCCGAGCACGAGAACTTCTAAGCCAAGTTGTTTCGCCGCTTCGGACGCAACCCCTTTCCCAGCACCGGGCATACCTGAAATCGCGATAACTTTCTTTCTTACCTGCATTTGCCGGCAAACGTCTCCGAGGCCTTCTGCCCGATGCCCGTGAACCGTTAAATTAGGTCATTCAATATTAGGCTTCGCTGGTGGAAACCGCTTGTCACAAGAACGGATACGGAGCTTCATCGCGGTGGACTTGGATGAGCCCTCGATACGCGAACGATTAGTCGCGGCTCAGAAGGGGTTGGAGCAGACACGTGCGCAACTGAAGATCGTGGAGCCGCAGATAATGCATATGACGCTTCGCTTTCTTGGGGAGGTCCCAATGGCAACCGTGGAGAGAGTCAAGGAAGCAATGGATTCCATTCAATTTCCGCCCTTCGAAGCGGAGTTCACTGGCCTTGGCGTCTTCCCTAACCCTAGGCGAATCAACGTGGTCTGGGTGGGAATAAAACAAGGTGGGGAAGAATTAAGTCACATTTTCCAGCAACTAGAACCAAAGCTTAGGCAAATCGGGCTGCCTCCGGACGATAAGGGCTTCAGCCCACACATGACCATCGCCCGCGTTAGATCCCCTGTGAACCGAGATGCACTGGCAGCGTACGTAGAAAGCATGAAAAGTGAAGAGTTCGGGAAGATGGCCGTTAACGCTGTCCGTCTGAAAAAAAGCACCCTGACCCCAAGGGGACCAATATACACGACGATTCACGAGGTAGCCGCATCGTCCTGACGGATTAAGTGCACTTCCTTGGACGAGTTCGCAGAAGTTTCTGAGACTGTTAAGAAGAAGATTGTCCCGCCGCCAAAATTGAAAAGCGCGGTCAAGGCACGGGCCGAAGAGATTAGGGTTGCTGTTGAACAAGAGTGCATTAAGACGGGGCTCGAAGCCGAGGTCCGCCTGGATGGATCCGTTGCGAAGGATACGTGGATACGGGATTATGCCGACGTCGACATCTTCATGAGAGTCTCTCCGCAGCTAAGCAAAACGCAGCTCCGAGACGTGTGCCTGCCACCCGCCCGCAAGGCACTCCGACCTCACAAAATCGTCGAACGGTATGCGGAGCATCCGTACATAGAATCAACAGTAAAATTAGATGAGAGGCGCGAGCTTCGGGTTAACGTTGTCCCTTGTTACAAAGTAGAGAAGGGCAACTGGTTGAGCGCCACCGACAGGAGTCCCTACCACACCGAATACATACGGCAACACCTCACCGAGGCGCAGCGCGACGAAGTTCGCCTGCTAAAGGCCTTCATGAGGGGCATACGGAGTTATGGAGCGGATATCAAAACTGGTGGCTTCAGCGGAATGCTATGCGAAACGCTCATTGTTTCGCGCGGAGAATTCCAGCAGGTTGTCCGAGATTTCACGCAATGGCGAGACGATGATTTCATAGACGTCGAAAACTACTATGAAGGAAGACGCGAGGAAGCGCATCGAATCTTTAGGGAACCATTAATTGTCGTTGATCCCGTGGACAAGGGGCGTAACTTGGCCGCCGCAGTACGACAGGACCAACTGTGGAATTTTGTTGCTGCATCTAGGCAGGTCAACTCAAGACCAACCACTGCCCTCTTCACTGAACCAAAAGTCAAACCGCTTACCCGGACCGAGTACCGGAGACTTGTTCTAGCTCGTGGGTCGACAATCCTGTGCCTAGTCCTGGGGAAAATAGATGCAGTCGTCGACATTCTATGGAGTCAGCTCTACCGGACGGAGAGAGCGCTCTTCAATCTTCTCAAGAATAATGACTTCCAAATGGTGCGATCATGGGCGTGGAGCGATGAGAAGTCACTAAATCTCATCTTGTTCGAACTGGAGCTAGGACAGTTACCAGGTGCTAGGCACCATATTGGCCCCCCAGTTTCCAAGTTTAATGAAAGTGCTTCATTCCTGTCAAAGCATTCGAAGAGCGCGAGCACAATCTCCGGCCCTTGGATTGACAACGGTCGATGGGTAGTACAAAAGAAACGAAGGTTTGTTTCCGCAAAAACCTTGCTCACATCAACACTCCGTTCTGGAGGTGAAGATGTCGGCGTTGCTGGTTTGCTGGCCAAGTCCTTCAGGAAGAATATGCGAATTCTTGAAAACGAAAATGTCGGAATGCTTATCGCCTCAAATATCGAGTTTGCGAAGGCCATGAGAACCTATCTCTCTGGAAGGCCAGCATGGTTTGCATGAAAACGAAATTCCACTGCGCGGGCTTCTGGAACCCCAATACGTGCGCATACTAACCTATCCAGGCACAGATCCCAAGGCGGCAAAGGGAAGGATAGAGGAACTCTCCCAAATGGGGGTTTTGGCTCTTCGTTTCGAGGGAGTTACCCGGATTGGCGGTGTCCCCGTTCTTGGGAAGGGCTGCGTAGGCGTCGTGACGCAGGCCCGTCTTGACGGGAAACTGGTAGCTTTGAAAATCCGGCGCCTGGACGCCGACCGCCCATCGATGAACGACGAGTCCAGACTGTTGCGGTTGGCAAACAGCGTCGACGCTGGACCGCGTTTGATTTCTGCAACGAAAAACTTCCTTGCAATGGAACTCTTCCGTGGCATGCCCTTGTTCCGATGGGCCGAGGGCCCAGACGCCAAGGGAAGATTGGTGAAGAAGCTCGTCTTAAGCCTCGTCAAGTGCTGCTTCACGCTTGACTCGATCGGCCTCGACCATGGAGAATTGAGCCATGCTCCCAAGAATGTGCTCGTCAACAACACCGGCCAACCCTGCATCGTTGATTTCGAGAGTGCAAGCACGACAAGGCGCGTCGCAAACGTCACATCCATCCTACAATACTTCCTGTTCGGAAGACTGTCGAGAACGCTTCAAGCAACACGAGTCTTCCCAAACAAAAGGAACATAGTGAAAGCCCTAGGCGAATACAAACGAGAGAGTTCAGTTGAGAATTTGGAACGCGTCTTGGACACCCTTGGCTTGTTATGAAAAGTTCTTATGAGCGCTCAATTGCTCTCTGCGACGGACGGGGCCGTCGTCTAGAAGAGATTGCTAGAGCAACTCTCTGGACAGCTTGGTCTGGGAACACGATTCCGCCAACAGGATACCAGAGCGCAGTTGCGCGCGGTGAACCTGGGGCGCTGGCGTCCCTAAGAATGAAAAGTCTCAGGGCCAGAGGTCGTGGGTTCAAATCCCACCGGCCCCACCATTTATGGGACTCATTGAATCGGGCTTCGAGTATGTGACCGATGTCAACGGGGAGAAATTGTTTAGAAAGCGCAAATGATGAGCATAGATGCTATACTTTCATGTTACCCCATCGTGGGGTTCCTAGAATCGGTATTCAAAGCAGAAAAAAGAAGAGGGTTAGGTTATCTGATTACTTTTTCAAGTTCACTGACCCTTCTTTCCGAAGATTGGAAAGACCGCTTTCAGATGATCTTGATACGCTGAGAATCTTGGACAACGCTGGAAGTCAGCTTTGCAATATTGCTTCTTATCATCCTCACTCGGTTTGTAGTAGTTCTTCTTCTCTCCCAGATGCTGTCTAGGTTGCGCTCTACACTCACCGTCGTCAAGGTAGATACAGTCCACCAGTATTCCCTCAGCTTCAACTTCCATGTAGAAGAATAAAAAACTTTCCAGAAATCAACAAACCTTGTTTGCGATTAGCCTTCCTCGTCCAACTTTTCCTTCGTCCGCTGCCTTCGGAACCCCGCATAGCAGTATGTACATCAAATGGCACTAGTCATTATTCGGAGTATGCTTGTGTCTGTGATGAGTGTCTGGCCTATACCGTCCCACATTTTCGCTGCCGCTGTGAAGTTACCGATCGCGTTGGCTAGGGCTCCGCGGTTACGATTTGATAGAGCCACAAGAAGAAGTAGGTCAGCAAACCCTGCCCAGTTAACAAACGTGCCTGTTCCGTTTGCAATATCATATCTCAGCAAATATGCGCCGCTGTACAGAGTCAGATGAGTCACGTCTCTAGGAGGTAGCTCTAAGGTCTCGTTATTTCTCATGACGATGTCATATCGAAGGCTGAGTGGGGTACCGTTTCCCGAGGTTGGCAGATTGTAAAGTTACGCGAGTCGGACAAGCTCTGAGCTGATGGTTGAAGACAGCTGATGGTCATATGGTTCAAGCGCTTTGAGTGCCAGAAGATTATCCGACGAGATCCAGTAGACATTCGGAGCAACTCTGGGCGCTTCACGACACAGGAGAAGTTTAGGATTGTAGGCAACATTACGCAGATAGGATACGGCTCGACCTAGGTTATCCTGAGTTGAATCGACTGCTCCAACGTCAGTCGCCACACTCATTGATAGTGAAACGAGAAGCATAGCCAAGACTGTGATCCGTCGCACGTAACGTCACATACTTCCAATCGATATGCTAACAGAAAGTTGTGGATTTTGGTTTTTTGTGTGTGTGCCTCTAGTGGTGCGAGCAATGGAAGGGGCCATGTCAACGTCACGATGGATGGAAGGCAAGTCATAGTTTGTTGAGAATGATTCTACAGCATAATTAGTTGTAGCGATGGTATTTAACCCACGTTAAGGCGGGTTCAAATCCCACCAGACCGACCACAGAAACTGTATTTCCTCTATCCCTGAAATCTATAAGGCAAGTTGAAGATGAGTCACATGTCAAGGTAGAATCAGATATGCGAAAGAAGCACTTTGCTGAATTTTACGACGCAATCGCATCCAAGCCCGGGGCGAGGCGCCGCGCTCGAACAATCCTATCGTACGTCAAACGATACCGACCCAGCGCTAGAACCATTCTTGAGCTTGGAACTGGAAACGGCAACGTGCTATCATCATTCCCTAGGAAGTATGAGTTGTACGGGCTCGACATTGAGGAGAAGTACATTGAGCTCACTAGACAGAAGGTTCCTCGTGCACGATTGTTTGTAGCCAGCATGCACAACTTCAAAATCGATCCCGAATTCGATGTCGTGTTCTCAATTTTTGATTGCATCAATTACTTGAAGACCTTCAAGCAGTGGGAGCAAACCTTCGCAAGCGTACATAGGCATCTGAAAGAGAACGGGTTATTCATATTCGACATGCTCACGCCCAATTTCATTAAGGATGCTAGGCATACGGAGCCGAAGCTTTCGAAGCGTAGCTTCGGTTTCGTCTCCGACGACGCCGCTGCAATCGTGAAGGGCAATCAGTTAACGCAGGAATTCCGAATCTTCGAAAAAGAGAAAGACGATATGTATCGGATGCATCGCTACTTTATTGTTGAAAGGATATTTTCTCCATCCCGGGTCGAGAAAGCCTTGAAGAGAAAGTTCCGAGTCATCGCAAGAGTTCCCGTCGAATTTTCTTCTTGGGAAGCTGAGAAGCATGCCTCAAGGCTACTGTATGTCATGCGAAAAGATCAAAAAGATATGAAATCTAGCCATTAGTCCCACAAATCGTGGGTTCAAATCCCACCGGCCCCACCATATCATGGGTTTAATAGCCCGATTATGATCGGGCTCTCCTCATTTTGAGCCGTTTTCGAAGGCTTTTCCACGTTTGCTTGGGTTGTTACAAAGAGTTCCTAATGGCAGTAACAGACTGCCTATGTTCACGTACTCCATGGTTCCATGCAGGCGTGATTCCATGGAAGTCGTGGGTAAGACTACTATTACGGGAAAATATCAGTTGACGCTCCCGAAATTCGTGAGAGAATTCCTCAGAGCTGACAACGGCGACCTGATTGTGTTCATCAAAGACCACGATAAGATTCTGGTAAAGCGAGGCACGGTGAAGATCGAGGAATGAACCTCTAAGACGGACCCACTGATTGAATTGCAACAACCACAACTCGGCAGAGAGTTCAACGATGTCTTGGTCGCATCCATAGACGAAACCATAACTGATCTACTTAGCCGAACCGTGGTTGATGCGCTATACGCTCACCTACAAACAAATCACTCTATTTCGAGGGATGAGGTTCCTTACAGACTTGACACTCTATTCACTACTCTAGAGAAGATTTTCGGCGCAGGTTCTCAGACCATAACCAGGGTCATCGCCAGAAAATTTTGCCTCAAATTGGGGCTCGAGTTCACAGGCAATCCTAGTCGCACTTTGCTCGAATATGTTGACGAAGCGAAGGTGAAGCTGCAGAACTCATCAAAGTAGCTGGGTACATGTGTTGATTGAGAAAAAGACGGGAAAAATGACGAAAAGAAACCTAACCAAGGGCACGTCGATAAAGCCGCGACCGCTAGGCGTCATAAGGGACATCACTGAACACGTCAAGTACGAAACTAGGCTGCTAGCGCTACACACGCACGCATTGCAACTCAGCTCAGCGAAGGAAATCGGCACTATAGTCAAGTACACTCTTGATGCAATGGAGTTCACGCTTGGATTCGAACACGCCTACTTCCTGTTAGTCGAAAACGACTCTCTACAAATCAAGGGAAGCATAGGTGGACCCGCGGCCTACTCAGCGCAACCATTGGATGGGCGTGGGGTGACAGTCAAAGCTGCAAACATCAAGACGACACTCAGAATATCCGATACCAGAAAAGAACCCGCCTTTGTCGACCCCAAAGGGTACGATTGGACGGGGCCACCCTCCGTCCTTTCGGAACTGGTCGTGCCCGTACTTATCGACGCTGAAGCCGTTGCAGTCCTATGCGTGGACAGCACTAGGCCAGATGACTTCACTGACGATGATCAGAGACTTCTCGAAACATTGACAATTCACGTGGGCTCAGCGCTTGGACGCTTGAGACATGAAGAGGAGCTAGAGACTGTAGCAAGGTTCTCCTCCGAGAACCCAAGTCCTGTGTTCCGGCTGAATGGAAATGGGACAATTCTCTACGCCAATCAAGCCAGCAACGCGTTATTGCAGAAATGGGGGTGCAAGGTCGGAGGTATATGCCCCAAGTTCTGGCAGGACCTAGTCACCGAGTTACTCACCCACCAAACCAGCAAAACAGTCGACGTCGACCTCGGGGAACGAGCCTCCGTGATTTATCTAGTGCCAGTTGTGAGCGCTGGCTACGTCAATGCCTACGGAAGGGACATAACCGAACGCAAGCGGATGGATGAGATGCTTCGGGAGAGTGAGGAGAAGTATCGAGGGTTAGTGGAGAATTCGCTTAACTTCATCGGGATTCTTCAAGATGGAATTCTGAAGTACGTTAACCGGACTGCGGTTGAACGGTTTGGCTGGACCTATTATGAACTCGTCTCGCCTTCCTTTGATCCCATTGAGAAGGTGGTGGCAGAGAGATTCAGAGGTTTGATCAAGGAAAACGTAGGCAAAAGGCTGCGTGAGGAAGACGCCCCTCCTTACGAGATAAGCCTGACAACGAGGGATGGTTCGGAAATCCCGGTCATAGTTCGAGCAGCGAAAATCGTCTACCAAGGAAGGCCTGCGGTTGAGTTCACCTTCAGCGACATTACTGAACGCAAGCGTATGGAGGAGGAGCTCTCAAGGTCTAGTCAATTCTTGGGAAGCGTCATAGAGAATGCGTACGTTTGGCTTAACGTGCTCGATAACGAACAGAACGTCCTAGTCTGGAACAAGGCTGCGGAAGTCATGAGCGGCTATTCCCGAGAAGAGGTCGTGGGACACGGCAAGATATGGGAGTGGCTCTACCCAGATCAAGAATACCGAAAGCAAATCACTGAAACTGTCACCGACGTACTGCAAAGTGGTAGGACTGACGTGGATGTTGAGACAAAGATCAAGCGAAAAGACGGGCAGACTAGAATCATATCCTGGAACGAACGTGCCCTGACTGACCAAGATGGCAAAGTGATCGGGACCATCGCAATCGGGCACGACATTACTGAGCTGAAGCAGATGCAGCACGAGCTTCAACGCTACTCCAAACACCTGCAGGAGTCTGAGGAGAAGTTGAGGGCACTTCATCAACACGCGTTGCAGCTAAGCTCCGCCAGCAACATCAACAGGATAATAGAACACACTCTTGACGCGATGGAATTCGCCCTCGGATTCGATGTCGCAGATTTCTATCTCCTCGAAGGAGATTTTCTCCGAGTAAAGGGAACAAGGGGGAACCCACTGGGGTTGTCGGAGGAGCATATTGACGGGCGAGGGTTAGTGGCGAGAGCCGCGAGAAGCAAAGCAACAGTTCGAGTATCGGACACAAGCAAGGAATCAGATTACGTTGACCGGAAGGGATGTGACTGGAAAACGGCGCCGACAATGTTCTCCGAATTAGCGGTGCCTGTCATTGTGCATGGAGAGACCACGGCCGTTTTGAATGTAGAGAACGTTCGTCTTGGGGCGTTCTCTGACGAAGACCAGAGACTTCTCGAAACATTGGCGGCTCATGTTGGATCCGAAATGCAGCGTCTGAAACATGGGCAAGAACTTGAGACGTACTCAAAACATCTTGAGGAACTTGTGGAAGAACGCACTAAGAAACTTCGCGCAGCCGAAAGGCTTGCTGCCGTCGGGGAAACTGCGGCGATGGTTGGGCAGGACCTTCGCAACCCGTTGCAGGGAATTGCTGGAGCCCTCTATCTCCTGAAACAAGAGTCATTGACGGCGAGAGAGAGAAATGAGATGCTTCAACTGATCCAAGACAACGTTGAGTATTCAGACGCCATCGTAAGAGACCTCTCGGACTACTCAGCAGAAATCCAATTGAAACTAGTAGAGACTACGCTGAAATCGATCACAAGAGGTGCGATGCGGGCAGTCAAAGTTCCAGAGAAGGTTACAGTACAGGATTTGTCAGAGGACTACCCAGCAATCAGAGTTGATCCGGACAAGATGAGAAGAGTCTTCATCAACCTTATCGAGAACGCAATCGGCGCCATGCCGCAAGGTGGCACCCTCACGATAAGCAGCAAGCAATCTAATGGCGATGTCGAAATCGCCTTATCAGATACTGGGTCGGGCATGCCGAAGAAGGTCATCGAGAATCTCTGGAAGCCTCTCCAAACCACGAAGGCAAAGGGGTTGGGTTTGGGGTTGGCGATCTGCAAGCGAATCACGGACGCTCATGGAGGAACCATAAACGTGAAAAGCAAAACTGGCGAAGGCACGACCATCACAATACGCCTTCCAATCAAACCTGACGCGGTGGAGGTGAAGCAGAGATGAGCGAATCAGCCAGAATCCTAGTGATCGATGACGAGGAAACCATTAGGAGAACGGTTTCAATGACGTTGAAGCATGCAGGCTACTCGGTGGACACCGCTGAAAACGGTAAACAGGCGACGGAGAAAGTTGCGGCTAACTTCTACAATCTCGCTTTGATAGACATTCGCCTCCCAGACATGGAAGGCACCGAACTACTCACCGCCCTAACGGAAACCACACCGAAGATGATCAAGATAATCCTGACCGGCTATCCAACCTTAGAAAACGCAGTCAAAGCAATCAACAAAGGAGTGGACGCCTACCTAATCAAACCAGTGAACTCCGACGCAATGCTGAAGCTCATCAAAGAGCACCTCGACAAGCAGAAACAGGAAAAAGAATACGGTCAGCAAAGGTTAGCTCAATTCGTGGAAACCCGTTTCAAAGAACTAGAGACAGAGGAAGTCGACACCCCAAAGGCGATAAAGAAAGATTAGCTCTAACGATAATGCTACGACAAAACACGGTGACGCCGACCAGCCAACAATTTTTGGAAGGCTAGCTAACGCAAGAATGTGGAGAGGCATCGAACATGTCGATTAAATCAGGGAAAGTTACACACGAGAGAGAATTGAACACGCTACATAATCATGGTGGGACGGAGGTCGGCAACTTCGGCCAATTCCTGGAAAGCATCATCGATAGTACGAACCTTTGGATGAGCGCTCTGGACCAGGAAGGAAATGTTACCATGTGGAACAAGGCCGCTGAGAAGATTAGCGGGTACTCTCATGAAGAAGTTGTGGGGCACGGCAGGATATGGGAGTGGCTGTATCCCGATGAACAACACCGGAGTGAAGTCCTAAGGACCGTCGACTCAATCTTGGCTTCCGGACTGCGTGAAGAGAACTTCGAAACCAAGATCAGGCGCAAGGATGGTGAAACAAGGATCGTGTCATGGAACTTTCGTGTCATATTCGACAAGAACAACTGCTCGATAGGTTCCGTTGCTCTTGGCCTAGACATCACGGAGCAGGTGAGAATACGAAATGAATTCGGGCGGTACTCAAAGCATATGGAGGATTTGGTGGCAGAGAGGACGAAGGGTCTGCGAGAGGGTGAGGAGAGGCTTAGAGCAATCCTCGATTCTTCCCCATATCCGATCATTGTCAGTGACCTTGAGGGTTTCATTGTCGACTGCAATCAAGCGCTGCTGAAGCTGCATCACTACTCGTCGAAAGATGAGATAATCGGAAGGAGCGCGACCATGCTATTTGCAGGGAAGGAACATGACACCGTCCGCGAGGGATTTAGGAAGACGTTGGAAACTGGATCCAGCCGAACCCTAGAATATGCACTTTTGACGAAAGACGGTCGTGAGTTTCCTGCTGAATTTTCTTCAGCGATTGTGAGAGACTCTGAGGGAAATCGGGTCGCACTTGTCGGAATATCGAGGGATCTCACTGAACACTACCAGTATGAGGACCGCCTTCGAAAGGCTGAACGGATGGCTGCGATAGGGGAGACTGCAGCCATGGTGGGTCACGACCTCCGCAATCCATTGCAGGGAATCTCAGGAGCAGTTTACGTCCTCAAGCAGAAGTTAGGTTCAACAGCGGACGCAGAAGCCATAGAGATGCTGGGACTGATCGAGAGGGCTGTGGAACACGCAGACAAGATCGTCAAGGAACTCCTGGATTACTCAAGAGAAATCCGTCTTGAACTGACGGAAACCAACGCAAAGGAAGTAGTTCATGCCGCAATACAGCAAGTCAAAATACCGGCTAACGTCAAGATCAGAAACCTGGCACAGCAAACACCAAGCCTTCTGGTCGACGCAGGAAAAACCGAGCGGGTTTTTGTTAACCTCATAGGGAATGCAGTCGACGCTATGCCTGCTGGCGGGGTTTTGAGCATAACAAGCACAGAATCTAACGAGATTCTAGAGATCAGATTCGCAGATACAGGTGAAGGAATCCCTGACAACGTGATGCGAGATCTCTGGAAGCCTCTGAAGACAACCAAATCAAAGGGAGTGGGACTAGGACTTGCGATCTGCAAACGCATAGTAGAAGCCCATGGCGGACAAGTTGAAGTTGAAAGCACCCCCGGAAAAGGAACAACTTTTACTATCAGACTTCCTCTTACGCACAACGAGTGTTCCGCTTCTCCAATAGGTTAGCTGAACCATGTCGTATGTAGACATTCTCCGGAAACTAGTTGAATTTCCGAGTTATGAGCCAGAAGGAATACACAAATGTGCAGAATTCCTCTCGAGCGAATTGAGCAGGGCAGGTTTCCGCGTTGCTGTTGACAAGTTGGATAATATATACGGGACGAGGGAATTCGCTCTTGGCAACGGCACGTTTCTGTTTGAAACAAATTTCGATACAGCTGCCTCCACAGCGAATTGGACTAGGAATCCATTGTGTTTATCCGATGAAGGCGACCGACTCTATGGACTTGATACGTCAACGAAGGGAGGAATTGCGGCGGTCCTTCAAGTCCTAAAAGACTTGGGAGAGTGCAGGTTCAGAAAACTCGAGGTACTCTTCTCGAACTTTGAACACGCCCCTGCGGTCCTGGACGGGAAACGCCTGGCCGAACAAAGTGGCACACAATACTTTCTGGCACACAACAAACTTGAGGCAAGAATCGGAATCAACCTCAACGCAACCGTACAGGGAGATCGGTTTATTGTGTCGCTCGGTTGTGGAGGGCGGGTAGGATTTACTGTAACAACCATTGGAAAGCAAGCGCATACGATGGAGCCTTCCTGGCGGACTCTAGCCCACAACGCGATCTACGACATGATGAAAGTCATCGAGGCGCTACGAAGGATAAGTTCAGCTAGGATGATGGTTGACGACTGTGAGGTCTGGACCGAATTGAACGTGAGCATGATTGAAGGCGGAACTGCGATCAACATCGTCCCAGGTGAATGCAAGATTACTTGCGAGCGACGTGTCCTCCCGAACGGGGATTGGGATGAGGTTAAGAAAGAAGTTGAGAACGCATTACGTACGTTGCGAGACATAGAATTCAAAGTATACTACTTCCCCCCTGAGAGGCCATATTTAATCGACCGAGCAAACCTCGCAGTGACCCTTGCTGTAGATAGTGTTCAGCATGCGCTTGGGTACACGCCAAAGCTCGGAGTCCAAGCGGGGATAACCGACTGCGCGTTCCTCAATCAGATGGGTGGTGTGAAGACGGTCATTATGGGACCAGGCGACCCGCTTCTCGAACACAAACCCGATGAATATGTGAGCGCCAAGAGAATCGAGGAGTTTAGCCGAATTGTTCGCTACATGCTAACAAAAACCGCTAACTGAACATCTCCCAGGAGTCAAATGTTAAGTTAGAATCGATGAGAATTATTGAGGTTTAGAGCTGTTTTCTACCCTAGTTATCTCACTATCTAGCTATCTCACCTAACTCCCTGATTGGCGGTGAGAAATGACTGATTAGGCTTTTGCAGAGAGGGAGAGTGTGATTCCCGCAAGAAGAAAATTCATGGGGGTACCCGGATTTCCTTGTTATGCTTATGCTAGATCATATGTGACTCGGCCAATCCTCGAAAGTGAGGATCGCCTGTGACAACTTTTCCCTTCCTATTTCGTGCTGTCGAGAGAACGATTGAGTCAGCGAGGCCCCAACCCTGAACTTTTCTTTTCATAGTCACGTCGGCCTTCGCCGCTTCGACAGCTAGCTCTTCCGTTAGGTGAGGTGCGGCGAACTTGCCGAAACGGCGGTTCGGAGAGCCTTACCCCCGCCCAAAAAATGTGCGGGGGTTGCCAAACCTCCGGTCTACGCTGGAGGGGTGAAGCCAGCTGGAGCAGCCAGAACCCACGATATTCGAGGGTTCGAATCCCTCCGGGCCCACCATTTGACGAACCGAGGATGCGTGTAATCCTTTCCTTTCTTTGGAGTTTCTCTTGGTCGCCACCACTGAG
>Ga0315279_10000577_pt1 | contig 71548 bp, 61 predicted proteins | sample YL17G06_20_MG_FD_203694 | JGI IMG/M metagenome (GOLD analysis project Ga0315279, IMG submission 203694) | Sediment microbial communities from Yellowstone Lake, YNP, Wyoming, USA - YL17G06_20 | ecosystem: Environmental > Aquatic > Freshwater > Lake > Sediment | place: USA: Wyoming | collected...
CTCGCCGGTCTCGGGGTGGTTGTTCAGCCGGGGCGCGCCCCGGTAGCGTTCCGCCACCGGCGGGCGCTCCAGGGGATACTGCTCGGTGTACACGGCGCTGGGACGCTGGTAGGAAAACGTCAGCCTCAGACCCCTGACCAGGTCCACCAAGAAGACGCGCCGCAGCAGTTCTTTCAGTCCCATTTCACAGCTTTCCCAGCCACGCAGTCGGCGACATCGGGACGTGCGCGCTGAGCAGATAGCGGACCACCGCCGTGACAATCACGTTTGCCAGAGCCAGGGGGATCAGCCAGCGCCAACCGACGTTCATGAGCTGGTCATAGCGATATCGCGGGAATGTGCCGCGATACCAAATAAACGCATAAAGAATGAGCAGAACCTTGATGGCAAACCAGAAAATCCCCTGGATCGCATGGAGCACCGGCGGAATACCGACTATCGCCGCCAGAACCACCGAGAGGGCGGCCAGAACGGCAAAGAAATATCTTTCCAGATGGACCAGACTCTGCAAACCCAGCCAGAGAATAAACGCCGCCGCGCCCAGGAGAGCGACTACGGGCGCGTACTTCAGAAAATCCAGCGCCTTCGCGTTCGGGAAGGGCCGCAACCACCCGCCCAGGAACAGCGTCACGGCAATGCAGGAAACGACCACCATGTTGGTGTATTCCGCCAGAAAGTAGAGCGCGAAGCGAAAGCCGCTGTATTCGGTGTGGAAGCCCGCGGTGAGTTCCGACTCCGCCTCCGGCAGGTCGAAGGGATTGCGGTTCGTCTCCGCCACCGCGGCAATCAAGTAAATCACAAACGCCAGCGGCTGAACAAAGATGTTCCAAATGCCCATTTCCTGCTGCCGCTTCACGATCTCCACCATGCTGAGGGAATTGGCCACCAACAACACGCCCACCAGCGCCATGCCTGCGGCCACTTCGTAGCTAACGAGTTGGGCCGCGGACCGCAGCGCCCCCAGCATAGGATAGTGACTGTTCGATGCCCAGCCTCCCAGAATGATTCCATAAATGCCCAGAGACGAAACCCCCAGAATGAAAAGGAGGCCAATATTGATATCCGTGATGTAGAAGTTCCCGGCGAAAGGGATGGCGGCAAAAACTGTAAACGCCGCCATCACACTCACGGCCGGCGCCAGCAGAAACACGAACTTGTCTGCTTCCGCAGGAATGATGTCTTCCTTGAGCAGAAGCTTGATGCCATCCGCGACGGGCTGGAGCAGGCCCCACGGCCCCACGCGCATGGGTCCCAGACGCGCTTGCATGAAGGCCAGAACCTTGCGCTCCATGTACACCAGATATGCAACGATGCCGGACAATACGGCAAAGACAATCAGGATCTTGATGAGCGCCAGGAGCAGCGGATAGGCGTTGAGGAAATTGCTTGCGTTCTCGAGCATATTCAATCCCGAAACTGCGCGCCGAAAAGAGAGCAATTCTGAATTATGAATTCTGAATTATGAATTATGAACTCTGAACTCCCACCTATGGCTTGGCAACCGCCAACTACGAAAAAACCGACGCTAAGTCTTCATTCGCGTTTCGGCATTCATAATTCAGAATTCATAATTCATAATTGTTGATTACCGGTCAACTTCGCCAAGCACAATGTCAAGTGTCCCGATGACCGCCACCACGTCGGCCACCAGGTGTCCTTGCACCATCTTGTCCAGAGCTTGCAGGTTGACGAACGAGGGAGGCCGCACGCGCACCCGGTAAGGATTCGTGCTCCCATCGCTCACCACAAAGTACCCCAATTCGCCCTTGGGCGCTTCGATGGAATGATAGACCTCACCCACCGGAGGCTTAATCACTTTCCCCACTTTGCCAAAGATAGGGCCGGGCGCCAGCCGGTCTACGCATTGCCGGGTAATCCGTACGGACTGGCGCATCTCCTGGAAGCGCACCAGGTATCGATCGTACGTGTCTCCATGCTCGCCAATGGGGACTTCAAATTCCACCTTGTCGTAAGCCTCATAAGGCTGGGCCTTGCGCACATCCCACTTCACGCCCGAGCCGCGCAGAACCGGGCCGGTCACCCCCAGGGCGATAGCATCTTCAGGCTTCAGCACTCCTACGCCCTTCGTGCGGTTCATCCAGATCCGATTGGTGGTCAGGAGGCGCTCGTACTCGTCGAATTTGGGCGTACAGTAGTCACAAAAGGCCAGCACTTCCTTTTCAAACCCGTCGTAGAGGTCGTATTGCAGCCCGCCGATGCGAAAAGCGTGCGTAGTGAGTCGCGCCCCGCAATATTCTTCGAAAATCTTCAGGATCTCCTCCCGCTCACGGAAGGTGTAAAAGACAGGGGTCATGGCGCCCAGGTCCAGCGCGTGCGTCCCCAGCCAGAGCAGATGGCTGGCAATCCGTTGCAGCTCGGCCAGGATCATGCGCGTATATTGTGCGCGGGGGGGAATCTCGACTCCCAGCAACTTCTCCACCGCCTCGACGTAACCCATACCGTTGGTGACGGCCGCCACGTAGTCCATGCGGTCCACGTAAGGGGCAAACTGCGCGTAGGTGCGGTTTTCGGCGATCTTCTCCACCCCACGGTGCAGGTACCCAATGACGCACTCGGAGCCCAGAACCCTCTCGCCGTCCAGTTTCAATATAACGCGCAGCACGCCATGCGTGGCCGGATGCTGCGGCCCCATGTTGATGACCAGTTCGCTGGCGTCGAGGTATGGGGCTTCAGGCATGTTCAAGTTGTCAGTAGTCAGTGGTCAGTCGTCCGTTGTTAGTCCCTCGGAATCCGTTCGAGAGTCTGCTTGCGTGTTCTCCATTTGGCTTTCGACTCTTAACTCTTGACTGTCGACTCTTGACTGTTGACTGTCGTCTTCTTGCTACTGTCCGCTCTCGATATGCAGGTTTTCCTTCACCCAAGCCTCGTCCTGCCGGAGAATGTCGTAGTCTTTCCGCAACGGATGTCCGACCCAATCGTCAGGGAGCAGGATGCGCTTCAAGTCTGGATGCCCTTCGTAAAGGGCTCCGAACATGTCATATACTTCGCGCTCCAGCCAGTTCGCCGTGGGCCAAACGCTCGTGACGGAGGGGACTTTCTCACCTTCACTCGCGAGGACCTTGAGCCGTAAGCGATCGTTCCGTTGGAAGGAATAGAGGTGATAGATGATTTCAAACCTCTTCTCGCGCTTCGGGTAATCCACCGCTGTCTCATCGGTCAAGAGCGTATACGCCCCACCTTCATCGCTCTTCAGGAATTGCGCGATCGCCAGCAGGGATTCCTTGGCGACGGTGAGGGCAGGCATGTTGCGGAAAATGACGGCCTCACTGATGGCGCCCGGAAATCTTTTCTGAAGTTCGTCCAGGAGGGCACTGGACCAGGGTTCGGGCTTTACCTGGGCCTTGGCGGCAGGAGGCTTGGGTGGGGCGGCAGGTTTGGAAGGTGGCGCCCCTCCACCGCCCGCCGGAGCAGGCGGCCCGGCAGGCTTGGCAGTCTCAGTCTTGGCCGAAGGTACGGCCCCGCCGCCCTGGGAACCACGGGGCTGGGTAGGGGTCTCGCCCCCCTCGGCCGCTTTCGGCGGTACCTTGGGTTCGTCAGCCATTCGCCCTTGATATTTACGGAGAAGCCTTTGCGTCCCGTCTTAAAAACTCACATTCTGGCACACCGCCGAGAATCCTGTCAACGACGCTGCGCGCCTGATAGTGACTCCTTTTGATGTAGCGCCGCCCTTCCCCGGCCCCTTCCCGGCACGAGCCGGGGCGGGCAGAGCGGCACATGCCAGGCTCCCGATTTCATCGGGACAGGTCCGATTTCTGGACTCCGGTGGAGTCCATCGGACTCCAGAAACCGGAGTTCCGCCCGGCGCTACGAGGGAGCCCACCCGTGCCGCGCCTGCGGCATTGTAAAGGCTCTTAAGACGCACAACACCAGTAACCAATCACGGTGTCCAATCCCTCAGGGGAGAAGGTAGCGCAACTCCCGCCCTCTGGAGTTGCGGCTTTTCGAATTCTTATGGTCCGGACGCCGGTCAGGCAAAACCGGAACTCCGCCTGTGGGCTGCTTGCTGAAGATTTTGAAATGCCGCAGGTCTGGAGAGCGAGACCTGCGCTACCCCCTGCGAAAGGGCCCGGGTTCCCCCCGCAGGCGAGCGCAACGAGCATACCCAAGCCACGCACATCACGACGGGCTTCATTCGGGCAACATCTCCGGACTGCCTTCCGACCACCCCTCCAGCGGCCCAACCCGAGGCGATGCAGCCGCACTTCTAAACTCCAAGCGGATCATCCTTTTGAAATCAGTCGCGTTTGTCCTGGTGCTTGGAAGAGGTTGTCCAAGTCTTTGGACAATTCAGAACCTGTTTGTTCAAGGCTTTTGACGCCCTGGAAGAGTGCCGCCGGGTGGGTTTCACGCAACTGCCAGCTCTCTCAGTTAGTTGCGCGAAATCAGGAGAATGGAACTGAGGATGCTTCTACGTGGGCGTGGGCAGCGAGACGCAGGGTCACCCAGCGGACCTACTGCGCGGGTGAAGTCTGCTGCGCGCTCACAACAACGCGAATAGGAGGATTTGAAAAGGCCATGAACAATCACAAAAGAACAGCTTATCCCTTGATTCTGGCGCTTCTGGTCGCAGGCTACCTTACGATGTCACCGGCCGCCAAAGCTGCGGATCCGTCAGTAGGGGAATCCGATGAAGTCACCAAGCTCCTCTCAGACGTCGAAGCAGAAGCGCACGAACTGGAACGGGATGCAGAGGGTCTGCACTCTTTCATGCGATCATCGCTGAGCTGGCAGAGCCACACTGCGAAAATCAGCCTGGTCCGTGAGCATGTCAACAAGGCTGGCCGGCTCATGACAAAGCTCAACGAAGCCCGGGATACAGCGTCGCCCTGGCAGCAAAAGGCAATCGATAGCATCCAGCCGTTGCTGAAGGAGCTCGCTGACAACACCCAAGCAACTATCAACTATCTCGCCGACAACAAGGGTCGCATTCACGTCATCCCCGAGTATAAGGACTACGTGTCGGCGAACTACGATCTGGCTAAGGAACTAGCCGCGCTAATCACCGACTACGTGGACTATGGAAAACACGAGGCCGAATACCAGCGCCTTCAGGAGAAGCTCCAGGTCGCTAAGCGCTAAATTCCCCCATCCCCCGTGCTGAGAGCTGTGAGGTGGCCGGGTTCAGGTTAAGGCCGCCTCGCAGTCTGACTCCGCTACGACGTTCGTTGCCGGACCGAGCCTCGAAGCCAAGGAGAAGAACCATGCAACCCAGTACGACGAATTACCGGAGGCCCGAAGGAATTCCAAGGCTGCGCGAAGGCAAGATCCTCTTAGTGGATGAAGACGTCCAGCACTTGCAATTTCACTCCATGATTTTTCATCAGCAAGGCTATCAGGTTGTGACTTGTGGCTCGTACGCGGCGGCCGCGCGGCTGCTCGATCGCGACGATTTTGATCTTGTGGTGCTGGATCAGGGCGGGCTCATGTTCAAAGGTCGGTGTGTCCTGGAGAGCGCGAGGCGGGGCGGCCGAGACACTCCCGTCTTGGTTCTCGCGAATCACGCCGACATAGGTGTGTACCTTAAGGCCATGGAATTGGGCGCGACCGACTATTTCGAGAAGGGAGCAAATCCTTCAGATTTAATAAGCGCCATCGAGGGGTATCTATAGCCGACGGAGCTTCAGCGGGTAACCGAGACGAGCCAGGCAAAGGGGGTCTCCATTGCAGAATCACGGTCCTTCGAATCCGCGGGTCTCGGCGAACCTTAACCGGAGTCAGCAGAAATGAGAAACCGCAATGATGCATTCTCCTTCAATCTTGAGCTGGAATGCACTACATCCACTGGTCATCCATTTCCCGATCGCACTGCTTCTGATTGCCCCTTTGTTCGTGATCGTTGGGGCCGTGATCTCACCGCCGAAAGGGAGGGGTTTCCTGGTGTCGGCCTTGATCCTCATGGTCCTCGGCACAGCATCGGCTTTCTTAGCCGTCGAGACGGGCGAGGCGGCCGGCCAAGTCGCCGGCTCGACCCCTGCGATCAAGGCAACCCTGGAGCAGCACCAGGATCTGGCAGGGACCACCCTGGTGTTGTTCTCGCTACTCACTGTGGCTTTTGCGGCCCTGCTCTTCGTCCCCGGGTCGCGCGAACTGGATCGTCGGGTGAACGCAGCTCTGCTGGCCGCCTTCCTGATATTTTACGCCACTGGAGCGCTCTTCCTCGTCAATACCGCCCGTCACGGTGGGCGTCTCGTCCACGAGTTTGGCGTCAGAGCGCCAGTCGCCGCCAGCGTGGCGACGACACCTGTCGCGCCGGGCGCAGGTTTGACCGATTTACAGTTTTGTCGTGCACGCGCCCGACAAAGCAGATTCATTCTCGCCAGCATTCATTACATATCGAAAGGAGCAAAATAATGCTAAAGCAGTCGATATCCGTAACGCCGGTAAACGAGACCGCGTCCCAAGGCTTGGGGCAAGTCTCCGACCGTATAAGAGAAGTCCACGACTTGATTTCCCGCCGGGCCTTCGAGATTTTCGAGACCAACGGAAGATCATTCGGACATGAACTGGATCATTGGTTCCGTGCCGAGTCCGAACTCCTGCAAACCACTCCCATTGAGATCTGGGATTCTGACGGCGCGCTTACCGTGCGGGCCGAGGTGCCTGGCTTCAAGGCCCATGAAATCGAAGTCATTGTCGAGCCTCGGCGCCTCACCGTCGTCGGCAACCGCGAGAGCAAGGACAAGCCCAAGGTAGACCAACTGCTCCACGCGGAGCGATGTACGGATCGCATCCTGCGGGTTATCGAATTCCCTCGGCAGGTGGACACCGAGAGAGCGACCGCCAACCTCAAGGATGGCGTCCTGGAGCTGACCCTGCCCAAGGCAGTCGTGGGGAATGTAGCCGACGTCGAATCGCAGGCGGCCTAGGCTAACTTGGGCAGCACTGCCGCGGCAAACCATGCCTGACACGGTTAGGAGTCGGCGCCCGGCCAGTCTCTCAAATTGGAGATGAGGCTCACGCGGTGCTGCCGTAATCAACCCCGCTCCCGGTAGGCGCGGTTCTTGATGCCACCCATTTCGTCAGGACCACGGGGTGAAAGCCGGCCGGGGACAGGACAAAGGAGACGTGCAAATGAAAACCGCAACCATCCTGCTGGTCCTCGACGAACTGCGGGATTTTCAAATCTACGGGACTGCGCTCCGGAGCCTGGGGTACAAGGTCGTGCTCTGTGGCTCCCGCCTCGCAGCAATCGATTTGATCGAGGCTGAGAGCGTGGACTTCGTGATCGTCAGCCAAGGCACGTCGGCTTTCGAGGGCCGGGGGGTGCTGGAGCGCATCGTTCAACTCCATCCCAAGCTTCCCGTTCTGGTTGTTGCCCGGGAGCTGGACGTCAACTGCTACTTCGAAGCCATGGAGCTGGGCGCCGTGGACTACCTCGAGAGGCCTGAGCCGCGAGACCTGCTGTGGACGGTCGAGACGCAAATGCTGAACTAGGTAGCCACGCGACTGCGGCACTGTGCAGAGCGGAGTGACAGGACAAAGATAGGACCATTTTTCGGCCAGGTCATCTATTACGCGCTCTTGGGTTATGAGCAGGCTTGCGAAGCGGAGCATGTCGCTGGAGTGGACCTCGAGAAGGCGACTGACTGAATTCGCTCCTTTGGAAGGGCTCGGCAGTCAGGCTGGCAAAACGAGGTTCAAGACGGAGATGAAGAGAGCAGGTAACATTCGACCGTGGACAGCCAACCCGAGTCCGGCCAAGGCTTCGGCTGTCGGTAAGCGGGACTATAGGCGTCAAGCTTTGGCCTACCACGCTCCACCCTCTCGCCGCGGGAGAAAGAGGATACGATGTTTGAAACGATCGACGAGGAGATCAAGAAGGAAGCCAACGCGAAAACTACTTACATCAAGGTGATCATTTTCGCCGCGGCTATTTGCGTGCTCGGCGCAATCGCCTACTTCTTCGCCTTCATGGGAATGCACAAGTGATGGCGGAGGGCAGATGAGTGACGTGCCATAGAAGACAAAGGACGACACCTGGGAAGTGCACGCCCGGGGCGGTGCGCCTCAAAGGCCCCGCTTAGCACGCTCAGATTTGTGCCCCAAGCCTCAGAAGGCACTGCAGGTGTGAAACAACCGGAAGATGCGTTTCTTTATGCCTGAAGTTAACAGACAAAAATCGGAGTTGCTGGAGAAAAGTTACAAAGGAGGTTCATCCCTATGGAACACAGAATGATGTACCGCACGTCTGCTGCTGTCGTTTTTGTGCTTGTCGCGGCCAGCCTTACCCTGGCCCACGAAGTGAAAATTGGCTATCAGGCAAGGCTCGGAAACGGTCCCGAGCTGCAGCCGGGCACCTATCGACTCGAGGTGGTCAAGAACCAGGATACCTCGGAGGCTGTCTTTTACAAGGGAAAAGAACTGGTGATACGGGTCCCGATAACGATCGCTGCGGAATCCGACAAGTGCCGCCGGACCGAAGTACACTACGAGCTTCTTGATAGTGGGCATGTAATTAACCAGATTCGGATTGAGGGTTGGAAGGAAAGGCTGGTCTTCAGAGAACCCGCGCAGACACCTAACAAGGCTGAATGACGAGCGATCGCGCCCCCCAGGAGGGCAGTCCGAAATGGCTGCCCTCTCCTCGCGTAGATCCTGGGTTCACCTCGGCAACGTCGCGCGTGGGAGTATTAGACAACTGGCCGGCCCCATATGCCGCTTGCATGGGCCGGTTTCATTTTACTTAGGGTTCTGGAACACTCCAGAGTTCGGCGTCTGGGCGCGCCACCCAGGTTGGCCGTTGGGTTTCGGTGCGTTCTGAGACGCGGCATGGACCTGAGCGGGGTGAACGCACGGAAAGCGTAGAATACGGTGCTCGGTGCACTTATACTCTTTGCGGCAATATTTATTCTTAACATCATCCCGGTGTTTGCTCCGCCCACCTGGATGGCGTTGTCCTACGTCGGGTTTAAGTACCCTCTGCAGAATGTGATGCTGTTGGCCTTGGTGGGTGCGACAGCAGCCACATTGGGAAGGCTGACACTCGCCAAGCTCTCGCGTGCCATCATCCGGCAGAGGTTCCTCAGTCAAAGCACCCGAGACAACGTAGACGCGATCAGGAAGGGTCTGGAACATAGGCGCACTCTTACGTTCAGCGTGTGTCTGTTCTATGCGTTTTCTCCTCTGCCCTCCAATTATCTGTTCATCGCATATGGCTTGACCTCGCTGGGATGGAGGCTCATCGCCATCCCATTCTTCATCGGCCGCTTTGTGGGTTACAGCTTCTGGGTGTTTGCGGGGTCAACAGCAGCCCGCAAGATAGCGTTTGAGTCGATCGAAGGCCAATCCTACCTGGGCGTCTATTTTGTGTTGTCACAGCTTCTCCTGCTCGTGCTCGTTTATTTGTTCACAAGAATTGATTGGCATATTCTGCTTACCGAAAAGAAACTGAGATGGATGTTGTCCGTGACCCGGAGAGCGGGGCCCGGGTAAATGTGTCGGGCCAAGCTTGATCGTCCTGAACAGTTGAAATCTCTGTTCCCTTTTGGAAAGTCCTCCACCTTGCGCACCCGCACGCAGACTCGAGATCATCAACGCTTCCCGAAGCCGGACCGAGCCGGTGCAAGTGTGGCTTTGACTGGCCTCCTGGTCGGATATGCGGCGTCCCATTTCGTAGCTGCTGAGGTTACGTTTCTTTCGAAAGGCGTCAAAGCGCTCTGAATGTCTTCGTCGCGATCCTGCAGGCCTTCCAGAAGGCGCCTGCCCTGAAAGTGATGGCTCCGACGCACTCCGAGGCGCCATTTTTGGTCACGCAGCTCGTCGTTATGACGCTTTTCGTCGTGCTTGGCATTTTCGCGGCTAAAAGGTTCCGCAACCAGCGGGTCCCTCCGGCTTGATCGATGTATTTCTGGTTCAAGAAGCCCGGATGGGAGGAGATCCCCTTTACCTGTTCTTGCTCTCAGGTTCCTTGACCTTCGTGTAGTAAATCGGAAGGCCCAACCAATTTCCTACCGAGAAGCTGCCTTCTGGAGCGCCGTGTGGATCTCCTTGGCGATCTTATTCTGTATTCTGATTTGTTTCTGGCGCGGTTCGGATGACGCGCTCGATTTCTTTTCGATGGCTTCGCTCCCTTTTTCGGTGAGGTCACGATTGACCGGTTAACGGATACAAACTGAGAGGCTGCCCCTGAGGCAATTGCTCGTCCCATCTGCGGGCCTCAGCCTTCCGGATTCTTGATCCCATACTTCGCCAACTTATAGCCTAGATCGCTACGGGAAAGCCCCAGCCGCCGGGCGGCTTCGGCCTGCGCACCGTCGGTTGCCTTCAAGGTCCGGAGGATAAGCCCTCGCTCGACCTCCGCCATGAAGCTACGCAGGTCGTCGACTTCCGGTAGGAGGTCGGCAAGGGATGCCTGCTGGGCAGCCGCTCCGCGCGTCCCGAGCATCGTGGGTCGGCCGGGCAGCGAGGATACCGGGAAGCTCTCCGCTCCGAGTTCACCGGCGCCTGAGAGGATCGACGCCCGCTCTATCAGATTCCGCAGCTCGCGCAGGTTCCCCGGGAAATCGTAGCGCTTCAGTTTCTCGAGCGCTTCGGCGCTAAGGACCCGCCTCGGGAGCTTGAGTTCGAGCGCCACTTGCCGCAGAAAGAGTTCGCAGAGCACGGGGATGTCCTCCCGCCTCTCACGCAGCGGCGGAATTGCGATGGGTACCACCGCCAGCCGGTAGTAGAGGTCTTCGCGGAACAGCCCTTCGCGCACGCGCTGCTGCAAGTCGCGGTGAGTCGCCGCCAACAGGCGGACGTCAACCTTCCTCGGCTGGGTGGTCCCGATTCGCAGCACCTGGCCATCCGTCAGGACGCGCAGCAGCTTCGCCTGCGCCGCCGCCGACATCTCCGCCACTTCGTCGAGAAAGAGGGTCCCCTCGTGGGCGGCTTCGAAAAGCCCCTGCCGGCTGCGGTCGGCGCCGGTAAAGGCTCCCTTCTCGTGGCCAAATAGCTCGCTTTCGAGCAGCGTCTCTGTAAAGGCCGCGCAGTTTACGGCTACGAAGGGCTTGGAGGCCCTCAGGCTGCCTTTGTGGATGGCGCGAGCCACCAGCTCCTTTCCCGTGCCCGTCTCGCCCGTGATCAGGACCGTGGTGCCCGTCGGTGCTACCCGTGCGATCGTCTCGCGCACCGCCTCCATCACAGCACTGGTGCCGAAGATCTCCGAAGAGCCCGCCAAGCGGACGACGGTGTCCTTGAGCAGGTCATTCTCGCGCAGGAGCTTGGTGCGCTCGCAGGCACGGGAGACGGCGGCGCGTACCACTTCGGGCTGGAAGGGCTTGGTGATGAAATCAAAGGCTCCTTGTCGCATGCTCTCGACCGCCAGCTCGACGGTGGCAAAGGCCGTGATGACCACCACCGATACGGTGGGATCCGCCTCGATCGCCGCCGCCAGCACCTGCAAGCCATCGCCATCGGGCATCTTCTGGTCGGTGAGGATCACATCAAAATCCTCGGCCAGGGTGATCTTTCGGGCCTCCTGCACTCCCGCGCTCTCCTTAACTTCATGGTGGTCCTGGCGCAGGTTAAGCGCCAGTACGCGGCGCGTGTGCGGCTCGTCGTCTACAATCAGGATTCTGCCCATCGGACCCCCAAGCGCCGATTGTCGATTGAAGATTGAAAGACCAGGCCTTCACTCATGTCTTTCCATGTTGAATCTGCGATCCTCTCGCTCTGTCACTGTTCTATGTGAAGCTCCGAAGCGGCGCTCTACGAGCACCGATCTCATTGAAAAACCGGAAGACCACGGTCATAGACCGCTGCTACAAAGGTGTTGTTGACCTGAACCCGGAAGGGTCAACGAGAAACACACCCGGCCTGCCTCGTTGGCCGAAATAACCAAGTCGCCGTTGTGAGCCCGGGCGATGTTGCGCGCGATGGCCAGACCCAGCCCGGTTCCCTCCGGCTTGGCCGTGAAGAAGGGCTCAAAGATCCGAGCTACGATCTCGGGCGGGATGCCTCCGCCGGCGTCCTCGACGTCAATCCGGATCGAGCCATCGCCGCCCGCCAACGCCCTCAGTTCCACGCTGCCACCCGACGAAGACGCTTCCACGGCATTCACCACCAGATTGACCAGCGCCCGCTGCACCTGACCGGCATCCATTTCCACGACGAGCCCGGGGGGCGCCTCGCTGTGGATCGTCACGCCCCGCTCACTCGCGCGGGGACGGCAGACATCGGCCACATAACCGAGCGTGTCATCGACACGGCACACCGCCTTCTGGGGCCCCTGTGGCCGCGCGTAAGCAAGGAAGTCGGTGGTTAGCCTTTCGAGCCGGGCCCCCTCTTTGCCGGCGATTTCGAACATCTCCTCCCGGTCCGAAGCCGCCAAGTCGCTCCGGCTCGCTGTGGACAAAGCGCTCACAATGGCGGACACCGGATTCCGGATCTCGTGGGCGATAGCGCTCGCCAGACGCCCGACGGCCGCGAGCCTCTCCTCTCGCAGCAACCGCTCTTTCGCACGCTCCAAGTCTGCCAGGCTTTGGGATAGACGAGCCTCCTTCTGATGGAGGTGATTCACCAGCAGCCATACCAGCACTCCGACCACGGTGTAGATCAGCGAGACGGTTCCGGCCTCGAAGTATTCGCTCACCGGCGCCTGAGGATGGAGCTGCCCGTAATGCCAGACCCAGAAAAAGTTGATGAAATCGACAAGCCCCACGACCGCCAGCGTCAGCAGCAAGCTCAGACGGAACGCCGCCACAAGAATGGGCACCACCATGAGGATGAAGTACTGGGTGTCCTCTCGACTGGTGACTTCCGCCAGCACCAGTGCCAGGAGGATGTTGAAGCAAATCGAGGACCAGGTTAGCAGCGCAATGCCGCCTGGGCCTAGGGACCGCGCCCGTGCAAACAGCCAGAACAACTCGCCGCCCTGCGCCAGGAACGCCCCTGCCAGGATGGTAATCAGGGCCGCCGACGGGTTCCCCCAGTGTGACGAGAACAGGGTGTGAATCAGAAGGAGGGTGGCCAGTACGAACAGGTTTAGGATGACGAACGTCGATTCCTGCTGCCTGAAGGAATCAAAGTCGGAGGCTAGCAGCACCGATGCAGAATAGAGTCGCCGGGACAGCTTCAAGCCAACCCTTGGTGCGGTCGAATTGCTCTCCCGGGGTAAACTTCCAAGAGGCGACAATCTGCGCCGAACTGAATCACTGCCTCCTGGTGGTTTTCGAGCCACGTTTGGTCGTCCGTCGGAAATCAACATGCTGTGAAGGCCCAGCAGAACGCGAGCCGGCTGTGCGAGCAACATCGCCGACAATGAAGTCTTTCATTGTCCTTGATACCACACTACCAGCTTCCGCGCGAGCTTCGTCATTCCGATTATGGCATACGATAATCCAATCGGCTCGGCCACCTGCTCACACGCCGTCTCGATCACCGACTTCAACTTCGCGCCAAACCTGTGGGCGCTGGAGGGATTGGCCCACTCCGTCGTCAGGTAGGGCATCATCGCCTCGAGCTGTCATTGCCAAAAATTCGATCCGTCAGGTAGAACTGACTGGGAGCCCAAGCGCTACAGGCTTTTTTCGGGCTCTCCGAGAGTCGCCGCGGCGACTGCCAGCGCCGAAGCGTATAGCCACGGTCCCGCTCTGCGGGGTGCCGTGGGTCTCTCCTCCCAGTAACCAATCACGGTATCCAATCCCTCGGGGGAGAAGGTAGCGCAACTCCCGCCCTCCGGAGTTGCGGCTTTTGGAATTCTTATGGTCTGGACGCCGGTCAGGCAAAACCGGAACTCCGTTTGTGGGCCGCTTGCTGAAGATTTTGAAATGCCGCAGGTCTGGAGAGCGAGACCTGCGCTACCCTCTGCCAAAGGGCCCGGGTTCCACCGGGGGCGAAGCCGCCGCAGGCGAGCGCAACGAGCGTACCCAAGCCACGCACATCACAACGGGCTTCATTCGGGCAACATCTCCGCGCGCAGCCGCTCGAACACCGGACCTGCCTTTATGCCGGTCGCTATCTCCCAGAGAGACCGTTTGAGCAGTCGCAGAGCGAGGACAGTCGAAAGCCAGGACTGGCACCACCCGCTCTCGGTACACCACGCACCCCAGCCGGCATCTGTACTGCTGGCCCAGTACTCCCAGCGACGGAAGTCAAACCCGCGGAACCAAGCGCCGTGCAGTTCCGGGTGGGCCTCGGAGAGCGCTTGAACTCGCACGATGAACTCGGAGATTTTGTCAGCCGCGCGGTGGTAGAACTCGTCCCCGGCCGCGACGGCCGCTTCGTGCAAGCCGATGAGCGCGAAGTTCACGGTGTAGAGGAGATCGCTTGCCGGGTCGCCATTGCGCTGGATGAGTACCCCTTCCCCGCTGCCGTAGTCCGCGTTCGATGCTGGCGGCATGTGGAGGCCCGTCTCCCGCGAGCCGATCCATTCACAAATCGCGCCGCTCCTGTCCTGCTTCGACAGCAGGTCCGAGGCAATTCGCCGCAGCCAGGCGCGGGTTTCGGCGGTGTCGTTCACCCTCACCAGCCAGGCCAGAGGCAACAGCAAGCGCGCTTGCTCCATGGTCATGCTGTTTGTCCATCGCCAGTGGTCGGGATACGCTTCCATCGTGAGGCGGATGCCTTTTCTTGTCCGCTCGAGGAAGGGCCGGTACCCAGTTACCGCATACGCCCACAGGAACAAGGCCCAGGGGTAGGCTTGGTAGTTCATGTCGTGGAGAACGACCTCGCCATCGTAATAGTAGCGCCAGCCGTGCTTGCGCAGCGGAGCCTCGTCGTGACGCTCTTCCCGGTGGCCCAGCCTCCCCATCGTGCGGAAATTCGCGAGCACGGCCTTCCACATCCGCTCGTCCCACTTCCTCTCGCCAAGAATGCTGGATGTCGCAAAGAGGCCGAGCAGGGATCGCGCGTTGTCGTCGCCGTAGTAGACATCGTAGCCATCTTCATCATCGGCGTACTTAGGAGCTGTGTTCCATCCCAGAAGCCCGTAGGAAGGACTGGTTGGATCGGCGCGTGAACCCAAAGACATCGGGGAACGGGTCAGCAGATAGTCGACCAGATTCGCAGCGATCTGCCGGTCTTCCGTCCGGTGGTTCACCAGATGCGCGAGGGAATGGACCATCGCTGTCTCCCCTATGCAATCGTTGCGAACCCACCAGCGCACGAGCTGCGATCCATCCGGGAGAACGCGCGAGGCGTGGCCTTCGAGCAGCCCCAGACTTCCATCCCCGACTGGCCAGTCCGCACGGGGACCGGGGCCGGTGAAATCCTCGTACTTACGCGCCGCAGCCACTTGATCTGCCCACAAGGGATGAATGAGCAGCCTGGCGCGGCGGTACCACGTCACGGCGCGCTCGAAACAGGTCCGATCGGCGTTCGGCGGCAGGTGAGCGGAGGCGTCGAATGCCGGGCGGACCGTCGGTGTCCAATTCAGGCCTTCGTGCGCCAGCCCGCGCGTAAGCCAGCCGAGAATCGCCGTCCAAATGGCCACCCAGGCCCGCTGCGGGGCGTACCGAGCGGTCACGAACTGGCTGAGCTTCGTCGTCGCAATCAAAATGCCGGCGGATTGATCTTCGATCAAAAGCGGGAACGTCCCCGTGCCGGGCAAGCCATAAACTGCCGTGTCGAAGCCCGCCACTTTGGCGAGCACCAGATGGGGCTTTTGTTCTGCGTGGAGTGCAGGCACCGCAAGGAAGTCACATTCGTGCAGGTTGAGAATACGCAGGCGCTCGAGCGACGCGCCAAAAAAGTCGCTGGCGACGACGGCTCTCTCCCACCGGGCCTTGCGCGGCGCGCCCGCGGTTTCCATCAGCCATGAGGGGTATTCGACGTAGAGGCGAATCCGGCGGCGTCGCGCCCGCTCGATCAGCTCGCCATCCACGGAGACGGCCTTCTCCGGATATCCATCCGCGAGGATCAGCACTCCGGAGCCCGGCGCCGCCTGTTCGATGGCTTCGGCGGGTGTGGAGAACCGCGGCAACGCCGCCGGGGGATTGCCCAGTGCCCGATAGAGATCGTTGCCGGCTTCGCAGCACAAGCTGAGGCCCCCCAGCGCGCCACCTTGCAGGCGCGCGAACGGGATGAGCAGGGATGCGACAAAATCACGGCGATGCATACAGTCCTCGAGAGAAGCGATGGACGCATCACCCCTCAAGGTGCGTCCCGCCTATCGGCGGGGATTCACTCACTCACGGTCTTCGCCCCGGTGTCCGATGATGGTTCACCGAGTTACTAACTGCTCTGCGTTCTGGCAAGCTCGCGATAGCTCAACAGCTTTATCCCAAGCTCTTTGATCACGCCCTTGATTCGCGGACTCGTATAGGCCAGTGTCTCAGCCGCGCGGTTCTTTCCGACGCCCACAACTTGCACATCTTTGGGCTCAAAGTGGATGAGCGCATCGTTCTCCAGGGACGGCCACCCTGGATGTCCAATGAGCAGGTGCAAGCCGGGCGTTAAGCTGCGCAGGACCTTCTCGAGCGCCCTTTCTTTTTCTTCAGGCGCGGGAGAATAGATGCCAAAATCCTCCAGTTCGTGTTCGCCGAGGAGGCAAGACACGGGAATTCCATGAGCTTTCCCGATTCTTTCCAGGATAGGACGGAAGCGCTCGTCATACGGCATGACATAGTGAGTGTCGATATACTCAACGTTTACACCCTTTTTCTTCGCCAGCGCGATCTGAGCCTGGAATTCTTTCTCGAGCTCCGACATGTCCGGATTGTGCTCCCAGAATTCCTGCGGAGAGCGCCATAGAAAACCGTCCTCATCAACCAGCGTTCGGACCTCCGAGTAAGGCAGAACGGGGCGCCACCTGTACCCTACCCACTCTCCGATAATTCCCAAATGAACACCAAAGCAATGGTCGGGGTTCGCCCTCGCCATAGCTGCGGCCTCTTCAAACCAGGGAGCTACCACCAGGATGGCAGCGGACCTGATGATTCCGTTGCGCAGGCACTCGAGCGTAGCCAGATTGCCCGTGTGGGTGTACCCCATGTCATCCGCACGAGTGATGAGAATGATCTCGTCGCCATCTTTGCTCATGATTCCTCCTTGTCCGCATCCCGCTTCGCGTTCGGCATTTCTTACCTAAGTGGAGCCTGTCCCGACATCGTCGGGAGGGCGGCACATGCCGGGCTAAAGCCCGGCGCTACATGAAAATGAGTCACTACCCAACACCTGTCAGCCTTGACGTGTTTTACCTTTTTCGAGACGCCACAACAATGGCTCGTAAGCGGTCCAGCGCCAGTTCTTTCTCAGGCCGGAATTGGCCCGATTGTACGTATTGGAGGAAACGGTCCAGCAGGTACTGGCCCTCCGGTTTGGAGGAGAGGAGGTCCAATCCCGTCGCGAATAGCCTGCCGGATCCCACGCGCGCCTGGAAGACGCTCACTGCGTAGCCATCCTTCCCGATTGTAAGCATGAGCGGATCAACGTGATTCGCCAATTCCTCCCTTATGCATACCGTGTCACGGAAGATGCGGAAGATCGCGAAAGAGGGCATTCCGTCCTCAATCGGAAAGTCACCGAAGGCGCTGCTTGAGGCGGCCGCGGTGCCCCGCTGGTCGCTTGCGCCCCACCAGCCAAGGCGAATGCCCGGCTGCTGAGGGGAAAAGTCGGCAAAAGTCAGCAACAGTACTCTACCCCCGGCCTTAAGAAGCGCGAAGGCATCTTCATCCAACCGGTCAGTTACCAGCAATTGCTTGCCATTCGCCCGCTTTGCCAGAGACGATTGCGCAACTGGTTTAAGGGTTGGATAAAAAGCGCGCAGATTTTTGCTGATGGACTGCGCAGCCAGGGCATGGGCGAGCTTGACACGACTCCAGGCGCTGGGGAAGGAATAAAACTTCCACTCATTTCGAATGCCCTCTCCCTGGATTTCAGCCTGCAGCGTTACCTCCAGGGGATGGCGGATGGCCGGCATCACGAATTCGATCCGCCCGAGGCGCTCCGTAGTCCCTTGATCGACGTGGACGTTGTCAAGAGCACCTCCCACCAGAGTCTGACCATTGCCGCGCAGGGACCAAGTCAATTTACTGCCGGAGATGGCGTTTTCACTGTAATTGGAGCAGGCGATCGTGTATGAAGCTTTTGACCCGGAGACGAGTACGCGGTCATCGCCATAGGGTGAAAGGTCCGGCAAGAGCAGGACGGTCGCGGCATTGAATTGGCGAAAGTACTCAGCATGGCTGCGCTTGGGTCGCCAGAATAAATCCAACAGACCCTGCGGCATTAGGGCATTTACATCAACGATCGTCCAGTAATCATAACCATCCAAATCTGGAAGCGCACGGGCATTCTCCAGGCCGAGTTTCTGGCATATCGATTGGAGTTCGTGCCCACCCTCCAAGCAACGCTCGGCAAGTTTCCAATCGATACCGAGCTTTGCCGCCCGCTCCTGCTCCTCCTTGAGGTGATACGGCGGCGCCTCGGCTCCTGCAAAAAGGGGCTCAAGACGTGGGTCGGGTGGTCCACTCAGATTAAGGAACTCGTGCAGCACCACGGGCATGCTTCCTGCTGCATCCCGCTCCTTAATCGGCACGTCTACTGGGCCGCCTCTGAAATCGGAAATCCCTTCATAATCGGTGTCGATACCATCGTCGTGCCTCACCAGCCTGCCGGGGTCGAGGAGCTTGGCCATTCGAAAAAGAGTCTCGCGTACATCTACGGCGTGCAGACCCTCGTTTCCCATGCAATAGGTTGCCAGGGAGGTATAGCGCCTGTAATGGCGAATCAGCTCATTCAAATCCTCGAGTGGCATGTACGCGGCGTAGGAAGAGGGTTCGAGGCCGTAATAGGGAAGTTCAGGTTGTATCAGGAGACCAACCTCATCGGCCGCGTCAAAATACTCCGGGGTTTCCACATGCGTATGGTTCCGGATGTAATTGAAACCGAAAGACCTCGCGATCTGCAGATGGCTCTGATGCTCTTCCCGTGAAGGCGGTGAGGAGATGGTCAGAGGATAAACGTAATCATCCCCAAAACCTCTCAAGAAATATCGACGCCCGTTAAGGTAGAGGTCTGGACCTTTCCGTTCGAGTTTCCGCACACCAAAACGCTCGTTCCAGCTATCCAGGGGCCTTCCGTTCTGCTCCAATACGGCTTTCGCTTTATATAGTGCAGGGTGTTCCGGGCTCCAGGCCTTATAGGGGTCCAGAGTAACCGGGACACTCAGCTCTTCACCCGTGGCGGAGATACGCGTGACGACCACGCTAGCCCGGCCAGCGGGCTGGCCCTCGGGAAGGGTGGTCACCTCGATACGGAACTGGAATTCGCCGGTGGCTGATGGTTGGCCCCAGGTGCTGAGCCGGACAGCAAAGACGGCGCTCTTGTTGTCAAAGTCCGGCATTGCCCAAAGGTCATCGATATAGACCGGGGAGGTCCCCTCCAATTCAACGCTACGATAAAAGCCCCCAAACTGATCCAACCAGTTAACTAAGCCTTTCCGACTGGGCACCTTGTTACTGATTCGTGCCGTAAGGGTATTCGCTCCTTCCCGAATCAACTTCGAAACGTCAAACTTATAAGCACCACAGTACGTGTTCAGGTGACCGACGGACTCCCCATTCAACCAGAACCAGCCTTGCGCATTCACACCGCCGATTTTCAACCATATCCGTTTGCCGGCCCAACCTCCCGGCAAGCGAAACGTTTTGCGGTACCATGCGCTCCCCACATACTCGTGTCGTAGGGGAATACGAAAGCGTTCCGGCGGGGTTGGCTGGCTTAATCCAGGCTCTCCCACACCTTGGGCCTCCCACGCTCCGGGCACGTGGACCTTCATGTCGAAGGGCTTGGTGGCGGCAAACCAACGTTCCTGCTCCCCTACTTCGTGGGGGTCTAACGCGAACTCCCACTCCCCATCGAGAGAGAGCCAGGGGCGAAGTTCTGAACGAAAAACCGGGTTAACCACGGCAGGGCTGGGCGGAGGTACGTCATCTGCCCCCTTGCACGGGACAAGAAAAGTGACTGCGAAAACAGGCAAGAGCCCCACCAGTGCCGTTCCAACCTCGTTCGCCCATGATCGGGGCTTCCGCTCTGCCGGAAGAGGTTCAACACCTGGGGGAGAGCCCTTAGTCCGAAAAAGTTGAAACGGCGCCAGTCCAAAGTGGAAAGTCTTCATCCCCCCTCACCTTCCTTCTGCCACAACTGGCTGGAGTCTAGCTGGAACTGAAGCAGCTTGGAAAGGGTCACCACCGAGTCATCCGTCATGACAAGTCTCCGGCGCACGGCGGGATCTTTCCGGGCAAGCTTGGCGACTGCTCTGCCGGCTCTAACTCACTGCGGCAAAAGCGCAGGGAGGACTTTGTCGAATGCACGAATGATGTCGTCCTCATCATGCTTCGTCAGATTCGACGGGATCGGTATCAAGATGCTCCGCTCGAATAGGCTGTCCGCCGTGGGACAGGTTCCCTTGCCATATTCCCGCTCCAGGCCCACATTCTCTGCCAGCTTCCAGGGGAAACCGTGGGAGTCCACGCTCGCGTGCTTCACCAAGCTGACGTTGTTGTAATACAAGTGCAGTCCCCACTCCGTCATGACGATGTTCGAAATTCCCTGGGGTGAGGTCACGATGCCTTCCGCGCGCAACGCCTGGTTCACCTTCCTGGCTGTCTCCGCGTCCCGATAGGTCGTGATCAGGAAGCATCCGGTATCGCCTGCGGGATCCTGAATTTTGCGCAATTGCACTTGGGTAAACTTCTCGAGGGCCTTGCGGATTCGGTACTTGCTTTTGTTCATGGCCTTGATAATACGAGGCAACTTCTTCAATTGAACCCGGAGCACAGCAGCACGCAACTCGTCGAGCCGGTACCCCTTTCCCCACAGGCAAAGGTCAGGCTGGTCAAAAATCAGCCGGCCCTGCCGGTCGCGCGTGTAGCCCATGTCGTGGCAGGCAAATATCCGCCGATAAAGCCGGAAGTCATTCGTCACCACGCACCCGCCTTCGCCAGCCGACATGTTCTTGTTCATCTGAAAACTGAAGATCCCGACGTCACCGAACGTGCCAACTTTCCTGCCCTTAATGCTCCCCCCGTTGCATTGCGCGCAGTCCTCCAGCAAGAAAAGCCCGCGGTCGCGGGCAATTTTCCGGATCGCCGCCGCCTTGCCAGGGGCTCCACTCATGTGCACCAAAATGATGCCCCGAGTTTTCGGCGTGATGCGTTGTGCGACTTCGGCTGGGTTCAAGCAGAAGGTCTCATCGATATCAGCCAGCACGGGTATGGCGCCATGGTTCACGACCGAAGCCACCACCGAAACCCACATATACGCGGGAACGATTACTTCCTGGCCGGGCCCTACCCCCAGCGCCGACAGCGCCACATGCAGCGCCCCCGTACCGCTTGTTACTGCCAGCGCGTACTTCATGCCGACGAATTGTGCAAGCTCCGCTTCAAGCTTTTCCACTTCCCCGAGCAACTTCACACCGTAGTAGCGGAACAGCGACCGGCCCTTCAGCAACCGCACCGCCGCGTCGATCTCCTTTGAGTCCATGTAGTGCACTCCGGGGAACTCCAAGGGGAGTGGCACCGAACGGACGGGCTTTCCACCATTTATAGCGAGTTCATCTTCTCTCATTCTTCACCTCCATAAGCCTGGCACCATGACGTCCGCATGGGGTTTGCTCGAGCTGCTGCGGCCCTTCTGCTGGAGCGGCCCCCCCCCTGCCGTTCCACGCGGATGGGCTGTAGCAGCTAGCGCAGAGTGTCGTCGTCCAGAGACTCTGCGGCTTTTCGTTAAATCCGCGCCTCCTCGTTGGCTGGCAAAAAAAGCCGGCCAATCGACAGCAGCGGGTGAGGGCTGAGTGCGGCCCCCGCCGTTCCCGTATATTCCCGCACGCTCGACCACGCCCAATCCTCCGCGCGCTCCACCAACCCTGCCCGGACGGGGTTCTCATGAATATACGCCACCTTCTCATGGTATTCCTTCACGCTCCGGAGGGCGCGACGCCGCCCCGCCACAAAGACATTCAGAGGAAGCGGCGCGGGGTCGAAAAAGCGAGGCTGCCAGAGAAGGCCTGATGCCTTGCGGGCCCTATTGATACGCAGGGTTGAACCGACCTTGATCGGCTCCATCACGCCCGCGATCGTCAGCGGAGTGCGAGGGAAGAAGATGGCGTGCCAGTGGTCGGGCAGAAACACCCAGGCAGTGAGTAGAAACCCGTGTTTCGCTCGACACTCGCGCACGACTCGTGCCAAGCCTTCTAACTCGCCGTCTTCGAGGGTTTTCCGGCGCCGCATGACGCGGCAAGTGACAAAGAAAAATCGGTCTGAAACCACGAGCCGGCGGAGACCAGACATATGACCGATTATAGTTCGTCATCCGAAGAAAAGCCTCAGAGTCTGCAATGCCAGGACGTAAATCCTTGTTTTCTTGGCAAACATTTTTCGTCCTGTGTAGGGCCGCCCCTTGGGGCGGCCTTTCGAGTTTCGCCATTTGATCACGCTGCGGCGCTGGGGGTGAGGGCCCGGTCGGTGATCTTGGGCCACCCCTCGGAGGCCGGGGCCATGCACCGTATGGTGCACGGCGGGGCAAGCCCCGGCCCTACAAGGTCCCAAGGCATGTTGGGTTGCGGCCTACGGGCCGCGCTACGCTACCTGCTCCGGTAGCAAACGAATCTAACAGCCAATAGCCTGCAGCTCACGAACACAGTCGATATGGTCTCGGATCTCTCGACCGGTCGGTCCTTCCCCCCGCCCCTCTGCCCCAAGCCAAAAGTTGCATTAGCCTTGCCTTTGGACTGGGAGGCGCTATATTGGGACCAGGTTGCGATCGAAAGAATCGGAGGGAAAGAAGTTCGTCCTTGGTGAGAACGCTGCGTTGAATTCACGGGTGCTGTCCGTAGCGTACGGTACGCAGAGAACGCACGGCGGGGGAATGAGGAGGCTTTCCTCGGGTAGAGACGAAATGGCGATCCAATCCGTAGAAAGAGATCTTCTGAGAGACCTTGCCTTAAGGGTGAGAGACATTGCCCTGAGTCCTGTGTGGCGAGAAAAAACCAGACTGTGGCTCGACAAGAACTCGCTCAGACATGTACGGCCATTGATACTCTGTTCCCTGCCCGATCAAGCCTGGAACGAGCTCATCCCGGAGTGCTCCCTGACGGTGCAAGACCCGCCCTTTCGAAAGTACGAGTGGGATCTGAAGAAGAGAATCTACCGGTGGGAAAATCTGAAAGACGACGAAATTATTACCGACAGACTCTACGTTCCGATCCAGCACAAACTGACGGACTGGATCGAGGGCCGTGTGAGGCCGTACAGTGAACAACCGAACCAAGCCGCCAAGTTTTGCCCCAGCATCATCGAATATTCGGATCTGCGCAAGTTGAGATTTCCCGAACTCACCGTCGACTGGCAACGGAGCCAGGAGCACTACCAAGAAGTCCAGGAGGTGTTTGGCGACATTCTTCAGGTCATCTTCGGCGAGCCGTATTACGCCGCAACCGACGGCGAGGTCATGGGATGGGGCAACAGCCTCATCGATATCCTGTGCGAACTGCGGGGCATGGAGAGCCTTTACCTCGACCTTCGCCTCGCCCCGGATTTCGTTCACGAGTCGATGGAGTTTTTGCTGGCAGGAACCCTGAAATACCTAACCGACATGGAGAAGGAGAATCTTCTACGCCTCAACAATGACGAGTTCATCTGGGCATCCAATACCCCTCTAGGCTCGAATGGATTAGGGATAACGGACGAATTGCCAAAGGACGGCTTTAACCCGGACCATGTGACAACCAAACACCTTTGGGGCTATTTTCAGGCGCAGGAATTCGCAGGCGTTTCTCCCGACATGCTGGAAGAGTTTGTCTTGCCCTATCAGGCCCAGATCGCAGGGAGGTTTGGCCTCAATTGTTATGGGTGCTGTGAGGCGAACGACAGGCAATGGGACAGGGTCCTCAAAAACATACCGCATCTTCGCGAGCTGTCGGTCAGTCATGCCGCGTCTCTGGAGACCGCGGCCGAAAAGCTTAGAGGTGATTACGTGTTTTCGTGGAAGCCGCATCCCGTAGAAATGATCACCATGTTCGACGAGGAGCGTATTCGGCGGGCGATGAGGAGGGCCTTCGACATTACGAGGGACTGTTGCATGGTAGTTTGCCTGAGGGACACGCAGACTTTGTTTGGCGAACCCGTGCGGGCTGCCCAATGGACACGCATCGCCCTCGAAGTGGCTAGCGAATATTCCTGAAAAGTGGCCCGAAGAGCCCCCTTTCAGGTTCGGCGCATCGTTACGCCCCGCCCCATGTCTAGTGCCGTTCCAACTTTTTGCGGCTATTTCCAATTGTAGCACCGCCAATAAATCCCGCCGGCGGGTCGATGCAGCCACTCGGGGAAACAAGTTGGAACGGCACTAGCTTCACGAACCCCGCTGGCTGCGACGGGATGGTATTCGGCGCCATCGGCCACTTGAGCCCCTGTCGGGAGAGAAATCCTGGGGAGAATCAACGCGAAATGCTCGACGCTACCCGCCTGAATCTGAGTGGTGTTTGCTTTTAAGTGCTTGTGGTAAGCCCAAGAGAGCCTTACGTGGTATTGGTTTGAGAACTCGATACCCAACGATAGAAGGAGTTTGCCTCCCGTGAGCGAGGGTGTTATCGGTGTAGTTGTCGTCATGGTCGCAGGCGTGTTTAATGCGGCTTTTGCGCTCCCCATGCGCTATAACCGCATTTGGAAATGGGAAAACACCTGGCTGGTTTTCTGCGCGTGGTCCCTAGGTGTTTTTCCCTGGCTACTGGATGGAGTACTCGTCAAGCACCTGAATGAGCTGCTTGCATCCCTTTCGTTTAGAGATGTCGTGCCTGCGTTGTTGTGCGGTTTCCTTTTTGGGATTGCGCAGGCAGCCTTCGGCGTCGCCTTACGTCTGGTGGGAGTTTCGATCGCTCTCCCGGTAGTGAGCGTGCTCGCGATCATGGTGGGTGCTTTTACTCCGGTGTTGGTGCGCCACCCTGGAATCCTTTTGGGGCGGCAAGGACTGATCATGGGGCTCAGCATGCTTTTTCTGGTGGGAGGGCTGATTTTGTATTGGCATGCTGCGCGACTGCGGGAGGGCACATCAGGTTCGAGGAGGTCTTTCAGGGGTTTGTCTCTTGCCATCTTTACGGGCATCCTCGGGGGCACGATCAACGTGGGCTTTGCGCTGAGTGATGAAATGGTGCACCGGTCTCGAATGCTCGGGAATAGCGCAAGTGTGTCGACTTATCCAGTCTGGGCTGTCTTGTTGGCTGCCGCATTCGTTCCTAATTTGATCTACTGTTCGTATCTGATCTGGAGGGACCACACAGGAAAATTGTTCATGTCGGCGGATACCTGGGCAGACTTTGCTCGCTCGACTCTGATGGCCGTTCTCTGGATTCTGGCTACTACGCTCTACGGAATGTCCACCACGTTCTTGGGAGAGTTTGGGGCCTCGGCCGGCTACCTGTTTTATGGCTGCTTTACGATCTTCTTCGCCAACGTATTAGGCTGGAAAGCTGGCGAGTGGGTGGGGGCCCCGTCCCCGGCTCTACGAAGGTTCTGGGCCGCCATGGGTCTTGTTCTCGCCAGCGTCGTGATACTGGGTCTGACAGTATGAGAAGTTCGGGTCTCGTCTTGTTGAACCCGAAGTTTTTGGCAATCTTGAGGCCTTTTCGCCGACCAGCCCCCCCTTTAATCCCCAGACCACATGCGAAGGCGTGCAGAGCCAATGACAGGATGTCGGCTCTTGGCTGTGCCTATTGTCTTAGCCCGCTTTTCTCACCAAGGTTTCCTCATTGAGCGGTTGTGCCCAGCTAATTTTTGTCGCTAACGGCTGAGATCAACCCCTGAACCACGGTACGCGCCACGCACCTGCCGGAGGTCAGCCGCGCGAGAACTTTTGACAGATTTTCGCACTGGGAATCCGCATCCTCTTGACGGCATTTCAGATTTTGGGAACTTTTGTGAGCACCTCGCATACTTTTGCACCTGTTTTTGTGTAGCTCAAAACAACTCGCCACGAGTCGAGAGATCATTGACCTAGCCCGCATTTCTGGGTGGTAACTGCAGGCTGAACCCGATAGAATGCTTCGTAGGTGGTCAGAGGTCTCGACGCAATGAGGAGATCATCATGAGAGACCGTCTGGGACCCTTTCTCTTATTTGCAGCATTGTCTTTCTTGCCGGCGACTCTGATGGTTCCGTCTCAAGCCGGCGCCCAAGACTACTCACCTTTGGACACCGGGGCACGGAAGCTCGTTGCGGGCAAGGTTTATACGCCCAGGGGTGATCCCGTGGTCCACGCCACGGTGCAGATAACGAACGATGCGGGAGCTCCATACCGTGTCCTTGTGACCGACAACCATGGAGAATTTAGTACCGATTACAATTTCTTTAATAAACCAGTGATTGGAGAATCTCGTACCAATTACAATTTCCTTAGTGAAGGTGAGGAGGTCAAACATTTCACCGTGACCCTGAAGGTCACAAAGAAAGGTTTTCAGGTAGCGCACAAGATTGCGGAGTTGGGAGAATCCGTTCATACCATCGACATCGCCATTACCCTGCGCCCTCTTCAGCAAGAGGATCCATCCCTGCTTTCCCAGGCCGATTTGATCAAGGGCGTGGCCCCAAGGCTCAGGCAACTCGGGCCTGCCGACGGGTTGCCGCCCAAGGACGAGAAAGACTATGCCCGCGGCGTGCAGGAGTTTCTCGACCGCGATCATGTGGACCGGGCCGTGCCGTACTTCGCCAAGGTGGCCAAGCGCAACCCCTCGTGCCTGAGGTGCCGGACCATGCTGGCTCTGGATGAGTTGAGTTGGGGGGACTGGGACGACGCGCGGCATAACCTTGCGGAATCCGTCAACGCCTTGATCGCAGACCGAAAACTGGGCAGCCCCGAACCGTTGTTGGCTTACGGAGTGCTGGTAAGCTGGGGACATGAGCCCGCAAAGGCCCGCGCCTATTTTATTGAAGCGCTCAAGTACGCGCCCCAGGACGCCCTGGCGCTTCAGGAACTGGGGCGCGTCGAGTGCCTGGACTTGAACTGGCGGGCCGCTAACGATTCACTGAAGAAGGCCCTGGCCGCCGGCGCGGGGCCTGAGGCGCGGCTCATGCACGCCGAGGCCCTGTTGTGGGTAGGGACTCCCGACGAGGCCAACGCCGAGCTGGACCGCTATCTGGACGGGCGCGACCTCAAAAAAATGCCACCGCGGGTCCGCACACTCTGGGGACATATCCAGGAAAGGAAGAAGGACGAGGCCGCGTTGCTTGCTGCGAAAACTAAGGCCAAAGCGCGGCGCGAAGAACCCATCGATTATCTCCACCACCCTCCGCAGAATCTCCCGGACTTCGAACGTGCCGCCGACCAAGCACAATTGGGTCCGATCCTCACTGCCGTGGGAAAGAATGTCTCCGACCTTTTCGCCAACCTTCCCAATATCTGTTCTGTGGAGAAGGTCCATCAGGAAAGGCTGAACCGCAATGGAAAAACCGACGCGGCTCAGGAATACCAGTACCGCTATCTGCTTTTGGCGCCGAATCAAAAGTGGGGGCTCTCCATCGATGAATATCGCTCTGATATGCAGGGAAGCGAAACTCACCAATCGGGATTGGACGCGAATCACATGCTGACTGAAGGATTCGTATCGGCTCCGCTGGTATTTCATCCTGCCTACCAGAGCGGAAGCACCTTCCGTCTGCTCGGACGTCAGAAAGTGAAAGGCCGGAATACTTTCGTGATTGCCTATGCCCAGAATCCAGCAAGCTCCCGTATATACGGGAGCTTCAAATACGGAAAGACCATAAGGACGACGTACACCCAGGGATTAGCCTGGATTGATTCGGAGAATCACCAAATCATCCGCCTTACCTCAGATCTCTTGATACCTTTACCCCAAATCGGGCTGGAAAAAGAAACCACGGAAATTGAATTCAGCGAGGTCAACTTCAAGCGACTGACACAGAGATTCTGGCTGCCGGACGCGGTGACCGTCACCCTCGATTGGGATGGTAAAGTTCTCCGCAACAAGCATGCCTATTCGGATTTCCTGGTATCCAATGTGGATTTCACACAGAGGATTGGAAAACCAAAAGACGTGGAGAAATCCGCTCAGGAAGCGAACGAGCCGACACCGCGTAATAACCCTTTGGAGAACCATTCGCTGTCCCTTGTTCCTCCGGCAGATAAGCCGTGATGGGAACGAAAGACGTCCTTCCCGGAAAATAGGGCGACTGCACTTTGAATGCGGACCAGACTTCTATCGACCTGGCATCAGTAACGACTAGTCGCCTAGTGTTTATCGACGAATCCGCAGGGGCAATCCGAAGTTCTGGCCGAGCGCCGGCGCACCCGGAGGTAACCTTGCCGGTGCCCGTACGGCTTCGCACAACCTAGTGGTCGAAGGCGCGTAACCAGAGAGGTGCCTCTCCCCGGACCCAATCTCCACCTGCGTCGGCTCCTCTTCAGGCTGGAGCGTTAAGCCGTAAGTCATCCTCGTTAATCTTGCAGACGGAAGCGTGGCTGTCCGGCTCGCAAGCCCAGTCAAAACTGTAACAATTGGGACAAGAATGTAAGACATTGCCAGGAACTGTAGCGAGCGCGTAGCCACGGTGTCCGGATTTAGATTGGATTTGGTCTTTAACTTCAACTACTTGAAAGTCTGGCGGAGAGGCAGGGATTCGAACCCTGGGTACAGCTTTTGACCGTACAACGGTTTAGCAAACCGCCGCCTTCAGCCACTCGGCCACCTCTCCGGTCTTTTGTTTCAACAGCTTACAGACTTGGCTCCTCCTTGTCAAGCCGTACGGCAACACTTCCGGCCAGAAACCTCTACCTTCCTATTCCAACCGTCCAGTAGCTTCGAGGCCACACTCCGTGGCAACGCCGCGACATTTGTTTAATCCTCCTGTCACGGGCAGCCACGCTTCCGTCTGCAAGATTAACACAGTTTTGACTGGGCTTGCGAGCCTGGAGCCAACCCTCGACCTCAGCGAGTCTGAACCTCGGTCGATTTCCGAGCCAGGTGGCTACGAGAATGGGATCAGGGGTGTGTTTCTGGGTATGACAGTAGAGAAAGCTACGGCTACACTTGAGGCGTGCCGCTAGCTCAACGACGGTTAGCAGTTCTGTTTGTTGCAAAGGACATGGTCACCCCGCGACGATTCGGCGCCTCTGCCTATTGAAAGCCAGTCCAACAGGGGTCAGGAAGATTTGATCTACCATGTGTGGACCTTTGCGTGGTGGGCGCCTGATATGTTAGGCGCCCGTCACAATTACGCAGCCTCCTGGTTTGTTTTGTCTGACTTCGGCATAAGAACCCCGTTATGTGTAACTCCATCAAGTAAACGGTCAGGGTATCGGCTCCATCCGGCGATATGCGAAAAGTAGAACGGAATCCCTTTCTTTGAACACAGGTCACGGGTGTTCCTGGCCCACTGCGCATCGAACGGCCTCGGCTCAACGCGGCCACAGCCCGTTTCCCCAGAGACGTTTACCCAACCGAAACCGTCGATATATTCGGAGAGTTCCGGCATTAGATCTTCTAACAGTGGAGCGAAATCGAGCCATCTAAGCACGCACGGAATCTTGCTCAGCGTGTCTAGCCGTGGTAGATACTTCTTTAACTCGGCTGAAGTTCCCAGCCAGACGTTCTTGTAACCGTCGCCCCAGTCTGCCGGAAGTCGCTCAGGAATCAAGTGCGTCCGTTTGCTGGCTAGCTGCCAAATAAGATTCGGAGTCTCGCGAATGAGAGCCCAAGCGCCCTCTCGCCACTCGTCAGCTTCGGGCAAGAAGAAGTCCGAATAGGAGCACGCGAAAACGCTCTTGTACTCTCCAGCTTTCTTCGCTTTCCCCTGCTTCGCAGACAAGACCGGCACGAAGATCGGCCCGGGGTTGAAGGGACTTTTCGCGAACAAGCAACTCCCAGAAAGCCACTGGCTGGCGACGGAAGCTAACGTGCGCCAGCAGATCGAAAAGGGCAGCCCAAAGGCTGAGCCCATGCCCGGGTTCGCCGGCAAGCTAAGCCCAGCAAACATCCCAGAATTGCTGGACTATCTCAAAACCCTCTAGAATCGGAGTCAGCAGCATATTTTGGAGCGGGTCGGGCCAAAGAGAGGAGGGCAGAAAATCGCGGCAAGTTGTTCGCCGGGTGGGCACCCGGAAAGCGCACCTTCGCGCTTCGGATGTGACAACCTGCCTCTGAGAGCAGGCGGAGAGGGCCCTCACTCTTGCAGGGAGTGAAACTCACCGGGGATATTCGTAAAGTGGATTCGGCGATGCCGGTTCGTCGTAATCGCGCCCGTATTTGTTCTTGTGAGCCAGAATGTTCCTGCCCGAATCGTCGAAGTGGAGCGTGCCCAGGAAGCTGGAGTCTGGGGAAACAGTAATTTCGCGGCTGAGATTCTTGAGTTCCTCGGGGAGGGTCCCTTCGCGCCAGACTTCCAGCCTGTATCGCCCTGGAGGCACGTCGGGGACACTGATCTCCCCTGCCAAGTTGGAGACGCCGTAGTAGGGTGTCTTCATCACGATAATGACCGCACTCATTGCGGGGTGAATGTTGCAGAAGATATAACAAATTCCGGGCCGATCGAATCTTACTGTTCGTGTCGAGCCCGCCTCATACAGGCCCAGGTCGAACCGCTCCCCGTCAAAGAGCGAAAAAACGTTGTGGAAAAGCGGGTCGAGGTTTGGGAATTCCACCACCGCACCGATTGGAACAACCAGGAGATGGGGCTGGAACTGTTTATGTTTCTGGACCAGCCGGAATGGCGGATGCGGAGCGTCGGACGCGCGGGCGGGAGCTGGGGTAACGGACATCGGAGTCAGCCACACCACGGCTGGTGAGTTATCCGGCTTCTTTGCCCGGCTTATTACGAGCACCCGCCCACTTACCGTCACACCCTGCAGGGGCACTGGTGCGAACGCAACCAGCAGCGCCACCACTGGCGTCCAGACCGAAGGGCCAGTAAGTCTCGGCACGGCGTGAGGGCCTCGCTTCAAAAGAGAACTCCCATGCTCAGGTTGATGACGTTCGCCTGGTTCTTGGTTTCATACAGCTGGAACGTCCAGAGCTTTCGAAATTCGGCGGAAAACAGTACGTTCGAGCGCGCCCGGTAAATAACATTGAAAAAGCCGCTCTGGTTTCGAGTTAACTGGGAAGCAACATAGCTCGTGCTGGTCGTGAACCTGCTCAAATCGTGGGCGTAAGGGATGTCCTCCCCGAAAGCACCGTTGAACTCCAGTTTTTCCGTCGGGCTGAGTTTCACTTGCGCCCAACCTCCGGCCGTATTCAGGCCCACCACCGAAGTCGTTGTAGAAGTGAGCAGCCCGCTATACAAGGCGCTGCGACCCTCCGCAGCGCCCAACCCGCCCAAGGCTCGGCCACGATAAAATTCCCCCGACAGGCCAAGCTTGCGGCCAAGCGGCACTTGCCAGTCCGCCGTTGCAGCCCAGGCATCGACGTGCCGGCCGAGGCCCCAGTCCTGCCGGGCGTAATAGCTGCCCACACCGAATGAAAGCGGCTGCTTCCAAGCAGTGCTGCTCCAGGCAAGTCGCGTCGCGTACGCCGGCTGCCGGCTGCGTTCTCCCGCCTGAGGTTGCCGATAATACTGCCCAGCGGGCGTCTCCCCGCTTAGCGGATCTAGTATCCCACCCGCAACGATGAAATTCGAGCTCTCGGTCACTCGCACACGGTGTTCAACCCGCACCTGAGGAGTCCAGGTCCAAAGGTTCCCGGCGTAAGACAAAGCGGGAACAGCCAGCGATGCCAGTGACGTCGGTGAGAGGGGTGAGAAAAACGGCGCATCCTGCCCGGCCACGATCGACGTCCGGTTCCAGTCCAAGCGCAACCGGGCCGTCCGAAGACGAACCAAGCCGGTCGTGGCCCCATCCACCGTGCCAGGAAAGCCTCCAAAGAAATCGAGTTGCACGTCTGCACTTGTCCTAGCGTTGGCGAGCCTAGGACCAAAAACTTCCAGGCCCAGCATGGACTGCCGCACCGTGGCGCCAAAACTGCCGGAGGAATCCAGTGGCCCTCGCTCGCCCGCGAAACTGGGCAGGTCCAGGTTGTCCACAGTGCCACGATTGCCGAAAATGTTGAGCAGCGCGATGCCAGATAGTTTGACACGGTACTTTGAGGAACTCTCGACTTTCGTTTGATACTGGTCGTCTACCTTGGCTTGCAGCAGTTGCTGGTTCCCTTCAACCCTCTCTAGCCGCTCGTCGACCTGGCTCCCGACAGGGTGCGGGTCCGAGCGAAGATTCTTTGCCGAAACGGCGCCACCATCGGCCGGCGAAGTTCCCGGCCGCTCACCATGCACCAGCAGGCTCAACTGCGTGCGCGTTGCGTCCACTTCGTGGCGGAGTTCCTGCGCTTCCTGATGGGAACGTTTGACCTCGGCGCGCAGGTCATTGAGAGACCCGCTGAGCTCGTCGATGCGCTGCTCGAGCGCCTGCAACGAAACCGTCGCGGGAGGGTTCGCAGTGGTCTGGGGGGCGCCGAGGGCTCGCGGAGCCGCCGCCACAAAAAGCAAAGGCATCGCAAAAAGGACCGATCGCGCAAATGTTGAAGGACGAACTCGCCGGCGCATGGTGCACTCCTCCCCAAAGATGCAGCCCACCATCCGAACCTGACTGGCAGGTGCCCCACTCTGAATGATTGAGCTAGCTTAGACCTTCACCGACGCCGACGGCAAATATTTTAACCGAATCCGTCCAACCAGCGCAGGATTCGCCAAGGTCCGCAAAACCGCGCACCAAGCTCAATTCGAAGGGGGATTGCTGCAAGCACTTTGTGACGGAAAAGCGTTTTTGTAAGGGCGCCTTACTTCACGAATGCCCGATGGTCCGCTACGCGTCGGCTGGGCGGGGGACATAGAGGGGGCAAACACATTTTTGGCACACGGGATCGGCGGAGACGTCGAGTGCACGGCGAAAGGCGAGGGCTTGAGGACCGTTGACGATTTCATGCAGGAGGCCGTGGTGGAGATTGCCCAGAGGGCGGTGGAAAAAGCAAGGGCGGACTGTGCCGTCGGCCTCGACGACAGTCGAGACCCAAGGCGCGTTGCAGCGAGGGGCAACCGGTGCGACCTGGCCCAGGTGGGCGCGAAAGTGCAGGACGATGCGCCGGAGCTTCGCTTCACTCTCAACCACGAAGCCGGAACGAATTCCCTCGCCATATTCTTGGAGGAGCGCTTCTACTTCGCCGGCAAGACACTCGACGTCGCGCGCATCGAGGGCGATGCCTGCTTGGCGTTCGCTCGACCAGCCTTGCGGGCGGTTAAAGGCCTCGGAGGTCACATCCGCCGCCAGGAACGAAACCGAGTTCAAGCCTGACTGTCGCGCTGTATCTACAGTGGTACGGAGATGCCGGAAGTTCTTTTTCTGAACTGTGCACCGGGCGCAAACGGGGATCGCTGGCCGGACCTTGCGCACCGCTGCGACGCCGTTGGCCAGCCGCTGGAAAGCACCTGGGATGCCGCGGATCTCGTCGTGGATTTGCTGCGGCCCATCGAGCGAGACAATGAGGTCATCCACACTGGCGGCGACCGTGGGAGCAAAACGCTCCAGCAACAGGCCGGCGGTCAGTAACGTCACACGAATTCCCTCGTTCCGGAGCAGTCGGCTGAGTCCCACAAGGTCCGAATGGAGCAACGGCTCGCCCCCGGAGAAAACCACCCAGCGGACCTTAAGGGCCCGCAAGGACGCGAGATGCGGCGCGAGGTCGCGCGCCGTAATCTCACGCGTCTGGCGGATTTTCCAGACGTCGCACATCAGGCAACGGCAGTTACATCGGTTGTGCGGGAAAAGCACGAGGACCGGCAGGGCCGTGACGACTTGTGACGAATCGGCCTCGAAAGAGGCGCCGACGATCTCGGAAACTTCCGGGGCGATGCTCATAGACCTATTTCTCTGCCTGCCAAGCAAATTCGACGTCCGAGATGCCTGCGGGCCTCAGTGATGAGCCATGCTACGGGAGCGCGAACGAGGCGCAGGATTCCGCCCACGGACAAAGGCTCGAAGCCCGCGCAGGACTCTTCCGGCCAGCGCGCCGCCATAGCAGGCGAATAGAGTTTGGGTTCGCCAGCAATCATCGCTAATTCCACATTGGCGAAGCGGGTTTCGGCGAGAGTTTCTCCTGGACTCTTGCCAGTGTACTCGAGCGCGATCAGGTCGGCGCGTGCACCGGGGCGGAGCGTCCCCTCGCCGCCCTGCAGTCTGAGTACATCCGCAGCCAAATCCGTTACGAGGGAATAGGCCCGTTCCGGACTTATGCCCCTCTGCTGATGCGCATACCGGATCTCATCAAGTAGATCCCCCTGCGCGGTCAGAGCAGAGTCATTACCCAGCGCCATGCGCCGGCAACTGGCCACGGTTTGGAAATCGAGCGTTTTGCCGAGGGTGAAGAGGTTCGAGGTCGGGCACCAGACCAACGCCGCGCCGTATTTCTCGAGAAGGGCATGTCCTGTGGCGTCCAGGCCCACTCCGTGGACAATCACCGTACGCGAGTTGAGTGCCCCCAGCTTGCGGAGGGTGAAAATTTCCTCCGCGCTTTGGGCATCAGTGCCCTCGCCGAGGTGAATGATGTAAGGCCCATCCTTCGACGCGGAAGGAAAGACCTTCTGAACGTTGTTTCCGAACGCGAGCGAGTGTGACCAAGCGAATCGCTTCACAACACGCACCGGAAAGTCGGCCTCGAAAACCTCAGCAATATACGGGTTGTGGTGGGAGGCCGTCGTGACCCCCGCAAGCAAGTTTTTCAGTCCTCCCCACCAGAGGCGGATCGCTTCAGGCACGGCCAGGTGTTCCCGGACGGGAGAACGGTCGGGCTTGTAGATGTCCGCCGCCCACTCTTCGCAGTTCTTATAGGGCCCGTTGCCAAGCCGCGGAAAAAGATTGAATTCGAGGTGGTCGTGGGCGTTGATCAGGCCGGGAAGAATTAGATAGCCGCTGAGGTCAACCGTCTCGGTCGGCGTCGCTGCATGGTCGCGCGCCACAGTCTCAGGAGGCGCAGTGATAGTTCGAATGAGCCGGCCGCGGATTTCGATGTCCGCGCGCACGGCTGTCCGCGCGTCGATCGCCACGCGGCCTCCGACCAGCCACAGCGTGCCTCTTTGGAGCGGGTCTGGCGATCCCTGGACGAGCGCTGTCGTGGCGTGGCTAACCAATACTCAGACTCCTAGAAAAATCTCTATAAAACTCGCCGAAGGCAACAGATAAAAATCGCCGGCCCCTCCCGGGCAGCCTCGAACAACTGGCCTCTCCCGCTCCGGTCGAAAAGTGTGCGTTCGGGTTCGTCGAAGCAGGGCTCGAGGCTGGTCTCGAGCTTGAGCCCTTGGGTCTCGAACTCAGCGCAAATCTGCGCCAGGGGCCTGACGGTGCTGCAAATCTCAACGACCTCTCCGCCCGTACGGAATGCACGCCGCCAGCCGCGCGAATGATTTGCAGGGTGAAAATCCGAGACGAAGACCTGGCCGGCAGTTCGGGTTACTCGAGCCAGCTCGCTCGCGAACGCAGGAAGGTTGTCGACGTACCCCACCGCAAATGAACATACGACCACGTCCGCCACGCCGCTTCGAATGGGCAGGGCACACGCGTCGCCGTGGATCAGCCCCCCCCGAAGTGAGCGCTTTACCGACGCCCGTGCCAGCATCTCGAAAGACATGTCCAAGCCCGCGCCGGCGCGTGCGCCTTGCCGCTTCAGCTTGCTAAGCCATCGCCCCGTCCCGCAGGCGACATCCAACACAAACTTGTTGCGCAGGTCGGGCAGCAAAGTTTCCAACTCTCGCTCTTCAAGCGCCAGAAGCGGGTTGAGCGCCTGGTCATAAGTGGGAGCCCAGAGGGCGTGACCTTCAAGCACCGACACACGTCGGGCCGCCGGGGGCGTTGGCACCGTCGCCCATGACGAATCATTCGAAGCTGCTCCAGCCTCTGCCTTCATAGGCTCTCCACCTTGGGCCGGCGCAGATCAATCAGCCGCTGCGCCCATTGGAGCTCGAGAGGAAGGGAGTACACCTTCAGCCGGTACCGCCAGGCACTAAGGCATTGGAGCAAGCGGCGGCTCCACGCAGGCAGGCGGATGTCCTGTGTGGTGGGCCACCGCGAGGACACGACCAGCTCAAAGTTGTCAATCAGCCGCTTGGTGGCCGGCTTGAGCCACGGCGTGGCCGGGTCCTTGCGGATTGTGAAATTCATCCAGCGGTCCGTTGCCCACTCCTCGACGGTATGGGGAAGGGTAAGCTTCTGTTCCACGTCGCCATACATGCGCTCGCGCTGGGGCACAGGGGTGTAGTGCTGGAGGATGATTTCCGAATCTGGATTAAGACGTTTGATTCTCCGGATAAACTGGAGGCATTCTGCGGTGTCGCGCTCTGGTTCTTGGGGATTGCCGACCACGAAAGAGAATTCCGGAATGATCCCGAACTGCCGGATGCGCTGCGCGAGCGCCAAGGTCTGCTCCGTGCGAAGTTGCTTGTTCATTTCCCTCAACACCCAGTCGGACCCTGACTCAGCGCCGAAAAAAATCATCGCGCAGCCGGCACGCCGGATGGCCTCGAGCGTCGCGTCCGAGTATTCGAGCAGGATGTCAATGCGCGCTTCGCACCACCATCGAAGGTTCAACGGGATGAGCCGTTCCGCCAACTCCCGCGCGTGATCTTCGCGGAGAAAGAAATTGTTGTCGTAAAACTGAATGGCATCCACTCCGTAGGTGCGCGCCAGATGGCGCAGGACGGCCTCGGTGCGAGCCGGCGACTCCATTTTTTCGCGGCTCCCGAAGGCCGAGATGACACCGCAGAAATTGCAGCGAAACGGGCAGCCAACACTCGCCTGATGGACGGCCGTGCGCCTGCCGAGAAACGTGGGAAGGATGTATTTCCCCGCGTCGAGCTGGTGGTAAGGGAGCCAGGGAAACGCATCGGGCGGTTTCAGGGGACGTTCGGCGCCGTGGTGGTATCGTCCCGGCCCGTCGCGATAAGAGAGGCTGCGGACCGAATCCAGACTGCGCTTCCCTCTTAAGGCATCGAGAAGCTCGAGGAACGTGTCTTCACCCTGGCCGCGCACAGCAAAATCAACGTAGGGCGCATTCAAGGTGGCTTGCGTATAGATGGAGGGGAAGTAGCCGCCCCAAACGATGGGCACACTCGGGAATAGGGCGCGAACCTCTCGGGAAGTTTCCATGGCCGCGACCATTTGCGGGCCCGGCATCACCGAGACCGCAAGCAGTTCCGCTCCCTGCGTTCGAATCAGGTTCGCAATCGTATCCAGAGGGTGGGGGTCGACGTTGCCATCGACGATGGCGTACTGTTCTCGTCCCTCCAGAACCGCCGCGAGCGAGAGAACCGCCAGCGGGAATCTGCGGCTGCGGGGCTTCGTGGATTTGGGGTGATAAAGGATGACCATGGCTATTCCACTGTTCCCCAGAGAAGTAGGAATTTTGCGGGCTCGCGCCGCCCCAGCAGCCAAGCGCGCACCGGGCGCAGGGCCCAACCGATGCCGTACCAGGGTTGGAAGGTTCTCCACACGATTCCGTGGCGACGCGTCAGATCAGCGAGGATGGTAGGAGTAAGATATTCTTGGCTGGCAATGCTGTTCGATTTGAAACCGTATTCCTTTTCAAATTGCGCGTGTCGCTCTTCCACCATTTTCCGTCCACTATCTTCGCGATGGTAAAAGGGAGAGTCGATGATGAAGAGGTGGGCGGGTCGCCGCAGGCAACGCAAGCATTCCAAAAGCGTCTGATCATAGTCTTCCGAGTAGTGAAAGGAAGCGTTGAAAATCGCCAGATCAAACTGCCCGCCGGCAAAGGGCAACCGGGCCATCTCAGCCTGAAAACGCGGAAACTTCCGCGGCAGGAAACTGAAGTAGTGCCTCGCCGCGCCCAACCCGTCCAGGTGATTCACCAGTAAATCAACGGCGACCGGGCGGTGCCCTCGGAGCGCAAGGCGATAACTCATCCAGCAGTTCCCTGCCCCAACGTCAAGAACGTCGAGTCCGCCGGGGCTTCGGTATTCCAGGACCGGCAGGATCTTCTGCGCAAAGAAACGGAAGCTGCGGCGGCGGATCCGCCATTGCCAGCTGTTGTGGCCTGTTATGTCCTTGAAAGGCAAAGCGAGATAGTAATGTCCCCCGCCCGATCCACGCCCCTCGCGCAGGCGAATGGTTTGGTACTCCTCGGAGAAACGCTGATACTTCACGGCTCGGTGTGGGGCCAGGGCCTTCCAGATACCTTCCTCGCTGGCCAGGATGAAGCCACAAGTGCTGCACGCAAACGAGGACGAACCCTCAAGCTGATCGGCCCCCTCCAACAATTGGCCACACGTCGGACATTGCAGGGGGAGGGGCCGCCCGCCGGTCAGTGGGAGTTTCTGAGGGCTTGTCGAGGTCACGGGCTGGAGCAGAGTTGCCATGGTCGCTATCCAGTTCGCTCGAAAGTGAGCAGGATGTGGTCGGCCAAACTCCTCACGACAGGAATCCGGCTGAACCCATGATCAAGAAATGCTGCCGCTTGAAGCGCTCGCCGGTGCCGAGCCGCAAAACACTCCAGATAGGACGGCGGCACGGCAACTCCCACGCCTTTCCATCTTTCGAGCCGGAAGTAAGGCGCGAAGGCGCGTTTCAAATTCCGGACGGAGGGATAGCACACGCGCAATCCGGCGCCGTCGGTTAGATGGACCACCGTAGCCTCCCGGCGAAGACGCCTGAAGGCTTTGTGCGCCTTCCCCCGCGCGAGATACCAAAGGACCTCCCACAGACACCAACGTCCGAACACGCAGACAACGAACTTTGCGCCAGGTTTGAGGAGTCTCGCGAGTTCCGAGCCAACGGCGGAGAGGTCTTCGACGCAATTCAAACCCGCGAAGTCCGAGAGTGCGCCGTCAAATAAGGCAGCAGCTCCAAGCCTCCGAATTCTTTCAGTCGCCAGAACGCGAAAATCAACGAAGGACCCCAAACCCTCGCGTGCGATGCGGCGCTGGGCCACCGCGATCATCTCCGGGGAAATGTCGCAGGCAACGGCGCGCACTCCCCGCTGCGCCAGATGAAGCGCGTCCACGCCCGTCCCGCAGTTAATTTCCAAAATGCGCTGCCCGAGCCCGAAGTGCCGGTCGACCTCCCGCCAAACGGATGCTCGCTGGACCTTCCCGATGAGCGACTCGGTGAACAACTCGTCGTAAGTCGGCGCCAACGTGTCAAAAGCTGCGGACTCGCGGGCGGCAGTGAGGGTGGAAAGTGACATGCTTAAGCCTCGACTTCCGCGAAAGCCTCGCGCATGCCTTCCCGGGCCTGCGCGACCTTCACTCTGAGCTCCCTGGTCAAACCCGCCTGGGAAACCTGGTAGTCCGGCCGCGAGGCCCTCGCAAGTTCTACCTCGGAGCGAAGGAGTTGGTCGGCGAATTGGTAGAAGCGGCGCGAATGCCGCCCTCGGAGTTGGAAATTGCGATCCGAGCCTTCCTGCCAGGTCTTGCCAGTCACTACGCGCGGGCCTACCTCCTCGAAGTAAGGTGTGCCCTTGATGGGATAGGCCACAGTAGTCAGGAAAACGTCCGGGTCGCAACGGCGGACGTGATCCACTGTCGCCTCGATTTCCTCGAGTTCCTCGCCTTCGTAACCCCACATCAGGAACATGCCGGTCTGAATTCCCCGCGATTTCGAGAGGCGCACAGCGTTTCTCACCTGCTCCACCGTCACGCCGCGCTGCATGGCATCGAGTATTTTTTGCGATCCGCTTTCCGAACCGATCCAGATCCGGAAACAATCGAGTTCGGCCAGTATGTCGACAACATCAGGGCTCATCCGGTCGGCGCGTGAAATGCACTCGAATGGAATCTTCAAGGAGCGCCGCTTCATTTCGGCGGCGTATTGAAATAGCCAGCCCTTGTGGATCGTGAAGACATCATCCGCCATCCACAGCACGTCGGGGTGATAGCGGCTGATGACCCACTCAAGCTCATCCACCACGCAAGCCGCTTTTCGGCGCCGGTGCGTCTTGCCAAATACGGCGTGGCTGCACCATTTGCAGTGGTAGGGGCAGCCCCGTGCGGTGATCAAAGAGACCGACCCGGCGCCGTGATGCTCTCGCCACGTCTCCAGATATCGCTCAATGGGCGCGGACTCACGGCTTGGCCAGGGCTGGGCGTCAAGGTCGTGAATCTGGGCGCGGGGAGCGGTCTGGCAAATCGATCCGTCGTCTCGTCGAAAAGCAATTCCCTTGACCCGTTCCAAACCGCGTGAGAATCCGTCCCGCATCGCTGGGAGCAATTCCTCGAGGGTGACCTCGCCTTCGCCGATAACCACCACGTCCGCGCCCGAGGCAAGGTACTCGGGAACGTAAGCCGCAGGCTCCGGGCCGCCCACCACCGTCTTCCACCCCGCCTCCTTTGCCATGCGAAGAATTTCGGTGACGTTGGTTCGCGTCATCAGATTCGCGTAGACACCCAACACCGCGGGCGATTCGGAATGCAGCAGCTTGAAAAGGTCATCGCGCGAGGAAAACGTGCTGTCGAATACCTCCACACCAAAGCCCTTGGACCGCAAATGGGACGTGAGATAGAGAATCCCTAGAGGCACGTAAGGCTTCATGATCTGAAGCTCTTTTGGGTCTTCGTAAAGAAAGTATCCGTGAGTCAGCAAAAGGTCCATTAAACCTTCCTCGTGCTTCCCGTCTTCATTGGCGGAAACTGGGCCGCCTTATCCGAGGACGCTGCAGAAGGCACTCCGCACATCAACTGGAACCTGCCATCGAACAGGCCAGAACGGGCAGCAGGGTTGGGTCAGTGTTTCGACATGTCCTTTCGAGTTCCTTCACCCTCGCCCACATTTCACCCACCGTGCGTGAATCAGAACTCCATTCCAATTCCCCCGCCTGGTTCACGGAAAACGGCCACGTTCCGCCCGCGGTCCACGCATCCACCTCGGCATGCAAAGCGTCGTGTAAGGCGCGATAGAAGTGACTGGTGTATGTGCCTTTGAACATCATCGCCAAGTCGCCGCTGTCCTCCCAATTGGTCTTTGCGCCCAACTCTTCCTGAACCCGTTCATGGAATCGCGTGCCAGGGAGAGGATATGAAACCGAGACCCCGATGTCGTCCGGTTGAGTCTCGCGCACGAGTTGAATGGTTTTTTGAATGTCAGCCCACGTTTCGCCAGGATAGCCGAACTGGAGGAAGTAGCAGGCCCGGATTCCACTCCGCCGCAGGTTCTCGCGAGCCTCGACAACCTGCGCAAGACGTATCCCTTTCTCCATGGCATCCAGAATCTTCTGCGACCCCGATTCCACACCCATCCATACTTCCATGCAGCCCGAGCGCCGAAGCGCCTGTACCGTGTCTTGCTTCATTAAATCAACCCTGGATTGCATCTTGAAAGGCAGAGCCGCATCGCGCAGCTCAACAGATTCAGTCAACTGCTGAACCCAGCGAGCTTTGAGACCAAAGATATCGTCGGCGAACCAAAGGTATTCGGCCCCGCACTGCTCTTTCAGTTCGCGCATTTCCTCGGCAACGCTATCCGCCGAACGAAAATGGAAGGAATCCCCGTAGATGGGTTTGGCACACCAGTTGCACCGGTAGGGGCAACCCCGGCTCGCCACGAGATTGAGCGAAAAGAAGCCGTGGGCTCTCTCCCAGGCGTCGCGGTACCGGTCCAATTGAAGCAAGTCACGTGCCGGAAAAGGGAGTGCGTCCAGGTCAGTCATCAAGGGGCGGCGAGGGGTTTGAAGAACGGCGCCGGAGCGGCGGTCGAAAAATGCCAGGCCGCGGATGTCGCGAAGTTCTCTTCCCGATTCGCTGAGCAAGGATTCGACTAACTCGAGGAGGGTCCATTCGGCCTCGCCCAAAAGCACGGCGTCAGCGCCTTGCCGAAGATATTCTTCAAGATGGTCAGAGGAGTCGGAACCGTGCACCACGACCGTCGCGCCCGATGCCTTCGCAATGTCGATCATCCCGTGAGCGACCAGACGCATGCGGCTCAAGCACATCTTGGAGAGGAAATTGAAATTGTCCTCGAAGATGGCGACTATTCGCGGCTGGTGACGTCTCAGGGCTTCGGGGAAGCCACGCTCCGGGTCCTCCAGCATGCTGTCAAACAAAGCGACCGAAAATCCTCTTTCGCGCAGCAAGGCGGCGGCGTAAAGCGTTCCTAGAGGAGGATAGGGCTGCATTTTGCGGACCTGTTTCCGGTCGTAATAAAGGTGATAGGAATGGGTCAGTAAGATATCGGTCACGCTGTTTCCTCACCTCTGGGAATCGACCGTGCAAACCTAATGCCGGCAACTATTAGGCGCAGCTCGCTCCCGCCGCAGGCTCCAGCAGCTTAGCGTCCACCTTCGGTTTGGCCACCATAACGTGACGCTTCAGCTTTCGGTTTACCCACAGCTCGGCAGGGAGCGCATAGAAGTCATGCTCAAGCCGCCACTGGGCGGGATAGCTAAGCGCGCGCTGGATCGTTCTGACGAGCGGGTTGATCTCATAGTTGGCGATCGGTTGGCGGTCGAAGGCAATCCGTAAGTAGTCGCGCATGGTCTGCACGCGCGCGTGCTCTTTTCCCTTGAGCCACGGCAAAACGGTGTAGCGCGGAAAGAATTCGGTCCACCCTTCCAGGGACTGAGGCACTTCGATCCCGAGTTCCTGCGCATGTTGCATGATCGGCGAGCCGGGATAAGGAGTGAAGATGTTCGTCCAGAATTCCGCGCCTGGATAGCGACGGCACACATCCATGATGAACTGGGTGGTCTTACGACGGTCTTCCACGCCTTCACCCGGGAATCCAAAAATAATGTTGAAGGACGGGCGAATCCCGGCCTTCATGCAGCGCTCGGCGGACTGGTAAATCGAATCGAAATCCTGAAACGTCTTATTCATCAGTCTCAGAATTCGGGGAGAGGCAGAATCAACGCCTTGGCATATTTGGTGAAGGCCAGCGCGGTGCAGGAGGCGCAGATTCTCTTCTGTCAGGCGGGCTGTCAGGTTCGTGGTGGCCTGGATGCTCCAGCGAAAGCGCGCTTGCAGGCGAACCAGGCCCTCTGCAATCTTCACTGCGCGGTCGAGATCCACCAGAAAGTTGTCGTCAACAATCCAGAGCATTTCCAGACCATAGCGGGTGCTGAGGTCAAAAGTCTCTTCTGCGACCTGTTCCGCCGGCAGCGCGTTCCACTGCCTCCCGTAAACGCCTGCGTTGGTGCAGTAGGAGCAATTGAAGGGGCAGGCGAGGCTGGAGGTGTACATCGCCCAGCGCCGGCCACATAGTCTTTCATAGGCGTCGAAATCCGCCAGGTGATAGGCCTTTGGGGGCATGTCCACGAGCGGCTTCAGCCGCCGCTCGGGATTGAAGACCAGCCTGCCATCGCGCTTGAAGCCCACCCCCGGCACGCCCTCGAGCGAAGTGCCGCTCTCAAGGCGCTCGACAACTTCCAACATGGCATCTTCACCCTGTCCGCGGATCACGATGTCGACGCACTCAGCTTGTAACGTCTGATCAGGCAAAAGCGAGGGGTGCCACCCGCCGAGAATGACTGGAAAATCTTTGTTCCAGGCTTTGACCGCGCGAGCGATTTCCACTGTCTCGCGTATCATGGGCCCGGTGACGAGGGAGATTCCAAGACACACAGCCTCTTTGACTTCGTCAAGGACACGCTGCTTGAAGTTGGGAACAATAGTCGAATCGATCAGCGTGACCTTGTAGCCTGCGCGGAGAAGCGGTGTTGCTACCGCGAGGATACCTAGAGGCGCCGTCGCCTCCGTACTCGCAAAAGCGGGGAAAAAGAAAACGACTTTCTTGGAAGTTCTCACGCGCAGCCCCTCAAGGGTTCACAGGTATCGAGCCCTGACTCGCTCAGAATAGCGGCGCACGGAACTCTGAGTGTCACCGGCCAATCCCTGGCGTGCAAAAAAATTGTCAAGGGCTGCGAGCAGTAGTAGACAGCGGCCACCCAAGAATCCCCAGAAAGCTTCCCTCCATCAGATGGGAGAATGAATCCTAAACCCTACACTTTGAATTGGAGTGGGCGGACAGGGACGTGTCCTGAAGTGTCGAACAGCAAAGCATCCGTTCTATGCAGGGGTGTTCTGGGGGGCGGCGGAAACAGGCAGTAGGGCGGTTCCCGTGAGCAGAATCTGGGAGGCAGGTTGGTTTATACTCACCCCCAGCCGGGAGTTCGCGAGGGAAATCGCAGGCTGATATTTTCGAATTCTGAAGGAGCGGGATGCGAGGGTTTTTCGGTGTTCACCACGGGCGGAGGGAGAAATCGGGCCCCTTGCGACGCGGATGGGCCTTGGGGGCGATGGGACTTTGGACGGGGATCGCGCTCGGTTCAGCCGTTGCCGCACCGCAGGCCTGGCCACCGCCGATGCCTCCAGAGAACACCGCCCTGGTCTACGGCCAGGAAATCCACTACTACGAAGCGGGCAAAGGCGCGAGGGTGATTTTCCTTCACGGGATCGTCGGAAACGCCACCGATTGGGCGTTCACGCTCGGCCCAGTTTCCAAAAGGTACCACGTCTATGCCCTCGACCAGATCGGTTTCGGCCAATCCTCAAAGCCACTGATCGAATACAAAATCGCGACCTTTGTGCATTTCCTCCAGGAATTCATGAGGGTCCGGAACATCCCGAAAGCTACCATCGTGGGCAATTCGCTCGGCGGCTGGATCGCCGCGGATTTTGCCGCAACACATCCGAGCCTGGTGAACCGTCTGGTACTCGTCGACGCACCGGGATTGGACGCTCCCATCCACCACAACGTGCCGGTGGATATGAACCCCTCCTCGATGGAGGGAATGCGAAAAGTCTGGGAATTCCTGTTCTACAACAAGAAACTCGCGACCGATGCTATGGTGCGCTCTTCATGGGAACGTCGTTTGAGGCACGGCGACAGTTATACCATCCAACGTCTGGTGGCCGCCTTGGTGGCCGGAGACCAATTCGAGGATCCCAAGGTAAGGTCGATCCAGGCGCGGACTCTTCTGATTTGGGGGCGCGATGATGAAGCCGTACCCTTGGAGTCCGGCGAACGCTTTCAAAAAGCCATCCTGGGATCAAAGCTGGTGGTGATTGACCAGTGCGGCCACGTCCCCCAGATCGAAAAGCCGGTGGAGTTCAACAAGGCCCTAATGGACTTCTTGGCTCAACCTTGACTCACGGAACAATCCTGGTTGGCTTTCGGGTGCGGAGGAGCAAAAACACCCGTGAGCCATACCCTTCCTGTCTCTCTGTTCGTTTTTTGAGGTTCAATCATCTTTCAGTAGAACGTGATTCGAACCCCGCCATTCGGATTGCCCAGGGTCGCAAGATAATGAAGGTCCGCAGGATTAAAGCTGCTGGCCACTGCCAAGGCGAATGGGCTCTGGCGCAACATTCGCGTAAGTTTGTCGGGTCCGCCGCAACCGCTGAGCAGAATCAACGCTGCGGCGCAGCAGAAGAGGCGTGGCTTGATTCTCGGACCCTTCACGCACTGGCCTCGGGATTCGAGAAAATCGAGCCCGGATAACCCCGCCTTGGGCCATGACGGTTATCGCTCCGGATTTCCAGCATGATCACCTGCTTTGCCCTTCCAAATCTCTATTCTAGGATGAAATGTTCTTAAATGGGTTCGCGCTCAGAGGGTCTTGAGGAATGCGATCAATGCCCGGCGATCCTCCTCCGAAAGATCCAGACCAAAGGGGTGTCCCTTGACAGCGCGTGTCTTGACTCCCGCACCGGGAAACCCTGTAGGGACGTAGTCGTCGCGCAAGCGGCGAGGGTCGAACCAATCCTCGAGCGTCGCCACAGAGCCGTTGTGTTCGAAGGGGCCCCTCAACCATACGCCCCGCAGGGAGGGGACCCTGTAGTAGCCCGTTCCTTCGCGCGTTTTAAGAGCCAAACCCGGGTCCGTACCCACGGAAACAGGCAGGACGGCAAATCGCTTCAAATCCGCCTCGGGCGGTCGAAACCCTTCGACAGGGGTCAGCTTGTTGTTGGTGTAGAGCGGCGGTGTGTGACACATCGCGCAGCCCTCACGCGCAAAGACTTTCTGGCCTCGCGCCGCGCGAGCACCGAATCGATTGGGGTTGGGCGGCGGTTTGAGAGAGTAAACAAACAAGGCCAAAGCGTAGAGTTGGTCGTCACCGTATCGGAGTTCGGTGGAAGGATCGGGCAATTGCTCGAGAATCTTGAAATCCAGAAAACTCTCGAAGCTTACACCGACCTGAACCAACGCCACATAGCGCATCAGATCGCTAATGGAACGCTGCTGAACCAGGCCCGTGGAATCCAGGTAGCGCCGATCTTTCACCCCGATCAGGCTGAGAACCAGGGGAGGGTAGCTGAGGCTAGTATTGACACGGATGGCCACGCCCGGTGGGATCGCCTCGTGTAAAGTCGCAATCTGCGCGATGGTCATCTTCTCAACGTCAGAAAAGGGGTCCGGGTGCAACCAGGGTACCCCCAGCGCCATGTGCCAATCGTGTCTAATTTTTTTCGTGAATGCTTCCGGGTCTTTCGACTCCGCAAGCCTGCTGCGCAGGGCATAGCCTACAATGCGATCGTACGGCATGCTGCCCTGGGCGCCTTTAATGACTGCTCCATCGGCCAACACCCGGGTGTGGCAGGTGTTGCAGGACCCTTCACCCAAGTCCACCTTCCCCTTTTCGCGGATCTCATACCGCGCGAACGGAACCGTCCCATCCTTGGCGATGGGCACATGGAGCTTCTTGTACCACTCAGGATCGCGGACATCCGCCATGGTCATGAAAAGAGGAGTGTTAAAGCTGATGGGAGCATCGTAGACGATTTCGCCGGCTTTGATCCAATCCTCCTTGGTTTTCAGTTTGGAGGAGTCAAATGTAATCTCCGGTTCCTGTTGCTTAAGCCATTCCATATACCCGGGCGGCTCCTTGTCAGGACGGTAGATGGGATAGCTTTTGTAGATCGGCCGCACGGGGATTTTGTAATACCAGTCGGAGGACACAAACTTCGGCGAGGCCTCCGGCACGGCCAGCGGCACCTCCAGAGTTGCCAACAATTCATCGTCCCAGGTGCGCGGGATGACAGGCCTCGCCGGCCCCTCCGCCGAGGCAGCCCCGAGGAATACCACGAGCACAATTGGAGAAAGAGCTGCGAGAAGGACAACGCAATCTTTCCTAATTCGTTTACAGCGCATAACAAACTCTGAGACTTCGCAGCGTGTACGCACCAAGAGCGGCTCGCAGGAAGTCACAATTCAAGCGAGGGCCCTCCCTTATTCAGCCAGACGTGGTCGGAGTCTAGCATCAGAGGCGACAAAACCGCAAACATCAGCAATATGAGAGCCAGGGAGTGCCCGTACGTGTAATCAAAACAGCCTGCCACAATAACCAGAAGCTTAGAAGCCCGGCGACGACCAAGATTTCAACCGTCGCGTTTGCGCTGAAGTCGGACAACTGGAAAATCGCAACTTGAAAATCGGGTGGCCGCATTCTTGATTTTCTCTTCTCGATTTCCGAATTTCAATTTTCTAATTTCCAATTTTGGGCTTCTGCCCGGGGCTCTTACACTCTGAGATAGAAGACCGCAATCCACTCCAGCTGAATATACGCGAAGAGGCTCAGGGCCCCTAAGAGTGCAGCCTTCCGCTTCCAGGGGGCCGGGAGAAGTCCGAAGTCCTGCTCCCTCGGCCCTTGTGTCCACTGGTCGAGGAACTTCACTGCCAGGATAGCCAGGAGAGGAACCACAGGAAAATTGAAGCGTGGCTGGGAAAAGGTCACCCAGTAAGGCATCGCGTAGACCAACGCCGCCCCCAAAATCGCAACAACGGGATCGCCCCTTATCAGGCCGAATTTGTGGTGGAAAGCGCAGACGATCGCCAGCGCCATGATGGGCCAATAGAACGTAACATCCAACGCTGTGAGCCCGAGCGGGAGCAGCCATCGAGGTTTAATCCAGCCGAGATATCTCCAAAGCGGCTCGCCATGGTGTACGGGAAAGCCGAAGTACGCGCGCATGCGGTTCAATGTCCGGAGAAAAAACAGGTCCGGTCTTGAGAAGATGTGCCGGAGGGCTATCTGCCGGTAGAGGTGGCCGCGAACCTCGTCCGACTCGTTTCTGATCCGGCGGAGTAACTCCCGGAATTCCGCCGGAAAACCAATTTCGGCCTGCCCCTCGGGCCACGTCCGGAAGAGAGGGGTGTACGGGTTGTTTCCGAAAAACAGGTTTTCCGAGTTCGCCTCATTGATCAAGACCCACCTGCCCGTCAGGCTGTGCGCCTTGACTAACCAGACCGCAATGAGCAGGGAACAAACCGCAACCGGAACGAATGCCATCCGAACCTGCTTGATATTAAGCAAGAAATAGATCGGAACAACCAGCACGAATAGAACACTGCTCGGCCGGATCAGGGATAGCACCCCGAGGCACAGCCCCACCGCGACCGCCCACCCGACGCTGCGGGCTCTGCTGGCCCCAATCGCGAAATACAACCCGCCGAGCAGGAATGCCGCGGCGGGATACTCCGTTGACGGATTAAACGCATAACGAATGTAAGGAGGGTAAATGGCAAATACGAGCACGGCCAGGTTGGCAGCCTTCCGGCTCGTGATGAGGCGGGCGAGCCGGTAAAGGAATACGGAGAAAAGAATGTAGAAAGGAAGGATGGAAGCGCGCGCCACCAGGATACTCTCACCAAAGACCCTCTGGATCACATAGAGGTAGTAAGGCAATCCCGGAGGCCAGTACGGAGAAAACCCTTCCTGATGCAGAAGCTGGAGCGCCGTCTGGTAATATCCTGGGGCCTCGTTTCGCAGGGCTCCGCTTCCTCCTACGCACAGCGCGGCCACTCTCAACAGCAGTCCGAAACCCAGAAAAATATAGGTGGCGCGGCGTGAATCGAGAGCAGACCAGAATCTGCGCAGATATTGTTTCGACATTTGAAAATAGCCCACCGTTAGGGCGCGGAAGAAGGAATCGCGGGGCTACGCCACGTGATCTTCAATCGTGAGAGATGGGTCTACCGGACGCCTACCCCAAGTCCGCGGGATTTCAGGCCTCGCAGGCCCCTCCGCCGAGGCAGCCCCGCGGAATACCACGAGCACAATTGGAGAAAGAGCTGCGAGAAGGACAACGCGATCTTTCCTGATTCGTTTACAGCGCATAACAAGCTCTGAGACTTTGCGGCGTGTACGCACCAAGAACGGCTCGCAGGAAGTCACAATTCAAGCGAGCGCCCTCCCTTATTCAGCCAGCCGTGGTCGGAGTCTGGCATCAGAGGCGACAAAACCGCAAACATCAGCAATATGAGAGCCAGGGAGTGCCCGTACGTGTAATCAAAACAGCCTGCCACAAGGAAACCGGTGAGGGAGAGTAAAGCGGCCTGACACAAGAATCGTTTTTCCCTGCTTTCAGCTTCTCGGGAGGCGCTTACCAGATCGCGAAACAGACCCATGGTGAAGAGGATCGCGACCACCGCCACCGGGACTCCAAACTGCGCCGCCATTTGCACCAAGTTGTTATGAAGATGACCGTGATAGGCAGGCAAAGGTTCGGAATGACTGAGGTAGCTACGATAAAGCTCTTCAATACGGCCCGGGCCGACCCCTACCCATGGGTTCTGGCGGATCATTCGCCAACCTACGCGGAGCATCTGAATGCGTTCCGCATTCGAGAAGTATTCGAGATGCATCGAAACGTTCAGCCGGGACCGCACGGCGTTGGGCGCTGAAACATAAACGGCCAGCGGCAAAAGGGGAAGGGCCCACAACCAGCGAGAGCGCTTCCACCAAAGCTGGATGGCGAGAAGCAGGAAGCCCACAACCCACACTGTACGCGTCAGGCTCAAGACCACGGCGACACCGTTCAACGCCATCACAGGCCACCAGCGCCGGCGTTTCTCCGGAAAGATTGACCAGAAGCTTAGAACCCCGGCGACGACCAGGATTTCAACCGTTCCGTAGACCATCCAGTTGTGCAGCAAACCGCCGGTCCGCAAGTAAAAGCTGACGTCCTCACCAGCGCCGATTTCCCGACGGTAGTAGACCAGGCGCGAGAAGAAATCGCCGATCAGGAAAACTGAGCTTAAGGCCGAGCTGAGAAAGATGGCCCGCCAAGCCACCAGCTTTGCAGCCGCACTGTCGAGCGCGGGCAGGGCCAGGAAGAGGGCTCCGATCAGCAACAAGTGCCGGATTTCGCCCCAGCCATCCCGCAGCGAAGGCGAAAACAACCAAGCTAGGACTTCGACTCCCACCAAGGCCAGCCAAGGCCAGAACACATGCGGCAATGCAATGCGGGCATCCCCGCGCAAGCAACGAAACAACCGGATTACCAGCGCGATGGCGAGCAACGATTCGGCAGCGGCAATGGAGATGGGAACCGCCGCCAACGCCAGAGTCAGGGCGCGGCGCTCGATTTCACCATCGCGCAGCACGCCAAACCAAAGCGCCCGCAGCGCCGTGGGCATTTTTCCCGAGAAGCCGACTTCGGTCTGATTCGGGGAGACATCCACAGAGTCCCTCAGAAGATCTGACGTGTCAAATCGAAACCAACAAACAAGCCGCTCGGCCTATCTGCCGAAGGATCACCCAACATCGTGGCACGCGTCCCGCCACGCTGGGACACCGTTGTTCCGGGACTGTTTGAGAAGCCGAAGGTAAAGGCGTGCCGCCAGATTTTCTTTTGAATCCCGAACGAATAAGCAGGGCGATGAATGCCCATTTGCCTGCCATTCACGAGGGTGGGTATGACCTCCGCGACCAAAGCAACGGTGGGGCGAATATCCAGTGCTCCGCCCACCCCAAGCGAAAAGGTATTGGCGCAGGGGCGGATGTCTGTTCTGCCCGCCACGTCCGCGGCCACAAGGCTCGAGCAAGGTTGGTAGGGGAACGGGTCTGCGATGTTTCTCAATGGGACGCCCAACGGCCGGTTATGAAGGGAGACCGTGGGAACAAAATAGATCTGGGCCCTGCTGGTGAGGCTTCGTGAGAAGATCCCCTCGAAGTCGGTAGTGAAGTTTCTCGAGAAATCGTTCTGGCCCTCCACGGAAAAACGGAAGACCGCATTGAACGGCTTGCCTCCATGCTCATCCAGAAGATTGTAGCCCGCCGAAAGTTGGATCGGCCTCCCGATAACGCTGGGTGAACGGTAAATGCCCACGAAGGCATTCTTCGTCAACCCGTAGCGGAAGCCGAAAGACGAAATGGAAAAATCGTCCAGTCCCAGCAATACATGGCCGCGCGCTTTGCCTGAAAAAGCTGGGTTGAAGGCGAAGCGATGGTTAAAGTTGACGTAAAAGCCATGTCGGTCCAGGCGCCGGCCGGTGGGCAGGCTGAAGATGAAATCGTCTCCCGGTTCGTACACGCCCGATGAAGGCTTTCCCGGCTTTTGCGGGCTTGCCATTCCCTGGCTCTTTGGCGGTGCTGAGGCGTCCTGAGCCGTGGCTGCGAGTGAGGCTTCAGGCTTTTCTACCTCTTTGATCTCGTGTGAAGCCAGGTTGACAAGGTATTTCTTGCCAGCCCGCTCGATGACTATTGTAGAGGTCGACCCTTCAACAAAGCTGACCCCCAGCGCCTCGGGGCTCGGCGCAGGAGTCGCCAGAGCGGCTGCTGCGGCCTTTGTTGATGGAGCAGCGTCTGCGGCCTCTCTTGCCGCAGTTGCGTGAAGGCTCGTTAAGGAGAGCAATCCGACGAGCGCGGCAGGTGCCAGAGGTCTTACCAGCCGTTTACCCGCCAGTGCCCCAAACCCAACGTGGAGATGAACAAGCCAGCCCTGCTTCAGTTTTTTCGCTGCCGTTACCCGCGTGTCCATTTGCTACCCTCCTGGCTGCAGCTTACTGGAGCAGCGAAGCGGACTCGTCAGGGAGGTGTAGTGAGTTTGTAAAGGTTTTGTTTATCTCGGTACTGACTCATTTTGATGTAGCGCCGCCCGGAACCTGTCCCGACATCGTCGGGAGGGCGGCACATGCCGGGCTAAAGCCCGGCGCTACAAAACCAAAATGCGTCACTACCTTTATCTCTTAGCAAGTGAGGGAAAATTGGTATACGCTTATAAGTGACGGTCTCTATAGGGCCGGCTACTTTTTGGTTCGTAAGTCTGCGGGTACGTACCCAAAGAAACCTGGATCGCCTCAGGTGTCCGGATGGAAAAAATTCTGGTTGTAGAGGACGACCGATCAATTCACAAAGCCCTCAGGCTTCTATTTGAGGCGGAAGGTTACGCCGTGGAATTTGTGACTGACGGCGAGGCAGCCCTGGCGAGCTTCCGCGCCACTCCGCCCGTCCTCGTCGTGCTGGACTTAAAGCTTCCGAAGATGCCAGGGCGAGAAGTTTGTCGTGAGTTGAAGAAAGCTGCTCCCGCGCTCCCGGTCATCGTCCTTAGCGCGACCACCGATGAAATAGATAAGGTTCTGCTCCTGGAATTAGGGGCCGATGACTACGTGACCAAGCCCTTCAGCCCGAAGGAACTGCTGGCGCGCACGCGCGCCGTTTTGCGCCGCAGCAAACGCGGGACGACGGTGGCCGACCAGTATTCCTTCGACGATGTGGTGGTGGACTTCTCCAAGATGGAGTTGCTGCGCGGAGGCAAGCTCATCGCCATGACGCCACAGGAATTCAAGATTCTGAAATACTTCGCTCAGAACCCGGAGCGCGTCATTTCTCGGGGCGAGCTGCTCAACGAGGTCTGGGGTTATAATTGCTACCCTTCCACGCGCACGGTCGACAACCACATCCTGAAGCTGCGTCAGAAACTCGAGAAAGAGCCGATGGAGCCTCTGCACTTCCGGACCGTCCACGGCGCCGGATACAAATTCGTGCCTTAGGGAAGCTTGCGAGCTGGCGCCGGCGTCCTCCCAGGACAACGCCGGGTGAGCGCCGTCTCCAACCTGAACGATGGGTGGAACCGAAGAATGATCAAGGTTCGGCTGCGAACCAAGTTGCTCCTCTCGCTGGTGCTCACCATTACGGCACTCACCTGTGCCACGCTGCTCATTGTGCGTCGCCGCCTCAGTGACCGGGCCCCCCAGGAGATTTACGAGAGACTGCGTAACTCGGTCACGACCTTTCAGAACTTCCAGCGCCAGCGGGAGATTACCCTCTCGCAATCTGCCGGTTTACTCGCTAACCTTCCCAGCCTGAAAGCCTTGATGACGACTCAACACGCCGCGACCATCCAAGACGCCTCAGAAGATTTTTGGAAGCTGGCCGGGAGTGATCTGTTCGTCATGGCTGACCGTTCGGGGAAAATCATGGCGCTCCACACGTCGACGCCAGGATTTAGCCGAGACGCGGCGACGACGTCGCTCGCACGCGCTCTAAGCCAGGGGGGAAACCGTGACTGGTGGTTCGGCGGAAGCCACCTGTATGAGGTTTTTCTCCAGCCCATTTACTTCGGTTCCCCGCAGGATGGCCTGCCGCTGGGCGTCTTGGCGATCGGCTATGAAATCGACGACCGAGTGGCCAAGGAGGTCAGCCAGATAGCTTCCAGTCGCGTCGCCTTCCGTTATGGGAACGCGATCGTCGTCAGCACGCTGCCCCCGGATCAGGTGGCGGCACTGGCGCATCAGAAGAATCGGCTCTCCTCAGATCTTACCCTCGGTCCCCAAGACATACAGCTCGCCGATGAGCGCTTCCTAGGGACCTCAGTGGAGTTGGCTCCTGGCAGTAGCCCCAGGGTCAGCCTGAGCGTGTTGAAATCCTACGAGGAGGCAACCCTCTTCCTTCAAAACCTCAACCGGCTTCTCCTAGGAGTGGGGTTGGCGGCAGTGTTGGCCGGCGCCGGGCTCGTTTATTTGATTTCCCACGCGTTCACAAGGCCGCTGGCGGGACTGCTGTCGGGTGTCCACGCACTCGAGGGAGGGGATTTCAGTTTTCCTCTCCAGCCTCACGGCCATGACGAACTGGCCGAACTCACGAGGTCCTTCGATCACATGCGCAAAGGCCTTCAGAAAAGCCAGCAGGAGCTGCTCCATGCGGAACGCCTGGCAACCATCGGACGAATGGCCAGCTCGATCTCACACGACCTTCGTCACCCCTTGACGGCGATCCTCGCTTACGCAGAGTTTCTCGCGGACAGGAGCCTGGGAGAAGTCCAGCGGACCGACCTTTACCAGGAAATTCGCGACGCTGTCGGCCGCATGACGGAGTTGATTTCATCTCTCCTGGAATTTTCCAAGACGCAACAGGTCCTGCAACCAGTCCACGAACATGTTGCCGATGTCGTCGAAAGGGTTATTCGGTTGATGCAACTTCAGCCGGAGTTCGGCGAAATTCAGTTCACACACTCACGCGAAGGCTCGACAGAAGCTTGGTTCGATCCGAAGAAGATGGAAAGGGCCATCCACAATCTGATCCTGAATGCCTGCGAAGCCGTTCCCCTCGATTCGGGGAAGATTGATATCCGCACGGTTCGCGCAGGGAACGCAATAGAAATAAGTATTGCCGACAACGGCCATGGGATTCCTGAGCCCATCCGTGACTCGGTCTTCCAACCCTTCGTGAGTCACGGAAAGGAGAACGGCGCCGGGCTCGGCCTCGCTGTCGCCCAAAAGGTTATTCAGGACCACGGAGGGCAAATAAGAATCGAGTCCTCGGGAGAATCCGGAACTGTCTTCAATCTCAGAATTCCCCTAGTCGTCTCCGTCAACAAAGGCCGTCCCGCCGTCCACAGTCGAGGCGAACGCACTCCGCAAACTTAGTCCTGAAATTTGTCCAAAATCTTTACAAATTCCCTACAACGGTCTGACACCCTTCCTTCGACAGGATGCTAACGTCCTCTCCGGTGAGGAGTGATAGATCCGATCGTTGATCGAGTGAAACCCGTGTCCTTCGAACACCCTAAGCCTCAGGGCGAATCGTGGTTAAGATCGGCCAAGCGCGATTTCCTCCGAAGCGATGCCCAAACACCGTTGTGTGAGAAGTTCGTAGCTGCGGGAATCCTGTTTGCGATTTCAACAAACTTTGAACCAATCCTTCAGATGGCAGAGGTCTGCTGCGATAGGCAGCGAATCGAGGAGGATGTATCCGTCAAAGTAAATCTGCGCCTCTGGGTCGATCCTTCCAGCAATTCACGTCCTCCCCGGTCCAAGCCATACCTTCGGGGACTCGATCACCTCATCTTTGCTGGTCTCGATCCCCAAAATTCCTTGCTCCTTGATCTGCGAGACCGCCAAGTGCTAGGACGACTGACTGCCGAAATCGCGGCCGACCCGTCGCTCTGGAAAACCGTAATTTTCCCTGTGCTCCTGGCAACCTTCGGAGGGGCTGCCGGCCGGGCAGTGCTTCATTGCGGCTGCGTGGCCTGGAAAGGAAGGGGAATTCTGTTGGCCGGCGACTCGGGTTCGGGGAAATCGACCCTCTCTCTGGCGCTGGCGCAGACCGGCTTCGGATTCGTCTCCGACGATCGCACTATCCTTTCGCTCAAAGAAGGGCAACTCCTGGCCGCTGGACTGGGACCCTGCCTCAAACTCCGACCTGCGGCAACAGTTCATTTTCCGCGCCTTAAAACACGCATCCCCACTGACTGGCCGAATGAGCAGAGCGCTATCTACTTAGACCCCACCGAAGAATTCGGTGTGGAGCGGGTACACTCTTGCGCGCCACAATCGCTATTCTTTCTGGAGCAAGAAACCGGTCCTGCCTTTTCTGTGGAGGAAATCTCTTCGAACGAGGTCACATCTCGCCTGGAATCTGGGCTGCCCCGGGAAACAGCGGAAGCCATGCGGGACCAGAGGCAAGTGATTGATTCCGTCGCCGAGCGCGAATGCTATGTGCTGCGGTACGGTGGCAGCCCAAACGGGATTGCCTGGGCCCTGCGAGGATTTCTCGCCGACCGTTTCGAAAACCGCTGGCCGCGAGTTCACAAGACGTCGGCGCATCTTACCAGGATTGAGATACCTCGACGGGACCCCCTGCGGCGTTTCACGCCAACGCCTTTAACCGCTGATTTCCGCCTGATGCGCCGCCACGTTCGCGTTGAGACCAATAGCGCCCTCATCATGGAATACGCGCGCCGGGCGCTCGGTCGTTACGGCCAAGCCACCGCGACATTACCCGACTTTGTCTGGCGGGTCATCAGTGATCCCAATAGCCAGCTCGCCCCCCCGTGGCCTGAGATGACCGCCTTTTCAGACCGCCAGCGAAGGTTTGTCAATCTCGGTCAGCGAAGCTTTATCGCCGTCGACTTGAGCTGTCGGGAAGCCGTAGCGTTTGTATCTGAAAGCCTGGTGAAGGACGAAGTCGGATTCACGAGTATCGTCCTCGCGTCGTTAATGTACTTGTCCGCGGGGGCTCTGGGGCTCACGGCTGTTTCCGCCGCCTGCGTCGCCAGCGCGGAAAAGGGTCTCCTGCTCTTCGGTGTTCCACGAAGTGGCAAGACAACTTCTGGCTTCATGGCGCGAGGCCAAGGATACGAATTCCACGCCGACCAAGCGTGTTTTCTTGAAATGGAAAATGGCGCCCTTCAAGCCTGGGGGGATTTCTGGCCAGCCGCCTTTCACTTGGAGGCGTCCAAATACCTGCCCGAGCTTGCTGAATTCGGCCGTCCCCTCGCACACCGTGCTGCTTCGTACCTCTGCATGGAAAAGCACTCCTCGCCAAAAGTCAAAGCTTCCTGTGTTGTTCCGGTCGCTTGCATTTTCCTGGAGCGCGAAGCCGCAGACCCACCCAAGTTGATTGCATTGTCGGCTCGTGACTTCACACGGATGCTGGACCAAGGAATTCCCTTTAAGGAGGACGCTGGGCCCGAAGAAGCCCGCCGCGCTGTGTATCGCGCCCTCGGGAAGTTGCCCGCTTTCCGGCTTCTATACGATAGCAAGCCATCGGTCCCATCCCTATTCTTTCGCAGCCTGTTAAATACCCATCAAGTGGTGGAGTCCCTCGGATGAGCAGCCGGCTGGCCCAAACTGTCATCGACGTTCTGAGTTTCTCCCGTCAGGGTGACAACCCCATGGATTATTTCGAGCGTTTCAGCGAAAGGGAGTGGCAGCGTGGTCTTTCCTGGCTCGATTGGGGTGGCGTTTCACTCTACTTTTGGCGACAGGTCCGACAAATGGGATTGCAGAGTGCCCTGCCGCCGGGGATCCGTGCCCGGTTTGAACATCGCCAGGCGCAGAATCTCGGCCGGACATCGGCGATGGTCCCGGAATGGAAGAAGATCCAAGACCTCTTCAGCTCATCGGGCGTGCGCTGCGTGGTGCTCAAGGGACTCGCCATGATTCCGGATTACTGCCCGGATCCCTCGCTCCGCGTTCAATTTGACCATGACTGCCTTATCGACAGAGATTCCTTAGGGCGCGTCGAGGAGCTGTTGCGATCCGCGGGCTACCACCGAAAGAAACTGCGCGAGCGTGACAGAGTGGTCTACGCACCGGATGTTCCTGCATCCTGCGGGTTCTCGGATTCGTCCAGCCTTTTTTCTGCAGCAATTCAACGCCCGGTCGAGTTGCACTTGGAACTGTGGGACGCCGGCGAGGAAAAAGTTCGGCTCCAGCTTCCCGAAGACTTGATGGCCCGAAGTACGACGCGGACTTGGGGCGGTATTGCTTTTGCTGCCTTGAGCGAAGAAGACGCCCTTCTTTTTGAAGCTCTCCACACGTTTCGTCACGTCGTCCACAATTGGTGCCGTCTCTCCGTGCTCTTCGAGATTGCGCATTTTCTCGATCGGCGTCGCTCCGATGGACCCTTTTGGCGGCAATTCTGTGCTCGAATCGAGGACGATTTCCGGTTGCGACGCATCGCAGACGTAGTTTTTGCTCTGGCGGCGTCTTTGTTCAGGGTTTCTTTTCCCTGCCCCGATATCCCTTCTACGTACTTCGGCTTAACGCCAGAGTTATACCTCTGGGTAAATCGATACGGAAGGAAGTCGGCACTAGGTAATTTTTCGACGAACAAGTTCAGTCTGTTCTTGCTTCGCGAATTCGTCGAAGACCAGGCAAGTTGGCGTGAGGTCCGGCGGCGCCGACTGTTTCCGGTGCAGATCCCGCATCGATTGCGCACCGCGGACGAAAAGAGGGCCTCCGCCAAGCTGGTCGCAAGTTGCAGACAGGGCTTCCGGATCATTCGCCGGTTCTGGTTTCACATGCGCGGAGCCCTCCTTTACGCCTGGGAGTATCCCCGCTGGCGGGTTTTGATTCGGCGTGAAGGGGAAACGCGAGTTTCGGCCTTAAGGACAGAGGCACCGCACAGAGAAGCTGGCAGAACCTCTCTGTCAACTGCCAAATCCAGTCTGTGAACGCGTCGCCTCCCAAGGCGGATTGCTGAAGCGTGATTGACTTATGTTTCCGGCGCGAACCTTCTTGATCAACGCATATCTGGCATGCTTCGACTTAGCAGTCACGACCGCTTGTTACCTTGGCGTATTGTTCGTGGCAGGTCGTGGCGCGAGTTGGCCGGTCGAATGGCGTCTCATGACAGCGTCCGACCGAATTCTGGCCCTGGGTTGGGTTCTGGCGATTGAGCTGGCGCTGCTCACTCATTTCGGCATGTATCGTTCCCGCCGGCTCGGGTCAGCTCTCTCCGATTTGCGGGTGCTTGGGAAAGCCTCCCTAGCAAGCTTTATAGTCCTGGAAGGGATAGCTCGTCTGGTTCCTGCCTTGGAGCCGTCGCCCCGCTTCTTCGTCAGTCTTGTTTTTGCGAATTTCCTGTGCTTGAGCCTGGCAAGGTTGGTGATTCGACTCATCCTCCGCGAGGTGCGTCGGCGTGGGCACAACCTCAAGACACTGCTTCTGATCACTTCCCCTGGACTCTGCGACCGATTGACGGCGAAAATCAACCAGCGAGCGCACTACGGGTACCATCTCCTCCCACCTCTGCTTTACGTGCCGGGCCGTGCACAGGAAGGTGAGCGCGCATGGCTGGAATTCCAGATATGCCTGGAGAAGGCTCGCATCGATGACGTCATCCTAGCCCTGCCCGCCGAAGCCAACGGCCTCACGGCTCGTCTGGTCAGCGAGTGCGAGAGCCGCGGCATCAACGTACGCCTGGTTCCCGATCTCCTTCCGATTATTCGATACGACACTCAGACCTATGACCTTGATGGGATTCCCCTCATCAATGTTCGCCTCTACCCGGCTGAATGTTTCGGATACGTGGTACTAAAGAGAGTTTTCGACATCTTGGTCTCTGTGATCGTCCTCGTCGCGCTTTCCCCCGTGTACCTGATGATTGCCCTTTTGGTCAAGCTGACGTCGCTCGGGCCAGTGTTGTTTGTGCAGGAGCGTATGGGGATGAACGGGCGAAGATTCCGCATGCTGAAGTTCCGCACCATGTGTGCCGCCCCCACGCTGGATGCTGATACCCACTGGACACGCTCAAACGATCCGAACGTGACGGCGCTGGGGCGTTTACTGCGGCGCAGCAACTTGGACGAACTTCCGCAGTTCTGGAACGTGTTCCGAGGCGACATGAGCATTGTGGGCCCGCGCCCGGAGCGGCCGTTCTTCATTGAGCGCTTCCGCCACGAGATACCTGAGTATATGGTGCGCCACTACGTCAAAAGCGGCATTACAGGGTGGGCACAAGTCCACGGCTGGCGAGGCGACACATCCATTAAGGACCGTTTGGCGCACGATCTTTATTACATGAAAAATTGGGCGCTCGCCCTTGATTTCAAGATTCTGTTGCTGACCCTTACGAGAACGTTCTTTCATCGTAACGCCTATTGAACTCTTTCCTAGGAATAGGGAGGTCGAAAATCGCCGTGATGGACCATGAAGCGGATCGTCGGCTAGGACGCAGGATCGCCAGGCTAAAACGACATTGGCGTTGGATCCTGATGGGGACAACCCTGTGCGGCGTGGTTTCTCTTGTGGTCAGCCTGTTTCTCCCGAAAGTCTATCGGGCCACGACGAATCTCTTGATATCCGAATCCAAGATCGGTCCGGGTACAGAACTTCCCGCTTGGCAGTATGCCACCCTGCCGACGTACGAGCCGTTTGTGGACAACGACGCACTGATCCAACGGGCCATCAACCGGTTTCATCTCGATCAGGCTCCTTACAAGCTGACGGTGGACGCCTTTCGCCGCAAAGACATCCTCGACGTTCGAGCGCTCAAGTCGACCCGGCTCGTGGAAATCAGCATTGAATTCCCGGATGCACCCCTGGCGGCCGACCTGGCGAATTATTTCGCTCAGGGAGCGGTCGATTTCAACAACAAGTTGAATGCCACCGACACCATGGCCAGCCGGAGCTTTCTTGCGAAACAGCTTGATGAGGCCACGGCGAACCTTGTGGAGGCTGACCGCCGACGCACCGAAGTTCGGGCGCGAACACGAATTGAGGACCGGGATAAGGAATTGAACATCCTTCTCATGGAGAAGGAACAGCTTTCCACGCAGTCCGAGACGCTTCGGCTCCGCCTTGTCCAGGATGACAGCAAGGCCAAATACCTCCAGCAAGCCCTGAGTCACGAGCCCAGCACGTTTCACCTGAGGAAGAGCATCCTTTCCGACCGATTCGCGGAAAAGGCCGTGGAGAAATCGGGCCGTGACGCCGACCCAATGACTTCCATTTCCGAAGAGACTCTGAACACGACGAAGGAGAAGATCCGCCGTGATTTCGTCGACTCCATGGCGGAAGTGGCGGCGGAGAACGCCGGAGCAGGCGAGGCAGCCGTGCGCCTCGAAAAGGTCAATGCCGAAATCAGCAGTCTCCTTGTGAGCCTCGCTCAGCTCCGCAGCGAACTGGACAAAGCCGATCATGACTACAAGCTGGCCCGCGAAACGGTAGAATTCGCCAGCCGCAATTACCAAAACGCCTCGGTCAACGCGAGCTCGAAATCCCAAGACATCGGGCAGCTTGCGCCGGCAGCGGTACCCGCACAGCCGGTGAGACCCAAGCTGCTCCTCAATACGCTTCTGGGCACGTTGACGGGGCTGGTTCTCTTGAGTGCGGCGGCCACAGCTCGAGAAAGTTTCCGCGACCTGCACGATGGCAACTGGGACGTCGTTGAGGAAGACCATCGCATCGGAGTTTCAACTTAAGAAGGCGACGTATGGCGGTTCTCGCACGAGCGCTTCCCCGCCGGCTCATGATCAACGGCGGATCGATTTTTGCCGGCGAACTGTCGGCGCGGCTGGCCACGTTTCTGGTCGCCGTCGTTGTCGCGCGAGGCTTCGGGCCCGTCGCACTCGGCCAGTACGGTTACGCGGTGGCGGTTGCCAGCGTGCTGCTGCTTGTTCCAGATTCGGGCCTTCATCTGTTCATCGTTCGGGAACTAGCGGCTGCACCCGAACGACTCAGGCCCGTCTTCTGGGGGGTCCATTGGCTTAAATTACCACTTCTGGCAATTGTCCTGAGTTTCTCACTTCTCTTCGGCCGATTAGCGATTCACGATCGCGGACGGCGGCTCTTGCTCTATGTGCTGGTGGTCAAGGTGGCACTGCAGACTTTTTCGCAAGCCTATATGGCAGTCTTCAAAGCCTTCGAACGGATGCACTTCGTGGCGGTGCAGCAATTCGCCAACGCTTTTCTCACCGCTGTCTGCGTGGGCGCATCCTTCCTGGTCCACGCAAGTCTGACGGTGGTTGTCCTTGCACTCTTAGCGGGTCAGGCGCTTGAGACGTGGATGGGTTGGAGAATCGTGCGGAGCGTTTTCTCGCCCGGCTCGCCGTGCCGATGGGATGGATCGAGCCTCCGGTTGATGTTGTTTGCCGGGGCGCCGATCGGAATCGCCGCAATCCTTCAAGCCCTGAATCTTCGCCTCGATATCCTGACTCTCAGCCCGTTTGCCTCCAATCGCGTGTTGGGGAACTACCAGGCTGCGGCATGGTTTCCGGTCGGGGCGTTCCTTTTCGTTTCCTTGTTGATGACCACGCTGTTCCCCAAAGTCGCAAGGCTCTTGCGCAACCCCGGGAAGCAGAGGAACGACTACATCGAAAGCCTTTTGAAGAACGGTGTTCTCCTCATGACAGTGGGGTCTATTGTGGTCGGGCTTCTCGCCCCATATCTGCTGCGAGTTTTGTTCGGGGGAAGACTTGTTTCGGCGGTCTCCGCCTTGCGGATCCTCGTCCTGGCTCTGCCCTGCATCTTCATTAACACGACCATGTTCTATTTGTTCGTCGCTGCGCAGCGACGCAGCGCCTATCTGACGGCGCTTCTGTTGGGAGTTTTTGCGGGCGGCGCCCTCAGTGTTGTGCTCTCGGCGCGGTACGGACCGAATGGGACCGCTCTTGCCTACGTTCTGCGCGAATTCTTCGTCAGCGTAGTCTATCTCTGCTTTCTGAAAGCAGGCGATTTTGCGCAGTCGGCGGGCCGCGCCCTCTTAAGGATTCTGGCTTGCGCCACGGCGCTCATCGTGCTTGTGATTCTGCTCGCCAATTCCACGATTTTTGGAGCGGCTTGGAGCCTTGCCCTGGTCGCAGGGACCGTCATCTTCATGGGCCGGCCCCGGCTTCAAGAGATGCTGTTGCTGGTGGACGACGATCTATGAGATCCCGAGGTTGGTCGGTCTCACGGAACCCTTGGAGTGGAGCAAAAGGCTCCCTCTGGGCAGCGGCCTTGACGATGGGGGCAGGATCAGCGTTGCTCGCGGTCCGTCCCATCGTCGTCCTGGCTCTTGCGGCCGGCCTGGCCCTCGTTGTTTTCGCTCTCAAGGCGCTTCGTGAACCCATGGTTTTGGTCGCAGCATTTCTCCTGGCGCTCATCCTCCTTCCTCCTTTCTACTGGAACCCGTTGGGCGAAACGCCGATCTATGTCTCAACCTTGCTGGCCCCGGTCGGACTCGCCGTTGTCTTGGTGCGGGTCCCTGATTTCAAGTTCCGGTTCGATCCGGTAGCGCAAGGTTTGATGGTATTCCTGTTAGGCACAGGACTCTCACTGCCTTTTGGCTGGTGGCTTTCCGGAACGCAGGTGGGGAATCAGAGTTTTTTCCGTTGGCTCATGCTGGCTCAGACGGCGTTGATTTACTTTTTGATTCACGGCGGCGCGCGTCAGCATGAAACCCATCTCGAGCGAGTTCTGATTCCTGTACTGGTTATTGCAGCGACCCTGACCGCGGCGTACGGCGTGGCCGATTTCGTCTGGCCGATACCCATACCTCATCCTGCCGCCGACCAATTCATCTGGCTGCGGACCTCCATCATGCGCCGCGCTCAGGGGGTATTTTATGAGGCCGGCAATTTTGCCAACCTGTGCGCGTTCTTTCTCGTGGTCGTGGCCTCGGCGCTGGTATCTAAGCGCGAGCGGAACATCGGGATTCCATTGCCTTGGCTAGTGGTCTTTACCGGCACGCTGAGCGTGGCTTTGTTTCTTTCTTTTACACGGAGCACCTGGATTTCGGTGCTGGTCGCCGCCATCGCCTTTATGGCGGTCTCGAGAGAGGTGAAATTGCACCGCGCCGCCCTCCTCTTGGCCGTCTTGGGAATCCCGGTGATTTTCCTCCGCTATTATTCTCCCGGGCTCTGGGACTACCTGCTGAGTGCGCGTCTCGGAGATCTCGCCCAGCTTTTCGGCGACCCGAATCTTGCTTCCAGCGGCCGCTTCGATACCTGGAATACGGTCGTCTCCATTGTTGCAGCTCATCCGCAATACTTGCTGTTCGGCGTGGGATACAAAACGCTTCCCTTCACCCGCCTGTTTCACCAACCCATCATCACGGACAACGGTTTTCTGAATCTCCTCCTGGAGAGCGGAATCGCCGGCCTGAGCGCTTTCTTGTTCTTCAGCGCAGCCGTCTTCAGGACTTTTCTCCGGGTGGCCAGGCGAAACAGCGGGGTCTCAGCCTTCTGGGGCGCCGTCTTGTTTTCATTCTGGTGCGGTGAATGGGCCCAAATGATGGCAGTGGATGCCTACACCTATTGGCGAAACATGGTGGTTTTTGTGGCGATGATGGGATTCGTCATGAACCGCCTCGAGCGTGCGGAGCTTCGCCTGATTCGGGAATGATTCTGGCGACGGACCATTTGGACGCCGCGTCCCGCACGGATTTGCAAAGGGGGAGCAGCCCGCAGCGATCGTATGAGCAAGCGCCTGGTCATTGACGCACGCTGGTTGCACACGGGGATCGGCAGGTACGTGATGAATCTGCTGGAAGGGCTCCAGCATCGCAGCGGTTTTTCGGTCCACGCTCTGGCGCGAAAGCAGGATGCCAACACGCTGCGCCCGCTCTGCGATGACATCACGATCGTCGATTTGCCGATTTACGGCTGGCGCGAACAGATGAGTGTCCCCTGGACGGCACGCGGAGCCGACTTGCTGCACGTGCCTCACTACAACGTGCCGGTGCTGTTTCGCGGAGACTTCCTGGTGACCATCCACGATCTGATTCACCTGATGGATCCCGCGTGTTCCCACACCCTTGCGTCAAGGGCGTACGCGCGGCCCCTGTTGCGGTTCGCGGCGCGTAAGGCTCGGCACATTGTGACCGTCTCCAATTTCTCGAAGGCCCAGATCGTCCGACTGCTACGCGTCCCGCAAGAACAAATTACGGTTATCTATAACGGCGTGCATCCGCGCTTTCGCAGCCTCGACCGCGAGGAAGCTCGGAAACGAGTCAACACCGCCCTTTCCCTCGACTTCCCCTACTTTCTATACGTGGGGAACCTGAAACCTCACAAGAACCTCGAGCTCCTTCTGCGGGGATTCAGCCTGCTGCGCGCGCGGGGATTGGGCGGCTACGGCCTGGTCATTGTCGGTGACGGTGCCCGGCGGAGAGAATTGCTGCAGGCAATGTGCGCTCGGCTCGGAATCTCGATCCACGTATGTTTTATTGACCGCGTCGATGACGAGATCCTGCCGTTTGTTTATGCCGCGGCGGACTTGTTCATCATGCCGTCGCTCCTGGAAGGCTTCGGCTTTCCGGTAGTCGAAGCGATGGCTTGTGGCACGCCCGTCGTATGCTCGCGGGCTTCTGCGCTTCTCGAAATCGCCGGCGATGCCGCCCACTTCTTTGATCCCACGAGCTGCGATGACTTGGCGGCAGCCGTGGAGCGCGTTCTGGAATCGCCAGACCACCGGGAAACGCTGCGGCGCAGGGGCCTCGAGCGCGCCAGGGTCTTTGCCTGGGAGGAGTGCGCGAGAAGCCACTGCAAGCTGTACCGGGAAATGATGCAGGTCTGAAGCGTGCAGCGCGCCTGCCCCGCCGGAAAGGAGAGAATCAAAGTGACGCCTTCCAAACGCAGATTGAAGAACGTGTTGTTCTTCTGCCGTCCCTCGGTCCCCATCTACTTTAATGATCCGGTGAAGTACACCGTCAGGTCCCGGGCTTCCTGGGTGCGTTTCATCATCGGGTGCCTCCCTCGGTCGTTGGGCAAACCGTTCATGACCGTGCACGTTTCCGAGAGGATTGTGGAAATTCCCTTCGTGTTTGCCAACCTTCGCGTTCCGAAGGGTTCGACCATCGTGGACCTCGGCTGCGCCGAGAGCAAACTATCACTGGAGCTTGCCAACCGGGGATTCAAGGTTCTGGCGTCCGATCTCCGCCCGTACCGCTTCGAACACCCTAATCTGAAAACCCTGACCGGGGACTTCGCCGCCGCTCACGTCGAGGAGGCCTCTGTGGACGCCGTCGTCGCCGTTTCCACTCTCGAGCACATCGGCCTGACCTGCTACGAAAGGTGCAGCGAGATGAGCTCTGACCATGCCGTCGTTCAAAAGGTGCGCAGCGTCCTCAAGCCCGGGGGGCAATTCCTTCTGACCGTCCCGTACGGCGTGAAAAACCGGACGGACTGGTATCGAGTCTACGACCAGCCAACACTCGAAACGTTGCTGGCGGATTTTGAAATCGAGAAAGCCGAGTATTACCACCGGACGGGAAGTTCAACCTGGGAGGAGACCAGCGAGCGATGCGCCGCTGCAATCGTCTCTCCGGTCGAAACCAATTGCGTGGCCCTGGTCGCGGCCGTAGTTCGAAAGGGCCCTGGTGAGCATCCGTCACGCGCGTCAGTCGAAACGTAGCCAATGAACCCTTTTGCGAATCCCAGGACTGCTCTCGCCCATCACTGGCTGGTGACTCGGCGCGGAGGGGAACAGGTTTTTGAGGCTCTAGCCGAGCTGTTTCCGTCAGCCGATTTATTCACTCTGGTCTGTGACAGATCAAAAGTCTTTCCCGCCCTGGGGAACCGCCGGATTCGTAGTTCTTTTCTCCAGAAGTTACCTCGCCCAACCCGATGGTATCCCTATTATCTCCCGCTCTTTCCTGCGGCCACGGAGCGACTCGACCTGACGCGATATGACCTTGTCATCAGTTCTGACGCGGCGGCTGTGAAAGGGGTTCGGATCAACCCCGGTGCCGTCCACATCTGTTATTGCCACACGCCCATGCGTTACGTCTGGAACGGCTACGGAACCTATTACGACGCGGCTGGTCCGATTGCCCGCCTGACTCTATCCGCGATACGGAGCAGGTTGCGACGGTGGGACTACAACGCGGCTCAGCGCGTCACACACTTCGTCGCCAACTCGCGAAACGTTCAAAGGCGAATCAGAGACTGTTATGGCAGGGAGAGCGTCGTCATCTATCCACCTGTGGATATCGATCGCTTTGTAATAGGTGAGGCAAATGAGCCAGCGAAGGATTTCTTCTTGCTGGTTTCACAGTTAGTTCCGTATAAGCGAGTCGATCTCGTGGTTGAAGCCTTCAATAAGTACGGTAGAATGTTGCTTGTGATCGGGGACGGACCTGAGAGAGGCAAACTCGAACGGCGTGCAAGACCGAACATTCGGTTTCTTGGGTCTCAACCGCAGTACGCGGTGGTGAAATCCATGCAGCAATGCAAAGCGTTCGTATTCGCCGGCGAAGAAGACTTTGGAATCGTTATGGCGGAAGCTCAGGCGTGTGGGAAACCGGTCATTGCGTTGGCTAAGGGAGGCGCGTGCGAAATCGTTGAACACGAGACAACGGGAATCTTGTTCGAAGAGCAGAGAGCGGATTCACTCTTGGATGGCATTGAACGATTCGAGCAGGTCCGCTTCGATTGCTCCGCGATCCGCGCATCTGCTTTACGGTTTGCACGCCAACGATTCCTGCGGGAATTTTCATCGCTGGTTAAGGAGACAATAGATGCGCGAAAGAACTGAAGGCGACACAAGAAAACATCCTGTTTTTCCTTTCTATTCTATTACCAGCGGGTCGCCACCTCGCCGCCGCTCAGTGGCTGAATCTGCGAGATGAGGCGACTGGCTAGGAGCTAGGGGCTGCGGAAATTGTATGGGTAAAGCCGGACGAAATGTTCTCGTGATAGAGACTCTGATTGTTTTGGCCATCCTCATGTCGGGATGTACGGCACATAAGAAGCCATCAGAAGCCGAGACGACTCTCGCGAATTTCGCGAAAGACGTCGTGATCCCGATTGAGGCGGAGAATTTGAAAAACCCTCTCCCCGCGACCCAGGGGATTTTAAGACAGGGTCAGCAGGTCTACATGCAATCGTGCGCCCTGTGCCACGGCACGGACGGGCGCAGCAAAACGAATCTTGGACGGTCCATGTATCCCCCTGCCATGGATTTGACCTCCCCTCACGTCCAGCACTGGAAGGATGCCGAGTTGTTCTGGATCATTCAGAACGGTGTTCGCCTGACGGGAATGCCATCCTGGAAAGACAGCATCTCTGCCGAAGATACGTGGAAGTTGGTCAACCTCATCCATCATCTTCCCGATATGGAATCGGGCCAGGCAGCGAGTGCGAAAAGTGCAACGGTCGTTGGGGAAACCGAGGATCAATTGGTCACCTATGGGAAAACACTCTACCGTCAAGAAGGCTGCTTTAAATGTCACCAACTCGACGGAGAAGGAGGCAAAGTGGGACCGGACTTGACCCTTGAAGGAACTCGCGGACGTTCGGCTCAATGGCTGGTCGGCCATCTCAAGGATCCGTCGGCATACGTCCCTGGCTCAATCATGCCTTCCTTCAAGAACCTCACCGATGACCAGCTCCGGGCGCTTACGGTGTTTCTCATCAACCAAAAGGGAGGAAGGGGTCAAACTCACACGCGCAACTGAACGAGGGGTGCATCACCTTGGGTCCCATCTGAATAAGTCGCTCGCAGCTCTTGACGGGGCCCGTTGTACACGGCGTGAGAATCTTAATGCCCGAAACTGCCGCCTGCACGATTGATCCTGCAGACGTTTTCTCCTCCCCGGAGCATGCAGGCCTCTTTTAAAGGTGATCGCCCTGTTGCGAGAATTCTGATGGTCGGACAAATTTGCCCGAGCCCTTCAAAACATCCGTTAACACATTGGTAAACTAAATCATATTGATCCCGAGGGAAAAAGCAGTTTCCCTTTCTATACATGGCGTCTTAAGTAACTGCGCATAATCTGCGCAGCGTGTTGTTGGGCTTAGTCCAGTCGGCGAATTCGGTTTCAACCCTCAGTGAGCACCCAAAACCGGCCATTGATGATCACCTGAAAACCGGCCAACGGAGACACCCTTCGGGACATTGACTGCGGCGCGAGGCGTTATAGCCTCAGCCGATATAGCCAATGTCTTGAGTGACGAAAAGAAGCAGCAAGTTATTGCATTAGGACAGCTTGGATGGACGCTGCGGCGCATCCAGCAAACCACCCGTGTGCGTCGAGAAACGGCGGCGGGGTATCTGAAGGCTGCCGGAATCGCGCCCTATCGCTCCGTAGAGCTGTTTTTCGGGCCTGGTTAATGCCGCTGGGGGCTTCGAGCCACAGAGTTGATGGCAGAACGGAAGCAACCGCGTTTCCCACGCGGACTGAAGAGGCCGGGCATACCTGGGAGATGGCGGGCCACGGCGGATTCGGACTGCCTCCTACCACCCGAAGGAAGTAGCCGGGATTTTGCTCCAGGGGCGCCAATTGACTGACGCCCTGCCTCGCTGCTGGGTGCGCTCATGGGTCGTCCGCCAATTACGTCAGAATGTTCCAGGACGGTGAGGGGCAGTCTGCCAACCCAAGAACTTCAGCCGCTCCGACAGCGCGAGTCATTCCGCAGTGACCCTTGCCACGCCGAGAAATGAACAAGACAGAAAGAGGCCAAAAGGCGAGCAAGGCCAACCGGGGCTCGCTCACAAAGTGCCCGCCGTGGCGTTTGCTGCCACGCTGACGCGTCGCAAGCGCAAGGGCCGAGGGGGGATTTACCCTATCCGACGGGAGAGGCAAGGATCGATTTTGTGACGTGCTTTGTGACGTAACCCTTCGCGCTTGCCCGTGTCCGCAGCAATCCGCACGAGTCGCGCGCGGACAAGCCTGCCCTGGACGCTTTGGACGCTTGCCCATCCGCCTTGGGGCGTTGTGTCCTGAATCGGATTTCGAACTTGTTGTCGAAGCACCCCTCACACAGGCGCCTCCTGGTCCGCACGGTTATTGCCCCTTCCGCCCCTCGCACGATGCACACTGACCCCTCCCCTCTGCCAGAGAGGATTAGGTTTTGGGAGCGATTGGGGGATTTGGGCAGGTTTGGACTAGCCGATTGGCCTCGCGCGGGGCCGCCACCACACAACAAAAGGCTCCCCCATGCGAGGCGCTCAGTAAAACAGGTATTTCCGCCAGCGTTCATCGGAGCGACCCAGCATCCGCATGATCTGGCGGCTGGTGTGGAGGGTAAAGGGGCGTGGCGGGCGAAGCAGCTTGAGCCCGGCATCCTCCGGCAGGCGGTCGCCCTTCAAGTTGTTGCAGGTGTGGCAGCAGGCAACGAGGTTATCCCAATCGGTGTGGCCGCCGCGCGAGCGCGGGATCACGTGATCCAGGGTCAATTCATGGGCCGGCAATATGCGGCCGCAAAACTGGCACGTGTAGCGGTCGCGCAGCAGGATATTTTTGCGCGACAGCGCGCGCGTCTGGTACGCAATTCGCCGGAACGCTGCCAGGCGAATGACCGAGGGGATACGGATGGCGAGGCAGGCGGAGTGGACGAAGCTGCCGTTTTCTTCCTCCGTGGTTGCTGCACCCTTCAGAACCAGGACGATGGCCCGGCGCACCGCGGTAACGTTGATGGGCTCGTACGTAGCGTTGAGCACGAGCACCGGCTCTTGCAGCAATCGTTGGTGGCCATCCTCCGACATGGTCGTTGTCCCAGTAAAGGGTTAACCGCTGGCACTGCTGCTCATTATGGCTGGTTGCGCCCGAATTCGTCAACAGGGATGCGCGGCGCCGCGTCACTAAAATCCGGGAATTGTGGCGTGGCGCGGGCCAGGGTCAAAGCCAGCACGCGCAGGGCGCCCGCCCGCTTCAGGGCTATAGCGCAAGCCGAAAGCGTCGCCCCGGTCGTCATGACGTCGTCGATCAGGACGACGGTGCGACCCCGGACTCGCTCCGGCCGCTCCACGGCAAAGGCCCCCTGGACGTTTTCGCGCCGCGCCGCAAGACTTAATCCTGTTTGCGGCACGGTGGCCCGAATCCGCGTTAAGCAATTCGTCTCCACACGTGGCCCAGGCTTTCCTCCGCTCCGACCAAGCTTGCGGACCAGGCCCCGGGCCAGCAGTTCCGCCTGGTTGAAGCCCCGCTCCCGCTTCCGCGAGGGATGTAAGGGAGCCGGCACCACAAGTGCCGTTCCAACTATCTCCGCCCGCTCCCCTTGACCGACGCGGTCGCAGCCAGGCCGTGGCAGAACGGGTTGACCTATGGTCGGAGTAAGTTGGAACGGCACAAGCGGCTCAGCCTCTTCTGCCGCCGTCCAAACCTGGGCCAAAAGCTCCCCCAAGCGCTTGCCCACGCGTTCCCGGCGCCGAAATTTCATCTGGAGGATAGCGCCTCGCAAAGGGCCGGCGTAAAGGCCATAGCTTCGTGCCAGGTCAAATGCACGTTCCTCCTGTCGACATTCGCCGCAAAGCAAGGCGCTGGAATCCAAAGTGTGTGCGGAGGCAAACGGCAGGCCGCAGCGCGCGCAAGCTGGCCCTGTCCAGGGCTGAAGACTTTCCCAGCACTCCCGGCACACCGCCGACCCGGCGGCCTCCGTAAGTTCCCGACCGCACACCGGGCAGTCGGTCGGATACACTATAGCGAACAAGCTGCCGATCAGCTCTTGGAGGAGCGAAGGAGGGCGAGTTTGGGGACCGACTGCGGCAGGGAAGGCAAACCTCGCTTTCGTCGCGTCCGGAGAAGTCTTGTATCCTGTCCCACTCAAGCGTTGACAATGATGAATGTCGACCGGACCCCCTCACCGCTCTCCGTCGGCTGACGGATTGACGGACAGAGGGGGCGCGGGTGAGGGGGTCGACACAAGATCTCCGCTGTCAAACATTACATGGGCCAGGACGCTAAAGAAGACCCTCGTCCTGCTTTTCCTGGCACTCGATACAATGGCGAGCCCAGGGCACCGCTTCCAACCGCTTCGACTGGACTTCCTCCTGGCAGCCAACGCAAAGACCGAAGGAGCCGTCCTTAAGCCGTCCCAGAGCCTCGTTCACCAGTTGGAGCAGCCGCCGATTCTCGTCACTCTGATGAAAAAGGAATTCCTTCGTGTACGAGTTGGCCGCTTTGTCGGCGATATCTTGCGTTGCCTCTTCGTCGGCTTCGCGCCCGTCTTGCTCGGACTTGCTCACCAAGCGCAATAATTCCTCTTGTTTCGCCAGCAGGCGCTTCCTGTAAGACTCAAGCTTTTTCTTTTCCATGACCTGCCTGATTTTCCCGCCGCAACGTGCCCAAACCCTCAATTCTAAGTGCCCCCGGCCAAAACTGTCAAGCAAAAGGGTAGTGACGTGTCAAGCCCCATTAGAAATGTCCCCATTCTTATCTCATTAGAAATGTCCCCTTTTTGTGTTTTCTTTTTCTCGTTGTTTGTCTCTCCTTGTTCTTGTTTTTCGTTCTCCTTCGGGTTTTTGTCGTG
>Ga0315279_10000578_pt1 | contig 71534 bp, 44 predicted proteins | sample YL17G06_20_MG_FD_203694 | JGI IMG/M metagenome (GOLD analysis project Ga0315279, IMG submission 203694) | Sediment microbial communities from Yellowstone Lake, YNP, Wyoming, USA - YL17G06_20 | ecosystem: Environmental > Aquatic > Freshwater > Lake > Sediment | place: USA: Wyoming | collected...
GAAATTGCCGAAGCAGCCACCACCGAAGGTATACAGTCGTCAGCTAAATGGTCAGCTTTGTGGTGGAAACTGACCTTATTGGCGCTATCGAAAGTGTCGATTTCGATGCCTAACTGCGAAAGTTGGGGTAGTCAAAAGCGTAGCACAGCATCTGCCGAGATGAATGATGCAGGAATGATTTTTCGCAAACCTTGTGATTCTAAGGGCTTGGGAAAATCGGGGTGACTGGACTTGAACCAGCGACCTCTTGGTCCCGAACCAAGCGCTCTAGCCAAACTGAGCTACACCCCGAAAAACTACAACTCAAAATATACCATAACAGCTCTTAAATTACAATCAATTTTCATCAATATAATCCTTCAAACAGTCAATGTTTATCCCACCGGAACCGGATGGTCGTTTTTAGAACTCACGCGTCGCTTTTAGATCCCGCATCTCTTCTAAACGAGCTTTACGACGTGCTTCAACATCAGGTCTTAAATAATCATATAGAGGTTTAGAGCTGAATGAAACTTTGCAGTTTGGGCAGAGTATTTGTGGTTCTTTGTTATCGGCAACGAGTCTGCATTTTACGTGATCAACGTCAAAACATTTCGCGCAAAAAGGGCCGTCGATGATTTTATCATTCTCATCAGTAATGTAGTAAGCTGAGTCTTTATAAATAAACTTGCCTTTTAGATCTAATGCATCTTTGAGTTGGGCTATGATTTCATCCTTTTTCTTAAGTTCTTCGGTAAGTTCTATTGCTTCACCCTGAAGGTCTAATATTCTACGATATAGGTCAATATTATCTATTTGCTGAACAAGCTTCACTGCTTCTTTGGCGTTTTCAATGATCCCATTTTTCGTCTTCCTTTCTTGATTACATGAAACGAGAGTTTTCTCACCCAAACCGTGCGTCTCCGTTCAATAACTACCCACTAGAGAATCTTGGAGACTGAACTTGCCACAGGACGCCTTATGGCAAAACCAGCGACCTTCCCCAAGTGCCTATGGCACGCCATAGGCGGGACGCTCTAAGCCAAATGGCGTAAGCCATCCCTGACGGGGCTGAGCTGCACCCCGATACCCTCAAAAATTGTCCCACAATATTTGAGAGATTATTCGAGAATTGTTGATATTGACTTTTTTTTAGAAAGCACCATCAAGCCAATTGAACATAAATATCCCAAGGTCACCGGAATCAATGATATTATTATCCTGCAAATCACAGGCACCATTATAACCTGTATCACCAGCTTTACGTAACCATGTGTCTGCCAGTATCGAAAAATCAGAAAAATTTATATAGCCATCTTGGTCGAAATCTGCAATATTCAGGGTTTCCGCAAGCCACCCTACATCATAAAGTGAATACGGGCTTGCCTGATGCCCAAGATCATCCACCGCAACCCGAACAACATAGACATAATAACGTCCATGGTAACATTGGGTGTCGGCAAAAGTGGTTTCCTTTTGCCAGGCACAAATGGCAATTGGTTCGGCCTGCGGAGAAGAGCTTCTATAAACCCGATACAACAGATTTTGCCCGGCGGACTGCCAGTTCAATACGATAGCATTGTAATAATTTCCCTGGGAGGCCGTTAATCCCTGCGGGGCCGCAAGGGGTTGATACCCATAAATCACAAAGTTTTGACCATCCATATTTTGGGTAACTGAATTATATGTCCTCGAAACCGGAGTAAAAGTTTTACCGGCAGCAACGGGACGAAGCGTTCCGCTCCAGCCGTATTCCACGACGCAATTAAAATTTCCATATTCGTCAGTAAGTCCGACGGTCTGATTATTGTTGTCAATCATCGTCAGGCCCGGCGCTCCCAGTCCACCTTCCGTTGCCACAGCCCCTGTGATGGAAACAAAGTCCTGGCGGTACCTGGCTACCAGAGAGATATCGCTATAAAGAAAGATAAACTGTTTGGGATTTGTCGGCGTGATGCCGTAATTATTCCCCAGAGAATCGGTCCACTTTTCAAAGGTATACACGCCCCATTTCACAGGTGCCGTAACCTGGACGATTTGCCCTGAAGTGGCTGCCATAACCATCTCCGGAGTATCCATTTGCGATACCTCGTTGGGGTTGGCATAAGCCGTGGCAAACGAAGTCATCGCCGGATATATACGGATGAAGCTGCCATACCCGTCCTGCCGTCCATTGTTGTCGGCAACCGAGACTTTGATGTGGGTGTCGATTGTGGACGAAATCTCCACGTTGACGGTGGAATTGGTGCGGGCATAATAATCATAGCTGATATCAAAGGCAAGCGCGTCATACATGACCTTGGCGGTCCTGCCCGGCATATCCTGCTTGGTAATCGTCAGATCTGCCCATGCCGCCGGTCTGGAATAGAACATAATATCATCGGGATCGACATTAACAGTCCCATCTTTCGAAAGCAGGGTGTAAAGGAGCGAATCGCTGGCGAAGCTTCGATTCTCCGGATACCATTCGTCCACGGGGCCGCCGTCGGTTATATGTTTGCTCTGCCAGTAAATCGGCTCCTGATTGGCGGCGTTATAATGGCTGAAGGCATAGACCTGGCCGTCATAACGGAACTGTGAACGTCCGCTGTGTTCCACCCGTATCTTGCAGATTTCACTGCCGCTGGATGTCCCTTCGATATGAGAGGCGGTACCCGTCTGTCGAATATCAATGGCGGTAATTCGAACGGCCTCTTCCTGCGGGAAGAACAGCCCCTGCTCAACGAGGTTGAACTGCACCTTCTGGCCGCTGTTCAACAGGGCAATCTCGTCTTGTGTCAATTCCAGAATCGCATGACTGCTGCGTTCGATCTTTGCGCTGCTGGCATAATCATCATAGATGGAACTGCATACAATGTTTAAGTCTTCTTTATAGGCGGTTTTCAGCGCCGCGATCATCGCCGTTGACCATCCGGCATTCTTGGGGTCCCATGTGAATTGGCCGACCTTTTCATCCAGCCTTGCCAGATTGACGGCGCCCGGATAGGGTTTGAGTATCCGATATTCATACGCCCTCGCCATATAATAGGCGTATTTATTGAGCGTGTCTCTGGCACGGCTTTTCATATCCTGTACAAACTGAACCACAGCCGGATTCAGCTTCCCGGCCAATTCAAGCCGCGTCTGGTCGCATTGTTCGATGGCCGTGAGGTTGTAACCGATCTCGGCGGCGATGGTCTGCGCCTTGCTGACCTCGCATATCAACTGACGGGAATAGCCGACCCGCTGCGCAACGAGCAGGTTTAAGTCGTACAAATAAGGCCCGAGCATCTGGTCTGCAAGACGCTGCAGCTCTTTCTCGACCTCGTTTGCAGGGGTCCGTATCTTTTTGATAAAGTCGTCCGACAGCCCCAGTTCTTTGGAGGCCGGCAGAGACAACTGCTGATAATTCTGGGTGTATGCGCCGAGAAAGGTATTCACATTTGTCAGGTCGATCCCATCCAGCGACGCGCTCCATTGCTGAGACATGTCGGCATATTGTTCGATATTCTGCGGTTTATAGGCGTCTACTTTCTTGTAGATGTCGGTGCCGAAGGTAATCACGTCTCCCACGACCTCCGTCACCGACCCCAAAACTCCAAATACGACTCCAACGCCGTCGATGTCGCTTAGAGAGCCGACTATCTTGCCGCCCCAGCCGGCCCCTTTGCTCATCCCTTGAAGAAACGAAAATATACCTTCTTTGATGCCTGCGGTGTTTGTCGCCATATTCGTCAGGGCTATCTGCAGGGCATTAAGCTCCTGCTGCTTTTCGTACTGCTGCTGACCGACGGCCACGAGTTTCTCGTTAATGGCGGGAATAATCTGGTTGACCTGAACGGAATACTGTTCCTGCAGGAGCTGTATCTTATCCATCGCCTGGGTGCGCAATTGCTCAATGGCATTTTTCTGGTCCACAAGAGAATTGCTTTTCTCTTCGACCCATCGACACAGATAAAATACGCTCAGCGCACGGTCCACCTCCTGACTGAAGGCCAGCATATTGACCTCAAATGAGAGCATCGGGACCCAATCCATCGGGTTGCCGAAATAATCTAATCCCCTCCGCAGTTGATTGGCCAGGGCGTCAAGCTCCGACTGGGACTGACAAAGCTGTCTCTGCATGTCCGCGGGCAATTGCCGGAATTGAGCGGCATAATCTTCCTGATAAGACACCAGCCAGTTGGAATATTCATAAGCAATTTTAAAGGCCTGCTCGTACAGTTCGTCGAGATAGAGGTTTCTCGCCTCGGCGACCATATTCTTGAGCAGGAAGGGATGCAGCCATTCAAAGACCGAACCGCTTACGGCCATACTCCCGGCAACGCTGTATTTCCCCGCCGCCGAGGTCCCGCCCTGATTGCTGACCCATGCGGGGGTCAGGGGTACGGTGCTGATGATATTGCCGCCGACGCCCCCGCGGCCGGCCGAAGAGTTTTCCCCGGACAGGACAAAAATGGGCGGGGCGGCCTCATTGGTCACCGATTGGCAGTGAAGAACAACGTCCCCTGCGCATAGGCCGTCGACATTGACCAGAGGCGATTGACCGTTTATGGGTGCGGTACTGATCTTTCCGCCCGGTTTAAAGATCAATTCCTTGGCGTAGATATTGAATTCCGCCTGCGCAATGCGTATCTCCTGCAGCATCGTCAGCTTTTTGGCGTAGATGGAGATGCTCTTTACATCGGTACGCAGATGAAACGTCGCCAGCACGGACGAATCGATTTCGTCGCCGATGATATGGACCTCATACGTTTTGGCTTTGCTGACGCCGTTCATATAAGCCTCGGGTTGCTCATAAACCTCGACTATCGGCTCCTGCCCGAATATCGGCTCATATCCCCGCCGGATGGAGACGTATTCCCGTTGGCCTCTGGCGGTCGGAAAGATAGCGATGGTGCGAGTGACCGGGACAGAGTCTTTAACGCCGGTAAATCTGACGTCGAACGGAAAGACGTCCTGTGCGGCCGGCTCATATTTGAAATATCCGATCCCCGCGTCGAACACAGGAGGATTGGCCGGCGCCGGGTTATGACCTGTCCCCGTCAGGACGGTCATCGCAAGGGACTGTCCGGCGACGACGAACTCCAATTTACTGCCGTGCCAGACCGGCATATCGCCTAGTTGGTCGATCTGATAGACGGTCAGCGGCTCGTACTTCGCGTGGAGCACGACCTGCTGGTCCGTATAGACAACGGCATCCTGTGCCTGCGGTTCTTTCCACAATTGCAGGTCGGAAAATTTAATCGATTGGGTCCCCGCGTCGGCTTGACAGACCGCATTGGCGTCATTCCAGCTCCCGCCGTTCATCTGCCATTTGGCGCCCTGTGCGACGGCCTCGGCCGGTTCGATCTGAACTTGTACGGATGCAGTCTGCGATACCGCTTTGGTCGTCCCGACAAACAGGGCGTTCTTGAGCAGAACGTGATTTGTGTTGGGCCACCCGAAGGAAAACGAGACCGCTATATCATAAACGCCGGGCAATAAGGCGTCATACAGGTAATAGGTCATCCGGTAAAATCCATAATCATTCGGCGCCATAAGAGCATAAGTCGCATAGGGTTGACCCATTTTGTTTCCATTCTGCAGAATAAACATCGCCGGGGCTAAATAATCATAAGTGGAAGTTGTGCACGTTAATTCCAGTTTTAGTTTGCAATAGGGGTCTTCCAGCGTTGTTGGGATGACCATAAACGGACGGGTTTGCTCGGGTCCCCAGGACAGGGTCGGATAATGGTTATCACAACTATACCATGCTCCTTTATATTCATAGGCCGGGACAAATTGCCACCCGGCGCTGGTATAGATGCTCTGTGTCTTCATTAAGGCGGTTGTTTGGCCGTTGACATTGGTTACGGTTCCGCCGGAGTAGTTCCATCCAAGAGCCATTCCCGTTGTCTGGACATCCCAGAAACAGTTCGTTATACTTCCGCCGCCTATTAAACCGCACAGACCAGCAATCTTAACGCTGCCGGCCCCAGCGGTAACAGCGCCGGTGGCATAACAATTATTGATGGTACCTTGACTATACCCACATAGGGCGCCAATTCCGGTTACACTCTTTCTGCCGGTAACAGCCCCTGTTGCGTAACAATTCTCTATTGTGCCGCTCCAATTGACGCCACAAAAGCCGCCAATGTCTTCGCAAAACTGAGGTTGGTTTACAGCGCCTTCGGCAGCGACGTCTCCTGTGGCATAGCAGAACTTGATGGTACCCTCATTTCGCGCACACAAGCCGCCGACGACAAAGGTGTTAATTTTCCCATCGACGGTGGTCTCGGAACAGCAATAATAAATCTGACCTTCGTTCCAGCCGCAAATTCCCCCTAAATAATAAGCGTGGTCACTGCTTACGCTGCCGCCCAGTACTTGACAGTTACTGATGGTTCCATCATTTTGTCCGCAAAACCCGCCATGTACCCTGCCGTTTCCGGTACTGCTGACAGAGAAGCTGATAACCGCACAATTCGTAATCGAACCGGAATTATATCCGCACAGCGAGCCGTGATAATAGGAATGGGCCGATGTTGAATCATAAGAACAACTGATATACGATGATTCAATGAGCAGGTTTTTTACCTGCCCGCCGGTTCCGATCTTCCCAAAAAGACCCAAGTAATCTCTGGCCTCCTTTCCCCCATTGATGTACATCTCCCTGATGTAATATCCGGCCCCGTCGAATACGCCGGTAAAAGCGGTCCCGTCAAAATTAGAGTTTGCGTTGTCATTGACTGTGTCGGGGGCGATTACGGCCGATGTAAAACTCGATCCCGACAGGTCTATATCAGCCGTCAAGATAAAGCTATTCCCATAATCGCCCGCACTGCCTGCCAACAGCAGCAGGTCCGCTTTATTAGCGATTTTGTATGGGTCGCCCGGCGTACCGCTGCCGCCGCTGTATTTGCCGAAGGCGGCGTCCGCCACAAGAGTTATTACGACCATAAGGGACAGAATAAATGTTGTTCTGGTTTTCATCGTTGGTCTCCTTGAGGTTCTTCCCAGACGTTACATTCGGGATTTCACACTCAACTTTATAAATACTGCTCCTCACATTTTGACACTGTTTTTGAGGCACTTCTATACAGTTAAAACTATTTAGTACCAAAACTTCATCTAAATGGCAACAACCTTCCGCTTAAAGTTAGGGATTTTTTCGAGTTCCTCTTGATAGATAGTTTGCATTAGTTGTAAGGTTATCTATTATAAGCACTTATAAGATTTCAGAGTGCTTGGCCTGACTTTTCCTGTTGGACCAAATGAAAAATTTTCTATGTATTTCAGGGCCTTCGCTGCGAAAGCGAAACTGAACACCCGCCTATAAACCCCGTTTTTCTGCCATTTGCTTACGAAGCACAAAACCCATTGTCTCGCAACAACATAGATTCGGCCAGTATTACAATAAATTTACAGGGTCAACATCTATTGCAACCTTAACCGCACCCCCAACAGGCTTTTCCGCCCGCAAACCGGCAAACAACTGCTGAATAATCCCTGCATCCGGCGCCTGGATTATTATTTGCATCCTGTGAAACCGCTGAATCCGGCTGATTACCGCCGGCATCGGCCCACGAACTGTAACTTTCAACCCATCCCGCTCTACAATCTGGTCTATCTTTTCACGCATCCTTTTACTGGCAGCGTCAAGTCTATCAAAATTCATCGCCCGCATACCAACAACCGCCAGCCGCCAGAACGGCGGCAAATTACAGGTCTTACGATGTTTTAATTCCTCGCTGACAAATCCTTCAAAGTCCCCGCGCAGAGCAAATTGTATAGCCGGCTGATTCGAAAAAAATGTCTGAACAAAAACCACTCCTTTTTTTATAGACCTTCCTGCCCGCCCGGCCACTTGCGAAATCAACTGAAACGTCCTTTCGTTCGCCCGAAAATCAGGCAGACACAGCGAAGTATCGGCACTGATAATGCCCACCAGTGTCACGTTTGGAAAATGCAGGCCCTTCGCCAGCATCTGTGTCCCTGCCAATATATCAATGCGACCGTCATTAAAATCTTTCAGCACCCCGTAATAATCCTTCCCCGTCATAGCATCGCTGTCAATCCTCTCAACGCGGGCCTGTGGAAACTTTTTCGATACCTCCTCTTCCAGTCTTTGCGACCCAAACCCTATAATCGCCATTTTCTTGCCGCACAATGGACACTCCGCCGGCACAAGCGTCTGCGCCAGACAATAGTGACACAAAGCATAACCATAATCTATGTGCTTGCCGGTAACCGTCCGCAGCCCACCGCCTCGTGCAGCCTTCCATTTATGAAAAGTCAATGCAACATCGCAATTCCGGCAGCGCAAGCTATATCTGCACGCCGGACAGAAAACAAAATTGCTGTAACCCCGCCTGTTCAAAAGCAAAATCGCCTGCTCTTTTTTTGCCAGCACCTCTTCTATCTGTTTTCTCAGAACCTCGCTTATCAGATTAATTCCATCTCGTGCCACCGGCTCCTTTTGCAAATCAACAAGCTTCATTTCCGGCATAGGCAGGTTCATCACCCTTTTCGGCAATCGAACCAGGCTATAATATTTTTTTATCTGACAATTCGACAGCGTCTCTAACGATGGCGTGGCGCTGCCCAAAATACAATGTGCTTTTGCTAATTGTGCCCGCTTTATCGCAACATCTCTGCCGTTATATCGCGGCACAGTATCCTGTTTGTAGCTCGGCTCGTGCTCCTCATCAACAACGATAAGCCCCAGTCTCGACAAGGGCGAAAAAACCGCCGAACGTGCACCGATAACCACGTCCGCCTCACCGGATTTAATTTTTTGCCATTGCACATTCCGCGCCGTAGCCTTCAGACCCGAATGCATCACAGCCATCCTCTCAAATCTCGCACCGAACCGCTGAACCGTCTGCGCAGTTAGCGCAATCTCCGGAAGCAGCACGATAGCCGTTTTGCCCTTCTGCAATATCGCCTCGATAGCCCTCATATAAAGCTCGGTCTTGCCGCTGTCGGTAACACCATATAAAACCGTTACGCCGAATTCCTCCGAATCCAATTGAGAATTTATATGGGATAATGCCTTTCGCTGGTCTTCATTAAGCACCACTTTATCTGTTTTTATCAACATCCCCGCTGGGACCACAGGCAACGCAGGCATCATCGTCTTCCGGTGCATCTCAATGATTTGCTTCTCAGCCAGTTTCTTAATCGTATCTCTGCCGCAATCCACTCCTTCAAAAACCTTCTGTAATTCTATTGATGCACCTACGCTGTAAGCCTTTCGCTCTTTAAGAAAATCTACAACCTGCCTTTGCTTTTTACCCCTCAATTGCTCAATTGTCTTCTCACTACCAGCCGCAAGATAGATATATGTTTGTGTTGTAACTCCCACGCCTTTTTTCACCGGCCCAGGCAACATCGCCGATAAGACCTTCCCTAATGGACAAACATAATAACTGCTTATCCACCGCGCCAGCTCCATAAGCTGCTCATCTATCAACGGCTCTTTATCAATGACATTAGATATTTTTTTGAGTTTAAATTTCCTTTTCTTGTCATCCTGAGCGGAGCGCAGCGGAGTCGAAGGACCTGGCCATTGACCTGTAATATCCACGCAAAACCCAACCTCTATCTTATTCTTTCTTCCGAACGGTGCTTCAACCCGCTGACCGATTCTTACTGGCCAAAGCTCGTCCGGCACAAGATAATCAAACTCTGCATCCGCCCCGCTCTCAAACGCCACACGTATCACGGGCTTCCAGCCCGTGATACCACGGCCAAGATGGCCGTGGTACGACTGCCAGACCGTTTCATCTGGCTGTTCTGTTTCAAACAAACTTTCGATTTGAAACTTTTTCATTTGTTATTCGCTGACAGCGTCCAATCCTGCCTTACGTCGCTTCTCAGAGGTCTGGTTTATAAAAGTATCTTCGCATACATCCAGCCCAAGTTTTGTTATCAGCCCTTTGATATAATCAAGATGCGGACAGGGTGAAGAATGAAAATTATCCTTGGTTATGCACGAGGCCAGCTGCACAACAATCTGTTCTTTGCCGATACCCTCTTGCTTTTTGATTCGTCGGATTAGATTGTTCAGCTTGCGTTGCACCGCCTTGCCGCAACAGCCGCCGCAGGTCATATTCAGCATGCGAAAGCTTTTGTCCCTGGGATATAAGGAAAAGCCGCCGATACGCTCATTTAACGCTCTCTCGCAATTATAACCAGAGCAGCGCTCTTTCACAATATGGCACTGCAATATAACTATGTAGTCCTTATTCTTTACATCGACCATATTTTAAGTCTCTTAATACCTGTAACCCGTATCGATTTAATTCTAATCTTTCAGCTTAAAGTTTTCCGCTGCAATTTCTTTTATATGTTCGCCTATGGCGAGGCAGAAAATTACTGGCCGGTAACACTTTTGCCAAGCAGCATTCTGATTTTCTGCCGGACATCTTTTGCAATCGTCACAGATTCCTCCGCTTCCTGGTACTCTGTCGCATCTTAAATGATGAATGGTGTCATTCTGAGCGCAGCGAAGAATCCCCCGTTTGATGGCCAGATGCTTCACTCCGTTCAGCATGACAACCCATCAAACAAACTAAGACAGAGCACTAGCGTTCGATTATTTCCCAGCATTGTTGTTCAGGCCGAACGTTCATAAAGGACCCTGCCCTGCCTGACTGCCGGATATAAAATATGTCCGGCTATATCACGATATTGTTCAAACTCCTGCGGCGTGACAACTATCAGGTCTAACGGAATGTCTCTATCAGCCAGCGAGGCGTCAATCTTTGCCGCCTGTTTTCTTTTGGAACCTTTCACGTCCATAACAACAAGCAAATCCACATCGCTGTCAAAATTGGCTGCGCCACAAGCGTAAGAGCCAAAGAGAATTACTTTTAGCGGATGAAACTCGGAAACTATCCGCTTCACCATCATATCAATTTTCTGATGTCCATTTGTCATAATCGCCAATTGATTATACAACTCTATTATTGTCTTTAGTGTAATCTAAAAATATCACCGCTACAAACTACTTCAATTCAAAATACTCCGTTGCCAGTTGGTTTATATGTTCGCCAATCGCCAGTGCCGCCGTTGCGGCCGGCGATGGTGCATTTAGAACATGAATCGAATTGCCTCGTCTTTCAATTACAAAATCATCCATCGGCTCACCATTTATCCCCACCGCCTGCGCCCGCACGCCTGCAGTGCCGGGCTTTATGTCATCGGCCATAAGCGATGGAATAAGTCTTTGCAACTGCCGAAGAAACAGCTTCTTAGAAAATGCCCTGCTGTATTCGCCCAGACCATACTTCCAGTGCTTAAAAAATAGCTTCCACGTCCCCCTGAAGGTGAGCGACTCCCACGCATCCCTCAAGCTAAAATCGGTTTTGCCGTAACCTTCCCTCTTGAATGAAAAGACTGCGTTCGGCCCGCACTCAACCGACCCATCAACCATTCGTGTAAAATGGACGCCTAAAAATGGAAAGTCCGGATTTGGCACCGGATAAACAAGTGCCCTGACCTTTTCTTTCGCCTGCTCTGTCAACTCATAGTAATCGCCTCGAAATGGAACAATCCTCATCGCCGGCTCAACGCCATCCATTCTTGCCACTCTATCGCACTGAAGCCCCGCACAATTGATAATGTATCTCGCATCAAAAGTCCCTCGATTCGTCAGAACCCTCGTATATGAACCAAACTTTTCAAATCCTGTAACTTCGTATGAAGTGAGGACGTTGTTACTTCCTTTGGCCTCTATCAATTCCGCCAGCTTCACCGCAACCTTCACAAAATCAATAATCCCCGTGCATGGCACTTTTATACCGGCGATACCCCTGCAAAACGGCTCCGCCTCCTCTATCTCTTTTGGACCAATCCTTGTAAGTCCCTCAATTCTATTTTCCTGCCCGTTCTTGAAAACTTTTTCAAGACCCTCCATCTCCTTTTTATCCGTCGCAATGATTATCTTGCCGCAAATTCGATAAGGGATTTTATGCTCTTCGGCAAAAGCTATAAGTTCATTCCGGCCTTTGGTGCAGGTCTTTGCCTTGGTTGAGCCGGGTTTATAGTATAAGCCCGAGTGAATAACACCCGAATTATGCCCAGTTTGATGTGCCGCCAATTTGTCTTCCTTCTCCAGCACAGCCACTTGAATTTTCGGATGGTTCAGCACAATCTTGTATGCAGATGCCAGCCCGACAATCCCGCCCCCTACCACAATAATATCAAAATCAGCTCCCTGCTTCATTTAGTCTGTATCCCAAGAATCCCCATAACAAAAAAGTGATTGTCGCACCCCCAAACACTTCTGTCAAGTTTACAAACTATCTCAAATGGATTATACTTTCTGAACAGTGCCGTTTTCAAAAAGTGAATATCACTTTTTGTCATTCCCGCGAAAGCGGGAATCCAGAAGAAAAAAACATGAAAATAACAGGAGCTAAATTATGGCAGAACATTTCGATGTCGTAGTAATAGGCGCCGGCCCAGGCGGCTTCAGAGCCGCCCGTAGATGCGCACAAAAAGGCGCCTCCGTAGCTGCAATTGAAAAAGAATATGTCGGCGGAACCTGTCTTAACTGGGGCTGCATCCCCTCAAAAGCCCTTCTCGCATCCGCCCAGGTCCTCCTCCAAGCTAAACAGTCCTCGCAGGTTGGCATCGACATCGCCTCCGCTACCCCAAACTGGCCTAAAATCCAGGAAAGAAAAGATGCAATCGTATCTGGCTTCCGCAAAGGAATGACCACTACAGCACAGGCAAGCAAAATGAAACTAATTTATGGCTGCGCCACAGTTACCGCACCAAATAAAATCCAGGTCAAGACCGACAGCCAGACAATCGACCTTCAAGCCGACAAAATTATCCTCGCAAGCGGTTCCGAACCAATCCAACTGCCAAACATTCCTTTCGATGGCCAGATTGTCATTACAAGTAAAGAAGCACTGTCGCTACCCCAAATACCGAAATCCATCGTAATCATCGGCGGCGGCGTAATCGGCTGCGAAATGGCCTGCGTTTACGGCGCTATGGGGACAAAAGTAACTATTGTCGAGGCGCTTTCTCGACTAATCCCAAAAGAAGATGAATGGGTCGGCCGCCTCTTAGAACGTGAATTTAAAAAAATCGGCATCGACTCCATCGTTAACCGAAAAGTTACATCGGTCGATAAAACAACCACCGCTGCAAAAGTTACTCTTGAAAATGGCCAGATAATCCCTGCTGAAAAAATCTTAGTCTGCGTCGGCCGAAAACCTTTCATAGATAAAGAAACTATTGAAGCCCTGAAATTAAAAATGAACGGCCCCGCAATTTCAGTAAATGATAAGCTCGAAACCAACGCCCCCGGCGTATATGCCCTCGGTGATTTAGTCGGCACAACCTTCTTAGCACACGGCGCTATCGCCGAAGCTGAAGTAGCCGCAATAAATGCCACGGGCGGCAGCGAAACAATGTTCGACTACTGCCTTATCCCGCGCGTCACTTTCACATTCCCTGAAGTCGCCTCGGTCGGCAAATCAGAAGAGCTTTGTAAATCTCAGGGTTTCAATGTCACCGTAGGAAAGGGCTTCTTCAAAGCCAATGGCAGAAGCGTCGCACACAATCAGACCACGGGCCAAATAAGGGTCATACGCGATACTTCAACCAATAAAATTCTTGGAATAACAATGGTCGGTGACATCGTTACTGAATTTGCCGCGATGGCGCGAGCTTTGATAGGCACCACCGAAAAAATTGCCAATATAACATTCCCGCATCCAACTGTCTCTGAAACGCTACAGGAGGCCATCGAAGATGCCTTCGGCCCGCAGAGAAGTTAGACACGGATTAGAGCTGCCACAGAGGACAACGAGAACACAGAGAAAAAAGTAGCCACGAAAAGGCGCAAAGAAGAAAGATAATTAGGACATCAGAGAATCATGATACCAGGAAGCAGTATATCAGGAAATCAGAATATCAGATAGCAAGGGTCGGATTTCAGGTTTGGCAGCTAACCTGTGACCTGCTTCTTCAAATGTCTCAATTTTCTGATTCGGTCTCGGTCCTCTTCCGTCACCTGGCTTCTGAACCACATCAGCACATCGATTAACTGATTTACCTCGCGAACATTTATTCGCTTTCTGCCCGTGATTAACCTATCGGCGCTCCATCTTGCAGCCTGCTGTGTGAGGATGATACCGATTGCAATCGGTGCCGAAAACGCTGCTATGAACCCAGCCAACAAAACTAAAAACTCCTGCCACATCCTTGCATCCTCCAATCCTTAAATTTTTCTTCCGCCGAATTCCTTTCAGCCTATAATAGCCAAACCTGTTTTATTTGGCAACACAAACCTCCCACAATTTTCTTTTTCCCTGATACACTTATATTCAGCTCCCTGACATCCTGCTGTTCTGGTGACCATATATTCCCCTATATCATTTTTTACATAGTTCTTCAGGATTTTTGAAATTTTTCTGTTTCGCATCTTCTTTTTATACAAGCACTTACAAAAATTTCATAAAAAGTCCCATAAACTCTGGGATTTTTCGCTTGACAACTCATACCCCCCCCCCCGTCAAGATAGGTAACATTCGGTTGGTTTTTGTAAGGAGTGGTGGTAAGATGGACAAAGTGTTCACCTCCACGTCTCCCAACATAAGCAACCGGTTTTACATAAATCAAACGTATTTTGTTACGAAACAGTAACAACTTTTTACGGAGGAGAAAAGATGAAAACAAAATTTTTGGCAGTTATGTTGTGTGTGATGGCAGTAGTGAATGTTGCATCGGCAGATTTGGTACAGGGAATCAAAATTGAATTTGTAACCATTGGCAATGCGGGTAATCCCGGCGATACCAGACCTGATTCAATAGAGTCGGGAGGTACAACATGGTATTATGCCAACCCGTATGGTTGTGGTTCGGTCAATTATAATTACCGGATCGGAAAATTTGAAATAACTGCTGATCAATGGCAAACGATAAACAATACAGCAGAAATTGATGATAGCACCTTCGGGAGCGGATATAAGCCTGTACATGGCGTTTCGTGGTACGATGCCGCTCAATTTTGCAATTACCTGACCAGCGGTGATAAGAACCTCGGCGCCTATCAGATAGGCACCAATGGAAGCATTACTATTGACCGCCAATCCGCTATATCAACTTACGGAACAATATATGTTCTGCCCACCGAAGACGAATGGTACAAGGCGGCTTATTATACGGGAAGCAGTTATTCGCTATATGCCAATGGAACAAACGAGGAGGCACCAGAATTTGATGTTGAGTCAAATTACGCTCTTGAAGGTGATTACGGTGATTATATTGATCCCTGGGATATCGGCACTGGGACAATAGAGCAAAATGGCACCTTTGATATGATGGGTAATGTTGCCGAATGGACCGAAGCAGAGTTTGATTATGAGCCAGGGTACCGCGTCCATCGAGGCGGTGCTTGCAGATATGATACTTTGGGCTTAGATGAAATCTATGTACCGAGTTCCATTTATCGCGTTGGCGATTATCCATATTATGAGGATAGGGGTCTTATAGGTTTTCGTGTTGTCGCAGTTCCCGAACCGGCAACGCTTTTGCTTCTTGGTTTGGGCGGGATGGTTTTGAGGAGAAGGCGAAGAGGACTATAGAAAGGAATAAGAGTGAATTTAGAAGGACGAAGTTCGAAGGTAGAAGAACGAAGTCAGAAAAAAGGCTGCGGATGTAAAACTTGCGGCCTTTTTTGTTTATTCATGCGAGCACACCACAGATTTTATTTTTCGACACTGATTAACGCAGATTAACACTGTTTGTTAAAGAAGAGATCTGGATTTTTGCTCCTTCGGCTGTGCTAAGGACAAGTTTTGCGGGAGTGACATTGCAAATAAACACGTGCAACACAGACAATACCACGTTAAAATAATCTTATGAACGAAACACGCAATACGATATACGACATACGAAATACAAACCACAAATAAATCGGTGAAATCTGTGAAATCTGTGGTTAAAAAAATCGAAAATTCTTTGCAGATTATCGACTGTGGCCTCGCCGATTACCGGCAGGTTCTTAACCAACAGCATCAGTTGCATGAAGAAAGACGCCAGGACAAAATACCAGATACCGTCTTAATCGTTGAGCACCCTTCTGTCATAACCCTCGGCGCCCGTCAGAGTGCCAATAAACTGCTTGCCGCCAAAGAAGAACTACTGCAAAGAGATATCGACGTTGTCCAGGTCCGCAGAGGCGGCGGCACAACCGCTCACAATCCAGGCCAGTTAGTCTTCTATCCAATCCTCAAGTTGCGTGAACTTGGTCTTAGCATCAACGAATACATCAGAAAATTGGAAACAATAGGAACAGAGCTTCTCGAACAATTAGGCGTCCGCAGCGAAAGGTTAAAAGGCCTCCCCGGCCTCTGGATTATGGATGGAAAACGAGCCACGAGCGACGAGCGACGAGACACGAAAAAAATTGCCTCCATCGGCGTTCGCGTATCCAAAGGCGTAACCTATCACGGTATGGCCATAAATATTAACAATGACCTCAGTATTTTTGATTTGTTTGTCCCCTGCGGCCTCGATGGTGTTGAAATGACTTCGGTCCTGAAAGAAACCAGCAAGAAAAAGTCGATGGATGATGTCAAGAAAAAGTTGACCGTGCTACTCATAAACCATTTCTCCGGAAGCATAAATCATGAATCGTGAATCGAACTGCGAATCACGAACGACGAGCGACGAGCAACGAAGACTGCCCTCCTGGCTACATAGGCCCTTGCCAGCCAGCGATACCTTTCGCCGAACCGAGCAAACATTAAGCTCACTCGGCTTGCAGACTATATGCAACAATGCAAACTGCCCAAATCGAGGCGAATGCTGGTCAAGAGGCACTGCAACCGTCCTGATTCTGGGTAATCTTTGCACTCGGCATTGCAGATTCTGCTCCGTAGCAAGCGGCAAGCCTGCCCCGCCCGAGCCTGCTGAGCCGGAACGATTAGCACAGTTCGCAAAGCAGCTTGCCCTCAAATACCTCGTAATCACCAGCGTCAACCGCGATGACCTGCCCGATGGCGGCGCTAACCATTTCCGTGACTGTATCAACAAGGTTCGGCAACACTGCCCTGATACAAAATTTGAGATACTAACCCCCGACTTTAGAAACTGCCAGACCCAGGCCCTCCGGATACTATGTGACGCCCTACCTTTTGTATTTGCCCACAACATTGAAACCGTTCCGTCTCTATATCCTCTCGCCAGAGCCGGCGGAAACTACAATCGCTCCCTGAACCTGCTCAAAATGGCCAAAGCATATTATGGCAACATCCCGACAAAATCCTCCATTATGCTTGGCCTGGGAGAGACAGATAACGAGGTCGAGGGCGTCCTGAGGGACTTACGCAGCGTCGGCTGCGACAGAATCACAATCGGCCAATATCTGAAACCATCGAAAAATTCGCTCGATGTCGTCGAATATATCCATCCTGCGAAGTTCGATTGGTGGAAGCACAAAGCACTCCGCTTAGGATTCTCCTGGGTTATCTCTTCACCCTTTGCCCGCAGCTCTTATTTTGCCGAACAACAGACCTTGTTATAGCAGCCTCAGCCCTGTCAAATTCGCTCTTATCGGACAAAAAAAATTTCGCAAGATTTTTAACATTGTTTAGCTTGTCAATTTGCCCCCGTGCAAAACTGTGCTATACTTTAATTACCAAATCAGCAAAAATTGGGGGCTGTTTCGGGGAGCAAAAATGAAAGCTATAAAAAGACCGCTGCGCCCATACTATCGCGGCACAGTACTTATTATCTCTATGATATTTGTGTTAATATTCTCCGCCCTGGCTGTCAGTATGGCAACCATTTCTGGCGCGAACATACAAATAGCCCAAAATCAGCGCAACGCTAACGATGCAAGGAGCTGCGCTCAATCCGGACAGGAGAGTATCCGCTTCTGGATAAGCCGCCTCTCCATACCCGGAACCACCGCACCAGACCAGAGATTCTATCAAATCTCAAATTCGCTCCAGAGTGAGCTGACAGCCAGCGGCGTTACTAATATCGCCGCCGTTTACGACGGCTCATCAATAACAATCCCAACTGTCAGTCTGAATTCCGTCAAGCACCAAAGTTTTTCTGCTGGCATATCGCAAGTCGATGCCGAAACACTCCGCGTGGATGTTACCGGCGTCGCCGGCCCAATAACGCGAACAATATCGGCCAACTACAAATTCACAACAAGAGCACACACCGTCTTTGACTTCGGAGTCGCAACAAAAGGACCTCTATCTTTGAGCGGCAATGTAGAACTCGAAACCGTCAACGTAGCCGTTGGCGCAAGCGTCTATATCGAAAGTAACAATTCAAATCTCGCCCTTTCGATATCAGGCAACTCGCAAATTGCCGATAACGTTACCATCGTCAATCCCATTGCGAACGTCTTCCTGCAAGGTGCAAAGGCAGGGATAGGCGGCCAAACAGGCCAAGCTGCTATCGATAATCACGTTTCCTTCGGCGTCCCGCCAACAGAATTCCCTGCACCTAACCCTGACTATTTTGAGCCTTATCCCACAAGCATCGTCAATTCCACAACCGATACAAGCGATGTAACTCTTGACAACATTCGGATAATAGCCGGTACAAATCCCACCTTCTCAGGTGAGGTTACCTTAAGAGGTATTATCTTTATCGAAGCACCAAATATCGTTAGTTTCCAGGGAAATACAACGATAACCGGCCTTATTATCACAAATGGCGACGTCGAGGACGACTCCGGCACAAACCAAATCAGCTTTTCGGGTAATGTTACCAGCTACCCTGTCGCCCAGCTTCCTGACCAGGAACAATTCGCCGAAATTAAAACTCAAACTGGAACATTTCTTATGGCTCCAGGCTTTTCCGCATCGTTCAGCGGAAATTTTCATACCCTCAATGGTGTCATAGCCGCCAATGGAATCATCTTTCACGGCAACGCCGGGGGAACAGTCAGCGGCTCCGTCATAAACTACGCTGACACAGAAATGGAAATGACCGGTAACAGCGACCTTCTTATCTACCCATCCGGCACAACCAATATGCCGGCCGGCTTTGCACCCAAAATCATACTCCAATACGACCCTTCTTCTTATTCTGAAGTCGCATTTTGACCTTCGTTACTTGTGGCAGCCATTCTCACCAGAAGATTCGCTGCCTGGCTTGCTTCCGCAGCGACTTCTTTTTTCTTATCGGACATCAAAAACAAATATGCGCACATTTTGCAACTATGCTGTGCATTTCTTATAATTTATTTAGAACAAATAGAAGTTACTAAAATTCATCTCAACTGGGGTTTTTTTGGTGGGGAGAAAATGACACCTGTAAAAAAATTCGTTAGCTCAAAAAGGCTCGGTAGTGCCCTTTTGATTTCAATGATGTTTATAATAGTGGTTTCTGCACTTGCCGTCTCTATGGCCACGCTTTCAGGCAGTAACGCCCTAATCGCCGACAATCAGTGCAAAGTCGATGGCGCAAGAGCCTCCGCAGAATCCGGCCTTCAGATTACCCGCTACTGGCTAAATCGCGTCTCTATACCCGGGACCACGCCCACAAACCAGCGATTTCAGCAAGTTGCAAATTCCCTCCAATATGCACTCGCATCAAGCGGTATTACTAATGTTACTGCTTACTACAATGGCTCAACTATAACAATTCCGACTGTTACCTTAAATTCGGCCAAACAGCAAAGTTTCTCCGCCGTCATTACTCAAATCGACTCCGATACACTGCAACTGGATGTCACCGGCATGTTTGGCCCATTAACACGGACTATAAGAACCAATTATAAGTTCGGCACCAAAGCTCAATCCGTCTTTGACTTCGGCGTGGCAAGCAGAGGCCCTGTGTCGTTAGCAGGCAACATACAACTTGCAGGCGTCAACGTATCTGTTGAGGCGAGTGCCTATATTGAAAGTCTTAATTCAAATCTGGCCCTGTCGGTAATAGGCAATTCGCAAATAGCCGGTGATGTCAGCATCGTCAACCCTATTGCCAATGTGCTTATCCAGGGTGGCCAGGCTGGTATAGGCGGTGAAACAGGACAGGCCGCTATTAACAATCACGTTCACTTCGGCGTCCCGCCAACAAGCTTCCCAACCCCTAATCCCAACGCATTCAGTCATTATGCTACCAACATCATTGATTCCACAACCCCTACTTCCGCTGGTTCAACATTCGAGAACGTCCGAATCGTTGCCGGCACTAATCCAACCTTCTCAGGACACGTTACCTTAAAAGGTATCACATTCATTGAAACTCCAAACATTGTTACCTTCACAGGAACAACTGACGTAATCGGCCTTATTGTAGGCGATGGTGACCTGAGCGACAATTCAGGCACAAATCAAGTCATCTTCCAGGGCGGTGTATATAGCCAGCCTGTTACTAACCTGCCCAACGAACAAAAATTCGCAGGTATCAGAACCCAAACCGGAACATTCTTGATGGCCCCAGGCTTCGGGCTTTCTTTCGGCGGCAATTTCCACACCCTTAACGGTGTCATAGCCGGCAACGGTGTTACCTTCTTCGGCAACGCCGGCGGGACAGTCAACGGTTCGGTAATCAACTATTCTGATGAAACAATGACCTTAACAGGCAACAGCGACCTTTACTTCAACCGCTCCGGCACAAGCACCGTGCCTGCTGGATTTGAGCCTGAAATAGTCCTTCAATACGACCCTTCTTCTTATTCTGAAGTCGCATTTTGACCTTCGTTAGCTCTGTTTTCACAAAGTGACTATTACCCTTTGTCATTCCCGCAGAAGGGCTTGTTGCCAAACAGGAGATTGCTTCGTTGCCCGTCACTTTTTCAAAGTGCCGGACTCCTCGCAATGACAAATATAGCGTTTCTATGTCATTGCGAGGCCGCCAAAGGCGGCCGTGGCAATCTCAATCCCGCACAGCAGACTTCTGCAACAAGCCCAGAAGCGGGAATCCAGAAAACCTACGAAAAAAAGTAATTTTGTTTACCTCCTGACAAGTCGTAACAAGCTGGAAAAAAGTATTGTGGCACCTTCTTTTTTCTTATCGGACATCAAAAACAAATATGCGCACATTTTGCAACTATTCTGTGCACTTCTTATAATTTATTTAGAGCCGATAGAATTTACTAAAATTCATCTCAAATGGGGTATATCTGGTGGGGAGAAAATGACACTTTTAAAAAAATTCGTTAGCTCAAAAAGGCTCGGCAGCGCCCTTTTGATTTCAATGATGTTCATAATCGTGGTCTCCGCTCTTGCCGTCTCTATGGCCACGTTGTCCGGCACAAATGCCCAGCTTGCTGAAAATCAGCACAAGGTCAATTCCGCTCTCTTGTCCGCTCAATCCGGCATTGAGTGCGGAAAATACATCGCCGCTACCACAATTCTCGACAAAACCGGCTACAACTATGTTTCTGATGCCGAGGCCAATAAGGCCTGGTCAGACCTCTATCAGCGCCTCCAGAGCACCGCTCTCGATGGTAAAGGTGTGCGCCGGCATCCACACGTTTCAGCGACTCTATCGGCAGCGGCGACCAGGTTATCACTCAACCACTTAATTTCTCCGCCACCAGTGCAACCTTTACAATAAGGTTCTACCGATATGATACCGACCCTCGGACTATCATGCTCCAGTCCACAGGCACAGATGACCTGGTAACAAGACGAATAACGCTCAATTTGAGAATTACAAAGGATGCAAAAGTCCTCAACTACGCCGTCGCAAGCAGAGGCCGAATGTGGCTCACCGGCCAATCGACTATCCACGGCGATGTCTTTAGCACCTGGAACCGTGCCGATATAGCACCTTTTAATATGACCAGCGATTCTTCCGTTATGGGAACCATCAATACCGTTCTTACTCTCCAGCAGATTCAACAACAGACTTATCAGTTAGAGACTCTCGATGTAAATGATAATCCGATGTTTGACCAGAACAGCAATCGCATCTACAGCGAAAACGACGAAATTAAGGCCTATCACGAGGGCATCAATTACGGCCAGCCGTATCAGAATATGCCGGGAATGAATATCACTGATTACGACACATCTATGTATAAAAGTATGACAACTTCAATACCGACAACAACCGTTAAAGTCACAGAATATTTCCCTCACATGTCGGGAGATTACACCCAGCCTTCAAGCGCCGGCAGCAGAAAGCTGACCCGTTATGTCTATGAAAACCAGGTATTTACTAACCAACTCCTTCCCTCAAATCGCAATGCCCTCTTCAAAAATTGCAGATTTGAAGAAATCCTGTATATCGACTGTGCTACCAATACATCTACCTATTACAATAATGTGCGATTTGACAACTGCACCTTCAATGGTCCAATCATTACCAATGTCCCGAACCAGTTAAAGTGGCAGAATAATTGCCTCTACTTTACGGGTGAGGCTGCCTTCAACAACACTTCCAGCATACAGGAGGCCACTATCCTCGCACCTCACTTTAACGTCAACCTCGGCAACACCAATCCCGTGCAGAGCGACAATAACATCCTCACAGGTGCCATCGTCGGAGGAATCGTTGACGTCCGTGGCAATGCACAAGTTTACGGCACAATTATCTCAATGTGTGATACGACACAATGGCCTTCTGGATATGTTACCAACATCGGCGCCACCCTCAATGACGGCGGCTCCGAAACAACTGAAGTAGGTGACGTTGGTGTCATCAGTATTACTCCCGAAGAAGACAAGATGCTGCCAAGCGGCATCACCACCCCCATCTTAATTAAACCCCTTCAAGGCACTTATTCTGAAGAATTCTAAGAAGTATAGGAAAAATCAAATATATCACGACTTAGCTATCTTGAAAGGAGGGCAAAATGAAAAAGTTAGTTCTAACCGCGGTCGGGCTCATACTCCTTCTGGCCGTATTAACCATTTTGGCAGTCAACGTTTGCTGGTCAGGCAGCTTGTCCGACAGCCGATTCGTATTCCTCAATGATGACCCCAATGACCCTGACCCCGAATCTGCTTCTATTGCTGGCTCAATTGGCTGTCTTATCGACGATGACCCTAACGAGCCCGGACCAGAAAGCACCGGCTGCCAAATCAGCTTCATCGACGATGACCCTAATGAGCCCGGACCAGAAAGCACCGGCTACCAAACCAGCTTCATCGACGATGACCCTAATGAGCCCGAGCCCGAACCTGAGTACGCTTAGCCGGTTATTCCTAGTTAAACAGCAAACCGTTGGGAAAGGCGCGACTCTTGTCCATAGCGAAGACAAGGGAGCAGCCTGCTCCATCCGCCGCTTTATTACGCGCCTTCCCAACCGGCTAATCTGCTCGAAACCCAAAGCATCTATATTTTCTTCTCCACTGAATAAGATGTAGCCAAAATTATTACGTTTCTACTCTCTCCACCAGAACCATTACCGCCCCACCTTACAACCAAACCACCGCATATACTCCATCGAAAAACCTCCTCGTAATAAACCACAAAAATCAAAAAATAATCCCATCGCTTCGCTAATAAAAATTATTAAAAGATTATTATTTGACAGTTCCGCCTTTTTACAGTTTAATTCGCCCCGATATACTCGCCGTTGAGGCAGGATGCTTAATAGAAATTAACAGGAGAATACCAGATGCCAAAACGAACGGATATAAAGAAAGTAATGATTATCGGCTCCGGCCCAATCATCATAGGGCAAGCCTGCGAGTTCGACTACTCCGGAACACAGGCCTGCAAAGCACTTCGCAAGCTCGGCTACCAGATTATGCTGGTCAACTCCAACCCCGCAACTATTATGACCGACCCTGGCATGGCTGACATAACTTATATCGAGCCGCTTAATCTTGAGACGATGACAAAAATTATCGAAAAAGAGCGACCGGATGCCCTCCTGCCCAATCTCGGCGGCCAGACAGGGCTTAATTTGTCTTCCGAACTTGCCCGAGCCGGCGTCCTCGAAAAGTATGGCGTCAAAGTCATTGGCGTCAACGTCGATGCCATTGAGCGGGGCGAAGACCGTGTTATATTCAAAGAAACTATGAATCGGCTGGGTATTGATATGCCAAAAAGCGCCCCTGCCTACAGCATAGAAGAAGCCGAAAAAATCGCTGATGAAATTGGCTACCCCGTCGTAATCCGCCCAGCGTATTGCTTAGGAGGCACAGGCGGTGGCGCAGTCTTCAACATTGAGGAACTCCGCACAGTAGCCCACCGAGGCCTTGCCGCAAGTATCGTCCACCAAATCCTCGTCGAAGAATCCGTTCTCGGCTGGGAAGAGCTTGAGCTCGAAGTCGTCCGCGACGCAAAAGGCCAAAAAATCACCGTCTGCTTTATAGAAAACGTTGACCCTATGGGCATCCACACCGGCGACTCCTATTGCACCGCTCCTATGCTGACAATTGACCCCAAACTGCAGGAGAAACTCCAAAAATATTCTTACGATATCGTTGACGCCATCGAAGTTATAGGCGGAACCAACATTCAGTTCGCCCACAACCCTGACACAGGTCGAGTGGTCGTAATCGAAATCAATCCCAGAACCTCGCGCTCATCGGCACTCGCCTCCAAAGCCACCGGCTTCCCCATCGCCTTTGTCTCTTCTCTGCTCGCAGCAGGCGTTACCCTTGACGAGATACCGTACTGGAGAGAAGGAACCCTCGACAAATACACGCCCTCCGGCGATTATGTCGTTGTCAAATTCGCACGCTGGGCCTTTGAAAAATTCAAAGGCGTCGAAGACAAGCTCGGCACACAAATGCGGGCAGTCGGCGAAGTGATGAGCATCGGCAAAACCTACAAAGAGGCCTTCCAGAAATCCATCCGCTCCCTCGAAATCGGCCGTTACGGCCTCGGCTTTGCTAAAAACTTTAACAAACTACCTCTCGATGAGCTTCTAAAGCTTCTCAACATAACCTCAAGCGAGCGCCAGTTCATTATGTATGAAGCCCTCCGAAAAGGCGCCGACATTGAAACCCTTTATCAAAAAACCAAAATCAAACACTATTTTCTCAAAGAAATGGCCGAGCTTGTCGCTCTGGAAGAAAAAATTCTAAAATACAAAGGCAAAATGCTGCCCGACAAACTCCTGATTCAGGCCAAAAAAGATGGCTTCGCCGACCTGTATCTCGCCAAAATCCTCGGCCTCTCACAGGAGCAAATCCGAAAGAAACGCATCTCTCTCGGCGTAGCCGAGGCCTGGGACGCCGTCCCTGTCAGTGGCGTCGAAAATGCCGCCTACTATTACTCCACCTACAACGCCCCGGACAAAGTCAAGGCCAGCAAAAGACAAAAGGTAATGGTCCTCGGCGGCGGCCCAAACCGAATCGGTCAGGGCATCGAATTCGACTACTGCTGCGTCCACGCCGCCTTTACTCTCCGCGACGAGGGCTACGAATCAATTATGGTCAACTGCAACCCCGAAACAGTCTCAACAGATTACGACACCTCCGATAAGCTTTATTTTGAGCCGCTCACCGTTGAAGACGTTTTGAGCATTTACGAAAAGGAGAAACCCGAAGGCGTCATCGTCCAGTTTGGCGGCCAGACACCCCTCAACATCGCCAACGAACTATCCCGTGCCGGTGTCAAAATCATCGGCACTTCTCCTGAGACGATAGACCTGGCAGAAGACCGCGACCGCTTCCGAAAGGTTTGTGACAAGTTCGGCATACCTCAACCAAAGTCCGGTATGGCAGGTAGTCCAGAAGAGGCACTTGTCATTGCCAAGCAAATCGGTTACCCCTTAATGGTAAGACCCTCTTATGTTCTTGGCGGACGTGCTATGGAAGTAGTCCACGATGAGGAAATGCTGCGACACTATGTCGCTGTTGCTGTTGAGGTAACTCCCGAAAGACCAATCCTCATCGACAAGTTTCTCGAAAACGCCATCGAAACAGAAGCCGACGCTATCTCCGACGGCACAGATGCCTTCATCCCTGCAGTTATGGAGCACATCGAGTTGGCCGGCATCCACTCCGGCGACTCCGCCTGCGTCCTTCCGCCCGTCAGCATACCCAAAAAGCACCTTGACACTATCGCCGAATATACTAAAAAAATCGCAACTCAGCTAAATGTGGTCGGCCTCATCAACATCCAGTATGCCATAGCCAACGACATCGTCTATATCCTCGAAGCCAATCCTCGCGCATCACGCACCGTGCCTCTGGTCTCAAAGGTCTGCAACATAAATATGGTCCGCATCGCCGTCCAACTGATGCTCGGCAAAAAGCTTGCCGACCTTAATATCAAGCAGCGCACCATCCCGCACTTCGGCGTAAAGGAAGCCGTCTTCCCATTCAATATGTTCCCTGAAGTTGACCCCGTCCTCGGCCCCGAAATGCGCTCTACCGGCGAAGTCCTCGGTATGGCCGACTCCTTCCCTCTTGCCTTCTTCAAGGCCGAGCAGGCCGCAAACCAGACCCTGCCCTCGCAAGGCTCAGTCCTCATCACTGTAACCGACCCGGACAAACCCGCTATTGTGCCCATCGCAAAAGAATTTCAAAAGTTGGGCTTCAAAATCAAAGCAACCGAGGGAACCTATCGCCTCCTCACAGACAAAGGCATCAAAGCCGAACGCATCTTCAAAATGCACGAAGGCAGACCCAATATCATTGATGCTATCAAGAACCGCGAAATCAACCTGATAATCAACACCCCCGCCGGCAAACTCGGCAAATACGATGACTCTTACATTCGCAAAGCCGCCATCACTTATAAAATACCCTACATCACGACGACCGCCGCTGCCGCCGCCTCAGTAAAAGGCATTGCCGCCGCCCGAACCGGCGACAGTTCCGTAAGGTCCTTACAGAGCTACCACGCCGCAATAAAATAGCCATCGAATATATTTAGCCCCGCAATCCTTCCCCCGAATGTTGTATTCGGAGGTTATTGTGGGGTTTATAAATTCGTAATTCGTTATTTCCTTCCTAATCAACCAATTAACCATTTAACCAATTAACTACTCACCAAATCACTACCCACCATTTAACTACTCACCAATTAACTAATATTCCTCCAACCAATGAAATGCCATAAATGCAAAGTCTATAAGATTTACAATGCAGTCGCCATTTATATCGCCAGCCATAATGGTTTCGCAGGGTGGTTTGCCGAAATATGATTTACTCGCTTCTCTTGTGCCACCATAAGCGCCCATATTGATTATACCGCCATTCGGAAATGGCTCAAAACCAATGGGACTATTTGGGTCGCCTGCATCAATGCACAAACTCGTTGCATCGTCCTTCGTCCATCGTCCCTCGTTTGCATCCCAACGTCCGGCTTGAGACTTTAAGTGATAATCACCATTAATCCAGATATCATCATTCGCATCTTCAGGTGTTCCATTTGGGTCCCAACATCCGGGTCTGGCAAAACAAGGATCAATATATATATTGCCAATCCCCCAATTAAGCGTGCCCTCACCCTTGTAAATATTTACAGCACCTAAGCCGCCCTGGACATCACAGTATGATATGGCAATGCTCGCTCGCCGGTCAAAAATAGCTATTTCGCCAATACCTATGTTAGACCAAACGATGGAGTTCTCCAGCGTAGCTATGCCATAGTTACAGCAGACTCCCCCACCACCCACGTTCACACCATAGGCCTTGTTGCCCATTATGGTACAGTTAACTATTCTTGTGCTGGAGTCCCCACAAAAGATTCCACCACCATCACCATATGCATATCCATGGCCTCGGGCGACATTACCACTGACTATGCAATTTGCAATTGTTGGGCCATTGCCGTCGTAGCAGGCAATCCCGCCGCCAGCTAAGTTGGCTAAATTGCCCTTTAGGATGTTATTGACGATTAGTCCATTACAGTGCGAGATTCCACCACCCCTGTACCAAGCGAAGTTTCCTGCTATGATATTGTCACGAATCGTGCCGTCACAACGTGAGATTCCCCCACCTGCCCCGTCGGTCGAATTATCGGAAATGATGTTACTCTGTATGAGGCCGTTGCAGTTGAATATCCCGCCACCGCCGTAGCTGCCAGTCAATTCAGGTATATAGTTGCCCACAATTATATTATTCTCAATGGTGGCTTTACATTCGTTTCCGTTTACTCCGCTAAAGCTGCCGTTGGTGATGGTAAAACCCCTGAGGATACAGCTTGAGCTTTCACTGCCGGCGAAGGTTACAACTGTCCCAAATTCGTTCCCGTCAATTATGGTGGTCTCAACAATTCTGTCATCCAGAGGTTCAACACTCCGCAGGACCAGATTTTTCCCCTGGAAGTAGAGGTTTTCATAGTAAATGCCAGGTGAAATTGTTATAGCTTCTAAGGGGAAAGCCAAAAATATCGCCTGCTGAATAGCAAGATACTGAGCGGGTACGGATATCCCCGAAGGACTATCGGAAAGGATTGGGTCGGTGCCTCGAAGCGTTTCTACACCATCAAACAAACCATCGCCATCGGAGTCAGGATTACTTGGGTTGCTGCCGTAAGCAGCTTCATCTACATCTGATAACAGGTCGGAATCACTATCCGATGAACTATCGAACTCATTACTTCCCATATCAACGGACCGACCTGCTAACCGACAATCTCCTTTTATATCAGCAAAGTATTGACCATATAGATAGTAGTAAGGGCCACCGGTATCGATACACGGCGAAGAGTTTAAGAGACGATAGTCTCCATTTTGAGGATTGACAAAGCGCGGGTCGGCGTCGATGTTGCCAGTACCCCATCTTATTTCTGAAATACTCGATACGAAGGCAGCAGCTTGACCTGACTGCACGTCACTGTATGATATGGCAATAATAGAAGGACCAGAATCAATGGCTGCTAACTGATTGCCCTTGCCAGCCATGTTGCCGTATAGAATTGAACCTTTGATAAAAGCAAAAGACCCCTCACAGCCAACACCTCCACCATATTCCTCAGCGGTGTTATTGACAATAGTGCAGTGCCTTATTATCGGCATAGACTTAAACCCGCTATTGATACCACCGCCAATTCCGTTAGCCCAATTATCTGCAATCGTACAGTTAATAATGCTGGCGTTGCTCCCCCAGCACCGAACTCCTCCTCCATCACCGGGATTGCCATAAGCTCGGTTGCCAATAACAGCAGAATAGACGATTTTCGGATTGCTTGACCAGCAGGTGATTGCCCCTCCTTCGCTGTAAGCCATGTTCATAGAAAAGGTGCATTTTATGATGGTTGGGTCACTTGCCCACAAGCAAATACCACCCCCGCTTGAGTTCGGAGCTTGGTTGTGGGTAAATATGCAGTTTATCAGAGTCGGCTTGCTGCGATAAAGGTACATCCCGCCACCATATCTGTTAGCCAAGTTACCACTGAATGTGCAATCCTTTAGGGTTGGGCTACTGTAGTCATAGTTGTACATCCCGCCGCCAGCCCCGTCAGCGGAGTTTTCGCTGAATGTGCAGTTGAATACGTTTGGGCTGCTGTGGTCGTTGAATATCCCACCGCCGCCGTAGTCAGCCGAGTTGCCGCTGAATGTGCAGTTAGTAATTGTCGGGCTGCTTTTGTAGTTGTACATCCCTCCACCGCAGCGATGAAACGGCCAAGTGCTGCCATAGGCATATCCGCCGGTTATTATGAAACCATCGAGGATGGCAGTATTATTAAGATTCAAGCCCTCTGGATGGTAGAATATATGATAGGAGTTATCGCTTTTGTCTGAAGGTTTGCCTATGTCACCTGAAAGGACGGTCTGGTATAGAGTTGTATCCCGTGCATTAGAGTCTGGCTCAAAAAAGCCAGCATATCCACCTTTGAGGGTTACATCATTTATTAGCTGGAATGTGGCTTGTCTATCCCACGTTCCATTTGGATGCAATATATCCCTATCCGGTTGATAAATACCTTGGGCAACTCGAATTTCTATTGGCTTGAGTGAAGAATTGGCGTCGGCCAAAGCATTTTGAAGGTATTTATAGGCATTTTGCCAGCTTGAGCCATCGTTTAATCCATTGGCATCATCATCAACGTAGATGGTTTTTCCCACACCAGGTGATGATAATAGGACCACCCAAAGTATCGACATCCCCAACAAATAGTTTAGATTTGTTTTTTCGCCCATTTCTTTCTCCTGCCAAAGCATTCTATCTTTTACGATTATACCATATCAATCTTGCTTTGTCCATCAATAGGCCTGTGAAATTTTCTGAAAACTATCAAATTCAACTTAATCGTTGCAGTTTCCAGCATAATCGTGTATTATTTGGTAGTAGCACGGCCATTCCTTCGACTGTGTTCAGGACAGGCTTGGCCGTGTATTCACGGGCTGGAAGCCCGTGCCACGAAGGTTTTAGAAAATGGCGACCGACTTAAAAGGCTTTTTATTCTCAAGTAACGACTGGTTTCTCGAAATGGCTGAAGAAGACACCGCAGCCATCTTCACAGGACGCCTATCGGCGGAGCATATCTTGCGCAGCAAAACCCCAAAATCACGTGAAGAAGACAGTGAATTCAAACTGCCTGAAGTGGTCGGCATCCTGCCCATTCGCAACGCAGTCGTCTTCCCCGGCACCGTAACGCCGCTTGCAATCGGCCGCGAGCAAAGTAAGGCCCTCCTCGCCGATACCACTCCCAACGAATCCATCATAGGGCTTCTCACGCAGCGAAATCCCGAAACCGACAAGCCAACCTTTGATGACCTCTACTCCATCGGCTGTGCCGCTTCCGTTCTGAAAGTAATAAAGCTGCCGCAAGGCTCAATTCACATCGTAGTGCATGGCCTCGCCCGCTTCAAAATAGTCGAAAGAGTAACAGCCGAGCCGTATCTGAAGGCCAGAATTAAGCAGCTTCACACTTCTGTAAAGATAACAAAAAAACTTCGCGCGCTTATTGTCAGCGTTCGCCAGGCCGCCCACCGCGTCATCCAGCTAAGTCCTAACATCCCCGAAGAGGCAGCCGTCTTATTAGAAAATATCGAAAGCCCTTCGGCCCTGGCGGACTTCCTGGCTGCCAATCTAAGTATCGAGACTCCAAAAAAGCAGGATCTGCTCGAAGAGCTCGATGCTGCCGTGAGGCTCACAAAAATTTCCTTCGTCCTTGCAAATCAGCTCGAAGTGCTCGAGCTAAGTCACAAAATCCAGGGCCGCGTCAGGGAATCCATAGACAAAACCCAGCGCGAATACTTCCTGCAGGAACAGCTAAAGGCCATTCAAACCGAGCTCGGCCAGAAAGACCTGCGAACCGAAGAGCTAAAGCAACTGGGCGAAAACATCGCAAAGGCCAAAATGCCCAAAAAGGTTGAAGAGGAAGCGCTCCGCGAATTAGACCGATTGAACAAAATCCCTCCTGTTTCACCGGAATACAGCGTCATCCGCACATACCTTGACTGGGTCTGCGAGCTGCCCTGGTCAGTTCAAACCGAAGACCACCTCGACATCAACAAAGCCGAACGAATCCTCAATCAGGACCACTACAACCTCCAGAAGGTAAAAAGACGCATCCTCGAGTTTCTGGCCGTCCGCAAATTAAACCCGACCGGCAAAAGCCCTATACTCTGCTTCGTCGGCCCGCCGGGCGTCGGCAAAACCTCGCTCGGTAAATCCATCGCCCGCGCACTCGGCAGAAAATTCATCCGAATATCGCTCGGCGGAATAAGAGATGAAGCCGACATCCGCGGCCACAGAAGAACCTACATCGGAGCTTTACCCGGCAGAATTCTGCAGGAGCTGCGAAAGTGCCGCAGCAAAAACCCAGTATTTATGCTCGATGAGCTCGACAAGGTTGGAGCCGATTTCAGGGGCGACCCCGCAAGCGCACTGCTTGAAGTGCTCGACCCCGAACAAAACTACAGCTTCACCGACCATTATCTCGACCAGCCTTTCGATTTATCGACCGTGATGTTCATCGGCACCGCAAATTATACTGAGCCTGTCCCGCCGGCCCTGCGCGATAGGATGGAGGTCATCGAGCTGCCCGGCTATACCGAGACCGAAAAACTCAATATCGCAAAAAAATATCTCGTCCCCCGTCAGCTAAAAGAGCACGGCTTAACCAAAAGTCAGTTGACCCTAAACGATGAAGCCATCCTGGCAATAATCAATGGCTACACCCGTGAAGCGGGCGTGCGAAACCTCGAAAGAAATATCGCAGCTATCTGCAGGGCCGTCGCTACCGAAATAGCCAAAGCAAAAAAGAAACGAACAACTATCGGCCAAAAAGACCTGGCAAAAATCCTCGGCCCAACCCAATTCGAATCTGAACTTGCCCTGCGAACCGCAATACCAGGCGTGGCGACTGCACTCGCTTACACACCGGTTGGCGGCGAACTGCTCTTCATCGAATCCGCCTCTATGCCGGGCAAAGGAAACCTGCTTCTGACAGGCCAAATCGGCGAGGTTATGAAGGAAAGTGCACAGACCGCTTTTTCAATCGTCAAAGCAAACGCCGGAAAGTTAAAAATCGACGCCGGCAGATTCACCAAATTCGATTATCACATCCACGTCCCCGCAGGGGCAATTCCCAAAGATGGCCCAAGCGCAGGCATTGCTATGTTCACTTCGCTCGTGTCATTGCTGCTCGCTAAACCGACTCGCCCGGATGTTGCAATGACCGGCGAGATAACCCTGCGCGGCCTCGTCCTGCCTATCGGAGGCCTGAAAGAAAAAATCCTCGCCGCAAAACAAGCCGGCATCAAAACCGTCATCCTCCCCGCTCGAAACAAAAAAGACCTTCCTGACGTTCCCAAAGAAGCCAAAAAAGGCCTCAAATTCATATTTGCAAAAAATACAAACGATGTCCTTAAACACGCATTGAATACCGAATAAGCTTCCTCTTGTCATTCCCGCGGAACTTGTCCTGAGTACAGCCGAAGGAGTGGAAATTCAGACTTATAAAAATCAGCGTTTATCCACCATACGTCTGGCGAATTAATCTGTGTTAATCAGCGTCTGAGTGTTAATCTTTTCCAACAGCATTTGCAACCTTCACCACATCGACCATTTGAGCAACATCGTGCACGCGAAAAATCGAAACACCCACCGCTGTAAATTGCCCAGTTCATTCATATTTCAATGGATACTTCTGTGGATTCTCAAGGGAATCAATTTCGAGGTCAACGTCAAGTTCCGGCCAGTATAAGTGATACCCGTGCAGCAATTTGACATTCAGTATCTCTTTTACCTTAGCTTCCTTAAACCACGGATAGTCCTCGTAAGGCAAAAAATATTCTTTGTCCCCCACACACAGCCAAAAACCACGACTATTAATATGGGAAACCTCAACCTTTGAAATGTTTCCGCCAACGGGCATCAGCTTTTCTCTTCCTCGCTGATTATCTGCACAATCTTCCCTTTCAGTTCCGGCAGCTTATTTGTGGCAACATCCCAGACAATTTTGTAATCAACGCCGAAATAATCGTGAATCAGCCGGTCCCTCATATCAGCGATTCTTTTCCAGTCTATATCGCGATGCCTGTCCCTGAAATCCGCCGGTATCTTCTTTGCAGATTCGCCAATTATCTCAATACTTCGGACAAACTATAAAAGATTTTTGCTGTACCAGTCGATGGCCTTTTCGAGGCCCCGGCGAAATGAGACTTTTGGGGTGAAGGCGATGAGTTTTTTAGCAAGGGAAATGTCCGCAAGGGAATGTTTTACATCGCCCGGGCGAGGGGCGGTGTAGATGGGTCGGATATTCTTATCGCATAGTTCATTAATCATACCGATAATTTCATTGACGGTTACGGCCTGGCCACAGGCGATATTTATGACTTCGCCTTTGGTCTGTTTGGCTCTTGCGGCAAGCAGGTTCGCATCGACGACATTATCGACATACGTAAAGTCCCGGCTTTGGGTGCCATCGCCATAAATAGTCGGCGGCTTATCCTTCAAAATAGCCGTTACAAAAGCTGGTATGGCTGCGGCGTACTGGCTTGTTGGGTCCTGATGTGGGCCGAAGACATTAAAATACCGCAGCGAAATTGTTTGCAGGCCATAAACTTTATAGAAGATTGAGCAATAGTATTCGCCAGCGAGTTTGGCGGCTGCGTAGGGCGAAAGAGGACTGGGCAGCATTGTCTCAACCTTGGGCAGAGTTGGCGTATCGCCGTATGCCGCGGAGCTTGAGGCATAGACGAAACGTTTTATACGAGCGTCACGGGCCGCTAAAAGAAGCGTAAAGGTGGCATCGACACAGTGCCTGTGGGTGGCTGCCGGGTCATCAACACTACGCGGCACAGAGGGCAAAGCACCCTGGTGCAGAACAATATCGATATCTTTCATTGCGGCACAGGCGACGTTCGGGTCACCCATATCGGCTTGGAGAAAATCAATCTTGTCTAAAACGGATGCGAGGTTTGTCTTTTTGCCTGTGAGAAGATTGTCGATAACCCTTACGAAGCAGCCCTGCGAGACAAGCCCTTTGCAGATATTCGAACCGATGAAGCCGGCTCCGCCGGTCACTAAAAACTTTTCCATCTGATAGCCCTTGCTAAAAACTCAAACTGACTATTTGGTAAGAAGCGTTCAGCCTGGTGGTCATTAATCATAAGAGTTATCGAGCAATTCTAACCGAGGTCGAGCGCATGAGCAATAAAGAAATTTTCCTGACTTAAAAGTTTAGAGTGTAACCTTAAACTGCTGTCCCTATATATAGAGAAACCCATTCTGCAAGCCTTTGCAGAATGGGTTTCAAACAACCTTCTTGTTTTGACAAGTTAGTTAAGCTGAGCCAGCAACTTGCACTTTCTGATATTCCCGATAGGATTTGAACTGCTCGTGGAAGTAGCCGCCCTTGAGAGACCTTGCAGCAAAGAGGACGCAGCCAACGACAGTGCCGCCTACCTGTTTGATTTCGCCGATGGTTCTCTGAGCGGCGCCTCTTCTTGTGGCGACGGCGCTGAATACCAGGAGCGTTGCATCGACAAGTTTAGCCAACATTTTCGAATCACTTACCAGAAGGACAGGCGGCCCATCAACTATAACATAATCGTAGGTCTTACGCTGCTCTTTGATAAGCTCTTCCATTCGGGCACCGCCGAGCAGCTCTGCGGGATTTCCCGGCAGAGGGCCAGCAATGATTATGTCAAGACCCTCAATACCGGTGTTCCGTATAGCTTCTTTGGGTCCGCACTGATTCATAAGAACACTGCTTAAACCGAAGTCGAATTGTCCAGCTTCTGACTCGCCGGCTGCTGTTCTCGGGAACAGCGTATGCAAGCTGGGATGCCTGAAATTAGCATCGATAAGCAGGACCTTTTTATCCTCAGCGACAAAGGCAGTTGCAAGATTGACCGCCACAGAGGTTGTGCCATCACCTGCCATACCGCTGGCGACAAGCATGCTTTTCAAAGATTCTACGGCACCGGAGAGTTTCAGGTTCGCGCGACATCGTCTGTAGGATTCGCTTATTATAGAATAGGGTGCCTCGCGAACGGCGCGACAAAGCTCAATGCCGCGAACCTGGTTGTCTTCACCGGCATCAGGGATGACACCCAAAAGTGGAATGTGCAAGTATCTGCCCACATCTCTGGGCGCCCTGACGAGGTCGTTTGCCAGCTCGATAAGGAAGGAAAGGCCTATGCTAACCAAAAAGCCCAATATTGTGCCGCCCGGAAACCAGAGCCACCACTGGCGAGTAGTGGTCATTTCAAGAGGTACCGGCGCATATCCGACAGCTCGCACCTTAGGTGTCTTGGGGTCATCGTGCAATATCTTCCATTTTTCAATCTGCTCTTTGATTGAATCGAGCATTACGACTCTCTCGTCCCTGATTTTCACGCGCTGATCAAACTGAACGCGGGCCAAATCGAGGTCTCTTTGCTTTGCATCAGCCTCCTGACGCAATGTTTCAAGCTCTCTAAATCTTTCTTGCAACACAATCAACATATCACGAGCATTCTCCAGCAACGCGCGGCGGGTCTGCTCTGCGATTTCGGCCTTTCTGATTTGTCTTTTTCCCTTGACCTCGTTTACTAGATCCTGCATTTGGCGCACTACTCTGTGATTTTCACCGAATTTGGTAAGTATGCCTTTAAGTGACGATTCGAGCATAGCTGCCTGCTCGGCGAGCAAAATCATAACGGGGTCTGTTTCAATTAGATGCTCAATCTGTTCAGTAACAGGGCCTGTGGCCAACTCTTCAAGATTTCTAATGTCAGCTTGAGCTTGTTTTATTTGGAGGATAAGGTCACTTTTATCGAGTTCCAAAGCATTCAATCTTAAAGTAATTGTGTGCTGGTAATAACGCCCGGTAGGCAGGTCGAGTTCAGTTATACCCCAAGCAGCGCGAACTTCATCCAGTGATTTATTAGCCTGGTCCAAATCCCTTTGAATTCGAGTCCGTTCCTCATCAAGCTTTGCCAATCTGCTGGTAATTTCTGCCTGTTTAGTACTTCCCTGAGTAGCAAGAAACATGTCGAGCATTTCGTTAACGATAAGGGCCGCCTCCTTATCACTGCGACAGGTCATCGATATCTCAATAAAGTCACTATCTCGGTTGGCGCTGGCACCAAAGTTCTTTTCCAAATATGCAACGGCTTTTCTAATATTTCTACCCCTGTCCGTAAACCAGGTGGTCTCTTTAACCTTGTCCCTGGCCAAAAGGTCTTGCAAAGTACGCTGGTCTTTTATGATGCTCGCCAATGATAGCCGATTACCGTAGAGAATTTCCTTTTGCACAGAAGGCGTGGCGATGACCATAGGGTCTGTTTCCACAGGCGGCGAGACTTCGATATAAGTTCCGGCTGTATATTCTGGAAGATATCTTCCTAAAAGGTACCAGGTTCCACCGCCAGCTCCTAGACCCAATATGGTCAGAGCAATTATCAGCAGTGTGTGCCGGCGGAATATACTAAGAAATTCCTTGGCTGTGAGGGTAACAGGCGGCAACGGCCTTTGCACAAGAGGCACCGGAATTTTGTTTATGGGCGTTGGTTTTTCTTCTACCATTTTTTATCTCCCATCAGATTTCGCCAATAAAGTAAATATCGTTTTATAGCATCAGGTTAATTTACATCGACACGGGGCAGCAGAGCCAGGTTACTGCGAAAGGCGTGTGATGGCCTTATCTATTTGTGCCTTACGTTTCTGCGATAATTTACCTGCTCCAGCTTCCAGCGCTCGCTTATAATAAGCAAGTGCTTCGGCCTTTGCCCCGAGTTTTTCATTAACCATACCTAAGTGCTCAAACACGTCTGGCGGCGCAAAAGATTCACCTTGCTGCTCATACTGTTGCAACGCGGCTGCCAGGAACTCGGCAGCCTCTGAAGTTTTACCATTTTTAAAGAGCACATAACCATACGTATCCATAAAGCTTGGGTCGTTTGCTCTTGCATCAAGCGCCCGTTTAGCATACTCAAGAGCCTCTGGGAGTCTCTGATTGCTTTCAGCAAGCATATACGCCAAATTATTTAGGACATTGGTATTATTCGGCATTTTAGCCAATAAACTTTCGTAATCTGCGATAGCCTTTAGAAGGTAATTATTATCGGAAGTCTTATCGTAGGCCAGGGTCAGAACCTCGGCTTTCTTGGCTATGTAGTCAACTTGGCGCTGGCTATCCTGGCCAGACAACTCTATACACCTGTTGATATATTCTATAGCTTTACTATACTGCTCATTAATTCTGGCGAGGTTAAACATAACAAAATTAGCAGCAAGCGAACGTGGGTCGGATTTAAGTTTCTGCTCACAATATTTTGAAACTTCATCAGGCCCGAGCATCAAATACATTCTCAACAAGACCTCAGCAGCGAGCGATTCATTCGTGCCTGTTTTATCAACAGCTTTTCGACAATAGTCCGCGGCGGTTGGACGGTCGCCGAGTCTCAATTTTGCCTCAGCCATCCGAAGATATGCTATGGGGGCAAAAGGACCATCAATATGGGCTCTACTTTCTTCAAAGACTTTATCCAATTTGCGTGGGTTCCAATTTCCCACGTTTGGGTCTCCTGCCGATAAGACAAGTGCTCTTAGATATCCATCGAAGGCAGTCGCGTACTGGATGTCCTCGGCGTCGTTGGGGTCAGGTGTTCGGTTAAGTTCGCGCCTCATCATATAGGCTTTTTTATACATTTGCTCTGCATTGTTGAGGTCACCTGCGGTGGTGGCAAATGCTGCTGCTCGATTAAGCCAAACTATGCTGTCGGGAAACTTTGCGAGGGTTTCATCATAAAACGTTTTTAGTGCATCCTTGCGGCCGAGCTGAATATACATATATTCAAGCATTCGCCTGGCCTCTGCAGGAGCACCTGGTACATCAATAGTGTTTTTAAGCTCGGTTATAGCGTCGTCAAACCGTCCAATCTGCATATATGCTTTAGCCAACGAGGTTCGAGTAAGAGGGTCTTCTGATAACGACTTGGCTTTTTTAAGGTCGGTGATTGCCTGCTCATAATTCGCCATATAAAAGTTTATTTCGCCTCTTAACCGCCATGCCGTTGCGTTATTTTGATCGCTCTGGAGGTTTCTATTCGTCAGGTCCAATGCTTTTTGCAGTTGACCCTGTCTCATTGCCAAGAGGGCATCGAGCAGATGCGCTCTGGGCTCGTCTGGATGCTTTTCCTTAAAGCCTTGCAACTTGAGTTCAGCCTCCTTAACAAGACCAACTCTGAGTAAAGTCTGAATCTGAATAAGATAATTTTCTATGCTTCCATCAAGTACCACAAGCTCATCAGAATATTTCTTTGCAGCTTCTTGGTCAGAGGTTTTTTCAGCAACAAGCAGAAGACCTTTCAGTGCGGAAATATCTTTGGGGTTGCTTTTGTGCAACTGCTCCAGAACCATTTTTGCGTCGCCATACTGACCTCGCTGAAAGTAATAGTCCCATAGTAATCTTTCATCTTTAGCTTCCTCCAGGATTTTTTTGGCTTTATCATCCAGGCCTCGGGCACGAAGGTGTTCGCCATAATAATAGAACACTTGTTTGTCGCCAGGGTCAATTTTGCGAGCTTCCTCATAAGATGACTCAGCGACCGAGAATAGCGCTTCTTTTCGCTGCGCGTCTGTTTGTTCGATGGCCAATTTTGTTGCCAGTCGCCCCAGACGTAAAGCGTTCTGCAGGTTGGGAGCAACCCTTTGTATATCCTGCATAATTGCTAACGCCCTGAGCGGCTCTGTCGAGCTTATATACTCAGCGTAGAATATGAGCAACTGTAAATCAGCGGGATTTAGCACCACTGCTCTATCCAGAGCGGTTTTGGTTTCGACCATTTGATACGAGGGGAGATCTTTGCCAAGTTTTTGGTCGCGTTTGTAAAATGCGACTGCCAATCCTTTTGCTATTGCCCCATCGGTAGGATTTAGAGATGCTGCTTTTCGGGCGTCTTCAATAGAGGCACGGTCATCACCAAGATCCGTATTGATGCTGCTTCTAAGGACATAGGCGCGTGAGAATATGGGTTTCTGCTTCAGGCATTCGTCTATTTTTACCAAAGCATCTTTGGGCTGGCCTCTCATCGCGGCGAGGCGTCCTGCAAAAAGGTTGCCTTCACAATCATCGAGATTTTCTCGTCGAGCTTTTTCTGTCATTTGCTCAGCCAGTTGCCAATCTTTCGTTAGGAGTGCTACATCAAAAAGATGCCGCGTAGCAAGATCTATTCTCTCCAAGGTGGCGTTATCAGAAGAGCGGCCTTGCGAAGCAGCGAGGTCAAGAGCCGCCTTGAATTGTTCGGCTGCTTTCGGCAGCGCATTATCTCTTCTGTAAAATACTCCCAGTTCGACAGCGCGACGAATTGGGTCAGCGATACTTAAGAGGACTTGCTCTTCTATTTCCTTACGCCTTTGCTCTGAAACGTCTGCCGGATTAGGTTCAGCCAGAATCTGTTTATAAACCAGAACGGTCGTATTATCAGGGAAGCGGGCTAAAAAGCGATTGACCAAATCCTGGGCTTCGGTTTTGAATCCTTGCTCGATGTAATGTCTACAAATAGCAATTACAGTGGTTAGTTCAACGGAATTTGGGGCAATTGTCAGCAGTTTTTTCACCAACCCTGCTTCAAGCTGCCTGTAGCTTTTCAGCTCTTCTTTCATTATTTCCAGAGATGTTTGTGGCATAGCGCTTTTTTCTCCTGCTGGCTCGACCGGCTTGATAACAACACCCGGGCTTTCTTGCAATTCTTTTTGTGCTATAGAAAGTTGTGTCTGACGAATTTTGGCCTGCACAAGCTCTAAGCTGAGTTTAATTGTCTCGAGACTATCTGCATCGGGTCTGCTTGCCAATTCTTCTGCGGCATCGTCAAATTGCTTTGCGCCAATATAAGCCCTGATGCGCAGTATTTTGCTCCTGTCGCTGGGCCAATATTGACTTTCGAAAAAGTTTATCAGGTGCAAAGCCTCATTATAAACCTTTAGTTTCAACAGCACTTCTGTATAATCCAAAAATGCCTCAGGTTTGTTTTCATCGATCTTGTCAGAAGCACTTCTGTTAGCGAGTCTTAATGCAACTGTGAAAAACTCGTTTGCTGCGCCGAGTTCTTCAGTGTTTTCAAAGATTTTAGCTAATCGATAAGCAAGCAGAGAATCTACTCGCTCTAATTCTTTGTTAGCAGATGCTGCTTTAAGCTGCTCGTAAACTGCGTAAAGTTTCCTGATAGCAGCATTTTTATCTCCTTTTACAAGTTCGAGTAGAGCTTGCCACTTAACAACCTGGGGGTCCTCAGAGCTGCCAAGGAGCTGCTCGATTGCGTGAACTGTCTGCTCAGCTTCTTTTAATAAAGCTGCCTTTTCTGCCTCCGTTACTTTCTCGGGATGCTCGATGGTCTGCTCTATGTAGCAGTTTGCAAGAAAAACGCACAATGCAATCCTATTTACTCTATTGGCCCAACTTCGTGGTCCAGTTTCTTCCTGCGCATCGGGCAAAGTAAGCGCGTGTTTTGCATATTCTATTGCCTTATTCAGGTCGGCTTTTTGCCCATAATAACAAAATTTGCGATACCAGATATTGGCTGCATACATTGCATAAACAGCATTATTTTTGTCCGACTCAATTGCGCGTTCAATCGCTTTGCCGGCTTTATCAAGATTTCCGGAGCTGATGGCGGGGTCTGAATAGAATCGAGAGAGCCGCACAAACACCTCCGCATATGATGGAAACCTATTAGCGAGCGACAGATATTCCTGCTCAAGAGCTTCGATTTGTTCTCTGCCGCCTTTTTGAGCCTCCATAAGTTTCACCGCCAGAAGATTCATATGCGCTCTGGGGTCGGCGTCGGCAACCTTAACTGCCTGCTCTGCAAATCCTCTGGCCTGCCCTATAGCTTTGTCCCTTTCTTCGAGATTACCTCTTGTGGCGAAGATGTCGCCTTTTGTTACCACCGCCTGCGCTAAATACCAATAGCCATCTACGTTACTTGGGTCAAGCTGCAGCACTTTTTCCAAATCAGCAACTGCTTGCGTAAGATATTCCTCTGGATTAGTGACCATTCCATATTTTGCCATTTCGAGAGCGGCTCTACCTCTGAGCATATACAAATAGAGGCCCATTGGTTGCCCAGCGGTCTGCCGTTCCACTTGCAGTCCTTGTGTTTCCCATTTGGCTGTATTGTCTGTAAGAAGGTTTGCTTGCTCCACCACCTTTATCAATTCAGATGCTTGCTCTCGAACATCCTGCCAGGCTCGCCGTAGGCCGCTGTCAGCCATAATGTAGGTGTATTTTAGTCTGCCGTATCGAGCCTTGACATTCTTGGTGTCGATGTTGATTATTTCCTCCCAGCATCCGCGGGAAAACCGCCACTGGTCGGTTTCAATATACATATCCACAAGTTTGAAAAGTATCTCTTTTCTGAGGGAATCTGTCTTTGCCAGGTGTCGAGCTTTGTGATAACAATGCTCAGCCCTTTCGTAATCTTTTGCTTGCCAGGCTGCATCGCCTTCTGTGATAAACTTTTCCGGGTCTCGGCTGAAATACAATATTGCCAGGATAGTGCCCAGTGCAACAACTACAAAGATTGCTGAGCCGATAAGAGCAACTTTCTTATTTAACCTCCTTTTTGCCATAGGTTTCCCCTTTTCTTTTACCGAATCTGTTCAAACTCTTACTAACCCCGCCTAAAAGGCGGGGCTAAATACTTAGCCCGTGGTTTCACCACGGGTTACTTCGTCTTTTTCCAGTCAGGCCAATGCTCTTCTTCTAAAAGAGGTAAAAGCACAGCTAACAGCTTTTCGCCTGCTGCGACCGATTCCTCCTTGCCCGGTGCGACTAACGTTTGATTAAAAACCAACTCAACTTTTGAAAAATACGAAAATTTGTTAAAAAGGTTCTTATTTAGTGCGATTCGAGTCTGGCCTCTACTAACGGTGTATTCGCCATTAACTTTGAAAAAATACAAAACCGGAAATTTACTGCTTCCCTCGCCAAAATCCTGCTTTAAACGGCCAAAAACAACGTATTTACCATCGATTTTTTTCTCAAAATCGGAATTCTTTATGTTAAACGTCACACCTTCTTCTGATAATATCTGATAACCACCTCCCGTATAGCATACTTCCGGCACGTGTGGAACCTTATCGGCTCGCCCATAATAAGTAATAAATAACATAAATTTTTGAACAGTAGACTCCGGGGCAGCTTGGGTATCTTCCAGGATACATTGGATATAATCTTGCGTTCCGAGAGCATTGAGTATATCCTGGTTTTCGATTTTCAGTTTTTTGATTACTTTGTATGTAGCTAATTTTTCCTCGTTTAATGAATCAAAAGATTTTTTGAGCGGCAGGAATTCCTTCTTTATAACTCTAAGCTTTATTGAGGCACCCGCCGCTACTGTAAGCACTGCTACGCATATCAAAAAAGCCGGCTGCAAATAAACTCGCTTGTTGCTTCTGTCATCTGCCATCAAACACTGCTCTTACGAACGACTATATCCTCAATAACCTGCTGGCTTTCTTCAACAAATAAACTGGAGGTAAACCAGCTAAGAAAACCATACAGGGCAAAGGCTAACGGCAGCATTGCGAACCCGAGGGCATCGTGATAGATGCCCTGAGTATAACGAGGGTCAAGCAATACAAATATAAAACCGGTGATGGTGACCCGAACGAAATTACAGAATACCGCTATTGGAATCGTGGAGGCCAACAAAACAAGTCGCTGCCACAAGGGTCTGTAATGCAGATAGGCCATTGCGACGCCAAGCGCCAGGAAGGCCATCAACAGTCGCATACCGCTGCAGGCCTCTGCGACATCGATTGCAGGTTCTAATTGCTTACCTTTGTAAATCACGTCTATTACAACACCGGTAACAACGGCATCTATATCAGGAAATAAATCCAGCAAATTGCCTGCTATGGTGGCAGATAGTTTCTGCATAGGCATAGTCAGACTGGCGTAGTACTTGTCTGGGAAAGGAATAGCAAAGAGAAGGAAGGCGATTGGCAACCAGGTGTATTTTACCAAGGGCCATCCCCCCAGAAACAATACGATTGCGCCGAGAGAGGCTAAAATGCTAAGGCTGCGAAAGTAACCGTAGCCCGAGGGGCTGATTAAATTAAGAAAATAAAATAGAATACTAAAAAGCAGAAAAACCAAGCCGAGGTAATTCGGCTTGGTCTGAAGGTTCAGAATCTGACGTTTATGTTGGTTGATGAAGTAAAAACTAAATAGCGGGATTAGAAAGCCGTGAGACCAGCTGCTGTCCGCCAGCCAGCTACGGACAAGCATTCTAAACTCGGCACGAAAAATATAGCACAATAGCCCCCCTATTATTGCCATCTTGAGGTAGTTATGGAATCCGAGCTCACGCCACCGTTGTCTTTCTATAGGCGCAGCCGTTCCCTCTCTTTCCACAGTAAATTGAATGGTGTTATCCACGATACTAACAACAAAAAGCCAAAGAATAAGAATCAAACCCTGGGAAATACACGGCCTTATGTTACTTGCCTTATGTTTCCTTTAGAACCATTTGGTTCCACGGGTGTAGTAATCAATATCAGCGAAGTTACGGTCATAAACAAAGCCGAATCCATAAGTGGCTCTGAATGAATTTCGCAAAACTGCGCGCCACATCGAAGTAGCGTGTGTGCCTACGTTGACTAAATCGTTCGGCTTAATGAAGAAGTCCGGCTGCTCACCGCTGGCGATTTTATCCAGATCGACCAATACTATCTCTTCTTTCTTCCTGCCAATCCTCCTGACTACCTCACACTTTCTGGGCCAAGCCAAAGGTCCTAATCCACCTGCGGCGGCGATGGCCATCTTCAAAGTCATCGGTCGGCCCGTAATATTAACATAGCCCTGGCTGTTAACGTTACCCATTATACAGAATTCACCTATAATATCAACAGGCACATGGACTGTATCGCCGGGTTTGATTACTATATTATATCTTGGGTCGCCGGCGAGCAGCCTATCTGCGGGAATTCTTATCAGCCTGGTCTTGGCGGCTTCGGCCCACTCAACTTCGGGCGCAGGCTTCTCCTCGAGCGGCACTATTAGCCCTTCATTGGGTTCGAATCTGATAACCGGCTCTATACGCTTTTCAGGTCCTACTTGCACAGGCACCCATTTGCCGTTCTGGAAAATCCATTCGATACGACCCTCTTCCTCCACTGCTGTTTCCCCCGGAGCTACTGGTGAAGGTGTAGGTTCCGGAGCAATTATTTCCTCAACCCCTGCCGGTTCCTCTGGAATCTCCGGAATAACCGGCTCAGTCGGTGGTGCTTCTATAGCTTCTTCGATACCTATTGGTTGCTTTACCCGCACCTTCGATTTCTCTCGTCCAGGCTGCTCTTCCAGCATCTTGAGGATTTCATCGACATCTATCCGCTCTTTTACCCTCTGCGGCGCAACTGGCTCTTCTACCGGTTTTACTATCTCTTCAACCCCTTCAACTTTTTCCCCTCTCTCCGTGCGCCGCTGGGACAATGACTTGAGTATCTCATCGACATTTATTTCTTCATCTGATGCCTGTGGAAGAGTCGGCTCAGGCAACGGTTTTGTTATACCTTCTTCAGGAACCTCTTCTTCAACCTTTTCAGGACGGCGCCGTTCAGACAATCTCTTCAATATGTCATCGACCTTCGACTGCTCACTTACTTTCGGGCCAGCGGTTGGAGTGCTGACAGTAGATGGTCTGACACTTTCTACAGCACCCGTTGAACCATTTATTTTCCTTTGAGGAGCTGGTGCGGGTGGTATCTGAACGTCTTCTGCACTTATACGCTGAGGTGTTGGCATTTCCTCGACCGTCTGTATTGTAGGTGGCTCTTCAGCTGTTACAGATGGCTCCTCGGCTAATACAGATGGCTCTTCGGCAGGTGCAACTAAATCTGTGGGAGGCGTTCCGGCAGCAGTTGTCTGCCCTCTGCGGGAACGTTCGGACAAGGACTTCAGAATGTCTCTAACGCTTACTGATTCATCTTGTATTGCTTCATCTGTTGGTTCCAGGTTAATTTGCTCTGCAAAAGAATTTGTTGTGCTTCTTGCGCTTCCGTTGGTTCGGCGACCGTTAGTAGATGGCCTCTCGAAACCTTGCGGAAAAGTTGCTTGAGCAAGTTCTCTGTCGGTTATCATCTCCGAAGAAGTTATAACAACCCTGCTTTGCGGCCATTGACGCTGTGCTCGAGGCGTTATTATTTCTGGCATTTTGAGCTCAGGCTCGACAATCTCCTCGGGCACGGTAATCTCCGGCTCTGAAGTTTCTGGTATGGTAAGTTCTGGCTCAGCAATCCCCGGCCCGGTAATCTCCGGCACGGTAATCTCCGGCACGGTTACCTCTGACTCAGTAATTTCCGGTAGGGTAACTTCGGTAGTCTCAAGCCCGGGAATTAGGGGTTTAGCAGCCTTTGGTTTAGTAACTCCGGGTGCAGCAGCCTCCGGCGTAAGAAGCTCCAATTCACCTTCACCCGGCTCTACCGGCTGGAGCCCCGGCTCCTTAAACTCCGGGATTTCCAGCTCACCTTGTTCTTTTTCCTTAGAATATCGAGAGACATAAATATAGCTTACGTTAAACTGTCTTGGCCCACCGGCTGTTGCAAGGGCATCGGTCAATCTGAAACCATATCGCGGAATCACGTACCTGCCAGGCGTCGGCACACCCTCACCTAATATCGAAAAGGTGCGCTGCTGCGAGCTAAGCAGAGTGACAACAACTGAGGGCTCTTTCAATACGCTGGGCGAAAGAACGCGTCTTACCTCATCTTCAAGCTGCGTTTCAGTCAATCCTGCTGCTTCAACAACGCCCACTTCCGGTATGGATAGTTTACCGGTCTCAGTAACGACATATTCGTTATCAAACGGGACCCCTTCTTGAAGCAATTCAAAGATGGATACTCTGACAACGTCACCAGAGCGCAAAGCATAATCGGATTCTGTTATCACAGTATCGATCGGCTTGGGGTCCTGGGCTTGTTCCCACGCAACGGGGGTTTCTTCTGCCACCCCTAAAGTATCCAGTATCACACTGACAGCAGGGACGGGACGGAATCTACCTACCTGTGTGGGGTCGAAAAACTTGTTACTGCAACCGGAGCTAAGAAGCAAAAAAAGCATGGCAGAAGTGCAAGACAAAATATAGCCGGTTCCATACGTTACTGTCACTTGACTTTTCGTTTGTATCCTTTTCATAGCACTAAACTTCCAAAAAATACCGAGCTCAATATTTGTTCTACACTACGTGTGTCAAACACACTCTCACTTGATAAAATTTATCGGTTTAATGCTGTATCGGCTTAACTTTTTTTGGACCGATATACAGGGTAAAATCCGCAAGGGATTAACTGTGGCTTTTTTCACACAAATATCAAAGGGGTGCTTTTAGACAGGATTCTGATAGTCCCCTCTCGCAACTGCAAGTTTATAAAGCACTTATAAAACCTGCAGGCCTCGTTTATATACTGGCCATACCACTTCTAATTAGCAAAAAATAATTGATGGTTTGCTTGTGCTGCTTACACGTGAGGGCTTTTATATAACTGTGAGGATATATGCCCTATAATTATTCAAATATCAGCATAGGAAAAGAAAGCTGTGTCAATAAAAAATTGTGTGGCATAAAAAAATCAACTATATCGAGAGCCTCGTGGGCCAAAGACACTCAGGTGGGAGCTGTTAGGAAAGTAACGGCACTATCTTTTCTGCAAGTGACATTTAGCCTGTGAGTGCTCGTTTTTTTATTAACTGCGAGGCGGTTACTTAAAGCTCACCTGAGCCACTCGCTTTGGCAAGGCGCCTTGGGCATCGGTTCTAAATACCTCTACCTTTATAGGAAGCAAAACCCCCTTCTTCTGAACCTGACCATAATCAAAAGCCCGAACGACAAAAAACTTCCCGCTCTCAACATCGGCAAGGTAGATGACATCAACCAGGGAGCTATCGGTATTTTGACAGAAAACCACTTTAGACCAATAAGGCTCAGGAGCTTTAATGTTCCTGTGCTCCCTACCGGTGGAGCTTTGTCGGTTCACTGTGTCCGTTTGTTCAACAGCTTGATACCACTGCCCTTGTATTCTGACTGGCTCAGAGGCCCTGGTAAACTCAGCAAACCTGTCCAGAAAGCGGATGGGGGCGGTAGTGATAGTCAGTATCGCATCGGCGAGGTCGCGCCCGGTTACAAGAGATGGCAGCGTGTTAACCACTTCGGCACCAGTTGATATACTGAAGCTGCCCTGCGACAATTCACAAACGAATCGTCCTTGCGGCTCGATGGCTGAAATACAAATCGAATTCGACCAGGGATAAATCTGGTAATGCTGCTTTGTGAGATAGAAGCTGCCATCGGGCTGATACAAAGTTACCACGCCGTCAAGCTCTAATTTTGTCGTTCTCGCCCACTCCTGGAGGCCGCCGGTAGCGACAATCGCACCAGAGACATAATTAGATTGAACAGGAAGCGCCTCAAGGTTTGGACTGATAGCTAATACATCGACATCTTTCTGGTATTGCTGACGACAGCCTGTTAGAACAAGAGCCGTCATAAGAACCAGGCATACCGTTTTTAATAACTGACCAATCATCTAATTACCCTGTCCTTTGTATCGGTTATTGTTGTATCGAGCTTTATGCATCGGGACCACAGTTCAACTTTGCGAGCTGCTCCATCAGAGCATACCTCTGTGCAGCATCTCTTTTAGCGAGCTTAATCAATTGGGCGGCAAGCTCCGGCTTTGATTGCTTGAGCGTTCTGTAACGGTTCTCGCCGTATGCATACACTTCGAAGTCGAGCGTTGGAGCTTTTGAGTCAAGCTGGAGAGGATTTTTGCCCTGCTCTTTAAGCCGCGGGTCAAATCTAAACAGCGGCCAATGGCCGGACTCGACCGCCTTTTTCTGCTCCTGGTTGCCGTATGTCATATCGATGCCGTGCGCAATGCACTGGGAATATGCGACTATAAGAGAAGGACCGGGGTATGCTTCAGCTTCGACAAAGGCTTTTACTGTTTGAGCGGAGTTTGCACCCATTGCTACTTTGGCGACATAGATACTACCATAAGTCATAGCCAAAAGTGGGAGGTCTTTCTTGGCGGATTGTTTTCCTGCTGCTGCGAATTTTGCAACTGCCGCTCTGGGTGTGGATTTGGACATCTGCCCTCCGGTATTGGAATACACCTCTGTATCAAGGACGAGGACCTTTACATTAGCTCCGCTGGCAAGGACGTGGTCAAGTCCGCCGTAGCCGATATCGTATGCCCACCCGTCGCCGCCGAGCGCCCAGACGGACTTACGCACAAGATAATCTGCGAGAGGCAAGAGATGATTGCACTGGGGACAAGGATTTTTTGAGCATTGTTCTTTGAGACTATCTATGCTCGCTCTCTGCTGCTCAATGGCAGATTGTGCGGGGTCATCGGCAAGAGCAGCCGCCTGAATTTCTTGGGCCAGTTTCGCATCAACACATCCGCTCTCCACCGCTTTGCCTAACAACTGAAGCGCACGCTCTTTGAATTTGTCGATTGTCAGGCGCATCCCCATTGCGAATTCAGCGGTGTCCTCAAAGAGGCTGTTGCTCCAGGTAGGCCCCCTGCCGTCGGCTCTGGTAGTATAGGGCGTGGTAGGCAGATTGCCGCCGTAAATCGATGAGCAGCCGGTTGCATTTCCGATGAAGGCCCTATCGCCAAATAGTTGCGTGAGCAGCTTGACGTAGGGTGTTTCGCCGCAGCCTGCGCACGCGCCGGAATACTCAAAGAGAGGTTGAATCAACTGGCTACCTTTTACAGTATTGGCTTTGAAAAGTTTTGGGTCGGTGTTTGGAATCGAGAGGAAAAATTTGTAATTTTCGCGTTCCTGCAGGCGGAGCGGTTCCTGAAGGGCCATATTTATGGCTTTTCTGCCTGTGGGCTGTTTGTTGGCATCCTTCTCCTGCGCAGGACAACTGGCGACACAGGCGCCACAGCCCGTGCAGTCCTCTGGAGCTACCTGGACGGTGCACTTCAATCCGGCGAACTCTTTGCCTTTAGCATCTGCACTTTTGAATTTCGGCGGAGCATCTTTGAGGTACTTCGGGTCATAGACTTTAATTCTTATAGTGGCGTGTGGGCAGACCAAAGAGCAAGTGGCGCATTGAATACAAATACCTGGTTCCCATTGTGGGATATTGACAGCGATGTTTCGCTTTTCATACCGGGTGGTGCCGACCGGAAACTTGCCATCGACCGGTATCTTGCTGACCGGCATCTTATCGCCGCGAAGCGCCATAAGCTCGGCAGTAACGCTCTTTACAAAATCTGGCGCATCATCCGAGACAGTCGGCGGCATCTTTATCTTGCTTGTAACTTTGCCGGGGACATTAACTTCATATAGTCTGGCAATTGCTCCGTCCACGGCGGCGTTGTTCATATCAACAACCTTTTGTCCCTTCTTGCCGTAAGAGTGCTGGATGGCATCTTTGATGGCCTTGATTGCCATTTCGAGCGGGATGATGTTGCTGATTTTGAAAAAGGCGGTCTGCATAATGACGTTGATTCGCGCGCCGAGGCCAAGCTCCTGAGCGAGAGACATTGCATCGATAACATAGAACTTTAACTTTTTGTCGATAATCTGTTTTTGCACCTCCTGCGGCAAGGTGTCCCAGACCTCATCTTTATTGTGGAGGCTGGTCAGCAAAAATGTGGCGCCCTCACGAGCGGCAGAGAGCATATCATATTTTTCGAGAAAGCTCGGGTTATGGCAGGCGATAAAATCGGCTTTGGTTATGAGGTATGGTCTTTGAATGATGCGTTTGCCGAACCGCAGGTGCGAAATGGTAACGGTGCCGGCTTTTTTGGAGTCATAGACAAAATAGCCCTGAGCGTAATTATCGGTAAGCCGGCCGATAATTCCGATGGAGTTGTGGTTGGCACCGACGGTTCCATCTGCGCCGAGGCCATAGAACATTGCGCGGAAAAGGCCTCCTCCGGAAATCTCAAAGGATTCATCAACTTCCAGACTGGTATTCGTTACATCATCAATAATACCCACTGTGAAACCATTTTTGGGCCTGGCAGCATCAAGATTATCGAAAACGGCCTTTGCCATAGCCGGCGTAAAATCTTTTGAGCCGAGACCATAACGTCCCCCGACTATAACCGGATATTCTTTGAAAGCCGCTTCGCCTATCTCCATAGCTTCGCCGATAGCGGTGCGGACATCCAGATACAATGGTTCGCCCAGAGAGCCTGGCTCTTTTGTTCTGTCGAGCACCGCGATTTTGGTTACGGTTTTTGGCAGAGCGGCAATAAAATCCTTTCTGCTGAATGGCCGATAGAGGCGAATCTTAACCACGCCAACCTTCTGACCTTTTGATACCAGATATTCCACCGTTTCGTGAATGGTATCTGCTGCAGAGCCCATAACCACGATAACCTTCTCGGCGTCCTGTGGGCCGACGTAATCAAACAGGTGATATTGTCTTCCGACGAGTTTTGCAAATTCGTCCATCGTCTCCTGGACGATTTGCGGCGTAGCCGAATAGTATTTATTCACCGTTTCTCTGCCCTGGAAATAGACATCAGGGTTTTGTGCCGTGCCAGAAATCTGTGGTCTATCAGGCGTCAAAGCCCTTGCCCTGTGGCAGGCAACGAGCTTCTCATCAACCATTGCGCTCATATCATCAAAGGTCAGCTCCTCGACCTTTTGAATCTCGTGACTGGTTCTGAAGCCATCAAAGAAATGAATAAACGGTACCAGAGAAGCGAGGGTTGAGCGTTGAGCAATGAGGGCCAAATCCATAACCTCCTGAACGCTGGATGAGCAAAGCATAGCAAAGCCTGTTTCCCGGCAGGTCATTACATCGGAATGGTCGCCGAATATGGAAAGCGCATGACAGGCTAACGAACGTGCGGAGATGTGAAAGACGGTCGGCAGAAGCTCGCCGGCAATTTTATACATATTTGGAATCATCAATAGAAGCCCCTGCGAGGCGGTGAAGGTCGTAGTAAGGGCGCCGGTCAATAGTGCACCGTGGACCGCTGCGGCTGCACCGGCTTCCGATTGCATCTCGGTAACGGAAGGCACTGTGCCCCAGATATTGACCTCGCCGGCAGCCGTCTTTTCATCAGCGATTTCTCCCATAGGCGAGCTGGGCGTGATTGGATATATTGCGATAACTTCGTTTGTAGCGTGCGCGACGTGTGCCGCCGCCGCGTTGCCGTCAATCATAACCATTTTGCGTTTCATAACTTCTCCATTTTCAATAAATTTTTGCCACTAAGACACTGTCTCAAAACGCATAAAGTCATTCTGAGCGCAGCGAAGAATCTCTAATTTTAACAGGTCAGACCCTTCGCTTCGCTCAGGGTGACAGTTTTAAGATAATTTCTAAGATACCATAATTACAATATGTTTTTATCTTCGTGCCTTTGTGGTTTTATAACTAATTCTTTCAAAAAAACCTCAAACAACTTAACCGAAAAACTCCTTATAGTTCCCTGCCCTGCCCTTATTGCACTAAAAAAAGTCTTTATACTATTTTTTATAAAATCAAGCAATAAAATTTCGCAAGAATTCAATCAAAATCCCTCCCTTTTGGGCCTACACGGCAAAAACAGCCGATTTTTTGCTTGACAATCTGCCCTTCCGCCGGTTATATTAAAGCTAATCATACATAAGTAGTTTCTCCACGGATGGAGGGTGTCAAAACCTGTATAAAAGGATTGAAGGCCTTGTCCTGCGCAGGGACTTTGATTATTGGGATTAGTGCTCTGTCGCAGGAAATTCGATGGTCTGTCATGTTGAGCCCCCGCTCTTGCTTTCGCAAGAAAGCACGGGGGCGAAACATCTGGCCATCGCACGCCAGATTCTTCGCCCCGACAAGTCGGGACTCAGACCCGTCCTTGAGCAAAACGAAGGAATGACATTCATCGTTCGGTGTGCGACAGAGTATTAGGTTAAGAAGAAGGAGAGTGTAAAATGAATAGAAAAGTAAGATTCATTACGTTGGCCTTCATTTTGGCCGTCGCAGCCCCCACCCATCAGGCAATTGGCTACTACAAGCTCATCGACCTCGGCACCCTGGGCGGGAATAGTAGCGTGGCCTATTCAATTAACAACAACGGTCAGATTGTGGGACGGGCATATAACAGTTCAGGAAACATCAGAGCCACTTTGTTTGACTCCATCGGCAGTGGTAAAAATATCGACCTTGGTACTTTGGGCGGATGGGAGAGCGAAGCCATGTCAATCAACGACAACGGTCAGATTGTAGGATGTGCCGAGAACGGTTTGGGAAACATCAAAGCTACTTTGTTTGACCCAATCGGCGGTGGAAACAATATCGACCTAAATACCTTAATCGACCCCAGTTTGGGCTGGACGCTCATAGAGGCGCGCTCAATCAATGACAACGGCTGGATTGTGGGTGTGGGGATAAATCCCGGTGGCTATGAAAGGGCATATCTTCTTATCCCTGAACCCGCCACATTATCGTTTTTTGCCGTTGCCGGCCTGATTTTATTAAAAAAACGTGATAAAAATCGGCTCAGGAGTTGAAATTAGGGCCTTTTAGCGGCGATTTCTCTTGACAAAATGCCATCAGAACAATACAATTTGTTTATAATGCGAGTGGCTAAGTGGCCACAAAGGAGGACCAGGAAAGTGCAGGGTACACAGTATAGGTGTCTGACTGCCAATGCCTCCCCCCAGAGGCCGGTCCCGATCCGCGCAGAACATTTAGCATCGCTTTTTCCGGAGGTGTCGTTATGAGAACACATAAGTTAAGTTCGCCAATCGTTTATATCCTCGTTTCGCTGCTGATAAGCAGCACAGCGCTAAGCGACTGGTCGCCGGGCGACGACTACAAGATGCACAGCCCACAGCTGCCCAATAAAAACGGCTGGGACATCTGCTTAGTGCACCAGGCAATCGCCGACGATTTTAAGTGCTCGCAATCAGGCCCGATAAACGACATCCATTTCTGGGTCTCCTGGCGGGGCGACAACGATGACTTCAGAAACGTAACCTGGAACATCGCCTTATGCGCAAATTCATTCGGCAAGCCAGGAACAGTCCTCTGGGTACTGAACCCGGGCCATGCCAATATCTCGTCGCGACTTTACGGAACCGGCGACCAGGGCTGGCACTGCCCCGGCACTTCCCTGACGGTGCCGCACGACCACACAAACATCTACCAGGTGAACATTACCAAAATAGGCAACCCCTACAACCAGACGAAAGGCCAGATATACTGGCTGGCAATCCAGGCACAGATGAGTTCATCAAAGGCAGAGGTCGGCTGGAAGACATCGACCAGCTCATATTTTGGCAAGGCAGTGTATCAGACTGCGCTGGGTCAGTGGGCAGCCATTGGTCAGGCCGCCGAAAACCTGGCATTTGTCATCACAGGCGGTTACCCTGTCGAAGTTGACCAGATTCCGATGTCCGAGCCGGAAACTGAAATCGTTACGCCCATAGGCAAAGAGAAGCTCACCGTAGGCGGCCCGCTCACCTGGAAGGTCTTTTTCGAAGGCCCGACCGAAGGCGATGCAGACGATGATGACAGCAACGGTAGTGATGAGGTCGAACTCGAAATCGTTGACTTAGATTGGACAGCCAACGGTCCACTGCTCGGCCCTGTCGTGCTCCGCGAGCACCCTACCCTGATGTCATCCGGCCAGATTGAAGAGCAGGCCAACAATACACCAGGCAAGTTAGATGTGCCGCCATTTACGCCCGCTGGTATGGCGAATATGACCCTCGACTTCTACTTCGAAATTGAGTTTGGCGGACAGGTCTTCTACACCGACCAACCATCAAGACTTGGAGCAGTCATCAATCACAAGCCCCCAGGATCTCTCAACTATTTCTCAGTCAACCAGTTTCTGCCCCTGCTGAACGCCGACGGCAGCATATCGCGCTGCTACTTCGGCCTGGGAAATGGCTGGTGCCGCACCTTCTGGGAGGTTGACCCATTCGAGTTCAACCTTGTGAAAATGGAACTCCACAAACCAGCAGGCGGCATCGAGATAGTGGAGTTGAGCGGCTTTTCAAGTATATACACCAAATTCGATGGCCCAGGCCAGGTAGAGGGCCGGGCCAGCGATGATGACGGCGATGGCCTTGAGGAGGTCGAGACTGAAATGGCCGCGCTGGACCTTTCCGGCTCAGGACCAACATTCGGCCCTGTTACGATGCGCCTGCGACCGGGCGTCCGCACACTCGGCGAGATTGAAGAAATGGCCAACAATACGGCCGGCGTGTTGGACCTGCCGCCTTTTACCGCGGCAGGCACCGCGAACAGCTTATTCGATGTCTTCTGCGAGATAGAGATTGGAGGCCAGGTCTTTCACAACGTCCAGCCGCTGCGATGGTATGATGTCATCGACCATAAGCCCCCGAAGAACGCCTCCTACGAGTCGAACCCAGAGCCCATCTCTCTTGTTGACGAAGACGGAAATCCAACGGGGTTAGCGATTGTGCATTCTTTCTACTGGCCCGGAAACTGCGGCGACGATGCGCACCCGATTCCAATAGGCGACTTAAACCACGATTGCATCGTCAACTTCTTCGACCTGGCCATATTCGCAAGCCACTGGCTCGAATGCACCAGAGACGTCTGCCCATAAAATTCCGTGATGGATAATTGCGGGCTTTGCCATCCTGAGGTCCGAAGAGTCAGAACTAAGCATCTGGGCGGTTTAGCCCTCTTGCGAAAACGCAGGATAAATTATGTGATAAAAATAGGCTCAAAAACGAATTTCAGGCTTTTTAGTCCAAACTATACCAGATGTCCTAACTTCTTTGATAAACGATACTTATCTCTCTGTGCCTGCCCTGAGCTTGTCGAAGGGTTCTCTGTGCCTGCCCTGAGCTTGTCGAAGGGTTCTCTGTGCCTGCCCTGAGCTTGTCGAAGGGTCCTCTGTGGCTTAGAAAAATCCGGGTGAGCGACAAATTTTGCCGAAAAATTGCAGAAAATTTGTTGCTTTGTTCAAAAATTATGGTATAATACTACTCCGATAAAATAAAATGTGGGACAGGTGTAAGCTGCCCCGTATGTGAATTGAACTCATATAATTTTGGAGAAGGGAAGGGGTAAAATTATGTATAGGCGAATTTTTTGTAAAGTGCTGTTAGTAGTTATCGTAGCTATTGCAGTCTTATTCCTTTCGGGCATTCTATCTGCCCAGGGACGCAGCGGCGAGGATAGGGTAAAGGATGTCCAGGAGAAGCATACCGCCCGCCTTATGGCAATTAAGGGCGTGGTCGGCACTGCTGTCGGACACGACCAGGAGGACAGGCCTGACATCAAGGTCTTCGTAGAAGGGCCGGGCGTTGCCGGCATCCCGAAAAAACTTGACGATGTTTCCGTTGAGGTGGTAGTTACAGGTAAAATCTACGCCCTCCCAAAACCTGAAGGCAAACCCGGCGGCGGGACTAAAATCGACCCTACCGCTTACTTTACCCGGCCAGTGCCGATTGGTGTCTCAACCGGCCACCCAAATATAACGGCTGGAACAATCGGCTGCAGAGTAATTAAGGGTACGCAAGTCTATGCTCTAAGCAACAACCACGTTTATGCAAATGAGAACAGAGCGAAACTACCAGAGGGATCGAACCCAGGCGATAATGTTTTGCAGCCAGGCCCTTATGATGGCGGTGGTAAAGTCGCGGACAGGGACGATGTTATTGGCACGCTGTTTGCTTTTGTGCCAATTATTTTCGATGGGAAGACACTCAATACTATTGATGCGGCTATTGCTCTGAGTAACACAGGTCAATTGGGTAATGCCACACCATCCAATGGTTACGGAAAGCCAAAATCAACCACGGCGACAGCTTCGATAAATATGCAGGTCCAGAAATACGGTCGCACCACAGGTCTCACCAAAGGCAAAATCTACGCTACGAACGCTACGGTTGATATCTGGTATGGCACGGGCGTGGCCAGGTTTGTCAACCAGCTCATAATCACACCTGGCACCTTTAGCGCAGGCGGCGACAGCGGCTCACTGATTGTGACACAAAGGAGCAAAAATCCGGTGGGATTGTTATTTGCCGGCAGCTCATCTATGACAGTTGCAAACCCGATTGACTCAGTGCTTTCCGCCTTTGGCGTCACCGTTGATGGCCAATAGCAGACTACGAATAACCTCTGCTTCATTCAGAATGTGTTGGGGGCGTGGCTAAAGAGGCAAGCGATAGTATTTCGCTGTCGGGTCATGATGAAGCAGGTATTACGCGCTTCTATTATTATTGAGGCTATGGTCATAGCCGGCTATCTAAGTGGTTGCATCGACAAACATATAGAGAACGTTGGCAAAGGAGGGCCTATGACTGAGAGGAGCATCGAGCAAGTCCTTAGGGATAGAACAGACGAATGGATGAGCATCGACGGAGTTGAGGGGGTGGCAATTGGCGAGCACAAAGGTAACAGTTGCATCAGAATTTTTACTTCTATAAATCCAAAAAATCTGCAAGATAAGATTCCATCAAGTGTGGAGGGGTATCCTGTAATTATCGAAAAGACTGGGCGATTCGGTGCCCTTGAGCAGAAAGATTAACCGGCATTACTGGTCGAGGCCGAAGAACTTTAGCCATTGTTTGGTTTCCCCCTCGGTCAATCCGTGATGTTTCCCTCTTGGCTCTTTGGTAGTTTTCTTCCTGCTCAATTCCCTCTGCAGCCGCTCCCAGAAATCCTGCGACTTTACCGCTGTCGCTCCTCTCGCTCGAGCCGCCCTTCGGAGTCTGCGGTCGCTGCTTACTATGACAAGCTCCCTCGGCCCGGTATTCGCTTTTATTTTACCCTCGATGACCGTATCAGCATCTCTGCTTACGCCGGCAAAGAAAACATCCAGGTTGGTAACATTATCGAATACGCTCTTATCATCCGGCCCGGTCCCGTCGAAAATAATCTCGCCTGTCTCGCCGATTGCCTTCAGATACCCCCCTACCATTTTGCACATCTGAAGCTCGCTAATTTCCTCCTCGCCCTGCCCAACTTCCTCAACCAGCCACAACAGATTGTGACCATCAATAATAAACATCTTATGTTTTGTCCTGGATATCCTATAAAAATAGCAGGTATCGTCAGAGAAGAAAAATAATGTGGCTTGAAACCATATTAAAGAATGTTTTCATCAACCCTCTTTAATAAGCAAAGATATGGTTTCAATAAATGCTTCGGTCTGGGAAATCCACGGTCGAACCTGCGATTCTTCAAAGCTTACAAAATCCATATAATCGCCTTCCTGGCGACGTTCAAAAAGGTCATTGAAAACTTTAGCTTTTTCTTTAGCGACTTTGCCTGTCTTGACGAAATGCTGGTTAAAAAGACCACGTACCCCTGCGTGTTTCGAAGATGACAATCCCTGCTGTATAAGAAGGGCTGAAACAGCATAAAAGCAGGCGTAGTAAAGTCTATTCACACAAGGATTCCAGCGTTGAGCATCGGCTAAAATACGTGCATCATTGAGTGTCTCACGCGCCTTCTGGAGACGATACCCCACCAATTCCTTGTTTGTCTCAGTCATAATATTATCCCATCAAGCTCGACATTTTGATGGAAAGGGGTGGTCTTATATAGAGAACTATTCCATTCCGTTCGGCTGCGTATAATGGAACAGAGGACCTCGTCAGACTCCCACTCAATTTCGTAGAGTCGATGTCGAATTTTGTCAATACGCTCATCGTTGACAGTGCCGTCAAGTAAAATAAGAAAATCCCAATCTGACTGCGCATCTGAATCCTTACGCGCGCGGGAACCATAAAGGATAATTTGAGCATAAGGCTCTATTTCAAGAACAGCTTTTTTGATACTCTCTAATAATCCTTCACGGTTCATATTATTATAACCATCGGTAATAAACGGCTTCTTCACCCACTAAAAACTTAAAACTAAAATTGGCCATTTGGACATTTGAATTTTCATCATTGTTTCGTATTTCGTGCTTCGTGCTTTGGACTCCTTCGGGTCACGGGTCACGAGCGACGGGCGACGAACTATGCTTCAAAGCGTATCTCACCCTGCACGATAGTCTTTTCGACCTTGCCCTTTACGCTCCAGCCATTATAGGGGCAATTTTTGCTTTTGGAGCGAAAAGTATGGACATCGATTTTATACTCGGCATCCGGGTCGATAATAGTAACATCGGCCTGCTTACCTAAACTTAGCGTGCCTTTGTCAATGCCGATGATTCTGGCAGGGTTCACCGTCATCAATTTAATAAGAGCTGGCCAGTCGATAATTCGCGGTTCGATAAGGGCCTTGACGTAAAGCGACAGAGCGCATTCCAAACTTGCGATGCCAAAGGGGGCGGCTAAAAACTCAAGCTCCTTTTCGCTTTGCAGATGGGGGGCATGGTCCGTAACCAGCGCATCAATCAGCCCTTCCGCAATCGCATGCTTGAGCGCATCAATATCCTTGCGGCTGCGCAGAGGCGGATTGACCTTGTAATTGGTGTCATAGTCGGCACAGGATTCCTCGGTCAAAAGCAAATGATGAGGCGTTACTTCGCAGGTAACAGGGAGCGAATCCTTTTTAGCTGCTCGTATCAATTCGACCGAGCCGGCAGTAGAAAGATGCTGGGCGTGATAGCGGACGCCGGTCTTTTTGATAAGTTGAATATCCCGCCAGAGCATCGCCTCTTCGGCGAGGGCATCTATCCCCGGCAAGCCCAAAATCGTGGAATAATAACCTGCGTTCATCACTCCCTTTGCCGCAAAGGCCTCGTCTTCACAATGCTGCGCTATCACCACATCGAACATCTTCGCATACTTCAACGCCCGCAGCATAACCGCCGGGTCCTGCACCCCCCTGCCGTCATCGGTGAAGCCTACTGCCCCCGCCTCCGCCATAAATCCCATCTCGGCAAGCTCAGCTCCCTCCTGCCCTTTTGTTATCGCACCCATCGTATAAACGTGCGTCTTTCTTGCCTTGCGTGCCTTACGATGTATATACTCCACATCGGTTTCATTCTCGACAGGCGGCTTTGTATTCGGCATACAAACGACGGAGGTAAAGCCAGCGGCGACCGCTGCCGTTGAGCCGCTCGCTATTGTTTCCTCTTCCTCATCGCCCGGCTCGCGGAAGTGGACGTGGATATCAATCAAACCCGGCGTCACCAGCTTGCCGGCAGCATCAATAACCTTCTGCACCCCCTTTTCAACCTGCGGGCCAATACTGCCAACCTCTGCGATTTTACCATCGACGATAAGCACATCGCATTTTTTGTCGATGTTATTCGCCGTATCTATGACCCGGCCATTTTTTATTAAAAGCCCGGAGTTCATTCTCAAATAATCAATCATCAATAATCAATCAGTAACTGCTGCTGCCTGGTTCACTAAAAACAGCACAGCCATCCTCACCGCCAGACCGTTTTTTACCTGCTCTAATATGACACTGTTTCGTCCATCTGCCACTTCGCTTTCCATTTCCAGGCCCCTATTGATTGGGCCGGGGTGCATAACGAGGATATCAGGCTTGGCTCTTTTCATACGCTCCACGGTCAGTCCAAAATAATGGGAGTATTCACGTATTGAGGGGAATGGGTTGCCGCCCATCCGCTCGAACTGGATGCGAAGCATATTTATCACATCTACTTTTTCGATGACATCATCGAGCGAATAGCTCACTTTAACGGGTAATTGATTCACCTGAGGCGGTATCAGTGTGGGCGGGCCGACGAATATAACTTCTGCACCGAGTTTTGTCATTGCCCACATATCGCTGCGTGCAACACGAGAGTGGGTGATGTCACCGACTATTGCGATTTTAAGGCCTTCGAGTGTGCCTTTGATTTTGCGAATGGTATAGACATCTAAAAGGCCCTGTGTCGGATGCTCACAGAAGCCGTCGCCGGCGTTGACGATGCAGGCGTTTATGTATCTGCTTAGAAGTTTTGGGGCGCCTCCGGCACTGTGGCGAATGACAACAATATCGATGCCCATCGCTTCCAGATTCTTAGCGGTATCCAAAAGGGTCTCGCCTTTGCTGACGGAGCTGGTTTTTTGAGTGAACTCCACGACATCGGCGCTCAAGCGACTCGCTGCGAGGGCGAAACTATTTCGCGTGCGGGTGCTGTCTTCAAAAAACAGGTTCACTACAACCTTGCCGCGCAGGGGGGGTGCTTTCTTGACCGAGCGGGTGCTTACCTCTTCAAATCCTTGCGCTGTGTCGAGGATGTAAGTAATCTCCTCAGCACTTAGCTCACGAAGGCCCAGTAAATGTTTGCGAGTCCAACTGAATGGTTTGGTTTTCATTTTATCGTTACTGCTCTGTATATGCGTAATGCTCTGTCGCAGAATAATTGATGGTTGTCATTGCGAGGGAGTCCCGCACCATACGGTGCGGGACGAACGAAGCAATCTCAATCAGGCGAAAAAACAGTGTTAATCTGTGTAAATCCGTGTCTAACGAAAAACTAACAGCGTTAATCTGTGTCAAAAAACGGAGCCGGTCGCTTTGAGGCATTAACTCATTCACTCAATTACCACTTCATCCTTTCCATCCGATTCGACCAGATTTACCTGCACTATATTGCCGGGAGTAACAGCGGCCTTGTAACCGGCAAAATCGGCCTGTATGGGCAGCTCCCTGCCGATTCTATCAACAAGGACCGCCAGCTTTATTGCTTTTGGCCTTCCAAGGTCGATAAGTGCGTCCATTGCAGCACGAGTTGAGCGGCCGGTGTAAAGGACATCATCAACTAATATAATGATTTTATCATTTATATCGAAGCCTATTTCGGTGGGCCTGACCTTTGGCTGGGAGGTGCCGTGCGGCGAATTTAAGTCATCGCGATAAAGGGTTATATCCAGAGTTCCGCAGGGCACATTTTTGCCCAACTGCTCGGATAGCAGGCTCGACAGACGCTGGGCGAGGATTTCCCCCCTGCTACGGATGCCAATGGTAACAATATCTACGTTGGGAGGAATTTCAGAAATAATACGGGCCGCCAGCTCCTTTAGAAGCCGCTGGATTTGCCCTGAATTTAGCATTACCTTCATAACTGCATAAAACTCCACTATATCGTCTGCTGTGGTGAATCAGATATTTTACACCGAGTCAAGTTTATTTGTTCGCTGGCAGCCACCAGTTATTTACAAGCTCTCTCAATCAATGCTGACGGATTATAACAATGCCGACCGGATTCTGGCAATAAAAATACGAAAATCCCGGACATCGCCGCGCACCGTCCTAAAAATTCGGCTTTTTGTAACATTCCTCGCCGTCAAACAAGATTATTTATTACAAATAAACCGCGCATACCGCAAGCAAATCCACGGTTTGGGGCCTTTTGATAACCCCCGAATCCCCCATCGGCATATCAAATATCCATCGAAACGGCCATATTAAACCCGGAATTTGAATTTTAATACTGAAAATCGCATTTTAGCAATGAAATTTACTTGAAATCAAAGCCGGTTTCTGGTATCATAATAGCAAAGATTAGGAGAAAAGAATTATGAGTTTAAGGAGGCTGACAATTGGGGTAATAGCCTTTTCAGCACTTGATTTATCGCCCCTTTGGAGTGGAGAATGTCAAGAACCGGTCAGAATATATCGAGGCTCGGCTTAATAGCCTGGGCAGGAATGCTTTTAGCATTTATTGCCGGCGCCGGCAGAGCAGAAGGATTGCCGACTGACAAGCCGTTGCAGCCACAGGGGCTAAACCACACTGGAATTTATGCGCTGCGGCAGATAGAGCCAAACTTGACGGGAGGCGGCGTCAAGTTTGCAGTGATTTCTCGCAGTATCAGTTACGTTGACGGCGAGCCGCAAAACGACTATCGGCCAAACATCAATCACAACTGTTTCAAGAGCGCTAAATTAAGTTTTCAAGACGAGCATTGGTTGCCGGCAGGGATTTCACCTCATTCAACAGCTATCTGCTCGATATTGCTGGGAGAAGACCCAAGCGGCTTTAATGAAAAAATCGGGGAATTTTACTACCAGGGGGCGGCGCCTGCGGCCACGGCTGAGGTCTATGAATTCTGGCACTTTTTGACAAACAATATATTTCCACAGTTACCGCCTGATGCAGACATCATAACGGCCAGCATCGGACTCCCGTTTGAAGACTGGTGGACGCGGGGCATTGAAGCAATGGCTGAGCACTACGGCATTATAGTCGTTGCCGGCATAGGCAACGGCTCTAACGCTTATGACCCGCCTTTATATCCCGCGTCAGGAGCAAATGCGATAGGAGTCGGCGTAGTTGCTTCCGTGAACAGCGACAATCTTGCAACGAATCTTTCAAACTTTGCTCTGGCGTATCCTGAACAATCAAGCACCGGGCCGATCGGCAGCAGCAGATGCAAGCCCGACATCGTCGCTATCGGCAATTGCCTTGCTGCCGATGCAAACGGCGCCAAACAGTATGAGCCGACCGGCAGTTGGTCGAGCTTCTCGACGCCGATAGTTGCGGGGACAATAGGCCTGCTTGTTCAGAAAGCCAAAGAAGAGCCGGAATTGAATATGGCGATTTCGCCGGATGGCGGAAACTGCGTAATGAAAGCCATCCTGCTTAACTCCGCGACCAAACTACCCTACTGGCACAAGGGGCAGTTGACTAAAGATGATGACCACACCGTGCCTTTAGACTACGCTCAAGGGGCTGGGATGCTCAATGCAGTTGGCGCATATAAGCACTTAGTTGCGGGTCAAAATAAGCCTGGCGATGTTGAAACAATCGGCTGGGACAACAATATATTGAATAAGAGTGAAACACTCGAAAATGTCTATAGAATTACTATCCCGGAACCAAACGGCAAAGTTATCACAGCTACGGTGGTCTGGAACAAGCACTACAATACTACATATCCCTTTGAACCGAGACCTGATAAGGACATCAACATTCGGCTTGAGCTGCGGGCTGTTGACCCGAATAATGCCGGCATCAGGTATCTATTGGATTATAGTGACAGTGATGTGGACAATGTTGAACACATTTATTATCCGGCAGATGCGAATTACAAAGAGTACGAAATCGCTATTATTTTCGGTAACAACAGCCAGAGTGAAACGGCTGTAAGTGAACGCTATGGCCTGGCCTGGAGCGTCGGTGACAGACAAAATAACGATAGTATATTCTGGTATGACTTAAATGCAGATGGTATTGTCAACGAGCAGGACTTTGCCATTTTCATTAACAATTGGCAAAACAGCCGCCAGTTCCCTGAAAGTTATGTTCTCGGTGACATCGATGCTGATGGTGCAATTGACATCAATGATGTAGAAATTCTCTTAAGTCACAGAAATACCGAAGCTGATTGGCGCTCAAAATAAGAAAGCGAGCCGCAATAGCTGCATAGTTAGGAAATACTAATCGCCCCAACTTCTGTCCAGAATACGATGTGTTAGATTTGAATGGTCTATTGTTGTTCATTGCCTCACTTTGGAAAAATTGGCCGGTTTTGAAAAATTTTTTAGGAGAGATTAACAATCAGGCGGAATAATACAATCAAGTTCGCTTGTAGTATGCTGCTTTTAATGGTGTTTTTCACGTCAAGTCCTGGGCAAGAAACGTGGAGGTTTATTGTCACCGACGACAGCCGCGGCGCCACTAATGGTATCAACCTGACCACTCTCAAAGAAATTGTAGCCGAAATTAAAAAGCAGGGTGTTGACCTTTTTGTATGTTCGGGAGACCTGGTTTCCAGTTTAGAGCCGGCCGAATTTGAAACTAACTTGAGAGCGTGGGTTAATACTATGAAGCCGGTTTATGATGCCAATATCGCTATCTATGTTTGCCGCGGCAATCACGAGCTTCGCGACATCTGGCAAAGCGACCCTAATACCGGCCCCGACCCTGTTGACAACTATGCAATCCGATGGCTTAACGTATTCGGCAGCGACTTATATCCTGTCCAGAAATTGCCTGCGAATGGCCCAGCAGGTGAGAAGTATATGACGTATTCTGTCACGCACAAGAACGCCCTTATCGTCTTGCTGGATGAGTATGCCGGTGTCGCTCATAAACTTTACCACAGGATAAACCAGAAATGGCTTGATACACAGTTGGCGGCAAATACCAAACCTCATATCTTTGTTGCAGGACACGAGCCTGCTTTCCAAACGTTCCACGATGATTGCCTCGATAACTTTCCTGCTAACCGGGACGCCTTCTGGGTAAGTTTAGCAAACAGCGGTGCACGGACTTATCTATGTGGTCACGACCATTTCTACGACCACGCCCATGTAAATGATGGCGATGGCGACCCAAACAACGATATTCATCAATACATCATCGGGACTGCAGGCGCCAGACCATACCACTGGTCACCCCCCTACCGTGGCAACAATAGCACCTACACCATAGAACAGCTGCACCACGCAGAACGATACGGCTACGTCCTCGTCGAGGTCAACGACCTCAAAGTCACATTAACCTGGATGGAACGCAATACAAACGACCTTGATACAACCGGCGTATATGAGGCCAACAATACCTGGAGATACACTGTTACACCCAGGCCGATAGTGCTATCGCCGAACGGTGGTGAAAAGCTGGCCGCCGCGAATACCTGCGAAATCAGATGGAAAACGCTTGAAGGTGCACAGATAGACTATGCCAAAATTGCATATTCCATCGACAATAGCCAGAGCTGGAAAGATATTACCGTATGCGAAAATGCCGGTTTTTACCAGTGGCACACCCCCGCTGCAGACTCAAACCAGTGCCGGGTTCGGATTAGCGATTTATCGAATCCGGCAATCAGCGATACCAGCGATAGGGTCTTCACGATATTTCAATGCCAAAAGGTGCTTCCCGGCGACATAAATGGCGATTGCTACGTTGATTTCCTCGATTTTAGCCTTCTAATCGAGGATTGGCTAAAATGCGCAAATTTCTTCGACCCCGCCTGTAATGAACCACAATAGACACCAGAAATAACACTCAAAAACTATATGGCCGGTGTGAAAGATAAAATCAGCCCTTCGCAAAAAATTCAAAAAAAATCAAACTTATCACTTGCTTTTTTAGGCCGGATTCGGTATCTTAAGGTTATGTAGGCCGATAAATTAAAGTAATTCAGATTGAACGTTTTTTTGAGAAAAACCATTATAATTTCTTGTCTGACAGTAACGTAACAACATTTGTCATTCCCGCGCAGGCGGGAATCCACCAGTAAATTCGCTAACTGGATACCCGCTTTCGCGGGTATGACAACAGGAACCGTTCACTTTGAGTAAAATAAATTAAAATATCAAAGGTAGATTAACAATGGCTCACAAAACAAAACACATCAGGCACACAATAAAAGGATTCACGTTAATAGAACTATTGGTTGTCATTGCCATTATTGCGATACTGATGGCAATCTTGATGCCGTCTCTGAACAGGGTAAGAGAACAGGCACGGGATATTTCCTGCAGGTCAAACCTAAAACAGGTAGGACTCGTTATGTTTATGTATTTTCAGGAAAACGATTTCAAAATGCCCCAGGTTTTTCGGACCGACCACTGGGGCTGGTGTAATGGAAACCATTGGCGCCATCCAGACGGTAGCTTTTATAGGCCAACCGAGGATGACTCATACTGGGGCACCGCCTTCAAAGAATTCGTCACTGACACTCAAATTTTCGGCTGTCCGTCCTTAAGGAGAAATCATGAAATGGAGGTAGCAACTAAGCTTTATGGCGACAGTTTCATAGAATTTTACGACTCGGCTTACGGACTCAACGCCTATTTAGACCGAGAAGGCGTAAGTTCAATAAAAAATCAGGCTGAGGTCATTGTAACTCACGACCATATGGAGCCGCGACTTGAACAAGGCAACGAGGCACAACGTAACGATATGCTCTGTCTGGGGGTGGAGACCGAGAATTTGAGTCATTATAGACCACTAAATTCTGAACGCCACTCATATTACAGAGGAATATTCAGACACAACATAAGGAGCAGCAAGACCAATGAAACAGGTGGGACACTCAACACCATCTGGCTTGACAGCCACGTCAGTAGAATAAAAGAAACATACGGAAACGATATACCTAACCGGTATTATGACCCTAAGAAAAAGTACCTGCCCTGAGTCAAACCATGCTTATTGCGAAAAAGACCACGAACATCTAACAACATCATTATGTTTGCTGGCGATAATGCTCTTATTTTTCTGTGCAACTACTGCAAAAGCAAATGCCGGCGAAACCCAAACCTTTATCATCACTCGCCTCAATAGCACCCAGCCGCTCATTACCGAATCTATGTTTGACACCCTCGGTGCCCCGGACGACGAAGGCAATAACATCAATGGTCCCTCCGTAATCCGAATCCCGGACTGGATTCGACCCGAAAACCGGGCCGACCCTAACGCCGCCTACTATATGTATTTCGCCCACCACCAGGGCAATTACATCCGCCTCGCCTGGGCAGCACACATCGAAGGTCACTGGCACTTATACCGTATCGGCTCTGGTGTCCCTGTGGGCAGCCGAGGCGTGCTCGACCTCGGCAGCAGCGACAAAATCTACCTCGGCAACGGCATAACTATCCAAAACCATATCGCCTCGCCTGATGTGTTCGTGGACGACAAAAACCAGCGAATCGTAATGTATTTCCACGCCGGCGAGACCAAGGTCAACGGCACAAGCAAAGGCCAGAAGAGCTTCGTCACTAAATCAAGCTATGGTTTAGACTTTCACGATGGCATCGAACCGGTAATTCTTGGTCGATTTTATTTCTGCGTCTTCCGATACGATGGCAATCTTTACGCCACCTCCAACAGCGGCTTCCTCTTCAAGGCACCCGACCCAAACAATCCCTGGAAACCGCCTGATGGTTTTGACTTCCGCAACGACCTGTGGACACAACGCCCAGACAGCCCTTTCCAAAACGACATCGATGATGCTAACTTTTCAGCCGTTCCCGACCGCCCATTGCGAGTGCGCCACTCCACTGTGCGACTTGTCGATGACACAGCGCAGGTCCTTTATACCCGCATTGGTGACTGTCCTGAGCGGATTATGATGTCAACAATCGACCTGAAAATTGGCGACTATGAGCTCTGGGATTCGAGCTTTCCGCCAAGAGAAATCCTCCAGGCTCAGCTACACTGGGAAGGTGGTGACATCACCCCTGCCAACTCCCAGGGCAGCACCGCACCCGAAAATGTCAACCAACTGCGCGACCCATACATCTTCGAGGACATCGACGGTAAGTTATACCTGTTCTATTGCGGCCGCGGTGAAGACGCTATCGGCGTAGCGCTCCTGCGGCCCGTCGCACTCGGCCAACTTGACCTCGACTCCGACACAGACCTGGCTGACCTCGCCCTCTTTGCTGAACACTGGCTTGAAACCGGCTGTGGCACCTGTGCCGCCGCCGACCTCACAGGAAATGGAAAAGTAACCCTCAACGACCTCCAGACTTTCACCACGCACTGGCTTTCAGGCTACTAAAAGCTTCTAACAAAAAAAGACCGGCTACCTGTCATTCCCGCGAAGGCGGGAATCCAGAAGTGTTGTGTTAGTAGGAAATTCACTTTGTTAGAAGTTGTAAATGACTCCTTACTAAACCCAAAATTTCACAAACCACGCATTCAAAACTTCCGCTGTATTGATACTTGTATTGTTAAAGGAACAGATTGCGATATAAATTTATAGTTTAGCCGTCGCTGGAACGGCGACGCTACATCAATATACCCTATCATACACAGAAAAGCCCCGACTTTGTCAGGCCTTCATTAGAAAGGGGTGCGATTCATCTTTGTAGGTAGATTATTTTCACACGACGTAGCACGGGCTTCCAGCCCGTGCAAACACGGCCAAGATGGCCGTGCCACTTTCTTTACCTACAAACGTGAAGCACACCCATTAGAAAGACAGACATCAATAGCTATAACAATCTTTTTTGATTTGACAAATGGCGGCAATTATGCTAAATAAAACACAAACGTGAAGGAACCGTTTATTACACATTATTTTGAAGGAGCAAAGAACAATGAATCATTGTATGAGATTCCACAAAAGCGGCAGCAAATCACAATCGCACAAATCCAAACAATCCTTACGCTTAATTATCTGTATGGCTCTTTTAATCGGTCTGGCCTTGCCATTCAAAGCTCTTTTGGCCGTTCAAAAAGGAGAAGGGGCGGATGTGGCGGGATTCGGGGAGATTAAAAAGTGGGATGCGGAAGGAAAAGATTACGGCGTTCTCTGGGAGGACTCACGCGATATATTCCGAGTAGTTATCAAGTTCGCCGATGCAACCAATCTGCCGCAGAAAGAAACCGTCCATTTAGAATACTGGCAATCTACCTGGCCCGGAAGCCGAATCCCACGCGACCAACCTTCGGGGGCAGGCAGCTCCGGCTGGCTCAACGTAGGCGACTGGTTCCAGGGCAAATGGAGAACAGCAGACACAAACCTTGAGGTTCAGGACACCGCATATACCTTCACCTTCAATCCTCTTAATGCAAAAGAGTTCACAGATATGAAGGATTTTTCGGTCCCCTACCGCTCCACATTTAAGCTGCGGATTGTCTGTGATAAGCCGCTTCCTAAAATTGAGGCATTCGAGGCCTATACGGATTCGGCCTGGGAGGTGCTTGCTTTTGAGGTTGAATGGGGAGCAGCGGCAAAAGATAAGATACAAACCTGGGATGGCAGACTCGAGGCCTTTAATGGAATAATCCAGGAAATTAAGCCGATTGGGTCTGCGAGCGAAGTCAAGGTCGGGACAAATTTGAACTGGACATCAATAGTCCAGAATAAAACAGACGGCATCTGTGCTGATATTCTCTATGCAAAAACAAACGCTTATAATTCTTTTGACGAGACCATTGTAACGGTGCGAACGGCCTGTGAGAGCTTTTCGTTTGCTGCAGCGGATTTAATCAAGTTCGGCCATATCTTTATCCCCGATTTTGGCGTTATCGTTCGCAAGACCGGCGACGACACAAGTTACCGGGCAGCAGAGCAGGAATGGCAAAAAAATAAGAATAAAAATATCTATACAGCGGTTACAACAGTGCCTGAGCAGACCTTGACGCGGGCCTGGAATGATGTGCCGAAGAAAGAGCCGCAATACATCCCGCTCGGATTCGACGGCGGCAGGCAATATTTCGGCATTGAAGCCGATGGCGGCGTATTCTGCCGCTTCGGCTGGCTCCACCGCATCCCCGGCAAAGACACAAAACGCTGCCTGGTCGATGGCGGCTCGATTGATTACAGTTTTGGTTTATCCGGTGCGAAATTACTTGACCGCTACTTAGTAGATGGCTGCCTGCCTATGATAGTTGCAAAGTGGCAGCGCGACGGCGTCAGTTACCAGCAGACCGCTTATGTTGTCCCATTCGATGGCGTCCCCAAGGAGGGTTCTGCGATTTATGCTGATGATACGTTGATTCTGATGTTACGATTCGAAATGTCACTTGCCGATAATAAAGAACAGGAGGCAAGACTCGACATTGGGGCTGGCGATGAGGAGCTGACTATTGATGACGGTTTTCTCTTTGTTACAGGCACAGAGCCAAAACGTCTGCGAATGATGGTTAGTCCGGCAGATTTGTTGGAGAAACAGGGTAAGAAGATTTTTTATCGAGCCAAACTTACCAAAGCTAAACCAAAGAAGACAGTTGATGTCGCCATTCCGTTTATCACACTGACCGAAAAAGAAGAATGGGCGAAGCTGCGAACTATCGAGTTTGATAAGTCATACAAGGATGTGTGCAGTTATTGGCGAAAGCGTGTTGATGAAGGCGCAAAGATTACCACCCCTGAGCCGATGATAAACGATTATTACAAGGCACACGTTTCACACCTATTATTGAATACCGACCGTGAGGTTGGAACCAGCGACCGATATGTCGCGAGGGTAGGGACATTCTCTTATGGAGCGTTCAGCAATGAATCCTGTATGATGGTTAGCGACCTCGACCGCCGCGGCTACCACAAGCGGGCAGAGCAGGCATTGGAGACCTGGCTGCACTACCAAGGCACAGAACCCCTGCCGGGCACCTACTCAAGCTCTGAAGGCGAGTTCTATGGCGCTGGCGGATATGAGGATGGCGGATATAATCAGCACCACGGATTTGTCCTGTGGTGTCTGGGCGAGCATTACTGGCATACGCGGGATATTGACTGGCTAAAACGCTCTGCCCCAAAGATTATAAAGGGCTGTGAGTGGATTATTCGTGAGCGAAAGCGAACAATCGCCGAGGCAGATAAGTCGTCCATTCAAAAAATCGAGCGAGGATTGCTGCCTGCCGGTTCGCTGGAGGACATCAGGGATTGGCGATGCTGGATGTCGAATAACGTCTATTCCTGGTGGGGTATGAATAATTCCGCCGCTGCGCTAAACGATGCAGGAATTCCTGAAGGTAAGCGCCTCTTAGAAGAAGCATCTGCTTATCGAGAGGATATTCTGGCTGCCTTTACCGAGGCGATGAGACGTTCACCGGTTGTTAAATTGCGGGATGGCAGTTGGATACCTCACATTCCGCCTGAAGTGCACAGGCGGGGCCGGACATTTGGCTGGATAACAGAAACACTCGAAGGCCCGATACATCTAATCCGCACCGGACTCCTTGAACCGTGGGACCAAAGGGCCACCTGGATTATCAAGGATTTTGAAGATAATTTGTATATCTCCGAGCAATATGGTTACAATATTACCGGCGAGCAGTTTGAGCGATACTGGTTCGGCAGAGGTGGCATTTCAATGCAGGCAAATCTATTGTGCAATCCGATTCCGTATCTATTGCGGGATGAGCCGCAGCATTTCTTGCGGGCGTATTTCAATGCGTTCGCGGTAAGCTACTGGCCGGATACGCGGATGATGACCGAGCACGCCCTTCCCAATATCGGCGATTGGCGCGGCGACCACTACAAATCCTCAGATGAGGCAAACTCAACATTTTGGCTGCGTATGATGTTCATCGAGGAACGTGGCAATGAACTGTGGCTCGGTGCAGCTATCCCTCGCTCCTGGCTTGCCGATGGAAACAAAATCGGAATAGAAAATGCCAGCACCTATTTTGGCCCGATGTCGGTTAGTTATGAATCTAAAGTCAGCAAAGATCGAATCGAAGTAACGCTGGAGCCCCCCAAGCGTAATCCGCCAAAGAAGATTTATATCCGTTTCCGCCACCCGGAAGGCAAAAAGATAGCCCGCTGCGAGCTCAACGGCAAACCCTACAAGAACTTCGACCCCGAAAAGGAGTGGGTTGTCATCGATCATATCTTCGAAAGAAAGACTCAAATTGTAGCGTTCTATGAATAAAAATTGGGTAACAACTCGTCTCTAACCCAACTTTCGCAGTTAGGTGATGAAACTGTGATTTTTTAAAATTTATTCCCGCGTATCGCTTCATTATCGCACAAAACGGTCTCAAACCCTGCATGGTGAAGACCTACCCTGTTGCAAAGCT
>Ga0315279_10000579_pt1 | contig 71534 bp, 65 predicted proteins | sample YL17G06_20_MG_FD_203694 | JGI IMG/M metagenome (GOLD analysis project Ga0315279, IMG submission 203694) | Sediment microbial communities from Yellowstone Lake, YNP, Wyoming, USA - YL17G06_20 | ecosystem: Environmental > Aquatic > Freshwater > Lake > Sediment | place: USA: Wyoming | collected...
GACCGGGCCCGGCCGATACCATTTTCAAATGCTGTCTTGAATAACTCTCTATTAGTTACTTCGAGCGCTCCTTTAAAATCAACTCCAATAATTGTTCCATTGTAACCATCCTTCTCTAATCTATGGAATACCGGCGGAGAGATATCAAGTTTTGGCTGATCCAGAGCACGAAAACCACATTGTCCGGATTTTTTAATAAACCATTCTCTCAATTCAGGCATTTTAAGAACGGCTTCGTGTCGGCCATGCTTCTTTTCACGCCTTGTCTCATCCAGATTCTTCCTTGTCGTCCGCGTCGGATTCACTCTCAGCATAAACAGATATTGCTGGCGATTGAAATATTCGGGAGGAATCTGGTAGCAAAGCCAATCATCTTCGGGACACCATGGTGAATGCCGCGGTTTATGTTTTGACGCGACTGTTAGCTGAAATTCTTCCTCGCTCTCATCAAGCCGAAACAGAAACTCCCTATCAGCATTGGGCATGTCTGGAAAAAGCTCCCATGCGGCCTTGTGCCAATCATAAACGCCGAACAACTTTTGTTTAGCCGCAAGGTCCTTAGTAAGAATCATACGCGCCACATAGTTCATATGACAGCCTCCTCCAGTTCCGGCGCATGCCAGAAACTGCCTGCCCAGTGGTTGCGTATCTTGTCCCCCCAGCATAGAAGACCATCATACAAATCGGCGTAATTTACAGCTATATCCGCGGTTTTCAAACGTAAAACAAAACGCACAACCCGTTCATTAATTTCGCTCCCTCGTTCAGCAGCGAGAAGATGCTGAAATCTGTGAGCAACAGGCCCTATTTCCTTGGGGTCAAAAAGTTTGCGAGATTCATCGTCGCTCATCAATCTCCGGCAGGCATCACCGAAATTGCCAGATACTGTCTCCATTGAGTGAGTTGCATAAAGACCGGCAATTGTTTGGACAACCAGATTTTCATGCTCATCTCCAATGCCGCCAAATCGTGCAATTAGAGGCCAAGCACGATGACGCCTGGATTTAACTAGTGCGCAGCGCAAACTCGCCATTTCCGCCCTGCCTTCTTTGATACGACGCAGAAATAAAAGCAAGGCATCTCGTTGTTTGTTGATACTCATTATTCACCTCCGTCTTCTTGTTTATCAGCTTCTGGTTTAGGCTCGTAAAATAATTTCTTCCATCCCAACGCAAAGGCGCGAATTTGCCGTGGAGTTTCCTGCCCACACGCGGCACTGTACGCCTCTCGCGCTGCTTTGTGGATTACAGATCGCCAAGCTTTCTGGGTAGGTTCGGATTCTGTTGTTCCTAATGCGTTAACATGTGCCATGAGAAGTTGCCGCGACTTTTCTACCGCAGTCCAATAGGAACGAGTAGCTTTTGAGCATAACAGCCTTTTCAAGGCATTCCTGTCCTTCCCAACAGATTCACAACGAGTATCCCAATTGTTATCAATATTTCTACGATAAGTCTCAACGGCATAACTTAGCTTACGCGACATTGTTTCTGACTCCGTAACACTATTCTCATAAACTAAACGTTCATTATCTGCGAGAAAAGCCGGATTAATATTAAATACAGACTCTACCATACTCTCCACCGATGCTTGATCGCGAATCAATGCACATACATGAATATCAAACCCATTTTTGGGCAAAACATTCTGAAAAACAAGAGGACCGCCAATCTCGTCTTCATTGCGCGTAATCAACAATGCCGTAAGCTCCCGCCATATTGCCTTGTCCGGCTTTGCTCCGAGCACAATACGCTCTGTTTTGTCTTTATTCAACACAACTGTCGCAGTCGGCTCTGCCGGCCAAATAGGAATAGACGATTTATTCTTTTTTGGTTTTTTTATTTTTCTTTCAAGAACAGGATAATCAAAGCCTTTTCCGCAATGGATAAATTTACAATCTGGCTCTACTTTAATCCATCGGCAAATAGGTATAAGGCGACCGAGATAAGTGCGAGTTGCATTTTCAATAGCTTTCTTGTCTTTGGGACTTTCAGGGAATTTTTCCCATGCGGGCCTACCCCATGAAGAAGCTATATTGACCTTACCATAATGCCGCTTGACCGTTGCTTTTGTCAACAAATTCAAACGTATCGTTTGCTTCAATGTTTCACCGCGAATGAAAGTATGGTACATGCCGCCGGTAATACACAACGCATCGGGATTCCCTACCTGGACAGTTTTCTTACCTCCCCATTTTGTTATCGGAAGTCCACCGCCCGGTGAAAAGCATTGGAAAGTAAGCAACATCATCGCTATCTGTGCCGGCTGAAATTCCCGTATATTTTCAAAGGCAGCTACATGATCAAACAGCGTAGCATTATTTCCTGTCGCCAATGCAAAGTCCATTTTGCTTACGGGGGTAAGTTCCTTTGATTTGAGCCCTACAACCTGTAAAAATGGCTTTTTCGGATGAAACAAATCGAACGACCCCTGCCATTTTTTAAGATATTTTCTCGCTGCTCCCGGAAGTTTCTCCGGCACCTTTTGCCATTCTTGCCTATCTTTTGGTCCATCAAGCGCTGCCTGTGCAACACAAATCAACAATCGCATAAGCGCTACACGCTCATGTGGCCTGACTGAAAGGTCGGCGTATCGTTCTCCCTTCGTAAAAATCTGCATAAGGCTAGCAAAATCTGCTTCGCCTTCGCTCGTTATCACCGGAATCCAAGGATCAGTCACTAAGTTCATCATCCACCCCTTTATTTGATTTATCTCGGATAATTTCTATACCTATTTCTGGCGCATATCGCAAACGATATCCTGCTTTCAAATTCTTACACTCAATATTGCCGTCGTTTGTCACAAATCCAACTTGCCAAGCCCCTCTTACCAAAACGCTAACGGACTCATTATTCGACTGCCCCTGGAAACAACTCATAGGCACCTTAACAATATTTCTGTGTATTGCGCGCGCATCAGAAATACTAAACGTATTCCTACCTAATAGCGCCTTTTCATCATTAATCAAACTAATTCTGTCTCCTTCGCGATTTTTAACAAGAACTAACTGCGTAATTGGGAAGTCATTTATTCGTGTTTTCGCTAAGCCTTCCTCATCTGCCAATAGCTTCTGCCAGACATTGGTTTCAAAAAGCGCAAATTGCTTAAGCGCACCCGCCTTGCCTGCCATATCTTTATAAAGATCCTGCCAACTTTTTGGTTCTTTAGTTCTCTCGCGATATGTCTTTTCAAGGAGGTCTCGTATATCTATAGGCAGTGTTACAGATAATAAATTATTCCATATCTCCAAGCTCCGTAAAAGCACATATGGCGAGTATACTGCCGCTTTTGCCCCAAGCATTTTCTTGATTTCACATGCTGGGGATGACTTGAATTTATTAATAGGATAAGACTCTGAGAGCAACCAGAATTGAGGAATACCCAAGGGGCGCTTCTCACGATTATGCCTCCATAATCGCCCCATGCGCTGAAGCAACATGTCCGTGGGGGCCAATTCAGTAATTATCAAATCTGCATCTATATCAACACTCTGCTCCACAACCTGCGTGCTAAAAAGGATACATCTCGATCGTTTTTTGCCATCCTTATCAAGTTTTCCCATCCAATAATTTTCGAGTTGCTGCCTGCGAAAAGTGGGAAACCGCGAATGAAGCAACCCCATTTCTATTCCTCTATGATTTTGTTCTCGCGCGATAAGAAACATTTCCTGCGCACGATTGACGGTATTACATATCCAAAGGACACTTGCGCCTTGTGCCGCCGCGTCAAACGCCCCCGCCAAAGCTTTTTTCTCATCTTTCGCAGCTACAGTAACAGTTTTGCGTTCCACTAATTTCACTGGTATCATGAAATCTTGACCTGAAATCAAAGGGTACTCATCTTTCCTGCGATGGCACCGCTCTTGCAGAAATTGTTTCTTTCTTTCCTTTGTGAGTGTCGCAGATAAAATTAGAATGGTGCAACCAAGAGAAAGCAGCCGATCACAAAGTGTTTTAATCAACGTGCCGGTATACAAATCATAAGAGTGCAATTCATCAAGTATCACAATTTTCCCTGAAAGCGCGAATTGCCGGATAAAAAAATGCTTAACCGCAATAACAGACATTAGCGCCTGATCAATAGTACCGATGCCTAACGGCGCAAGCAAAGCACGTTTTTTTGACGCAAACCAATCAACAGTATCTCTAGTGGATTCCTGTTCTTCGCCCACTGCAGGACGTAAAGACGGTACATCAGTTTCATCTAAAAGCCATGAGCCCGCATGTATCAACCGGGTCGTTACCGATGCACTGGTTATTTTTGCAGTGAAATCCTGCATACGCATATGAATTCTATTGCTGGTAGCCTGAGTCGGTAAAGCAAAATAAATCCCTGAAGCTAAATCTTTCTGCATAAGTTGGTAGGCACACCAAAGGGCAGCCTCCGTTTTCCCTGCACCCATAGGGGCCTCAATTATATAAAGGCCTGGCTTCTGGATTTGTTCGGCTGCCTTTTGCTGCAACTCATTAGGTAGAAAAGAAAAAATATCAGTAAACGAAAGATTGGGCTTTATTTTAAGACTATCGAACCCAATCGTTCCGAGCGCTTTTGTAATTATTCTAGCGCTTTCATTCGGTTTTGTTTCAACTTCCGGTGGAAAGAAATCCTCGTTTGAGCCAAGCCAATCAGCTACTGAAATTAACCCTGCTGCCCACCAAAAAAGCGGCCAAGAATCATCAATACTAAAAGATGACAGATGCGAATTACCAAGGAATAATTTCATAAACTCGCTGCGTCGATTATCCCACTTATCACCGATATTGCTCCCTTTCAACTTCTGTATTCCTGGTTGATGTAGCCGCCCGTGGTGAGCGCCAGCAACTGCCGCCCAGTATTCGGCTGCTACAGAAACTAAACCGGAACCTTCAAGATAGTTCTGCAAAGCATATTGTGTTATGCGCGAGTGGTCGGATTCATGAATTGCATCCCAGCGGCACTTCTTAGCTTCTTGTTCAAGACCGACCATTTTCAACCAATCAGCGCTTTTCATTTGAAAACCGGGAGAAATTTTACCTATGTCATGCAGTCCAGCAAGAGCCGACAACTCATCAATTTTACAGTTATTTTTCCTTAACAATAGACTATGACTTTTTAATAACCGATTAGCTACCGCTTGAACGTCATACATATGCGACAGAACCGATTTGCCGGGTAAGCCATTACGTTTCTTTTTTGCCCAGAAGTACTCCATTTATTTCAGCCTATTATGTGACTCTTTGTCTTTTAAATAATTATGCCCGGAAACAATCGGCCTCTTGAGACGTTTTTCCAGAGCCTTCCTGGCATTGCCGGCGATGTTCCCTCCGGCATGGGCATCCGATTTAAGTTTCTTTACGCCTTGAGAATCTTCATTTCGATGGATTTCTGTGGTTGCGCGCTCTCCAAGCATGGTAAAAATCAACTCAAAATCATCCATATGATCGCGCAAGTTTTCCCGTTTAAGCCCTTTGAGCTCTTTGTACTCGCTGGGCGTAACGCCGAAGGCGGCTTTGGAGACTTCCGCCGTTAAAATCTCATAATCTTTTTCTTCTTGCGCCCCCCGCTTTTGCCATTCATCGGTCAATTCTTCCCGAATAGCAATCCCTCTCATGCGTTTTTCAATCCAATCATCGCTGTAACCCTTGAGTTTATACAGCATTCGCGTTCTTTTTGTCGCCAATTCCGGATTTTCAATCTCCTGGACACGTTCATAGCCAACTTTCGCCAGCCAACGTTTAAACGGCTCCGCCTTTGGCGATGGTATAGACTGGATGATACGGAAAATCCCTTCGGTATTGGCGCAATCCGTTTCATATTTTTTACCATCGGGAGATTCAAGCTTCAGTTGTCGACAAATTGTCGACAACTCAGCGCCACTTTCATCTCTTTCGCGGATTTTCATCTTGTACCAATAGTCACGCGGATTTGAACTATCGGTGAGCACTTCAACAACGTCCACCACTGAAAACCACCATTCGTTCTGGTATGAGGTTTTCCTGACTTTCTTACCCTTGAAAATTGCGATTCTTGTTTCTGTTTGCATCAGACTTGCCTCCTCTTTATAAAACCAGTACTCCTCATAATACTCTAGCTGCCCTAAGTGAATTTCTTTAACAAGCTACCGGAGATTTAGCTTGCCGCTATATTCAATATAAAACTGACACATATACCACAGATTATGCGTCATTCCTCAAATGTTGCTCCAGCGACTGCCATTCTTCTTTCGGACTTCTCGGTAAACAGTTGGTGTAGGATTGAACTCTTTCCAAAAAAACAAAAAACCTACGCCAGCCGCTATTAGCCAGCGAAGGTTTTTCTTTTTTAAAGTGGAGGATTTACCCCTTCTAACTTCACCACTATTATATTCCTGTATGCAGTTGCATATTACCTCGCTTATCCGGGTTCGTCAAGGATTTTCTAATATTTTGGGTGGTGTGGCGTGGTTAGAAGTATTCCTGGTATATTTCTTTGGCGCGGGTTATTACTCTCTGGAGGGGGCTAAGGTGGGATAATGGCCTTAACAGGCGCCTGTTCCTGGTCAATTCAAATGCCTGGTGAATAATCCCCAGCGCCGTGGCAAAGTTTAAAAACCGCGGCGCGGACTTGACACTTTCGCACTGGGCGGAATCAAAATATTCGCGGTTGTAAAACCGGATCATCTTCACCGGCAAGCCGAGAGCCGCTTCCATCATCTCCAGGAATCCGTCGAGTAAAACTGCGCGGCCCCCTACCAGGAAACTCTCTATACTCTCGGATCCTGAAACCATCTTAGCCGCGCTCATTTTTATGGACTCAATAAGGGCTGCTGCCTTTGCGGTTACCACTTCGCATATCAGCCGTTGAGAAACGGGATCATAACGGGCATCTTTTCTGATCATCACCTGCTTGTCTTCCGCGGCCTTATATTCGCCTATACTGGCATAGGACTTCTTTATGTCCTCCGCCAATTCAAACGGCGCTTTAATAGTACGGGAGAGCTCATAGGTCAATTCGTCTCCGCCGGAATATAATGTTTCGATATTGCGCAACATGCCTTCTTTAAAGAGATATATCTGAGCCAGGTCGCTGCCGATATCGACAAATATGCGGCAGCCATTTTTTAACTGCTCCGGAGCAAAGATGATTTTACTTATTGCCGTAGCGGAAAGAAAAAGACATCTGACATCATAACCAATATTGCGCATTAATCTGTTTACCGTCTGGATATAGGAAGACTTGGCAGAGATTAAATATAAATCTACGCCCAGGGCGTGACCGTATAGCCCGAGGGGATTGATGATAGAGTCCTGATCGTCTATCTTATAGCCAACCGGCATATGCTCTATTATTTCTTCTTCCAGCCGGGAACCCAGAATCAACGCTTCTTCAACTGACCTCTGCATATCCCTCTGGGTTACGATTTTATTGCCCCTCTCTGCGAGGGCGATGGTCGCATGGCTGTGTTTGGTGATGATGTCCTGGCCGTAGATATTTATATAAACGGATTTAACGTTTATCCCCGATTTTACCTTTAGCTTTTTTAAAAGCTTACCCAGAGAATCGGACAAATCGACGGGGTCCATAATCTTGCCATGCTTGAAACCGCGTGACGGGACAGATTCCAGATAGAGGCTGGATATCTTCTCTTTTCTTGAAAAAACTGCCAGCCCTGCGGCGATTTTACTTGAACCCAAATCCAATGCGCAGATATAATTACTACTCATAGGTTAATCCGGCCAAACTCACTTGTATTTTATCACCGGCTCCTTAAATCTTAAATCAATGTATTTCACCTTCACCAAGTCCCTGCCTAAGTGCCCGATTATTGAATTAAGTAGCCTCAATTTGCGGCCAGTGTTGCTTTGTCCTATCTTTACTTCTATGTTTTCCGATATGTAAAAAGAAAAGTCCTCGGGGCGGGAAACGTCTATACTTTTTACCTTATAGCCCCTTAAGCCCCCTAACCCCTCAACCCTTCTGATTAAATTCAGGCAGAGCGCCAGCTCGCTGATATCGTCATAGCTTTTACCGGATTTGGGGCCGAATATCCTGGTCTGCAACCCCACAATTACCGGAAGATCAGGATCGCGGGCGGCCTCGCTATCAAGATCAAACAAAACTGCTTCTTCGTCAACGGCAAAAAACCGGTATAATCTCACGTAGGCGACAGGCTTGCGCTTCAAGAGGTCTACTTTTATGCGGTTAGGTAGCTGTTTTACCAGACTTATCTTATGGTAGCCGGGATACATTGACAGTATCTTCCCGGCTTCGCTTCTTAAATCAAGGGCGAATATATTTCTGCCTTTCAGGTAAGAGAGGTCTGCCTTTATATCCGCGGCGTTAAGCACAACACTCTTTATGTTAAAGTAGTCCGAGTTCCATAAAAAAGCGGACAACGATCTAAAAAAGAGAAACAGCGTGACAAGGAATAATAAAATGATTGCAATTGTCTTAAACGGTACTTTAATTTTTCTTTTTTTCATAAGCTGACTTCACTAAACGCAGGCACAACGAGTCAAACGTGATGCCCGCTGTCTTTGCCGCCTTAGGCAATAGGCTTGTTTCCGTAAGGCCCGGGATAGTATTGACCTCCAGTATGTAAGGGCAGCCGTCCTTTAAAATAACATCCACCCGGGAAAATCCCTCGCAGCCCAAGAATCTGTGTGCCGCCAGGGCATGCTGTTTCACCCTGCGGCTTTCCTCGTCTTTAATCTTTGCCGGCACGATGTAACGGGTCATCCCTAAAGTATATTTTGCCCGGTAGTCAAAGAATCTGTTTTTGGGCTTTATCTCGACGACCGGCAAAGCAAGGTTCTTAAGTATCCCCACGGTCATCTCCCTGCCGCGGATATATTCTTCAACCAGGACGGTCTCGTCCAGGCTGAAGGCCAAGTCCAGTGCTTTATTTAATCCCTTCCTGCTGTCGGTAATCGAAAGGCCGATGCTGGAACCCTGGTTTGCCGGTTTAACCACGACGGGAAAATCAAAAACTTTTTCCCATAGCCCGTAACCTTTATGAAAGGTCAACCTGTGTATTACCGCATAACGGGGCACGCAGAGGTTATGGATCTGGAAGATCCTGCGCGAGGCAATTTTATCAAGTGCCAACCTGCTCGCCATCACCCCCGAACCGGTATAAGGCACCTCCAGGCCCTCCAGGATCTCCTGGATCTGGCCGTCTTCTCCAAAACAGCCGTGCAAGGCAACGAAAGCAACGTCTATAGCGGAATTTTTTATCAGCCGGATGTTCTGCGGCAGGCTGTTATTTTCAATGTCCAGGGCAACCGCGTCCAGCCCCTGTTTTTTTAAGCTCTGCAGGACGGCATTGCCTGATTTCAGGGAAATGCCGCGCTCCGTGGAAAATCCGCCCATTAAAACGCCGATCCTGCCAAAATCTAATTTTGCCATATCTTTATCTCCGGTTCAAGCGTTACTCCGAATCTGCTCTTAACCTTACGCCTGACGAATGCGATCAACCTCAATACGTCCTTTGCCCTGGCCTTACCCTTGTTAAGAATAAAATTGGCATGCCGGTAAGAAATGCAGGCATCGCCGAAGGATTTGCCTTTTAATCCGCACAGATCAATAAGCCTGCCGCCGGAGTGGCCTTGAGGGTTTTTAAATACACAGCCGGCATTAGGATATGAGTAGTCCTGGCACTGCCTGCGTGACGCAAGATGCTTCTTCAGCGTAGCCTTGATTTCCTTTTTATTTTTCTTACGCAGCCTCAAACGCGCATCCAAAACGATATAATTATAAAGGCTGGATGAACGATAAGCAAATCTTATATCCTTTTTTTTGAAAACTTTGGCATTGCCGCTGTAATCCATAACCGTCACTTCGGAAACTATATCCGAGATAGCCCTGACTTTAAGCTTTTGGCCTTTGCCTTTTTGCGTTATGCCGGCATTCATTACCAGGGCGCCCCCGACAGTGCCGGGTATGCCGGCAAGGAATTCGCATCCGCCCAGATTATAATCCACGGCGGATTTAACCAGTTTTGACAACAACAATCCTGCTCCTGTCCTCAATGAACCATGCGCATAAACAACGTTTTGGAAAGCGGGTGCAGTGAGCTTAACGACAATCCCGCGGACGCCTTTATCGCCGACCAGCAAATTACTTCCTGCGCCGATTACCAGAACCCTGATATTTTCTTTTTTGGCGTTAATTAACAACCGCCTTAAATCATTTATGTCTTGGGGCTCAAAAAAAACTTTCGCCGGCCCTCCGATCCTGAATGTGGTATGAGCGGAAAGAGGGCGGTTAAACTTTATTTTCCCGGTTAAATCTTTCAGCCAGTTCATCCGACAGCCTGGTAATGTCACCCGCGCCTAAAGCAACAATCAAATCCTCAGGCCCGGCGTTTTTTAACAAATACTCAACGATATCTTCTTTCGGCAGGTAGCGCACATCAGGATGGCCGTCTTTCTTTATGCTTTCATAAATTAATCCGGCGTCCACACCTGCTATCGGCCGCTCGCCTGCGGGATATATATCCGTAACGATAACACAGTCAGCCGCGCGAAAACTTTTGCCGAACTGCTCAAAAAGCAGCTTTGCCCGGCTGTAACGGTGGGGCTGAAAAACGGCAATTATCCTGCGGCGGTTTAAACTGACCAGGGCGGAAAGCGTCGCCTTTATTTCCGTGGGATGATGCGCGTAGTCGTCGATAATCAATATGCCGAGGGCGTCCAGTTTTATCTCCATCCTGCGCTTAGCGCCCTTATAAGTAGCAAGCGCTTTTTTAATATCTTCTAAACCGACTCCTAACTGCAGCCCTAACCCTACTACCGAGAGGGAATTTACCACGTTGTGCGTCCCGCCTAAGGGAAGATCAAACCTGGTTAATAGTTTATTGTTATAAAAACAATCGAAGCTGGAGACAAGGCGCTCCAACTTTATGCCGGCAGCGTAAATATCGGCCTGCCGGGATAACCCGTAGAGGAGAACCCTGCCTTTATAATCTCTTAATACCTTGCGTAAGTTTAGGTCATCGCCGCAGCAGAAAACACAACCGTCCGGTTTTGTATTATTGAGAAATTTGCGAAACGCCTCTGAGAGATTGTCAAAGCTCCCGTAGTAATCAAGGTGCTCATAATCCAGGTTGGTAATTATAGAATAATCCGGTTTATAATACAAGAAGGAACCATCGGACTCGTCGGCTTCGGCAACGAAATAAATACTCTTGCCAAAAAAAACATTGGAATCTGAATCGCGCAGTATTCCGCCTACGGCGGCAGTGGGAGAAAGCCCCGACTCCTTAAGCAGATGGGCGGCCAGAGAACTGGTCGTGGTCTTACCGTGGGCGCCGGTTACGGTAATAACTTTTTTTTCCTGCATCAGCTCGGCAAGCATCTGCGCCCTTTTGACAACCGGAATATTCCGGCTCTGCGCCTCTCTAATCTCAGGGTTATCCTGCGTTATCGCCGAAGAATAAACAACCAGGTCTGCGTCTTTTACGTGGGAAGCGCAGTGGCCGAGATATATCTGAGCGCCCAATCGGCGCAAATCCTGCAATATCTTGGTCTCCTTTATGTCCGAACCGCTTACCTTATGGCCCTCCTCGCGCAGGAGCCTGGCAATACCGCTCATTCCGATTCCGCCTATACCGATGAGATGGATGTGCTTGCTCATTTTTTTAAAAACTTAAGCCAATGGTCGTTTAAATCTTTCAAGTTCTTAAAAGGATATACGCTGTTTAACGCCTCATCCAGTGTCTTGCCGTCTCTTAATTCCCTGCAGAAATCAACAAACCTCTGCCTGTCGAATTCCACGATCAGATAATCAACCAGGCAGACTGATTCTAGATAAAAACTACTCACCGCGTTGCTGTCGTTAAGCGAGGCAAGGTTAACGCCGCTTAATTTATCCAAGGGAACAAAGGTATTATTTTCTACTGCCTTGCGGACAAATTTCCGGGCGGCCAGTCTCTTAATTCCCTCCTGATATGTCGCTACTCCTTCGTCCAGCCAGAGCGGAATGTTTCTATTGTCAAACCCCACGAACTCCCGGAAGATAATGTGCCCCAATTCATGGGGCAGCAGCCGGTCTAAAAAACCGCTGTCTAAGGGGAAGGTCCTGATTGTTTTATCCTTAACCGAGGCATAGCCGGAAGACCAGTGAGGCAATCCGGTATGGGTCTTGTAATCCTGCGCGTCCTTATAAATGTATATCTTGGCGCGGTTATCCCAGAGCCAAAAATTATATCTGGTAAAACCCAAACCGTCGGCAATCCTGCGATAGTACTCCTCTGCCTTATTCAAGACATTATTGATAAACCCCACCGAGACGTCTTTATAATATAAAATAAAATGGGTGCTTTTTTCGGTATACCAATCATCCTCTGCGGCGAAGGCATTGCACGATAAAACCAGTATCCCTATTAATAATGAAAGTTTCTTCATCCGCATAACGATAAAACCGCATCCGACAAATCCTGCTGACAAGAGGCATTCTGCAACTCTTTATACGCGGTGCGCATAGCGTCAAGCTTGCCGCGGTTACCGCAGAGGTCGCTGATAATATCGCTTAACAGGCAGGTATTCAGGGCGCTGTCCTCGATTGAAATCGCCGCCTTATTTTCCGTGATTAAACCTGCGTTTGCCGCCTGGTGCCGGCGGGCAAAAGGATAGGGGATAATGATCGCGGGCAGTCCAAAAAAAATAAGCTCGCTGATTGTCGTCGCACCCGCCCGGGTAATCGCCAAGTCCGCCGCAGAATACGCGTAATGCATGGGCTCCAGGAATTCGTATAGCCTGAAGGAAACACCCGTTTCTTTATACCGCTGCGATAAAGCAGCCAAATCCTTTATTCCGCATAAATGAATAACCTGAAGATTATTTTTATTCCGGATTCCGCAGAGGCCTTCAAGGAATACCCTGTTTATTTTTTCCGACCCCTGGCTTCCGCCCATTACCAATATCGTGAATTTATCCTCGGAAAACCCGAAAAACCTCAGCGCTTCCCCCCTGGCTACTCTGGCCATATTCTGAGATTTAGGGTTGCCGGTTAAAATTATTTTCTTGTCGTACGGTTTAAACCATTCCCTGCTAGCAGCGAAACTTACGGCAATCCTGTCTGAAAACCTGGCTAACAGCCTGTTGGCAGCGCCGGCTGCCACATTCTGCTCGTGGATTATCGTTTTTATCCCTAACATCTTCGCGAACAAGACCGGAGCAAAAGAGGCATAGCTGCCGAAACCCACGACTACATCAGGCCGGAATCTTAAAATAATGCCGGCGCTCTGCATCGTGCCTGTCAGCAGCCGAACCACTGCCCTGATGTTGACGCAATTAACCGGCGAAACACCGATATGCGCGACTCTGTAACCGGCAGGGACTATCCGTTCTTCTATCTTGCGCCGGGTAACCACAATAAGAATATCCAGGTCTTTGCGCTTGGACTTCAATCTCTCTAAAAAACTGAGGGCGGGTAATATATGCCCGCCGGTTCCGCCGCAGGCAACTAATATCTTCAAATCTCTTAAAAGCCTCCACTTAGGTATTATATTTTAAAGATGATTTTACCGGCCTTTTAAGGCTTTAAGGTATTAAAGCTTAAGGCCCCTAAGGGTATTCTCCTATCCGGGAGATATTTAAAAGCAGGCCTATCCCCACCATATCAAAAACCAAAGAAGAGCCGCCGTAACTGATAAACGGCAGGGGTAAGCCTTTGGTAGGGAAAAAACCGCTGGAGACGCCGATATTTATTAATGCCTTCAGGCTGATGATAAGAATTATCCCCAGGCTTAAAAAATGCCCGAATCCGTCTGCGGCATTCCTGCTGACTTTCATTCCTTTAAGGAAAAGGTTGATAAAAAGGAGGCATATTACCAGAGTACCCAGCAGGCCTAACTCTTCTCCGATAATGGAAAAAATAAAGTCTGTATAAGATGCCGGCAGATAAAATAATTTCTGTCTACTGTGGCCCAAGCCGATGCCGAAAATTCCGCCTGAGCCCAGAGCGATATTCGATTGGATAATCTGAAACCCGCTTCCCTTAGGGTCCAGCCAGGGATTAAGAAACGTCATAATCCGCGCCTTGCGGTAGGGGACGCTGAATATCAAAATGTAAAGCAAGGGAAGAGAAGCAAGGAAGACACCGGCAAGGTATTTCAATTTGGTCCCCGCAAGAAACAGCATGATAAAAATTACCAGACCTAAGGATACTGCCGTGCCCAAATCCGGCTGTGCCAGTATCAACAAAATAACCGTTCCCAAAACCAGTATTACCGGAACAAACCCTTCCCAGAAGGTGCCGATTACGTTTTTCTTTCTGGATATAAAATCAGCGACATAAATAATCAACACCAGGTTCATTAACTCCGAAGGTTGAAAACTAACCGGTCCAAACCTAAACCAACGCTTAGCGCCCGCAACCTCCCTGCCTATCCCGGGAAACAATACCAATAACAAGAGAATTACGGAAAACATCAGCATCGGCCTGGCGTATTTTTTTAATACCCGGTAATCAACGCCCATTATAAAAAAAGTCGCGATACCGCCGATTAAAACAAAGGTGAGGTGCCGTTTCAAAAAGAACATACTGTCTTTATACCTCTCCAGCGCATATATACTGGAAGCGCTGTAGATCATAATAATACCTACACAGATGAGAATAACGGTGGTGATGAGTATATTTAACCTTACACTGCGCATATTTTACCCTGCTTACCCTTTGGATTCTTCAGGCAGAACCGCGCCTGGATGCGCCTTACCTTCCGATTAATTGCCTGACCGCCTGCTTAAACACCCTGCCTCTTTCTTCAAAATTGGCGAACATATCGAAACTCGCGCACATCGGAGAAAGCAGGATGGAATCCCCGGCCTTAGCCTGAGACCAGGCAATATCCAACGCTTCCTTTAAACTGCCTGCTTCGCGTATAGACAGGACATCGCCCAGCGCCTGCTTAATCTTCTCCCTTGCCTCGCCGATAAGGATAAGCTTCTTTACCTTCCTACCGGCAACATCCCTTAAGACGGTAAAATCCAACCCCTTATCTCTGCCGCCGGCAATGAGTATTATCCCGCCGTCTATATTGTTTAACGCCCAGATGGCGGAATCCACGGTCGTAGCTTTAGAATCATTGATAAACCGCACCCCGCCTGACTCGCCGACGTATTCCAGCCGGTGCTCAACGCCGCGGAAATCAGCCAAGACGCCGAGACAGATATCTTTATTAATACCCAATATACCGGCTACGGCCATGACCGCCGAATGGTTAGGATTCAGATTACCCGACTGGTTAAAGTAAGCTACCTGCGCCCGCGTATCCCCGGCCAAGCCGCGCACCAGCGGATCCCGGTAATTTAAAACGGTGTAGTCGCCCTGATCCTGATTGATGAAGATTCTCTTTTTAGCCTCAAGGTACTCCCGCATGTCCTGATGCCTGTCTAAATGATTACGGCTGAAATTCAGGATTAGAGAAATCTTGGGTTTAAATTTAACTATCCTCTCCAACTGGAAGGAACTCACCTCCAGGGATACAAAATCCTCAGGCTGCATCAGGCTTACTTCTGCGGAAAAAGGGTACCCGATGTTGCCGCAGACATAAGCCTTCCTACCCCAGGCTGCGATGACCTTGCCGATTAAGGTAGTCACGGTTGTCTTGCCGTTAGTACCCGTAACCGCAATTACCGTAGCCGGACAGAGCATCCAGGCCATCTCTATCTCGCTGATTACCGGTATGCGCAGGCTCTTAGCCCAGGTAAGGGGAAGCGAATTATCATCTACTCCGGGGCTGGTGATAAGCAAATCGCTGTTTTCCATAAATTTCCGGCTGTGCCTGCCTAATTCAATCTCGATTTGCCTGGATTTGAGCTTATCGGCGTACTGCCGGAGAGAATCACCGTCGCCCTTATCGGTAACGCCCACCTTGGCACCCAGGCCGCACAGTAACTCTGCGCTGGCAAAGCCGCTGCGGGCAAGCCCAATAACGGTAACCTTCTTATCCTTGAAATATTCCTTGTTTACCATTGATCTATTATTCCTGCTTACCTGATCTTTAAAGTAACTATTGTAAGAAGGGCGAGCATACTTGCGACAATCCAGAACCTAACAATCACCTTTGTTTCCGGCCAGCCCATAAATTGAAAATGGTGATGTAAGGGAGCGATCCTGAATATGCGTTTTTTCCTGAAACGAAAAGAGCCTACCTGTAATATTACGGAAGCGGCCTCGATGACGAATATGCCGCCGACAACTACCAGAAGCAATTCTTTTTTTATCATCACCGCGACTAAGCCCAATGCGCCCCCTAATGCCAGAGAGCCCACATCCCCCATGAATATGGAAGCCGGGTAGCAGTTAAACCATAAAAAACCCAAACCCGCACCTAAAAGCGCAGCGCAGAATACGGTCAATTCGCCGCTGCCCGGCAGGTAAGGGACCAAAAGATAACTGGCAAATTTCATATGCCCGGAAACATAACTCAATACGCTGTAAGCAATGGCTACCATGATTACTATTCCCGCAGCCAGGCCGTCTAATCCGTCGGTAAGGTTCACGGCATTGGAAGCGCCGGTAATCACCAGTATTACGAACAGCACATAAAAAATCCCCAAATCCAGGACAATATCCTTGACAAACGGCACATCCAGCCGGGTAGTTACCTGGGGATCCAGGAAAAGGATGATTCCGATAAACAGGCCCGCGATTATCTGGCCGTTGAGTTTTACGATTGCCGGAATCCCCTTAGACGTCTTGCTCTTGAATTTTAAGTAATCATCCAAAAGCCCGACTAAGCCCAGCCAGACCGTGCCGCTGAGCGCTAAGATGATGTATTTATTGGCGATGTCCGACCAGAGCAAGGTGGAAGAAACCAACGCGAATAGTATGAGAATCCCGCCCATGGTAGGAGTGCCCGCCTTGGTCTGATGCAGGCTGTATAGCTGCTGGCTCTCTTCTTTTCTTATCGTCTGGCCGATTTTGAGCTGCTTCAGCCTGCGGATGACCCAGGGGCCAAAGACTAAACATATGATAAAGGCGGTGAGGGCAGCCATAGATGCCCGGAAGGTTATGTAACGGAAGATATTGAATGCGAAAAGCCTCTGGTGTAAGGGGTATAATAAATGGTAGAGCATGTTTTATCCGATTATTTTTTCCATTTGCATCAGGCGGGAACCTTTTATCAATACAATATCATCTTTATTCGGCTTAAGCCTTTTATAGAGCACTCTTCTGGCCTGTTTCGCACAATCGCAAGTAAACACGGAATCGGCAGCAAGGCCGGCCTGTCCGGCTGCCTGGGCAGTCAGCCGGGTAAGCCTGCCTACGGTGATTAACGCATCGCAGACCTCGGCTATTCTTTTTCCGGCTAAACGGTGCAGGCTTTCTTTGCCGCTGCCTAACTCCAGCATATCGCCCATAATAAATATTTTTCTTCCCGCGGTATTGATACCGGCCAACGCCTCCAGGGCTTGGGCTAAAGACCCGGGATTAGAATTATAAGTATCGTCAATAAAACTTACGCTATCCACATTGACCAGGTTCAACCGGGACTTGGGGAATTCAAAATCAGATAGACTTGCCGTAATCGTATTATAATCCATTCCCAGCAATCTGGCTACAGTTATTGCGGCAAGGCCGTTATAGACGTTACAGGTCCCCGGCGTATTTAACCTGACGCGATGACGGGAATTTACGCTAAATTCAATATCTGCCCTGCTTCCCTTTTTAATCTTCGAGGCCTTGTAATCAGCGTTATGGTTCAGGGCAAACCCGACGACAATCTTATCATTGTCGTCTTTGTTTCTGCGTAAAAAGCGGTCGTCCATATTTAAGACCGCCAGAGAGGGTGCAACGAGGTTGTTGATTAAAAAACTCTTTTCCCGGTATACGCCTTTCAGGTCATGCAAGAATTCCAGATGTGCCGGCCCGATATTGGTAATAATACCGATATTCGGCCTGGCTATCTGAGTAAGCCGGGCGATTTCTCCGGGATGATTCGTGCCCATTTCCAAAACCGCAACATCTACATTTTTATCCAGCCTCAGCAAGGCCATCGGCAGCCCGATATGATTATTCTGGGTCCCCGGATTTTTTAAAACCCGATATTGCTTCTGCAGTACCCAGGCAATCATTTCTTTTGCCGTAGTCTTGCCGTTTGTGCCGGTTATTCCGACTACAGGTATATTAAATCTTCTGCGGTGATAGGCGGCAATATCTGATAATGCCCTTACCGTATCTCTCACTTTTATAAGCGGGACTGCCGCCGGTTTAAAGGCGGGAAAATTCAATCTGTCAACGATAACCGCAGCGGCTTTCTTTTTTACTGCCGCGGCGATAAAATCGTGGCCGTCAAAACGCGCCCCCTTTATGGCAATGAATAAGTCATCCTTTTTGAGCGTGCGGGAATCAATGGAAATCCCGCCGGTTAAAACTTCCCTTCTTTTTCCGGCAATCAATCTTCCGCTCGTTACCGTAATCAGCTCATCAATTCTAAACATTGCCTTACCGTCTCCCGGTCGTCAAAATGAATACTCCGGTTTTTAAAAATCTGCTGCGTCTCGTGTCCTTTGCCGGCAACCAAGATTACGTCGCCGGGCCGGGCCATCTTTATGGAACCAAGAATAGCCGCCCGGCGGTCGGCTATTACTTTGAAGTTCTTAGTTGTAATGCCGCTGAGGATATCTGCGATGATATCGCGCGGGGATTCGTTGCGGGGGTTATCGGAAGTGATAATCGCGAAATCGGATAACTCAGACGCCACCCTGCCCATCTTTGGCCGTTTGGCCTTATCGCGGTTGCCGCCGCAGCCAAAGACGACGATTATCCTAGATGCGGTTAATTCCTTCAAAGTGGTTAAAACATTCTTCAGGGCATCGTCCGTATGCGCGTAATCCACAAATACGGAAAAATCCCCCCCCCGATCCACCCTTTCCAGCCTTCCCGGGACAGGCTTAAATTTAGCTATCGCGTTTTTGATCGTATCCGGCCGCAGGCCCACAGCCGTACCCAACGATATCGCTGCCAGGACATTATAGAGGTTGTGCCTGCCGATAAGCGGGCTGGTTATCTCAATCGTCGCCTTGGGGGTCTTGGCAATGAATCTGGTTGATCGGATGCTAAATCTGATATCGCGCGCCGACACCATTGCCCTGCTGCTTAGACCGTAGGTTATAACCCTGGAGCGCGTTATCTTCAAGAGCCGCCTGGCGTAGGGATCGTCGATATTGAAAATGCTCACTGTATTTTTGGGCATTGCCTTGAAAAGCCTTGCCTTGGCCTTAAAGTACGCGTCCATATTTAAATGATAATCCAGATGGTCATGCGTTAAATTGGTGAAGATGGCGTAAGAAAAATCCACGCTACTTACTCTCTCCTGGGCCAAGGCATGGGAAGAAACCTCCATCACTACAAAACCTACACCCGCCCTTTGCATCCCTGACAGCAAAGACTGGGTCTCTAACGGACCGGGGGTCGTATTACAGGCAGGGATAACCTTACTGCCAAAACGGTAATTTATCGTTCCGATAACCGCTGTCTTAAAGCCCGCCTCATTAAGCAGGCTTTCGAGAAGGTAGGATGTAGTGGTCTTGCCGTTTGTCCCGGTTATGCCGATAACTTTCATTTTTCCGGAAGGATGGCCGTAAAACCGCTGTGCCAGCCTTGCCAGCGCCTGCCGTGTATCCTTAACCGTAATCCAAGAGCAGCCTTCAGGTATCGGCAATCTTGCGGGAGCCCGCTGACAAATAATTGCCTTAGCACCCTTTCTTATTGCCTCGCCAATAAAGAGATGGCCGTCAAGACTCGTTCCTTTTATGGCAACGAAGACGTAATTATCTTTAACCGATTTGGAGTCGCAGGCAATGCCGTTTACCGGAAAATCGCAAAGATTTATGATGCGCGGGCTATCTAAATTTTCGATTAACTTTTTCAGTCTCATCTGACCTGCTTAGCTGTTTCTTCCTTAGCCGTGCGGGGTGTTACTTCCAGGTACCTTAACACGTCGGCGGCGACCCTTTTGAACACCGGCGCACAGACCACTCCGCCGAAATAGTAGGGATGGGGCTCATCGGCAATGATGCACATTGCGATAACCGGGTCGTCGGCAGGCGCAAATCCGATAAAAGAGGCGTTAAACTTTCTATGCGAATATCTGCCGTCCGGCTCCAGTTTCTGGGCTGTCCCGGTTTTTCCCGCGACCCGGAAACCTTCCACCGCCGCCAATTTGCCCGTGCCGTTCTCTACTACACCCACGAGCATTTCTTTAACCCGGTTGGCGGTATCAACAGAGATGACTTTATTGATTGCCAGAGGAGCGAATTCCTTAATTTTTTCCCCGTATTTATCCTGGATTTCTTTTACTATATAAGGCCTCATCAATAAGCCTCCGTTGGCGATTACCGAGACGGCACTCACCAGTTGAAGAGCGCTCACTGCCACTTCCTGTCCAATGGGAATCGCAGAGATAGACGTCTTAGACCATAAACGCGGCGGCCGGATTATCCCGGAGGCCTCTCCCGATAAATCAACGCCTAGCTTCGCACCGAAGCCGAACAGTTTTATGTAACGGTAAATCAAATCCGGGCCTAATTGCTGGGCCACCTTGGTCGTGCCGATATTGCTCGACTGCTCAATCACCTCCCGGAAGGTAAGCCATCCGTGAGGCCGGTGGTCATGCAGAAGGCGGCCTCCCACAAAATAGCTGCCGTTTTCACAAAAGAACTTCACCTCTTCGGAAACCTTACCCTCTTCAATTGCCGTCGAGGCAGTAACGATTTTAAATACCGAACCGGGTTCGAATAAATCGCATACCGCGTAATTGCGCCGGACGTCCTGTCCTACGGAGAAGGCATTATTCAAATCAAATCCCGGGCGGTTAGCCATCGCTAATATCTCGCCGGTATGCGGGTTCATCACAATCAGAGCGGCCCGCTTTACATTGAAATCACTGCACATCTTATCTAATTCACGTTCGGCAATATATTGTATCACTTCATCTATAGTCGATACCACATTGTAACCGTCTTTCGGCAGGACCATCTTTTCCCAGAGGTCCAGCCTTTTCTGCCTGGCGTCCCTTAAGAACAGCGCGAATCCGGGGGAGCCGCGCAGATAGCTGTCGCAAGACATCTCTATGCCCTCCAGGCCGATATTATCCAAACCGCTGATACCGATGATGTGGCTGGCCAAGGAACCATTGGGATAACAACGCTTGCTTTCCTTAATAAACCCGGCCCCTTTCAGGTTCAACTCCCTTACCGCGGAGGCTTCCTCTGCAGGTAATTTTCTCGCTATCCAGATAAAAGATTTTTTCCTATATACCCTGTTTTTCAGGTATATGTAATTTAATTTTAATACGGAGGATAGTTTTTTGATAAAATCTTCCTTATCGTCGATATCCACGGGGACGGCATATAAAGAGTCGGCATTGATATTAATCGCCTGCGGCCTTAAGTTGCGGTCGTAGATAGTGCCGCGGCGCGGCTCCAGCTCTACGTAAAGATTATATTGCTTGGCGGCAATGCCTTTGAGGTAACTGGATTTAAAGAACTGGATAAAAAAAAGGCGGGAAATCAGCAAAAGAAAAAATAACAGGAAAACAAAAAAAACCGCGTAAAAACGGCGGGAAGAATATGTTATATACACACTGCGATAGGTAGTCTATCTAACGAACATCCGATCTTCAAGGCCGCAATGGATTTGCCCGGGCTAAAGCCCAAGCTGCTTTTGCCTAAATCAGCTGTTCAATTAACGATTAAGTGTCTGTGCCTGTGCCTGCTTAACACTGCCAAAAAAACTTAAGATTAGATTACTCTTTCTTTCGGCTGCGGGGCTATTGCCCGTGCTGGCCTCTTCCGCCTCAAACCTAACTGACTGTTTCACCGCGGGTATCTCAAAGTCCGTGTTTCGCAGAATCTTACCGTCCAGGCAGGTCAGCGAAGAAAGCCTGTTTATATTATATCTGAAGACGTTATTCTTATCAAGTAAATTAGCCAGGGCAACCTGTTTTTTCCCGCCCAGGTAGGCAAAGTAAAAGATTTCGTTTTGCTGGCAGACATATGCCAGTGCGATAAATGTGATAAAAAATATTACCGATAAAACCTTAAAAAGTCTCATCTTATATCCTCTGGGCAATCCTCAGCTTAGCGCTCCTGCTGGAAGGATTATTCTCCTTTTCCTCGAGAGAAGTAACCAATGGCTTTTTGGTAATTATGCTGATAGCGTGTTCGCTGGCCGACCTTTTGAAATCCCATTTTACGATACGGTCTTCCAGGGAATGAAAAGATATAACGCAAATCCTGCCTCCCTTGTTGAGCAAATCAATCGATTTGCGAATCGCCTCTTCCAGCGCCTCCAGCTCCCTGTTCACGGCAATACGGATCGCCTGAAAGGTGCGGGTTGCTGGATGAATCTTCTGATATTGGAAACGCTGCGGCATTGCCCGCAAAACGATCCTCGCCAGCTGGGATGTCGTGGCAATGGGGCTCTTTTGCCTTTCCTTAACCAGCAGATGGGCAATACGGTTATGCCACCTCTCCTGCCCGAACGACCACAATAGATTAGACAGCTCATCTTCGTTGAGATTATTTATCAGGTCGTATGCGGATATAAAACTTGATCTGTCCATCCGCATATCCAACGGCCCCTCCCGGGAAAAACTAAACCCTCTCTCTGCGTCTTCCAGCTGATTCAAAGAAATTCCCAGGTCGAATAAGATACCGTCTATACCCTTAATCCCCAACCCTGACAGTACGCTGTCTATATTCCTGAAGTCGGCATACACTAGGCTCGCCGCTTCTTTAAAATCGCCCAGTCTCTGGCCGGCAATTTCTAAAGATTCCTTGTCCCTGTCGATGCCGATCAGCCTGCCGCCGGGAAGGATATGCTTTAAGATTTCCAGGCTGTGGCCGCCGGTGCCCAGGGTGGCGTCTACGATAACTTTTCCCGGCTTAAGATTTAAGTGCTCTACGACTTCCTTAAACATCACTGGTAAATGAAGCTTTTTTTCCACTCAATCAGACATCCATTAACTTTTCCGCTATCTCTTCAAAAGACTGACGGTAATCTCCGTAAAATTTCTCCCATAAATCCTTCGCCCAAATCTCAATCCTGTTGGATACGCCGACAATCACCACGTCCCTCTTAATCTGGGCAAAATCTTTCAGGAATTGGGGAAGCAATATTCTTCCCTGCTTATCGGCAATTACCTCCTGCGCCCCTGAAAAATATAGCCGGTTGAACGTGCGGCCCTGTTGTTTGGTAAAGGAAATCGCCCTGAATCTCTGCTCCTGTGATTTCCATTCTTCCTCGGAGAACATAAACAGGCATTTATCCAATCCCCGCGTCACAAAAAATTTTTCAATAAAATTAGCCTTGGCAACTTCGCGAAATTTAGAAGGTAAAATAAGCCTTCCCTTGCGGTCTATAGAATGTGCGTATTCGCCGTAAAACATAAATGAGCAGACAACTTACGGAGCACTAACCTACATGTTGCGCCTGCCACAAAACGTGGCGGGTCCGCCAATATTTATGGCGGAACGTAAGTTATAGCCCTTAGGGCGTCTGTGATTTTGCCCTTGACATTTTATAGCAAAAATAAACTTTAAAAAATGTCAAGGGTGGTTTCGGCCAAACAACTTAGTCCTTCGATAAACTTTAAGGCTAATCCATATAGCGAAGTCGAAGGATTTGCTTCGCTTCTCCCGCCTGCCGGCAGGCCTGCCTACCGGTAGACAGGTGCTCACGAGGTTGTGGCCTTATCCACTTTACTCCACTTTATGCCACTTTGTACCAAAGTATAATAAAAATCGCTTATTTTGTCAAGATAAAAATTGTCTTAACTATTTGGAATACAATTGGTAGTGGTTAGGTAGGGCTAAAACCCTAATATATAGTGGGTGGTAGAAAAAGGAAGATTCCCATGATTTGGCATTAACTGACCTTGAAATGGCACAGCTATCTTTAATAGTGCAGATATATTAATTCCGCGATTTTACCCGCCGGATGTCTTTTTTTATTTGTGCGGCGAGCAATTTCAGGCCGGAGAATTTTTTTTCTTCGCGTATCTTCCTGATGAATTGAATCTCCAAATCCCTGCCGTATAAATTTCCCTTGAACCCCAAGAGATGCACTTCGATATGAACCCTCTGCCCCTTAAGCGCGGATAGATTTCTCACCATCCGCTTCTTTAATGTCGGTTTGCTGCCCAAATAGCAGAGGCCCTTAAATGTTCGGTTCGGGAAATTTACCTTTACCAGATAAACTCCCGCCGGCGGAAGGACTTCGTGATGCGCCCGGATATTGGCAGTGGGAAACCCTAAGCCTTGCGCTAAACTGCTGCCCTTAATTACGCTACCCAGGATGCTCACCGGCCGGCCGAGAAGGCGCGCGGCCTCAAACAGATCGCCATCGGCAATCAGCCGACGGATATACGTGCTGCTTACCGCCCTGCCTTTTAGTTTATATATGGGAATAACCTTTACACTGAAGTGGTGCCTGTCTGCGTATCTCTTTAATAAAACCGGGCAGCCGCGGCCGCCTCTGCCGAAGGTGAAGTTCTCGCCGACGAAAATGCAACGGGGGCGAAGTTTTTTCAGCAAAACTTTTTCGATGAACGCCCGGGCGGGTATCCGGGAAAATGAACGCGTAAATCTAATGACCACGCATATATCGATGCCGATTTTTCGCAGCCAGTTAATCCGGTGGTCCAACGAATAAAGATTAAATTCGCTCTGGGGATGGGGGTTGAAAGTGACGACGACACTCTTAGCGTGTATCTGTTTCGCGCGTTTGACTGCTGCTTTTAATATCTTCAGGTGGCCCCGGTGCAGCCCGTCAAAAATGCCTAGGGCAGCTACTGCCCCTCTTATCCCCCTAACCCTGCCAATGCCGAATATGACTTTCATTTACCTTGTCTATCGTAATTGCCTCGTTGATACGGAAGGGGCCGACGCTTACCCTCTCTATCTGGGATATATATCCGCCGCAGCCCAACCTTAAGGCAATGTCATAGGCCAGCTGCCTGATATAAGTACCCTTGGAACAGCGGACATAGAATTGTATTTCCGGGCAAGCAAATTTCAAAAGGCGCAACTCCTCTATAACCACGCGGCGCGGCTGCCGGGGGACCTCGATACCCAAACGCGCGAATTGATAAAGCCTTTTCCCCTTGAATCTAAGCGCGGAGACCATAGGCGGAACTTGTTGAATCTCGCCGACAAATTCCTTAAAAACCATCTTCACCGATTCTTCTTCAGTGGCGGGTACGGGCATTTCCTGCAGAACCTTCCCCTGCGAATCGCCGGTGTCGGTAATTTTTCCTAAGGTCAGGGTAGCAATGTACTCTTTGTTAAATTCCAGGAATTGATTAAATAATTTGGTGGCCTTGCCGATAAAAACTACGAGAACCCCTGTAGCGAGAGGGTCAAGTGTCCCCGCGTGCCCCACCCTGCGGATACCCAGCGAACGCCTTACCTCTGCCACCACATCGTGCGAGGTTAGCCCCCGGGGTTTATTTATAATCAGGATGCCGTCTTTCATTTTTTATCTTTCCCCGCTTAAGATATAATCAATACCTACGGTGCAACAGCCACTCTTTGATTTTTCTTATCACCCGGCGCTCCACTGTCTTTAACGTGCCTTCGACAATTGCGCCGCTGGCGTTCTTGTGCCCGCCGCCGCCGAAAATTTTGGCGATCTTATTGACGTTTAAAGTCTTTGACCTTAAGTTAACCCTGATCCGGCCGCCGGCGGCGCTGTATTCTCTAAACAATACAATCACTTCCGCTTCTTTAATCAAACGGCCGAAATTCAAAACATGCTCTGCCAGATCAATCGATATTTTCCTCGTCCGGAAAAAATGTTTTGTGATGCTGAACCAGACCACCTTGCCGCGCATATCAGACCTCATACGGGTAATGATTTCGCTTAAAATACGCGCGTCCGAAAAAGGGATATTCTGATAAATATTGTTATAAATCTTGTGTATCTCCAAATCATAACCGATAAGATCCGCGGCGATATTGAGAGAGCGGGGTGTGGTATTGGAATAATGAAAAGAGCCGGTATCGGTAAGTATCCCCGTATACAGGCATAACGCCTTGTTTCTGTCCAAGGGGACGTGCATATTCTTATAAAGTTCGTAAATCATCTCCGAAGTGGATGAGCTGTAGGGCTTTATCCAATTTATCTGCCCGAAATTGTTGTTGCTGATATGGTGGTCAATATTAATAATCAGCGTATCTGAAGGCACGGCCCTGGCGACTTTCTCGCACCTGCCCAAGTCGGAACAATCCACGACGATAAAGGCGTCGAACGCCTTATCTTTCAGCTGGTTCAATCTCTTTATGTTTTTTATCCCCGGCAGGAATTTATATTCCTCCGGTACATCGTCGGAATTAATCAGAAGTGTTTTTTTGCCCAAATGGGCCAGAAGGCCCATCAAGGCGAGTTCTGAACCCAAGGCATCCCCTTCTACGTTGACGTGGGTAGTAATCAAGAATGAGTTATTTTTTTTGATTTCTTCTATTACTTTTTTTAAGCCCATTATCATGCTCCTTAATTTTGTCTAATTCCTGCTGTATGCGGATACTATACTCACAAGACTTATCCTGAATAAACCGGATTTCCGGGACGAATCTTAATTTTATTCTTCGGGCGATCAGGCACTTTATGAACCCGCAGGCGGACTCCAGCGCCTGCTTGCTGTTTTTCTGCTCCTTTTCGCTGCCCAGGACGCTGAAAAAAATCTTCGCATATCTTAAGTCATCGGTCAGCTCAATCCGGGTAACCGTAATAAACCCGGCGCGGGGGTCTTTTAACTCGTCGTGGATAATATTACTGACCTCTTTCTTTAAAGCTACCACTACTCTCTCTACCCTGCTCATCTTACCCTGCCTTTTTATAACAGCTCTATGCAGTATGCCGATAATCACGGCCTTCCTTAATAACCAATGCCGCGGTCTATTTAGCCTGCCGCCTGACCAAACCCCTGATAAATTCCTGCTCTTCTTTTTTGGTCTTGACCTTGCCTTCGAGTTTTGCATAAAGGGTCTTGGTCAAGACGCTTTTGTAGTAAGGCCCCGGTTTAACTTCCAGTTTTGCCAAATCATCGCCCGTAGCATGGATCGTTACACCGTTATAAATGTTAAGAAAATTGCTGATGTTTCCGGCCAAAATTTTATTTTTATATTTGGCGCTTAACAGTAAAATTACCTCGTAACTTAACGGCTGAAGGTGCTTATAGGCCTGGCTGGGGGTAACTTTCTGTTTAAGCTTCTTCGCCAGTTTATCCGCTGAGTCTTTATAGCAGAGAATCCGCTTTGTATCTCCTCTGGAGAAACCGAATCTCTGCACGAAAGTTATTATGTCTCTCCTGTCCATGTTGCCGACCAACCCGATAAGATAAATTAACCAGGCATCCAGCGCTCTTTTTTTAGGAGTTTTTTTTCTAAACCAGAGTATCTGCCTGTCTATCGACCTTAAGAAAGAATACGCTTCCTTGCCCAGGCGCAGCTTTGGGCTGATAAAGGAAAAACCCACTAACTTATCCATACGTCTTATGCATTTAACCGGGAAAGGCTCTTTAAGGGCGAGGATAAGCTCATCCCGCAGCCGATGCGGACTTACTTTAGCCAAAGCCCGGCTAAACACCGCGTCCTGAACTAATCTTAACGTATGGCGCTCTATCCGGAAGTTATATCTCTGCTCGAAACGGATTGCCCTTAACATCCGCGTGGGGTCGTCTATAAAACTGGCGTCGTGTAAAACACGGATATTTCTTTCGCGGATATCATTTCTGCCGTTAAAAAAATCAATCAACCGGCCGAAATCTTGGCCCTGGATGCTTATGGCCATAGCATTTATCGTAAAATCCCGCCTGGCCAGGTCGTCACTTAAGCTGCCCGGAGCAACCAACGGCAAGCTCCCCGGTTCAGGGTAGATTTCCCTTCTGGCGCTGGTAACATCTATTTTCAGGCAATTATTGACTACAACCGTAGCCGTGCCGAATCTTCTATGTCGGATGACCCGCGCGTTCTTTGTCTTAGCGATATCTTCGGCGAATTTTATTCCGTCTGCCTCAACCACGATATCTAAATCCAGATTTTTAACCCTGAGGATTAAATCACGGACGAATCCGCCCACTAAATAGGCAGCAACTTTATTACCGGCTGCGATATCAGCGGCAAGGTTAACCAGCTCCTGTATTTCCTGCGGCAGCTTCTTTAAATATTCCTTCATTCTCTACTCTTCTTTAATCTAAACGCTATACGCTATCTTAAGGCCGGGGATGAAACGTCCTATGTATAGTCTTCAAACGGTCTTTGTTTATATGGGTATATATCTGTGTGGTGGAGATATCCGAATGACCAAGCATCTCCTGCACCGAGCGTAAATCCGCCCCCCCTTCCAAAAGATGAGTAGCAAAAGAATGCCTTAAAATATGCGGCCATATTTTCTTTTTAATCCTGGCTAAGCCGGCGTATTTTTGAATAATCTTCCAGAGCATCTGGCGGGACATCCTTTTGCCAAAACGGCTTAAAAATAAAAAATCAGAGTCTTGTTTATTGGTAAGCCGGGGGCGAACGGCCTCGGTATATCTTTTTATGGCGACCTGGGCCTTCTTACCCAAAGGGATAATCCGCTCCTTGTTGCCCTTGCCGATACAGCGCAGGAAACCGACATCAAGATTTACGCTATCTACCTTCAGGCCTACCACTTCCGAGGCGCGCATGCCGGTAGCGTACATCGTCTCAAGGAGCGCTTTGTCGCGCGAGCCCAGGCTGCTTTTGACGTCGGGCCGGGAAAGCAAAGCCTCTACTTCGTTTAAGGAAAGACTCTCGGGTATCTTTTTCCATAATTTAGGCGAATCCATAAGACTGGTAGGGTCGTTCTTTAATATTCTTTCCCTGACCAAAAACCTGTAAAAACCTTTTACTGCCTGGAGCCTGCGGGCAATGGAATTGGCGGATATCCCGTTATCCTTCTGGTCGGACATAAAATTCGCGACATCTTCTCTTTTCGCCTTAGACAAAGAATCTATGCGGCGGCGCTCCAGGAAACCGGTAAACAAATCTAAGTCCTTCCGATAAGAAACGACGGTGTTCTTGGATAACCCCCGCTCAACTAAAAGATAATCTAAAAAGCTTTCGATTAATTCCTTCATTCTTTTAAATAGCCCGCCTGCCTATTTCATCTTTAACTAACGGCTAAAAAAGGGTTGGCCTGTTTTTCGTGGCCGATTGAACTAGCCGGACCGTGCCCGGGATAAACCAGCGTATCGTCATCAAGAACAAAGAGCCTGGTGTTTATGGACCCGATAAGCAGCTTAGAGGAAGCACCCGGGAAATCCGTCCTGCCGATGCCTTCGTAAAATAAGGTATCCCCGCTAAAAAGTATTTTTTCCTGCGGGTTTACCAAGAGGAGACAGATGCTGCCTGGGGTATGCCCCGGCGTATGTATTACCTTAAGATCTATTTCGCTGCCAAAGTGAATATCCTGGTTATCCTCTAAGGCATGAATCCGGGAATGAATAACAAAATCAGAGCCTAACAACTGGGACATATTCAGCTTCGGGTCGTTAAGCAGAGCGACGTCGTCGCGGTGGATGTATACGGGCAGCATAAACTCATCGTCTGCGCCGATATGGTCGATATGCCCGTGGGTGTTGACGATGTATGCCGGCTTCAGGCCACGTCCGGAGAGAAACCTCTTTATCTGCTGATAATCCGCTCCTGGATCGATAATTATCGCCTCCCGGGTTGATTCGTCGGAAAGAATATAACAGTTGGCTTCCAGAGAGCCCACGGAAAGGATATCAATCTTCATCTAAATCACTCTTTACCTTTGAATAAGAAAAATCCCGCAATATACTTCTTTTCAGCTTCTCCGCGGTAAAACGGTTCCCGTTGGCATTGCGGGAATATGTATCTTCTGCAATACTGTCTCTTAGGTCCTGCGATTCCCGGATATACGGCTTAAGGCTGGCCGCCTTTTCTTCATTCAGCAGGCTCCTCAACTGCGTTAAATTCTTTATCGCCTGCTCAATGCAGCTTAGCTGTTTTTTCTGGCTCATGCCGGATGAAAGGGCATTGATTAACTCATCCTGCCATGATTTCCAGTATAAAAAATACTGGGAGTAGGCCTCTGCTTTATTTTTAAAAAGCGAGGGGTATTCTTCGGGCTGCACAACCATCTCTTCGGCCGGTTTTTCCTTTTTAGGCTTACGGGTAAATTTTTTCACGAATGCCTCGCAGCCTGTCATAGAGATCAGAAAACAGAAAAGAGAAGAGAGAATAAACATGCGAAGGATGAAGGATGAAGGATGAAGGATGAGCCTTGATCTTCTATTCATTTTATCATCTCCCTGAATTCTTTTTCTCCGATAATCCTTACCCCGAGCTCTTTTGCCTTGTTGTATTTCGACCCCGGGTTCTCGCCCGCGACCAGGAAATCGGTATTTTTACTTACGCTGGAAGCGACATTACCGCCTGCAGACCTCACCAGGCGCTCTGTCTCCAGGCGGCTGAAAGCGGTTAATCCGCCGGTAAATACTACGGTCTTGCCGGTAAAAGCGGATTTTTTTATGGCCTCCGCTTCCTGCCGGAAGCTCAGGCCCGCTTCTTTTAATCTCTTGATCAATCTTTTGGTCGTATCCTGCCGGAAAAAATCATCGATACTCTGCGCCATAACCGAGCCCACTTCGTATAGGGAGTCGAAATCATCTTTCTGCGCCCTGATTATGTTTTCCAGATTAGCAAACTTACAGGCAAGCACGTAGGCGGCCTTTTCTCCCACATGCCTGATACCTAAGCCGTAAAGCAATCTGGCTAAAGACTGCTCCTTGCTCCTTTCTATCGCGTCCAAAAGATTATCGGCCTTCTTATCCCTGAACAGCTCCAGCTTCAAGAGGTCTGTTTTTTTTAAATAATATATGTCGGCGAAATCCTTTACCATTCCTTTAGCAACCAGCTGCTCCACCGCCGCCTCGCCCATTCCCTGGATATCCATCGCCAGCCGCGATGCAAAATGGATAAGGCCACGCGCAAGCTGCGCGGGGCAGGAAGGATTAATACAGCGGTAGGCGACATCTTCTGCCTTCTCCTTCACTACCTTGCCCGAACATGCCGGACAGGCCGCGGGGATTACAAAATGCTTTCTGCCCTTGCTCTGTACAACCTTAACTACCTTGGGGATTACCTCTCCCGCCCTCTCGATGAGGACGCGGTCGCCTTCTTTTATATTCAGGCGCCGGATCTCGTCAAAATTATGCAGGGTAACGTTTTGAATTGTAACGCCGCCGCATTCAACCGGCTTCAGTTGCGCAACCGGAGTAATCACCCCGGTCCTACCCACCTGCAGATTAATGCTTAAGACCTCGGTAGTAGCCTGCTGGGCGGGAAATTTATAGGCTACTGCCCAGCGCGGGCTCTTCATGGTAGAGCCTAACCTTGCCTGTTGGGCGATGCTGTTTACCTTAATCACTACACCATCAATGTCGTAATCTAACCCTTCTCGCTTTTCCTGCCATAACTTACAGTAATCAATCGCTTCGTCCAGATTCTTAAAAAGACGGGTGTTGGGATTAACCCGCACGCCCCACTGCTTCAGTCTCTGCAGAAATTCCCATTGCGTGGTTATATCCGACCCTTTATATCCTCCCAGGGAATGGGCAAAAAAATTAAGCCTTCTCTGCGCGACACTTGCGGTATCCAAAAGTTTTAGAGACCCACTGGCGGCATTACGCGGATTGACAAACAATATCTCTCCTGCCACTTCCCGGCTTTTATTCAACAGGCGGAAACCCTTTCTATCCATATAAATCTCCCCGCGAATCTCGATAAAATCAGGGATATTGCCGTCCAAGAGCCTCAACGGTATTGCCCGGATGGTCTTGATATTCCGGGTCACGTCTTCGCCGGTTAAGCCGTCGCCCCGGGTTGCCCCGGTAACCAGGCTGGCGTCTTTATAAGCAATATTAGCGCTTACACCGTCTATCTTGAGTTCCGCCACATATTCTACTGTCTCCCCGGGACCTAAGCCCCTGCGTACCCGCTCCTGCCATTCTCTTAATTCCTCAAAGGAATAGGTGTTATCCAGAGAGAACATTCTCTGTTTATGCCGGACCGTCTTAAACCCTTCGAGAATGCCTCCGGTCAGACGCACGGTAGGAGAATCGCCGGCCTTAAACCGGGGGTAATTGTCCTCTAAGCTTTTCAACTCCTTGAGCAGGTCGTCGTATTCCTTGTCGGAAACCTGCGGCTGTCCGAGAACGTAGTAGAGGTAATCATGATGCCTGATTGCCTCTCTTATTTTCTCTATCTTGTTTTTGATATCGGAATGCATTTACCTGCCGGCCGTAAGCCTATCGCCTAAGAAAGTCGGAAGACCGCCGCGGATAATCTTTTGCCTCGCCGTCTCTATATCGTAATCTATCCTTTTGATCTGGATTTTCCTTTTATCGGTATCGTAAACGCAATACGCGGCACGGGGGTCACCGTCGCGGGGCTGGCCCACGCTGCCGACATTGACCACATATTTGTGCCCCTCTTTAATATCCACGCACCCGGCGACTTGATAATCTATCCGGCCGTTGCCGTTTTGGGTAAATATGCCGGCAACATGGGTGTGGCCTAAGAAACAAATATTGGTCGCCAGCAGCTTGAAGGTATTTCCGGCGCGATTATTATCAACCAGGTAACTGAAATCCTGCGGTTCGTCCAGCGTTGCGTGTACAAGCGTAACATGTTCGTTTTGATATGTCAGTTTCAAAGACTCCAGAAAATGCCTGTCGTTGTCAAAGATATGCTGCTGAGTCCAGACTATTGACTCGCTTGCGCGGGGATTGAAGTAATCGAGTGAAAATAAATTTACGGCTGCCCAGTCATGATTGCCTGCTACATTGACCGCAGAAAGTGCTTTGGTCCTTTCGATACACTCCCGGGGGTTCGCGGCGTAGCCCACTATATCCCCTAAGCACAGATACCGGTCTACGCACTCCTGTTTATACGCCCCGATTACTGCCTCAAGTGCTTCCAGATTGGAATGGATATCCGAAAAAATGCCGTAACGCATCAGACCTTAACCCTAAAGTCGTTAAACTCGCAGGTGGGCGGCAGCCATTCTATATCCGTATCCTGGATGTAACGGCTAAAAAATTTATTCAGCCTTTCTAACAAATCCTTTAATGCCTCGACTTTCGCCTCAGCTACGATTTCTACGCGGCCGTCGCGTAAATTCTTTACCCAGCCGGTTACACCCAATTCTGCGGCAATATCCTGGGCAGTAAAACGGAAACCTACGCCCTGGACCCTGCCGGTAAAATAAACATGTAGCTGCTTCTGCATCGCTTGATAAGACTACTGCTGTCATCCTCGCTCGTTACACTCGCAAGGATTAAATTCGTCCATCGCCTCAATTCAGAAGTCTCGATGGACGATTCTGAGCGACCAAAGAGAGTCCCTTTAGGGACGAAGCGAAGAATCTCACATAACTAACCCATGGCCAGCAGACTTATGTTCGCTATCGCTCCGTAAGTTGTGGCCTCATTTTATCGGGGAGGTGAGACTTGAACTCACGACCTCTTGGTCCCGAACCAAGCGCGCTAGCCAAACTGCGCTACTCCCCGTTAAATATGCCGGTTTTTAAAGACGGAAAATAGAACCGTCCCCTATTTTGCTCTTCCCGATAAATAACCTGATATCAGATTAGTATAACAGAAATTAAAAAGGTTGGCAATAATTTACCCGGCATTTGCTCTTTTGGCAAGAATATCGAATTCGATATTCACCTTTTCCGAAGGGCCTTTAAAACCCAAGGTAGTATTGGCAAAGGTGTGCGGTATTATATTGACCGTGAATAAATTAGCCCGTTTTCCGGCAATAGTCAAGCTTATGCCGTCAACAGCTATCGAGCCTTTGGCTAGCACGTATTTCATGAATTCCTGGGAAACGGCAATCTCAAAGCATAAATTACCGGCCCTATGCGTTCTCTTGCGCACCAGGCCGATGCAGTCAACGTGGCCGGTGACAAAATGCCCGGAGAGCCTCTGGCCCACCTTCAATGCGCGCTCAAGGTTTACCTTATGAGAAACCTTCGCCTGCCCCAGATTGGTTGACTTCATCGTTTCAGCCATTACCTCAAAACCCAGATAATCGCGGTTTCTCTCTATTATCGTCAGGCACACGCCGTTAACCGCAATGCTGCCTCCAATCTGTATATCTTCCAAAACCCTGTCTGCCTTGACTTGAAATACGGCTATGCCCTGCCGTTTGATAATATCTTTAACCGTTCCCAATTCTTCGATTATCCCCGTGAACATGGATACTTCACATACCCTTCGACCAAAAAGTCTTCCCCGATACGTTCAAAACGCAGCCTTTCCAGCCTAATCGCCTCGTCTATCCTCGCGATGCCCCTGCCCATAACCGAACTTACGGCATCTTTTCCTCCGATTATCTTGGGGGCAATAAAGAATAGCACCTTGTCAACGAGGGCATCGTCGAACAAAGAACCGATGAGATTGCCTCCGCCCTCCACGAGTATGCTGGTAATTTCTAAACCCGCAAGTTTTTTCAACAGGCTGCGCAAATTCACCTGGCCGTTTTTTTCCTTGATCTCTAAAATCTTTGCCTTTTCGGCAAGTATGCCTCTGTTTTCCGTTTCCTGCCCTGCCTCGGTAAGCAAGGTAGCAATAATCACCTTGCCTTCGCGCTGGAATATATTGGCGTCATGGGGAATGCTTAACTGGCTGTCTACGATAATCTTTACCGGCTGCCGGGAAGAGCCTAAGGCGTCCAACCTGGGATTATCGCGCAGGATAGTATTCACCCCCACCATTATCGCATCGTAGTATCCGCGCCTGCGGCGGCTGTATTCCCGCGCGCACTCCTCGGTTATCCACTGGGAGTCCGAACGGTATGTGGCAATCTTGCCGTCAAGCGACTGGCCGACCTTAATCGTTACAAAAGGCAATTTCCGGGTAATATATTTTATAAACACCTCATTCATATTCTTCAATTTACTCTCCAGGCAGCCGCATTCTACTTCGATATTGTGCCGCCTCAACATCTCTATCCCCTTACCGAAATTTCTGGGGTTAGGGTCCAGCATGCCCACGATTACCTTCTTAATACCGCTTTTAATTATCTTGTCTACGCACGGCGGCGTCCTGCCGTAATGAGAGCAGGGCTCCAGGGTTACATAGAGAGTGGCACCTTTAGCTTTTCCCTTTGCTTTATCTAAGGCGACAACCTCGGCGTGCGCAGACCCCGCCTTCTTATGAAACCCCCTGCTGATAATCCTGGTATTTTTCACTACCAAAGCGCCCACTAAGGGATTAGGCGAAGTCAATCCCTTCGCCCTAAGGCCAAGTTTCATCGCCAAACCCATAAAATATTCGTGTTTGCGTTTCATTTGTCCTTTTCTTTTTCCTGCCTTAATTTTTCTACAAAGTCAATCGGCAGTTTTATTGAGCCGAGCTGTGCCTCGGCCTTAGCACTACCGTGACAGTCTGAGCCGCCGGTGACCAAGAGGCCGTATTTATCTGCCAGGTCTTTATAATGCCTGGTCATCGCTTTGCTGTGTTCGGGATAATACGCCTCTAAGCCCCGCAAGCCCTGTTCAACAAATAGGGATATTAAATCGTCCTTTTTAAGGATATAAGGATGCGCCAATACGGCAATACCGCCGTAGTCCCTGATCAGTTTTATCGCCTCCGCGGGATTAAAACGGAAGCCGCAGACGTAGGCCGGCGAATGCTCCCCGATATATTTCCCGAAGGCTTCGTATATCGAATTCACAAAGCCCTGCGCAACAAGTGTGCGGGCAAGATGCAGCCTGCCCACCGTGCCTGCGCCGGATATCTTCAATACCTGTTCCGCTTTAATGTTGACGTTCATCTCCTTAAGCTTATACAACATCTTGCTCAGCCGTTCTAACCTGTTCTCTTTCAAAACAGCTAATTCTTTAATCAGTGTTTTATTCCCGTATTCGATAAAATACCCCAAGATGTGGATTTCCCGCCCCTGATGCTCGGCAGTCAGCTCTATGGCGGGGATGACTTCAATATCCTTATCCTTCGCCGCCTCGATTGTCGGGGCAATTCCTTCAACGGTATCGTGGTCGGTCACGGCCACGATAGCTATGTCTAAATCGCCGGCTAAGTTAATGAGTTCGCGGGGAGTGTAAGTACCGTCGGAAAATACGGTATGCAGATGTAAATCGGCGAATTTCATTCCTTCTTCTCGTTTTTTATCTTATCAAGTATGCCGTTGACGAACTTCCCTGCCTCGTCGGTAGAAAATTTTTTGGCGAGGTCGACTGCCTCGTTTATGGAGACCTTAGCGGGGATATCGCTTAAAAACAGGATTTCGAAGCTGGCAAGGCGCAGGATGTTCCTGTCCACCACTGCCATGCGTTTAAGCTGCCAGTTAGTAGCGTAGTGGGATATTTTTTGGTCGATGGGGCCTAAGTTATCTATAACTCCCTTGACCAGGGAAGCGGCAAAATCCTGTATCACCGGCTCGGCGTCCTGCTCTTCCGGATATTTCCAGAAGGTATCCAGGATATCCTTGAGGCTGTTGCCGGTAATATCAATCTGATAAAGAATCTGCAGGGCAAATTCTCTTGCGCGTGTCCGTTTCCTCATTCCAGCCTTCCGTCGATTTAAGCGTTAAGGCACTAACCCGCCAGCTTATCAATTAAATTTACCATTTCAATGGCGTTAATTGCCGCATCGCGGCCTTTATTGCCTTCCTTGGTTCCCGCGCGCTCAATCGCCTGTTCAATGGTATCGGCGGTGATGATGCCGAAGATTATCGGCAGTCCCGAATCCTGCGATACCCTAGCGATACCCTTTGCGCATTCGCTTGCCACGAATTCAAAATGCGGGGTAGAGCCGCGGATAATCGTCCCCAGGCAAATCAATGCGTCGAACGATTTCTTTTTTGAAATCCGGCTGGCAATCGTAGGTATTTCAAATGCGCCCGGCACCCAAAACACATTGATATCGCCTTCGCTTGCGCCGTGCCTTAAGAGCGCATCCAGACAGCCGCTGAGCAGCTCCTTGGTCATAAAATCGTTGAAGCGCGAGGCAATCACCCCGAACTTCTTTCCTTTGGCAATTAAGTTGCCTTCAATCGTCTTGATCATGTTACCTCCTTTAGGTTACGGGTCGATAGAAACGTATAGTAACGGGTCAATAGTCGATAGCCGATAGTCAAAAACTTTTACTATCGCGGCCATAGACTATAGGCCATAGACTATCGACCCAGATATGTTACGTTTCCATTGACCCGATAATGTCCCCGCTCTCCTCGCCTCGGGACACTAAATGTTTAAATCGTGCCCTAACTTTTCTTTTTTGGTCTTAAGGTAATTATAATTCATGGGATTAGGCGATATCTGCAGCGGAACGCGTTCTATAACCTGAAGGCCGTAACCCTCTAAACCGACAATCTTGCGGGGGTTATTGGTTAATAAACGGATATCCCTGACACCTAAGTCCACTAAAATTTGCGCCCCTATTCCATAATCGCGCAAATCCGGCTCTAACCCCAGGGCCGCGTTTGCCTCTACGGTATCCAGGCCGCCGTCCTGTAGATGATAGGCGCGGATTTTATCAGCCAGGCCTATGCCCCTGCCTTCCTGACTCATATAAAGCAGGATACCCTTTCCTTCCCGCGCGATAATCTGCATTGCCTTCTTAAACTGCTTCCCGCAATCACAGCGTAAGGAGTCAAATACGTCCCCCGTAAGGCACTCCGAATGAACGCGCACCAAGACCGGCTCTCTGCCGAACTGCCCTAATACCAAGGCAATATGATGCTGGTTATTAATTAAATCGCGGTATAAGATCAACTGGAAAGTTGCGAATTCCGTGGGAAGCACGGCTTGGGATACCTTCTCTATAAGCCTTTCCGTCTGCCTGCGGTAATTTATTAAGTCGGCGATCGAACATACCTTAAGATTATGCCGTTGCGTAAATTCAAAAAGCTGCGGCAACCTCGCCATCGTGCCGTCGTCGTTCATAATCTCGCAGATCACCCCTGCCGGACACAGCCCGGACAATTTCATCAAGTCCACGGCTGCCTCGGTATGCCCGGCGCGCACCAGGACCCCGCCTTGCTGCGCCTTAAGAGGAAAGACGTGCCCCGGCCTGATCAGGTCTTCCGGTTTGGCCTGCGGATTGATTAATACCTCAATGGTCCTTGCGCGGTCATGCGCGGAAATCCCTGTGGTTATTCCGCTTCTGGCATCCACGGAAATAACCCAGGCAGTAGAAAAAGGGTCTTTCGGAGAGTGCCGGTGGCCGCGTTCCAGCATCGCAGGCAGCTCCAATTGTTTAAGCCTGGCTTCCTCCATTGGCACGCAGATAATCCCCCGGCCGTATTTGGCCATGAAATTTATGCTCTCTGCCGTAACAAAGGAAGCGGCCATCACCAAGTCGCCTTCATTCTCGCGGTCCTCATCGTCAACAACAATAACCATCCTGCCGTTCTTGAGGTCTTGTATGATGTCCTGGATACTGTTAAACATGGGTTATCCGTTTTGTAACTTCGGGAAGGGAGTTTCGTCGCTTTACTTAGGCTTGACAATAGCAAGGCGAAACAACGGGGGTAATAGAAAACCCGCAAAACAACCTACGGGAACATAACGCTCAATCTTCTCCCGTCTGGACTTTAATGAGCATATAACTTACGAACACCTGAGTGTGAGTAAGTTATGAGTGCGAATTAATCCTTGACATTTTTATGCAATATCGCCAGGAAAAATGTCGAGGATAAATTCAGCCTTTAGACTTATGTCATTTTATTCCGTAAGTCTGGGCTTCATTTTACCATCGGCTCTGGAATATTACCAGATCTGCCCCTGCCGCTTGGTTTATGTGTTGCAAAGCGGCGGGGGGTCGCGGGCTTAACCGCCGGTAGGGACTTTCACCCTGCCCCGAAGATTATAGGGTAGTTAGTATATCAGAAATTCCCAGCCTGTCAACTCTTTTAAGATTAGGAGTCTAACCCCAAATCTCTGAGGTCTACCGGCCTCTTAATATAAATAGACTGCTGTTTGGGGAGAACGGCCATTTTTGCTTGCGGATACCTCTGTTTATTCATATTAAAAATTATGCTCAGGTTAGGCCTCAAGGGAAAATCCTCGTTAGCAGAAATGACCTTGCCGATCTCCCCGGTATTCAATTCCACCCAGCTGCCGACGGGAAATATACCCAGTTTTTTTATCATCACCTTGACGTTGCCGGCGTCAAAATACCCCTCTGAATTCATGGCCAATATCTGTTTAATCGCATCATGACTGTCAAGCTGCGTGCGGTGCGGCCGCGCATGAATAAGCGCCTCATAGACGTCGCAGAGGGAAATAATCCGGCTATACTCGCTGATCTCATCACTTCTTAAGCCATCGGGATACCCCTGGCCCCTGAGCCGTTCGTGGTGCTGCCGGGCGACATCTAATACGGCCTGGCTCACCCCTTCCATCCTCCTGAGTATCTCTTGCGAACGCAGAGGGTGCTGCTTAACCCTGGCGTATTCCTCCTTTGACAACAACCGCGGCTGGCTTGCCAAATCCATAACCTCTGCCATACCGATGTCGTAAAGAAACGCGCATAAGCCCAATTCGCTAAGCCGCGATTTATTATATCCCTTGCCCAGGCCTATCTCGACGGACAATATCGTCACATTCAGGGAATGAGCAGCCAAATAATTCTCCGTAGCGGAACCGATAGCCAGGGACAATAACTCATTGTCTCCCAATACCAGCCTCTGCGCAATGCTTTCTATTAAAACGCATACTTCCTTTAAATCCGGCGGTTCGTTACGCTGGGCCTTTTTTAATATTTCCTCCATTAATTCCCGGCCCCGGCCATAAATACGCTGGGAATCTGCGGGGTCAAGCTGGGTATCGCGCATTGCCTGGGAAATGCTTATTTTCTCTCCTTCTTTCGCCAAACCTTCCCGCTGCGTCATCGCCTTAGCAATCCTAACTCCGCCCTCGGCTGCCTTTTTTCCCCTATCCTCGGGACTTAAGCCGCCGGAAGCCCCCTTACCGGACTCTTCCTTTAAGTCCCCCTTAGGCTTATCTTCCTCCTGCGGCTTCCTGGGTTCAGGCTTCGCCCCTATGCCTATGCGCCTTAAGATGTCCGACATCCTGACCATTTTTAGCCCTCTTCCATAAATTTATCTATGCCCAGGCCGTCCTCATGCCGTCTAAAGTCCTTAATTACCTCCTGGGTAATCCTCTCGTCAATGTGCGTAACCTTTTCGCCAAAACCCACTACCAGGGCCATATCGCAGATATTGTTTATTTCACGCGGCACGCCTCTGGAAACGCTGTAAATAACCCTTAATGCCTCGTCACTGAACACCCTCTGTTTCTTACCGGCGACTTCCAGGCGGTGCTGGATATATTCTCTGGTCTGGTCAAAATCCAGGGTCTCTAGATGATACTGTATGGAAAGTCTTTGTTTAAGCTGAGGGATCCTGTCGATTTTTTCCTTTAATTCCGGCTGGCCAATAAGCAAGAGGGTCAGTAAAAACATATCGTTGGACTGGAAGTTCAAAAGCAGCCTCAGCTCCTCAAACGTCTCCTCATCCTTAATTGCCTGGGCCTCGTCAACAATCACTACACTGTGTTTCTCTTCTCTCATATTCTTGTACAAAATGTCATTAAGATTATGCAGGATATCCAGCTTCCTGTCCTGTTTTGAAACCGCGCCTTCGAATTGATAGACAATCTCCGATAAAAGCTCAACCGCCGGTATCGCCGGGTTGACGATCAGCGCGACCTTATAATGATCGCCCTGGCTGATTAATTTTGCGGCAATCACCCTGGTCAGCAGGGTCTTACCCGAACCGTAATCTCCGGAAAGCATAGCGGCGCCCTTCTTTTCTCTCGCCGCATAAAAGAGCCGCATCAAGCCTTCTTCGTGCTTGGGAGAATAATACATAAAACGCGGGTCGGGCGTATTTTCAAACGGCTTTTCCTTAAACCCCCAATATTCCTGATACATATCGCATCCAGCTTTTTAGTTTAGCATATTGGCGATGGATGTCAACCGGCATACCCTTTAAGATTTCGCTTTTAGCCTAAAAGCCGCCTATTCTACTCCTGGTCAGTTATATATAAGGTATTATCCCGGTTGGAAATCTTTTCTCCCGAAATCCCTCCGTTGTCGATTGCTTGAAAAGTATCCCATTTTACTTCATCGCCGGAGAAGAAACCGTGTTTCAAGGAATCATTGCCTAAACCCAGCCAGACATTGCCGCTGTCATCAAAGGATACGGGATTTGTTACATAACCGGCCTCCTTGGACCAGCGGCTGACATATCCGGTGTTTTTAGAAAGAAGCAGATTAAACGGGCTGAAGCTAAAAGTGATATACTCTTCACTTTGCTTACCGGCCGGTTCTCTTTTGCCGAATAAATGAAACACACCGGCATCATATTCTAACTGCTTTGGGTTGACGCCGATAACATTGGCGACAATCCATCTAAACCTGTTGACCTTGTCCCTATACGGCTCGATTACCCCCAGGTAAAAAATAACCGCGCCTAGCGTAAAAAACAAGAGTGTCCGCGGCCGGAAAAAAGATATCCAGCCGTAATGGAAAAAAAATTGCTGCAGTGACTTTGCGGCGTCTTTTCTTTTTCTCTCCAAATCCGAGATCTTGTGTTTTATAGAAATTATCCTCACCGGCGTACCTTCGGCGCGCTCTCCTAAAATTTCGTATTTCACGATATAAGAGTCATCCCTATAGACATAAGTGCCGTCATTATCTATCATCCCGATATGGGGCTCGGCCATGACTTTCTTTTTCAATCTGGCGATTATTATTTTATCAAACATTCAACTTACCCCGCTCTAAAAAAACAGTGCTAAACCCGCCTTTTACCTACGCCTTTTTATCGCCATAGCGCTTATAATGATAGTAATATTCCGAACGCATCTCTACCTGGCGCGATATATTATTCAAGACAACACCCTTGCAAGGCGCGTTTACCGCTTCCAGCTGCGCCTTGGCGCGCATGATCGCATTCTTGGCGGTCTTGCCGACCTTGTAGACCAATATCACCGCGTCGACATGCGGGGCGAGGATAAGCGTATCGGCCACTGCCAGAATCGGAGGGGTATCCACCAGAACAACATCATATTTGTTCTTAAGGGTTTCTAAAAGGGAATTGATTTCTTTAGAACTTAAAAGCTCGGAAGGCAGGTTAGGCAGCGTGCCGGCAAGGAGAATATTTAAATTATCTATTCCCGGGAAGGCCAGGGTTTCCTCTATGGCTAAACCGCACATCAACAAATCGGAAAATGTTTTGATTACCGGCTCGATGGGGGTTGTTTTTCTTAAAATATCGGTAAGGCCGAGGTTCTCTTTGCCGAACCCGAATATCCTGTATATCGAGGTTCTCCTCAAATCCGCGTCTATGAGAAGCACGCGGTTGCCTGCCTGGGCCATGGCAATGGCCAGGTTAACGCAGGTTATCGACTTTCCTTCCTCCGGCCCGGCGCTGCTGATCAGGATGCTCTTATTCTGCATTGTCCCCTTAAAAACATCCATCAGAATATTAGCGCGTAATATTTTGTAAGCCTCCAAAACCGGGGAAGCCGCAGCGTAATAGATTAAAAGCTGCGACTGCACGCGGTTGGCCCTGGCCTTGCTTTTTGTTTTGGCTTCCAGCCTGCGCCGCTTCTCCCGGGATTTTTCCTTCTCGCCTTCCACGCGCAGATAAGGGATTATCCCTAAGACCGGCAGCTTGACGAAACTTTCTATACCCTCAATGGTACCGATGGAGGTATCCAACTGCTCGGAGACAAAACCAGCGGTAAAAGAGATAATCAGCGCCGCAAATACCCCCAAAATAAACCCCACGTTTTTCCTGGTAACCGGCTCCTGGGAAACGAACGCCGGGTCTACCAGGCTGATATCCGACATCTTTTCTATCTCGGCAATCCGCGCTTCTTCAAATTTTTCCTGGAGGCTCTTATATGTCTTTTCGTTGATTTCGAATTCCCTGAGCAAGCGGGCATACTGAAATTCCTGTTCGGGTATTGTCTTCAGTTGCTCTTTCAACAGGGCCTCTTCATCTTTTATTCTCATAACGTCCGGGTGGCGCTGCGTATAGAGCCTCAACAGCCTAGCCTTTTCCGCTTCCAGATCTGCCAATCTGCCCTGTAGAGATACCGCTATGCCGCTTGCCTCACCCATTTCCTTGAATTTCTTTAAGGCCTCCTCGGAAGATTCCAGCTTTCCTTTTAACTCTTTCAGCTGCCCCTGGATGAATTCCCTTACCCGCCGCGCCTCCTTATTCTTCTCCAGCAGGTTTTCCTCTATATAAGACTCGACAACGGCATTGGCAATGCGCACCGCCGTATCCGCGTCGTTATCCGTAAACGATACCGAGATGATATTTGTGTTTTTCTCAACGACAGTCTCTATGCGGGCCTGGATTAAAAGGGCCTTATCCGAGATTTCCCGCTCTGTGGCGTTAGGGCTCACCATATTTAACTTTTTAACCACCCTCTCGACTACCGGAAAGCTTTTTGCTACCGTCGCCTGCGAAGCCATAGGGTCTCCGGGAGTCCAGGTAATCCATTCGGTCAAGAGGCCGCCCAGCGTTTTACGCTCCGATACCTTAACCCTGGCAGTCGCTACATAAAACTTAGGCTGCGACCCCAAATAAAAGAAATTAACCATGGCTAATACCAGAAAGACAATAACAATAATCAGCCTTCTTTTACGTATAATTTGAAAATATTCGTAAAGGTCTATCTCTCCCGGCATAACCTTACCTCTTCTGGATCTGGCGGAATTCGCATCTTCAAAATATAATTATATTTTAATCTAACATATGTTACAGGGAGTGTCAATATATTAAACTCTCTCCTTATGGCCTGGCTTGATTACTAAAATAGGCTTATAATACCTACTGATGCGTTTGGCTGTTTAATACCACTAGAATAGCAATTTACATAACTACCGGTAATCATTGAAGATATGGATAAACATATGGATAGTACCGCTAAAGTTAAAAACCTGTAAAAATTATCGATAAATCTTCGATAATAATGGCCGAGGCGTATTTCAGATACCGGGAGGTTAAAATATTGCGCCAGTACAACAGGCGAAGGAAAGATTGTCTTCTCTATAAATCTTATCTTAGTTAAAAAGCCTGGCTGCAGAAAAAAATAAGCACTATAAGAAAGCTTATAAGAACGAATCCCCTTGCGTATAAAAAAAGCCACAACTTCTTGCGCGAGGGTGTACTTCTTCATCCTTAACTTTCCCATCTGGGGAATTTCAATGTTTAATATCTTTGAAGCCAAAACTAAAACATTGTATACTATATAAGATAAACCGGATCTTTTTGCCTCTTCGGCAACCAATTCCCAGTTTAACCTATCTTTATAGTATTGTAAAACTCTGGCAATATCGTAAAGTAAGATTAACTTACTAAAATAGTGGCATGACCCATGCTGGGCTAGATAAATCAAAAGGTGCTTTGGCGATAAGGTTAAACTATCAGTATCGCCTATTTTAACCGGTTCGGCGCAACCCCAGATTCTTTTCATATCCGTCTTACTTGCCAGAAAACCTAAGGGCCAGCTGGAATTAATCAGGTGCCAATGAAGATGGATAAAAAAATGGGAAGCATCCTCTGGTTTATATAAAAGGGCATTAATCGAAGAAAAGGCCGGGCCTCTCAGGAAATCTTTATAGTCTGGATCTAAAAAATAGCCTAAACAGTTTAAGGCTTCATTTGTTTTAGCCAAGTCTTCCTGCTTTATAAGAATATCCATATCATCCATTGGCCGCAGGGCTATATCAGGGTAAATAGTATGGATCAAGGCTATTCCCTTAAGAAGGATGACTTCGATTCCCATCCGCCTAAAGTAACTTAGGACCCCATTCAGGTTCTCGCATAGCAGGCTGTTACGCGCGGCACTGGCATAATAGAAGCTTTCCAGCTCTTGCCAGATATCAGCAGGAACTTTAGAACGGGCAGGATCAATCTTTGTTAAGCCTTTATAAATTAAAGGCGAAACTTTCTCCTGCCTGGCCCGATTAATAAAATAGGCCCAGTTTAAATCCGGGCCTATCCCCGCTTTAACCTCTTCGGCTATCTTCTGATTGATATCTAATCGCAGACAATCGCGAATTAACCGGTCTTCCTTAACCATATTCCATTAATTAAATTGAAGGCTTCTTTTAAAAACTATCCGCTGGCGGCATGTTTTTTCCAGATCCTGCCTAAATCGCTCATCTATTTCAGGAGTAGGGGTTCTGGAAAAACCTATCTTCTGATAAAGCCTAAGAGCAGGTTTATTATCCGCAAATAAAAATAACCTGATCTCTGAGGCTCGATGCTGAAATGCATAATCACAAGCTGCCTGGATTAAGTGACTGCCGATTCCTAATCCTCGATATCGCCAATTCACCCAGATATCGGAAATCCACCAGCCATAATCCGCAGGGCCGCTTTCCAAAAAATTTTTGATTGTTGCCGAACCGGCAATCCTTGCCTTATCCACCGCTAAAAGTTTAATTAGAAAACAACCTCCATCATTTTCAAGCGGTTCCCAACGGTATAAAAAATCTGCTTTAATTATTCTCTTGGCCAGGCTGCGATAGGCCTCAAATCCCTGGATGTAACGTAAAAACCCGGCTGCGATAGGCCTAAGCCTTATAATCAAAGGGCAGGCCAGGGCATAAAAAACACTGATTAATCTGCCCAAACCAGAACTGATATCTATCTTTCTGCCATTCCTTTCTATGGCTTTAACCCGGCCGGTAATCTGCTCTAAAGAGACTACTTCCCCTTCCCCCGCGCTGGCATCCCCTCTGGTTATAAAAATAAGTCTATTCTTTAAAAAACATTTTTTTATCAACCGGTGGACAACTATACGGTTTTGAGCATTTTGATAGAAAATTACATCACCTGTTCTGGCCTGGTTTTTCTTGCCATCTAACGGCTCGATTATGAGAATATCGCCATTTTTAATTGACGGGTACATACTGCCTCCCTTAGCCAAAAAACGCAGGCAGGCGCCATTTCTCAATATCTGTTCAGTTAATTCAACAAATTCGGCAGGAGAACATCTCATAGTTTGCTACGGACAAAATCTACCGCGCTCTCATCAGGCAGGAAACTTAATTCATAAGCCGGGACTTTTTGGAATAATTCCGCGCAGAAATCCAGAGTAAACTCAGTACCAATCTTATTCCAAAGAGGAGCAAAAGAATGCACAATCAGGCGAGAGGCGGCATCTACGGGAGCTATTACTTCCGTACTGTTATTTATTGCCTTCTTAAGAAAGAAAATCATCTCTAAAGGCGCGCGCTGCGCGGAAAACCCCAACGCATCCCCGTGCCAGGGGGTGCCGTATAAATAGAATTGGGAATTTATCTTACGGACAATTACCCGGTCATCGCTTAAAACAACCGCGTCTTTTTTTGTTTTCCATAAATTAGCGGTAGTGCTTTTACCCGCGCCCGAGATTCCGGCGAAAACAATCCCCTTTCCCCTGTATTTGACCCCGCAGGCGTGGAGCATAACGCCCCGCTGCCCGGCCAGTAAATTTATCATCAAAAGCTCATCCATAGGGTAACTTAAAAAAAGTCCCGCCTGTTCCTCTTCTTCCTCCAGGTAGATATCGCCGGATTGAAATCCCGAATCCAAAACTGCCTCCCCGGAAGTAGTCTTGATGACGTAACTGCCGTTTCTTTTAAACATACTCCAGCCGCCGGAAGAATCAAAGACGCGCTCGCCTCTGCTTTTCGTTTGGCAAATACCTCTCTGATAATGTAATTTTAGTCTTACCTCCGGGATACTTTCAGTAATAAATGCCCTGTAGGCATTATCTATCCTGGAAGAATCTATGTTGTCTCCCGCAACAGAAATGACGATATCTCCTATGGAAACCCTTAGTTCTCCGCATCCGGCATGCATTTTATTCATAATAAAAGCCTGGCCCTTTGTGCTTTTCCCTTCACCGGCTCATCAGATGCAGTTCTCAACTCCCGGTAGTTTTTTTACAAGCTGTACCCGTACAAGCACTATTTCTTCCCCCTGCGCCCGAAGGGGTCTTACACCCTGATAACATTGTCTCTTGAGGAACCAGCTTTACCTGATTGAGCTTTGGTTTCTCATAAGGCTTCCTTGTCTCCATAATCAATCCGCCTCCTTTTATTTAAATTTATACTCCCTATTTCAATGATTGAACAGGGGGTCTGCTTTCTGTAAAAATATCAATCTAAACGCTTACTTTTCTTTTCGCGCCCAAAGGCCTGGGCGCGCAATTGAGCAATCCGGCAAAGGTATTCAACCGGCTCCTGGGGATTCCCATGCTCTAACCGGGCCCAGCCGGGACATTGGCCGCAGAGAGAAATTAAACTACAACTGCCGCATTGATAATTACCCTGCGGCTTTTGCGATAACGCCTGAGGAATAGAATTATGCCAATATTCCATAAATGAGGCATGGCGCAGGCTAAAGGCGGGATCCCTGGCCATCGCGCAAATACTTACATTTCCGTAAGGGTCGATATTAAATGAACTGATCCCTCCCCCGCACACATAAAGTTTATCCGAATCTGCCGGGCCCCAGAATTCCTGACAAAATTTTTCCCATTCCGCGGTCCTCTTCTGGGAAGCCAAATCAAGTTCGATTATTTTTTCAGGAGGAATGCGAAACGCATTCGGCTCCTTAGAGCCGCTGAGCTTGGGATTAATAGCCGCATCAAACCTAAACTCCAACCCTAATCTTTGGGCAAATTTCTCCATATCCAAAACCTCATCCTGATTTAGGGTCATCGCCATTGTCTTTAATCTAAGGGGCAGGTTTCTCTCCCTGAGAAGATTAATACCCCGTAAGCAGCGCTGGTAAGAGCCGGATATTCCCGTAACCTTCTCATAGGTTCCAGCAGTGGCTCCGTAGAGGCTTATTTCTATCATAAACGGCGGATATTCTTTCAGGTAACCCGCAATATATGGCGTAAGTAAAGTGCCGTTGGTAAATAAAGTAATAATCATCCCCTTTTTCTTGGCATAGGTATAAATATCCAAAAAATCATCCCTTAAAAGCGGCTCTCCGCCGGTTATTAATAACCAAAGGCATCCCGCCTGCGCAACTGCGTCCAAAATATTACAGGATTCCTTAAAGCTCATTTCTTTTTTTCTATTATCATGATTACAATAACAGTGCACACAGCGTAAATTGCAGCGGAAGGTAAGCTCAACCGATCCGCAGACAGGGATACGCTCACTGTTTGCCCGGCTATTCAGCTGTTTGCCAAATTCAGCGTATGAAACTTCAGCCATGCACGGACAATCCATATTAAACCTCTGTTACCGCTGCGATTTTTTCCAAAGTCTCTAAAAAATCCGTTAAATCTCTTTTCGCTTCATCCGGATTAACTGCGAACTCATCAACCACGGCATTTTTTATCTCTAAAAACGTTCTTTCGCCGTCAATCAATTCCCAAATTCTAGCCGCAACCTGATTAAGCGTATAGATACTGTCCAGGTCGGAGATATTTTTTTTTACGGGGACAAGAATAACCTGGTCGGCAATTCTCCTTGAAACAATATTGAAGTGTTTCTTGTAACGTCTTTGCCTAAATATCATTTTAGATTTTAAAATTTTTTACGCTCGATTTGTAATCAACCCTGCGATTACTTTAAGGCCGATATTTAAGAGCGGCGCATGCCTTTACTTTCGCCCTGAAGGGGAAGAACTTGCAAGAGCGCCGAAGGCATCAATTTAACAGTCATCGTGCTAAATCCCGCCCTTGGTACGGACGGCTCTCTGGAGGTTTTGTGCGTTAAGCGTCTGTAAATACTCGTTAATCGCGGGCTGGATTATTTCCATAAACACATTAAGTTTGCCGATAAAGGAACGGGGGACATAGACGATATCGTTGGGCTTCAATAATATATTCTGGGATAGATTGCCGCTTCTAAAAATACGAGCCACATTAAGCCTGACCAATTCTGGCTTGGCCTTAACATCGCCCCTGATGACCACTACACTATTTAGCACCGCGTACTTGGTGTATCCGCCGGCAGAGGCAATGACCTCGGTTACTGTGGGAATGTCGTCAAATTTATAAACCCCGGGGCTGAATATCTCTCCTAAGACGACTACCTTGTGGTTGCCGTCCCGGTCTCCAAAGCGCCTGATCATAATGGAAACCTCGGGTGATTTCACATAGGCCCTTAATTTTCCCGTAATCATATCGTCTAACTGGACCAGGCTTAACCCCTCGGCCTTGATATCTCCGATTAAGGGAAAAGAAACCCTGCCGTCCGGCCTGACGATAACTTCCGAGCGGGATAAATCCGGCACCTGCCAAACGGAAACATCCAGGACGTCGCCGATATCCAGGTAATATTCCCTTTCTCCTTCGGCGGAGACCTGCCCTAATGTCCCTGCCGGCAGGCTGGCGAGCTCTTCCGCCTCAGACTCCTGCTCATCCTCCTGCCTCTGTTTCGCCTGCGCTTTCTTTTTTTGCCGGATTTTTTCCTTAAGCGATTCAGCCGGCGCAGGCGGCGCAATTGCCTTCCGGGCTTCTTTTTCAATGGCCTGCTCGAATTGTATCCTTGCCGGACTAAGTACCTCTATCCCTTTCTCAAATTCACTGCTCGCCTCTTGGTAGCGGCCCTGAGAATAATATTCCTTCCCCTGCAAATAATGCTGCCTGGCCTCTAATCTGGCGTCTACCTGTTCCTGGGCATAACTAACGCAGCGACTCACGGCTAAAAACAGGCAGATAAGTATTAATCTTTCCCTTAGCGGTGTTTTCATAACCTTAAAGATTTATTAATCCCGGTTAATAAAGATATAACAGCCACGGCGCATCCTTTAACGTTCCCGCTTTAACTTCGATGATTTCTTTAGCATTAAAATCGTATCAATTTCGGTTTTAATCCCGCTATTAAATTCAACGAAATACTCTTTTAATTTTTCAATATGGGCTTGGGTAGTCGGTACTGTCGCCTCGGCGGGGGAAGTTAAATTTTTTAAATTCAGATTATTGAAACTTTTTATTTGGTCCAGCCAGCTGAGGATAAATTCAAAGGGTGCCGCGGTTAAATCTTTCTCTTTTATCGATTCAAAAATCCCCAGCATGTGGAAATAGGCGTCTATCTGCAAGGTCGCGATAAGGCAGGAATTAAACATGCTCGCCAATATGACCACGTCCTTTGAGCCGGATAATAGCGCTTTCAGCTCTTTTGATTCGTCAAAAATCCTATTGCGCAAATCGAAAAGTTTCGTGTCTATGGCGTATGCCCGGGAATTAAAAAAGACAAAGGACATTAACACGACAAAAAATAATTTTCTCATATCCGTTCCCCCCTATATAGTCTGTGTTAAATCACGACCGCAGTTACTCTCCGTTACCAATTGGCATCAAGGCATAATTATTTTGGATATAGTCATCGTGCACGCTGCTACGCGCGATTCCTTTGATTTAGGGCTGATCTGGTATCTCTCAATCATCAGCAGCACGTTTGAGTTTTCCACATTATACATGAAGTCCGCAATCTGCTCCATCTCGCCTTCACAGCTTAAATTTACCAGATATCTTCTGGTCTGGTCACTGTTTTCTCTAACACCCCCCGGTTTCATATCGACAACATAAAGGGAGCCCTTATTGGCCAGATTTTCGATCTCCTTCAATATCGAAGTCATATCCTGCTCTTCCGACTGGCGGCTGTCTAAATAGGCGGCGTATTTTTTTCTCTCGTTTAATATCCTTTCCTTCTGGGCAAGGATGCGCAAATATTTATTGATGCCTGACTCTTTTTGCCTGATCTCCGCGTTGAGCTGCCCGACTTTGGAATAAATCGGATAGATTACCAAACGGTCCAGGAACATCAAGGCGACAAAAAAAACGGTAATGTAAAGAACGGTTTTTTCTTTTTTTGATAACTTCGCTAAAAATTTATAAACTGCCTGCTTGTTTAACAAGGGTTTTATCCGCCGCTTCTCTTAAGTACGCTGACGATCTCGAAATCGGTCACGTCCCGAGTACCTTCCTTCCTCTTTGTGGTATACCTGGTCCTGACCTCTTGAAAATATTTTGATTTTTCCATTTTCTCGACGAAAGAAAAAACCGTGGACATGGAATCTGCGGTGCCCCTAATAGAAAATTTGTCCTGGTCATCAAACTTTACGTCGCTCAACCTTAAGTCGCCGGTGATAATATTGTACAATTCCGTTAATACCTCCAGAGAATAACCGCGGCGGGAAAGGTAATCTTTTATCAGGCTGATTTTTGTAAAGTCCTTTTCCAGCTTTCCCGCCTCTTGGCTTAACGGCTGGTATTTCGCATCCAGCTTCTTTAAATAAACGCCTTTAAAATAAATCTTATTCAGCAATACGGAGAAAATTAAAACGAAAATCGTTAAAACAAAAATCCCTGTTTTAATCAGCTCCCTGCCTCTTTCCTCGAGCATTTTGCCTAATTTTATCTCTTCGGGCATAAGGTCAACCTTCGCCTTTTCCCAGCTAAAGAGAGGGGCGACGATATTTAAAAACGACAGCTGCCGCGCCGCGGACGCCGCCTTCGCCGCCGCTTCACTAATCGAGAAATTCTTAAGATAGGGAATACTTCTTATCGGCAGGTGCATCAGGTTACTCAAAGCACCCTCCAGGCTCTTCAGTTCCTCAATCGCCCCGGTAAGAATCAGCAGGTTGGGATTTTTTTCAATATCCTCATTCTGATAAACCTCCAGCGACCTTCTTAACTCTTCGATAAATTTCAGTTCATATTTCTCCCCTTCGCTTAATAAATGCTGTGCGCCTATCGGGATGCTGCGGATAAACAACAGCTGGTTTTTGAACACCACGGAAAAATCGGTAAATCCTTCATCGATATGCACGATATTCACGGGAAAATTTTCGTTTTCCGATTTAAATATCCTTGCCGCGGAACAAGCCAGGCCTTCCGCCCCCAAAAGCACTTTTTCCAGCTTTAGACCCGCCTTGGCGAGAATCTCATACTGCCTCTTGGCCACATTGCGCGCCAGGATAATCAGAAGAATCTTGGTATAATTGTTTTTATAGGTGCCAATTTCGATATAATCGACTACTATCTCTTCCCGCGAATAAGGGGTATGCCTGCCCGCCTGCAGCCTGATAATCTCGCCGATCTCCCTGCGGTCGGTAGAAGGTATCTCAATATTCTTGGTTATTACCGCATATGAAGGTATGATATCTAAGACCACGGGATTTTTTATATTCAACCCGCTGAATATCTCCCTGACCATTTTTACTATATCGTCGTCGCTTAAGCCGATGATACTGCGGTTTAAAATATTGACTATCTCTGTCTTATTTAAAGAAACGTTCAGTTGGGCGAGTTTTAAATTATTACCGCTCAGGTCTATCCCCACCAGCTGCCGGCTGCCGATGTTAGGCAAGCGGCCGATTCTTTTGACCCTTATTCCAAACATAAATTATGGCTCCTGCCAATATAAAACTTTTCCTAAGGCGTTGACGACACAAACCGTCTCCGCTGTATTTTTTCTGTTGTTTAACCCGGCAACGCTCTTAATCATGAAATAATGGGAATCGGTAGCCAGGCACTGGTCTACGACTTGGCTAAGCTCTGCTATATCGGAATCGCCTAAACGGAAAGCCTGGCTTAAGTTAGGCACGATATCAAAATTAGTTTCAAAGACTCTATCGTCGGAAGTGCCGGCAACGCCATCTTCGCCGCAGCGCCAGGTAATAATCTTACCCACGATGTCTTCACGTAAACCTAACGCCAAAAGCACAGGGACGGAAGCGGTATTTATATTTACCTTGCCCGTACCGTAAATGGTAATATACTCCTTTACTTTAAAGAATATATCGGCGGCCATGCCTTTGACCAGGAGCAGCTCATCCAGGCATTCGAATTTCGCGTCTTTTGCCTGATAATAATGCTCGAGGTTCCTGTAATAGGAGTCTTCTGCGCTGCCTATCGGCATGGAGAGCTCGCTGTCGCTGTCCCTCCAGTCAATAATCGCAGCGGCTAACTCCTGGGCCGACGCTTCATCAAACTGCAGCAGGTTTTTGAAAAGCCGCGTTAAGACCGCAAGGTCTGCCGTATTTATGTTTATCTTCCTTTCTTCGTCGATAATGCCACACCAGAGAGCGTAAGTGCCGGACGCTTCGTCGTAATAATTGTAGCCGACAGTAAACTGCCCGTCGCCGACTTTGATACCGCAAAAGAGCTCCGGGTTATTGCTCCAATCATCCCCCAGGGCAGCGTAAGATTTTTGCTCTTGCTTGCTGATTTGTAAAATCCCCTTTTTTATGCCTGCTTCGGCAATCAGGCGCAGCTTATCTCTTTCATCCAGCCTCTTAGCCAATTCCGCTTTTTGCCTGACCTCATAACCGACAATCACGGCAAATGCCGCCAGCAGGCAGAGCGACCAAAGCGCGACGATTAATATACTGCCCCGCAAGTTAACCGCCGATGGGGATAGTGACGGTCCGGGCAAACTTACTAAGCTGCTTTTCATCTTCCAGCTCTAATTCTATCCTTACTGCCAAAGGTATCGCACCCGTAAGCGATTCTTCTTGCCAGTAATATTCATTCTTTTCTTTGCTGTAGAAATAATATTTAAACCTTACGCTCTTTATATTCCTTACCCCGTCCTCAGCCTTGCCTTCTGCGTCGCTATACACCTGGCTGTAGTCCCGCTGCCGCCTGATTAACATCTCTCTTGCCGGCTCATAGAGATAACTCACCTGGCCTACGGTTCTCCTGCTTAAGCCCGCGCTGCCGGTTAAGGTGGCGAACTCCAGCCGGTCTTCTCTTCCCAGGAAGCCGATTACGGCAAACTTCAGGCAATTCCTTAAATCCCCGGTGAATTCCTCAAAAAATATATCCAGGTCTTCCTCAGGCAGCTGCCGGTTTACCCTCTGCCAAATTTTCATCCCGTTATTAAAAGTCGCGTATATCGCCAGGGAAACAACCGATAATATCGACACCACGATAATCAGTTCAATAAAAGAAAACCCCGGGTTATTCTTCCTGATAAACGGCATAGGCGTTTCTCGTTAATGAACGTTTACTCCCCTGCCAGGAAAAGGTTAAATCTATTTTATAGAGGCGCTGCTTTTGCGATTGGTCAAGGGAGGCGTAACTTAAATTCCATATAAAATTTCTATTCCCGCTGGCAAATCCGCCTGCCCTTTCTATGCCTGCCGATGGGCCAAAAAGCCTTAAATCCTCCTGGGACTGCCAGATCTTTTCGTTGAGCCAGCAGGCCTGGCTTAAGTATGCAGAATAATAATTAAAAGTGTCCAGGCAGACAAAAAAAGCCTGGTACAGCAGGACACTGCCCAAGGCCAAGACCGCAGTTGTAAGCATCACCTCGATGAGGGTAAAGCCGTTATTCCCAATTCGTGACATCGTCCGCGCTCTCTGTGCCGTCCTTACCTAAAGAATATAAATCATAATCGCCGCTGCGATGCTCGCCCGGAGATTTGTATTTATATTCCCTGCCCCAGGGGTCGATGGGTTTTCTTTCCAGGTATGGCCCGTACCAGTTGGCCGCGGAAGCGGGCTTATTCAATAAGACCTCCAATCCCTCCTGCGTTGTGGGGTAATTACCGTTATCCATCTCGTAAAGCTTCAAGGCAGTCGCAATATTGGCGCGGATATCCGCCTGGGCGGCGGTAACGCGCGCCTGTTCGCTGCGTCCGGCAAGCCTGGGCATCACCATTGCTACTAACGCCCCGATGATAATAACCACCAGCATCAGCTCAATCAAAGTAAAACCCCCGGGCATCCACTGCCTGCTTACCCCGCGCGACGAAGTATCCGGCAGGTTGAATGTTAGTTTATTTTGCATTTTTGCCTCCGGCTATTGCTGCTGCGTTAAATATTCTCTCCACCTGTCTTCGAATTGCTCAATACTGGTTAACTGCGAAGGATAAGCGAACCTCAGGGCCTCTTCTACCGTTTTTCCGTCGCGCAGCTGCCGGCAAAAAGTGGCAAAACTGGTGGAGCCGTAGCGCTCGATGAGAAAACTTACCAGCGAAACCGCCTCCAGATAATAAGTATTGATCAGGTTCTCCGTGCTTAAGAACAAAATGCCGGGATCCCCCTTTATAGTACGTATAGGCCGGATATGCACCCTCTCGCTGTCCTGCATTTTTCTGATATCCAGATTCATCATGTCATTCAAAGACAACAGCGAATCATTCTCGAATGCGTCCCTGGCCATAGCCCTGACCTGTCTTTTTTTGAACTCTTCTGCCCACTGCGCTACCCCCTCATCAAGCCAGAGAGGTATCTCTCCCTTAAAGCCGACAAAGTCTCTGAAAATAAGATGGGCCATCTCGTGAGGCAGAAGCGACTCCCGGAACCCCTCGCTCCAGGCATAACTTATAATCTCTTTCTTTTTATAATCGGCCATGCCCTCAGACCATTTCGGCTGCCCGGTTGCCGCGAGAAAGGAGGCGTGGTCGGGATAGATGTAAATCTTCACCCTTTTATCCCAGGTCCAAAATTCCGAATACCTGGGATACCCTAACTCCGTAGCAATCTGGCGGTAGTATATTTCGGCCTTATCGGCTACTTCTTTTGAGAAGTCTTTATCCTGGGTGAAATATACGATAAAGTGCTCGCTGCTTAATTCCTGCCAGTCTTGGCTGACGGCTAAAGTATTTATAGAGATGAAACAAGCTGCGACGAAAAAGAATAAGAAAAATTTTTTAATTTTTGCCCGCATTTTATTTCGCCATAACGTTAATTTCAAATATCGGCAAAAGCATTGCCACCACGATAAAACCGACGATTAAGCCCATGACCAGGATCATCAGGGGCTCCAGGAGGTTGGTCATTATCTTTATTGACTCATCCGAATCGCGTTCATAAACGTCGGCAACTTCCGATAAGGCTTCGTTTAGCCTGCCGGACTCTTCTCCCACGATTATCAGGTTGGTCATAAAAAGCGGAAACAGCCTTGAATTCTTGAGGCTCCTGCCGAAAGAGCCGCCCTGCTCCAATTCCCTATAGCTTACCTTAAGCTGCTGTTTGATGATTTCATTCTCTATAACCGGTATGGCGACGTCAATTGCCTTTAAAATAGTAATACCGCTTTTTAAAAGAAGCTCTAAGGTGCGGCTAAACCGGCTAAGTTCCACCTTAAGCATAAGATTTCCAAATAGGGGAAGATGCAATTTAAAACGGCTTAAGGCCACCTTTGATGATTCCGCCTTCAGCTGCCTTCTGATCAACAGGATAATTACGGCCAACGCTACCCACAGCCACCAATGGCTTAAGGCCCGGCTTACGGATATCAGGATCCGGGTAGGTAGCGGCAGCTGCTGGCCCATATTAATGAAGATACCGGTCAGACGGGGGATTACAAAAGTGAGCATAAAAACTATTGTTGACACTCCCACAACCGCCATGAGAATGGGATACGCCAATGCCATACGCAAACGGGAAAGAGCCTCTTCCTGTTTAGCGCGGTAATCGGCAATCCTTAAAAGCGCCTGGGAAAGAGCGCCGCTGTCTTCGCCGGTGCGCACCATCGCAATATAGAGCGGAGAAAACAAACGGGGGTATTTGGCCAGGCCGGAAGAAAAGCTGGCGCCGTCTTTTACCATATTGTGGATACTCATCAGTATGGTTTTAAAATAAGGGTTTGACTGTTCAAGAATGATATTAATCGCGCTTAAAATCGGCACGCCGGATTTCAAAAGGCTGGCCAATTCGCGGCTGAAAATGGTAATCTCGCGGGATTTTATTCCGGCGGTGGAACCCCGCGCAACAGGGGCCGGGGAAGAGAGATGGCGGCGGTTACATTCCTCCATGTGCACGGGGATATATCCCATCTGGTGAATCTTTTCAATCGCCTCTTTCTCGCTGGAGGCCTCAAGCGTTGCTTCGATTACGTCGTTAGGGCCTTTCTTGGCACGGTATCTGTATATTGGCATCTTTGCGATACCCCCCCTTTAATAGTCTTAAGTGGGCCGGTTAACCTGATTAAAACAAGGCTTAAGCGGAGCCCAGCCGCGATTCTACGTACTTATTAAGCCGCCCTTTTTGCGCGCCGCTGATTGCCAGAAAGCAGACCGCGACGTCGTAATTCTTCTCCTCTGCCAGCTCTTCTACCCTTACCACCCTGCCTAGACACTCTACGGGTTCTTCGCCGTCGGACAACTCTATATTCAGTTCCAGGGCTGAACCCACGGGGATATATTCATCGGCAATAAACAACAACCCGCCCGCAGAGATATTTTTGGTAACGCTCAACTGCTCGGCGGTAAAGCCCTTTTTCAACAACTCTTCCTGCGATTTAATAACCTTGTAGCGTAAATTATCCTTACAGTCAAGGCGGGTATACCTTCTTCTTTCCAGAGGGGAAACGCCAGGCGCCTCTTCCGCCGCCGGGCTTACCGGCACAGCCACGGCCTCTCTTTCCGTATCATCGCGCCCTTCGCTGGGGGTTACCTTCATCACCTCTTCGGGAGTAGTTATGCCGCTGGTTACCTTCTGCCATCCGTCCTGGCGCAGTGTGCGCATGCCGCGGGATACCGCTACTTTCTTTATCTGTTCGGAGGAGGTCTTTTTTATGATCAGCTCCCTGATCGCTTCATCTATCAGCAGGACTTCATATATCGCGGTCCTGCCGAAGAAACCGGTAAAATTACAAGCATGGCAGCCCTTGCCTCTGAATATTTTAACCTTATCCTTATCCGCTGATTTCAACCCTAAGTCGCGGGCGAGCAGCCTCCTTAATTCCATTGACGCTGATTCGTCTTTGTATTTACATTCGGGGCAGATTACCCGGATCAAACGCTGGGCAATGAACGCCTCGACACTGGAAGCCAAAAGATACGGCTCTACACCGATATCGATTAACCGGGTGATGCCGCTGGCGGCATCATTGGTATGCAATGTAGAGAATACCAAATGCCCGGTTAAGGCAACACGGATAGCAATTTCCGCGGTCTCCATGTCCCTTACCTCGCCGACCATGATTACGTCGGGGTCATGCCTTAAGATACTGCGTAAGCCCCGGGCAAAGTCCAAACCGATCTCCGGCATAACCTGTATCTGGGTAACGCCCGACATTTCATACTCAATGGGGTCTTCAATGGTAATAATCTTGCGGTCTTTGGTGTTAATCCTGGTTAAGGCGGCATAAAGTGTGGTAGTCTTGCCGCTTCCCGTAGGGCCGGTCAGGAAAACTATGCCGTGCGGTTTCTGGATCAATTTTTCCAAAGCCTGCAGGTCGATTTTTAACAGGCCTAATTTTTCCAGGCTAAAGAGCATCTGGGTAGGCAGTATTCTTATCACCACACTTTCGCCGTAAGGTGTGGGCATAGTGGAAATCCTCAAGTCCAGCACCTGCGCCTGCACCTTGACCACTGCCCTGCCGTCCTGCGGCAGCCGGCGCTCTACGATATTCAAATTAGACATAATCTTTATGCGTGAAATTATCGCGTTTAAAAAATTCTTTATCTCGGGGGGCACGTTGGAATCGTAAAGTATCCCGTCTACACGGTAACGCAGCGCCACCCCGCTGCGATAAGGCTCGATGTGGATATCCGTAGCGCGCTTGCGGAAACCCTCCAGGATTATCTGGTTGACTAATTTTATCACCGACGCATCCCCGGCCATCTTTTCGATATCTTCAACACTCTCCTGCGACGTCTCCAGGGATATTGTTCTTTCTATGCCTACCGCCGAGGTTATTTTTTCCAAGGTATCGGCTGCCAGGCCGTAATATCTCTTCAGGGCCTCCGATATATCGTTCCCGTCGGCCAGGACCATTGCCATATCCAAACCCAGCTGGGTCCTGATTTCATCCTGGGTCTGGATGTCCAACGGATAAGATACGGCGATAGTCAGGACCTTCTCTTTCATCTCCACGGGCATAAACCTGTAGTATAAGGCAATCTTTACCGGAACCTTGTCCAAAACCGGTTTCTCGATAGAAACATTTTTCAGGTCAATAAATCCCAGGCCTAATTTTTCGGCAAGGATATTGAGGATTACCTTTTCCGCCAGCAGGCCGCGGTTAATCAAAACCTGCTGAAGGTAGAGGCCGGAAACATCCGCCTCCTTGAGCATCGCCTCGGCATCATCCTGGCCAACCAGGCCCTTCTCCACTAAAACTTCCGATAAAATTCTGTCTATCTTCTTGGACATAGTATTTGAATTAACTTTACCGATCCTTAATAATTAACCGGCCTTATGCGGGCTCTATGCTATTTTTCTATCACAAATTACCTGAATCTTCCAGAGATATTTTCTTTAATCATATATTGCCGGTACCGCTGCACGGCCTCATCGATATCGCCCCGGGAGGCTAAAACCAGCTTGAGGGCGAGGCCCCTGGTCTCCTCTTCCGCTTTCTTTAATACCCAGACGTCCAGAGGGTTAGCTATGGCAAAAGTTACCGACCGGCTGTCTTTATCAACCGGGAAGCAGCGGTAATCCAGAATCAGGGAGGGGCTGAATATTTTAACCAGGTTCCAGTCAATATATTTATTTTTAAGGCTGACCACCGGAATGTCAAACTGTTCGGATAATGCCTCTAATAAATCTTTTTCCGTTATCTGCTTATTTTTTAATAATATTGCCCCCAGGAATTCCTTTGTCCGGGATTGTTCCGCCAATGCGTTGCTAAGCTGCTGCTGCGTAATCCTCCCCTTTTCGATTAAAAGCTCTCCCAGTCTTTTCTGGCTCTTGGCCATTTAAGGCAGGGCTCCGATCATATAGAATTCTTCTTCCCGTTTCCTGTCCATTTTTCCGGCAATAATCCTCTCGCACCCTTCCAGGGTCGCCTCCAGGCCGACATATTCTCCCTTTTTACCGGTATAGGCCTCGGCAACAAAGAAGGGCTGGGTAAGGAAATTTTGCATCTTTCTTGCCCGTTCGTAAATAATGCGGTCGGCGGAAGAGAGCTCGTCAATCCCGACAACCAGAACAATCCGCCTTAGCTCCTCGTATCTCTGGAAGACTCTCAGCGTTTCCTGCGCGATATCAAAGTGCCTTTTACCCACAATGTCCATATCCAGGTTGGCAGAGGAGGACAAAAGCGGGTCTATCGCCGGATAAAGCCCCAACTGTATGCGTTCGCGGGAAAGGACCAAGATTGAATCCAGGAAGCTGAACAGCGCTACGACCGCGGGGTCGGTGAGGTCGTCCGCCGGGACGTAGACCGCCTCGAAAGATGTTATCGAGCCCCCGGTATCCTGGGAAGAGCGTATCCGTTCGTGGAACTCGCTGGCCTCGGATATCAAGGTCGGTTGATAACCCGTCTCTGAAGGCACACGCCCCAGGAGTGTGGAAATCTCCGCCCCTGCCTGGACGAAACGGAAAATATTATCCACGAAAAGCAGCACCTCCTGGTTCATCCTCTGGATAGACTCGGCCATGGTAATGCCGGTCATCGCCACTCCGAAGCGCGCACCCGGAGGCTCGTTCATCTGGCCAAAGACCATCATCGTTTTGGACAAAACACCGTGTTTCACCAATTCAAAATACAGTTCATTTCCTTCGCGGATACGCTCTCCGACACCCACGAATACGCAGCTGCCCTGGTATTTCTTGACGATGTGCTGAATGATTTCCAGCGTTAAAATACTTTTGCCCAGGGCCGCACCCCCCAGGATCCCGGTCTTGCTGCCCTTGACTACGGGAAAAAGAAGGTCAACAACCTTAATCCCCGTCTCCATAACCTCAAAACTTGTCTGGATGGCCTTTTTTAGCCTAACCTGGCTGCCCATTTCCGGCCTGCGGATGTTAAATTTTTCGCTGCCGCCGATATCGCCCTTCTGGTCTATAGGCTCGCCCAGGACGTTGATGATGCGGCCGTAAAGATTATCTCCGGCGGGAATCTGAATCGTGCAATCCAAAGCAACGGCTTCTTCATTGCGCTGGAGGTTTATCGTAGAATTGATAGAGATACAACGGGCGATGTTACCCGGCAAGTGCTCCGCTACCTCCAGCGTAATCGCCTCTTTATCTACGGTCTGGGTCTTAATCACAATGAAGATATTGGGCACTTCCGCGGCTTTAGAGAATTTAATATCTACTACCGGCCCCTGAACGGCCACGACACGCCCTTTGCTTTTTATCTGTGGGGTGTTATTGGGCATAGAGCAACCTCGCGGCAAAAAGTTCGCGCATATTACGGTCAATAAGCTCGTGCCGGACGCGAAAATATTCCAACCTGGTCTTCCTGTCTAAATCCCTTAATTTTTGATGGCTGCCTTCCAAATGGACAAAGCGCGCGGCGAATTCAGCTAAACGGCTCAACCCGAAAATCTCATAAAACTTCTGGCCTATCCATGTATATGTCAGGTATTCGATGATATCGTCCAACGTCGACTCTAAAATTAGGTCGGCAAAACCCCTTGCCGCAGCCGGCTGCCCGGCCTTAGGCGCAGCGAAAGGCAAAAATGGAATTGTCTCCACACGCTGGACAGTGAAAGAAACCGGCCGCGGATAGACTACCTTAAGATGGCCAAACGCCCCCTGGAGAACCTTGCCCGCTACATAGTCCCTCAACTGCATCGCCTGCTCGTAGCGCTCTTCGTCCTTGATACCGCCAAAAGCAACAAAAGGAACCCCGCTATCGCGCACTAAAACCTTACCGCGTTCGCCGATAACGATAAGCCTGCCGCCGGCCGGAGCTTTTTCCAGCTCCACAAGCGCCTGGTTTACTACCTGCATGTTAAGCCCGCCCAAAAGCCCGCTGTCCGATGTAACCGCTACCACCGTCAATATCTGGCTGCCGGGCCTGATAAAATGATGCTGGCTGACGCCTGGGTCAATGAGCTCGAAAAAACTCTCTATGGTTAACAGTAATTTTTCAAATGACTTAAGCCGCTGTTCCAATGCCCTGAATTGAGATACGGCAATGCTCTTTAATACCTCGATTAAAGACGACAGCCCGCGGTGGAATTCCAGATCCTTCTTTATATTGGAAAGCGTCTTCATTTAACCAACTGGCTAAGATACTCCTTTAAGCTTGCCTCTAACTTTTGCTTGATATCGTCGGTTAGCGCTTGGGCATTGCGCAACAGGGACGCAAATCCCGGATAGCGCTGCTCCGTAAAGATAAGGATTGTGTCTTTAAAATCCCTTATCTGGCTCACCGAAAGGCTGTCCAGCAGCCCGAGATTCAATGCGTAGAGAAATATTATCTGCCCTTCCAGCGCGACCGGCTTATTTTTATCCTGGATGATCAACTGGTCTATCGCCTCGCCGCGGCTAAGCCGCGCCTCCGCTTCCTTGGAAAGCCCGGTGGTGCGCAACTGCGTCATCTGCAGAAGCTCTTTATACTGCAGGTAGTCTAAGCGCAGGGTCTTGCTCGGCTCCTTCATCGCCAGCCACTGTGCCTTATTACCGATGCGCGAAACGGAAAGCCCGAAATCAATTGCCGGCTTAAAACCCTTATTAAATAAAACGGTAGAAAAATAGAGCTGTCCGTCGGTCATCGAGATTAAATTGGTGGAAATGTAACCGGTAACGTCTCCCTGCAGTATCTCCACGATCGGGAAAAAAGTCATTGAGCCGCCGCCTAATTCCGGCTTCATGTAGCCGGCGCGCTCCATTAGCTGGGAATGAATATAGAATATGTCGCCGGGATAGGCCTCCCTGCCGGGTGCCCGCTCAAGAAGCAGGGATATCTGCCGGTATATCCAGGCGTGCTTGGTCAGGTCGTCAAAGACCACAAATACGTCGCGGCCCTTAGCCATAAAATACTCTCCCAACATACAAGCGGTATAGGGAGCCAGGTACTGTTCTGCCGTAGACACCGATGCCACAGCCGTGACTACGATGGAATACCCCAAGGCATCGTTTTTGAGTATGTCCAGTATCTTTAGAAGCGCGGAATAGGGTTTGCCGATACAGCAGTAGATACAAACAACGTCCTTACCCTTCTGGTTTAATATCGCGTCGATTGCCACCGTGGTCTTACCGGTAAGCCTGTCTCCGATCAGCAGCTGGCGCTGGCCCTTGGCAATGGGTATAATCGCATCCAGGATCAACGTCCCTGTCTCCAATGTCTCTTTAACCGGGACACGCTCCATAACACCCGGGGCAACCTTGAACACGGGTAAAAACTCCTCTGCCGCTATAGGGCCTAACCCGTCTTGCGGTTTGCAGAGGGCATTTATTATCCGCCCAAGAAACGCCTCTGAGGCAGGTAAAACCAATGATTGCCCTTTATTATAAACTTCATCCCCGGCGCGGATGGAGGTGGCATCGCCTAAGGCGAGAATCTGCACCTTTTCTTCGGTAAATCCCATTACCAGCCCCAATACACCGTTGGCGAACTCTACTATCTGTCCGTTAATACAGGAAGGCAGCCCCCGGGCATTAATCACAAACTTACGCACCGAAATGACCTCCCCCACCTCGCGGATTTCAAAGCTGGCGCTCTCTTTCTTGCCCTTGGATTGTGTCTCTGCGGCCATTTTATCTTGCCTTTTCTCTGATTTTATTATCCAGGCTGCCGTCTAACACTAAGCTGCCTATCGTGATCACTAAGCCCGCAACCAATTTAGGGTCAACCTCTTCCTTTAATTTTACCTGGCGGCCTAACGAATCCCCCAGTTTTTTGGCGATTCTTTTACGCTGTTCATCGGTCAAGGCAAAGGCGGAAACAATTTTTGTTTCCTCCACGCCATCGGGAATACGCAGGCGCTCCAATCTGCTGAATCCGCTCTCAATCAAATCTTCTACCCAGTGCGCATGCACCAGCTGTTTGAATTCCTTAGGCAGAGTACCCTCAATTAACTCGCAGGCCTTGGTTACGGCCTCCTTGGCAATTTTTTCATCAACTTCCGCAAGAAGCTGCTGGCGCGACTTGTCTGCCTGCTGGACGACCTCCTCGCTGCGTACGCGCGCCTGCTGAAGCATATTATCCCTCTCCTGCTCAGCGCGGCTGATAATTTCCATCCTCAGTTTCTCGGCTTCTTTCTGGGCGCCGGTTATCATTTCTTCGGATTTCTGCCTTGCCTCCTCAAGCTGGCGGTTTAATTCATGCTCTTTCTGCAGATAATCCTGGTTCATCTCTTCCAGATGCTGTGTGGCCGATACTACGTTCTTGGTCATAATCTTGCGGAATAAGGCTACCAATACGGAAAATATGAAAACCTGTAATATAATCAACAATACGAGCAACATATCCACCTCGTCCTAAAAATTAATCTTTCCCCCCGCAGACGACAACGCTTTTTTATGCGCTGAACAGCTGAAAAACAATAAGCATGGCGATAATCGCCAGCGTCTGCGCAAACACCAGGGCAATAATCATCCCGGTAAAAATCTTGGAAGCACTGGAAGGGTTACGGCCCAGGGCCTGGATGCTGGCAAAGCTGCTCAGGGCAAACACTGCGGAAGGACCCAGTATACACAGGCTGAATATTATTACCAACGCTAAATTCCGGCTCATAGTTTATGTTTTTTTAAAGTGCTTCCTCGATAATTACCGTTACGTTATTCTGAAAGACCTTGACGATCCCCCGCTTGACGGAAAAGTGCTGTTCGTCTATAAACAATGTCCCGGAAACCAGACGGCTTAAAATCGGCTTATGGAACGGAGCAACCTCAAACACCCCCTGCTCGCCCGGTAACATCACGCTCTTTGCCTTTCCCTGGAAAATGATTTCTTTGGGGCTAAAAACGGAAACGTCCAGTAACAGCACTTAAGCACCTTCTTCTTTCCTACGGATTTTCTGGGGGCTGCTCGGCATTTTTGGGCTCCTGATCTTCCGACGGCCCCGGGAAGGCAGACTCTTTGGCAGCCAATAATTCCTCTCTGGTAAAGCGGCTCTGACGATGCCAGGTAAAGAAAAGTACCCCCGCTAAAAGCCCGACAAAGATAACCAGGGTAAAGATTACTATCCAGGTCATCGTCTTAGAAGGCGATTCGGATTTTATCTTGGCCTTGGCGAGCATATCCGGCGCTAAGGGGCCGCCGGCAGTAGCAAGGATTTTTTCCAGTCTGGCGATATCTTCCTTGATCTCCGCGATCGTCGAAAGGTTCTCGCGGTATATGCCGATATGCTGCGCGCGGCTGACGTTCTCATCAGCCTGAGAAGTAGCAATCCCATTTAAACGTTTATAGATACTGTCGGCTTTTTCCCGGGCGAGCGGATAATATTCTGTCTTCTCAAGGCGGGTGATGATGGAATCCGTCCACCGCTTTAACTCTTCCAGTTCCTTTTCCGGTGTAATCCAGACATCGCTTACCTCCACCTCAAAGGCGCGCACTTCGGACGGTGCCAACTCCAGATTCTGTTTATAGACATAGTAAATGGACTTTTCGGAATCGTATTCCAACTCTAATCCGCCCAAATCAGTAATGTCCTTGGGTGTAACTTCTCCGGGCAGATAAGTCTTAACCTGAATCGTCTGTGTCCTGACCTTGGAAGGATTGACTGCGACCACGCGGAAGCGGACGCTTCCCGGCAGAAGCGTTGTTGCCACTATAGGAGTATCCAGGCCTCCGAATTTAGCCTCAAAGATCTTCAATAACAATTCGACAATCCCGCTGATTGCCTCGGTTTTACTGCGCACCTCTTTTATTGCAGGAGAATCGCCCAGTGCCTTTTCTATCAATTCGCTGAAATCATAACCTTCCTCCAGGCCTAAGGCCTTTAATTTTTCGGCAATTTCATTAACCGCTTCGCTTATCGTTCCCGTGCCTGCTCCTTCCTTGGAGAGGATTTCCGGCAGGGCCTCCACCGAATCCTTAAGATTCTTTAAGGTCAGGGCGATATTGATGTTGTCTCCCGAAACCAATACCGCCTCTACTGCCTTGATCGCTTCCAGGGCTTTCTTGGCTGCGCGCTCCGCCCCGGGCGCAGCTGAAGCCAGGCCGGCAACCGTGGTAATGGACATTGATTCAATGACGCCTGAGCCGGTAACCATGCCGTAGGTCACAACCGATTCGGTAATAACATAGGTGTAAGGTTTTCCGGGAGTAAAGACAGTGGAAGCGGCCTGGAAGGTATAGGTGTACACGCCGGCCGTGGTCTCGGTCATAAACTGATCCATAATTACGTTTACATTATCCCAGGTATAAATATTTAAAATCGGTAGTAAATCAGGCTGCCCCTGGCAGGTAATCGTGATGTTATCGCCGAGTAAGGCCGGATTAGGAGCGACACTTGCGCTCCAGGAATATTTCTTGGCGGTAGCTTCCAACTCCGCGGCCGCAGCAGAGGCATTAGCCGCCGCCTCCTGGGTGGCGTTAGCGCCTGACTGTAAATCATCGATTGCCGCGTAAGTCCGGTTTTCAAAATCAGACAGGGTTTTATTCATCGTATTCGACATCGCTGTTGTCTTATTTTCAATAATCCCGGTCTGGTTATTCAATATGCCGGTGATCGTCACGGTCTGGGTGCCCAGTATCGTGGTGACATTGCTTTCAAATAGGGAAAGGGGCACGTCTATCTTATCGGCAATAGTAGTAGACATTTCATACAGCGACATTGTGGGCACAACATTAATCAAAAACGGCGTCCTAAAGGTACCTCCTACCTGCTCTTCCCCTTCCTCTTCGTAGGCGGTGACAATCTGGGTTATCGCGTTATATACTACCGAGGTATTCAAAGGAATGGGTGTAGCGTTGGTAATATTCGTCCAGTTAATACTGAAGAAACCGGTGGTGGTAACGTTGTCGGTATAAAGGCTCTTTATCAGCGTAGTATTGCTGGGATCATATATTTCTATTGTGCAGTTTTTGGCAATGGTGCTAAAGACACCCGTAGTTTCATTCCTTGCTCCGGCCATGGAGCCGTCTCTTAGGAGATAACTGTTAAAATTAAGCCTATCTGAGCCGGGAGTATATACATAATCCGTCCTTGCCTCCCAGATGTGCACAATCAATGACTCTAAGTATACCGTAAGGTTCTTATCGCTATTGGCGGTATAGGCCTTTACCTTGGTGCCATAATCGGGTTGAGTCCAGGTGGCATTCCAGTTGCCGTAAGGTGTTGCATGCAGTATGGGTGTGGACGAGCTGAGATTAACGGCGGTCCAACCGGACGTATCGCTCACGTTTAGGCCGGAACCGATAGCTAAGCCGCTCAAGAAATCCTTTATTACCCAGGAGATATTGTAGTAATCAATCTTAAAAGGATCGGAAATCACATATATGCTGGTGTCATTAACATCTTCCAGGATTACCCTTACGGTATTGTTGCGGTCGTCCGGAATATACCAGGTGTAGGTATTATTGTTAGTTATATTAGTGGCATTGACGCCTGTGGCGTTAGTAATCACAGTCTTGGTGCTGAGATTATTGTCTTTATAATAATAAAGATTTACCCGTGGTATAGTTCCGTTCGTCGCCCAGCTGATTGAACGATTCGTTTCATAGGTAACCCAACGGCTTCCGTTCTCTGGACTGCTAATCGAGAAATTACCGCGGATCTTAAATCCATAAGGCGACACGCTATAGACCGTAGGGTCGTCAGGGTCGGATATATTAAGGTAAACCGTATAAGCAGTCGTGATATTATCGGGAATCTGCCAGAGATATGAACCGTTGTTAGCTACTATACCGTCGGGTGGTGTGGTATTAGTTGTATTATTATAGCTGTTGTTCCAGGTTTCATTGATGATTGACCAGGGGCCCCCCGTGCCGTTGGTGGAATAAGCTATCTTTGCGGTTATCATCGGGCCGGAATAGCTCCAGGTGATGTTTCTATCTTCTCCCACAACGTAACTCTGGTTTACGCTGGAAGGGAAGTTAAGATTGTAGGAGCCGATGATGCTGAAATTCTCCGAAGATTCCGCCCAGGTAGCATTATCATTAAAATCTATTATTCTTATCTTCGCGTGGTCGGTGGTCATATTCGGAATATTTACCCAGGTATAATTAGTCTGGTTGTTGCCAGCGCCATTATTGGTATAGTCTTCTTCAATCGGATAATAATTAGTTAGATTATAGCGGAAAATCGGTTCACCCGGGTCAGTAGAATAGGCGATAATTTTAAAGCGGGTGATGCTGCCGGTGGTATTCCACCTGATGGTCTCATTGGCGCTGACGTTAAACCTGTCCCCTCCTTCAGGCAAAAGCACATTAAAAGCACCCCTGATAGTAAAGTTGTTCTCGGAAAAGTTATAGGAATCGTTGGAATAATTTACATCGCTTATCCGCACCTTAAGATAATGCGAGATAGTATCGTTAACCGTCCATTGGTAAGTGCCGTTAATCCCGCTGTTGGCGGTAGAATTAATAATCGGAGTAATGCCGGAGAGATTGCCTTCTGCGTCGTATTTATACAGCTCTAACTTCACGGCGGGCACGCTTCCGTTACAATTCCAGGTAATATTGAATGCTTGCCCGACAACCAAATCTTCACTGCCGTCATCAGGGTCGCTAATATCAAAGAAGCCCATAATGCTGGAGTTGTTGGCTGAAGTAGCGTAATCAACGGAACGATTAGAGTCCCTTACTTTTACTCTGAAGCCCGTACTGATATTATCGGACACCTTCCAATCATAGGTGCGGTTGGTATGGGCAGTGCCGGTATTGTTTGCCGAACTGTTTATGGTGGTATTATAATTAGTTCCATCTACAGCAAAAGTAAGATTTACCGCCGGCACCTTAGCACTTGTGCAGTTCCAGATAATCTGGCGGGTGGTATTTACCTTCCAGTTATCGGTATCCGGGGCAAAAACCGTAAACCCGGCAACCGTGCGGAATTGGTTAGAATGGTTATAAACTGTTAATTCCCGCGTAGGATAAGTAATATTAATTCTCGCCGTAGCCGTAGTGTTATTGGTCAGGTAATCCGGCGCATTCCAAACATAAGTGCCGGTTTGGCCGGATGAACCGCTATCGGTTACGTTTACAGCAGTACCATTGTTGATTATTTGCCAGTCTTCCCCTTCTAAGGACCAGTAGATATTTACCTTACTGTTATTACCCTGGGTCTTCCAGGTAATGGTATAGTTCCTGTTTACGGTTACTGATTCATTATTAGCGGGTGCTGAGATAATAAACTGCGGCTCAAGGAAATTAGTGGAATTAGAGGTATCGTTAACCCCGCCGGGAATAAAGGTATCTGCCACCTTAAGCAAGACTAAATCCGAAACCGTGGTATTATTGGCAATGGTCCAGTTTATACTCTGATTAGCAGCGGCAATAGTATGGTCAATCACCGTCCAGTTAGAGCCATTGTCCAAAGAATAAGATATATTAACAAAGTTTGTTAATAAGTATGCCCAGGTAACCGGATAAGTGTTGCCCGCTTTTAAGTGTTGGCCGCCGTCAGGAGAGGTTACCCTCACCCAGCCCACGATGTTAAATACCCCGGAGGTATCATTTATCGCCTCATTAGTGCTGTCCTTCACCCTTACTAAAGCGCTGGAAGTGGTTAATACCGGCACTGACGGCCAGGTGTAATTTGAGCCGTCTGCAACGCTAACGCCGCTTTCAATGGTAGTCCAGTTGACCCCGCCATTAGTGGAATATTCAATATTGACGGTTGAAATCTTTGTCCCGGAATAAGTCCAGCGTATAGGCGTATCCGTGGATTGGGCTTTTACATTGGCGCCGGTTGCCGGCTGGGTAACGTCAATTATCGGACGTATGGCAAAAGGATTGGTGGAATTATCGGTCACTGTAGAAGAAAATACGGAATGATTATGGGAAATCCTGATCTTGCATAGCTCGCTCTTTAAATCCGGTATCGGTGTCCAGTTATAGGTATTAGACCCCGCCACACCCGAATAACTGGCATTAATGGTATAATCCCAGGTGCTGCCGTTATTGGTGGACAGTTCTATCAAAACCGGCGTAACCGTCCCTATTGCATCCCAGGAGATTTGACGGTTGGTATCATTTACATACCAGATAATTCCTGTTCCGTCGGGAATGTTCAGGGTCAGGTTACCGGTAATATTAAATGTGCTGTTGGAGCTATCGTTTACGTCAATAGAGGCGTTATTTTCCTGCGTGGAAACTCTCACTAAGGCATCGGAAGTGAGATCGTCGGGAACGGTCAAATTATAAGTCTGGGTGGTGTTATCGGTACCCGCGGAAGCAGAATAATTGCCCTTCCAGGCAGTGCCGTTATAATACTGGATAAGCACGGACGACGGATATGTCCCCTGCGGTTTCCACTTAATCTGCTGAGGTGTGCCCCTAAGCCAACTGTCGCCGCCATTCGGCTGTGAGACCTCAATGCCGCCCTTAATCGCAAAAGGATTGTTTGAAGTATCATTAACCGTAGAGTCGTTGACATCCATAATCTTTATGGACAGGTTATACCCGATCAGGTTAGGTACAATCCACTCGTAGGTCTGGTTAGAGCCGGTGACGTTGTTGATAATATTGGTAACGGAATAACTTCCATTTACACCGGTAGTAGAATAGCGCAGCTGCACCAGCGGGATATCGCCAAACATGCTCCAATTAATATCATAGGTGCTGGAACCATTATAAGCCAAAATTATCCCCGAAGCGGAAGGTGTGAGTAAATCCAGGTGGCCTTTAACATAGAAGTTGCCGGTGGAATCATCGTAGACATTGTCTTTATCCGAGGAATCCATTACCCTAATTTTGCCGATAGTAGTAGTAGTCTCAGTGGGCGAGATATTCCACTGCCATTTCTCTGCCGAGGCATTGACCCCGGTAATTAAGCTCTTCCAGGAGCTCCCATTACTAGTTGAGTAGTTGATATCTACGTTAGAGATATTGCCCTGCCTGGTCCAGGTGATGTTATGGGGAGTGGCTACTTCCCAACTGTTTCCATTAACAGGAGCATTTACCGTAAGCTTGCCCCTGAGGAAGAAGGTAGAATTACTGGAATTGCTGGCATTGACGTTATTAATGTCAGTTACCTTGACCTTGCAGGTAGAGGAGAGGTTCTCTCCCGGCACTGAGGCCCAGTAGTAGGTGTTGGTGCCGTTAGTATTGGAAACTGTTCCGTCGCCGGAGGTATTGACATTGCTCCAATTAAGGAATGCCGGGTCAGTGGTATATTCCAGAAGGACCTTAGTAAGGCCCATGCCTTGAGTAATCCAGGTAACGTTATAGGGGTCTACGGCAATCACCTCATTCCCGTTTTCCGGGGCGGTGATATCAAATTTAGCTAACAGGTTAAAGGTGGCGTTGGAGGTATCGTTGATAGAATTATTGTTCGCATCCGCTATTTTGATTAAAGCAATATTAGTAATCACCGTGCTATTGGTAAGATTCCAGTTGTAGTAGCCGGTAGAGGCAGCGGTAGTGTTGTTAATCTGTGCCCAGCTTGCACCATTATTGGTAGAATAACTTATATTAGCCGTAGTGACGGTATAGGCATCCCAGGTAATATTATAGGTATTGCCTATTTCCCAATTATCATCACCATCCGGAGACTTCACCCGGATGTGGCCGATGACGTTGAAGCGGCCGGTAGTATTGTTAATGCCGGTATTGTTCTTATCCGAGACTCTTAAGCGGGCCACGGTTACCGTGCCGGAAGGCAGGTTCGTCCAGGTGTTCCAGGTGTAGTTAGCGCCATAGGTAATGTTGACCGTATCTTCGATTAATGTCCAGTTGCCGCCGTCATCAAGCGAATAGTGGACGTTGACATAGGGGGTCTTATTCCCGGTATAAGTCCATCTGATTGCCTGGG
>Ga0315279_10000580_pt1 | contig 71500 bp, 67 predicted proteins | sample YL17G06_20_MG_FD_203694 | JGI IMG/M metagenome (GOLD analysis project Ga0315279, IMG submission 203694) | Sediment microbial communities from Yellowstone Lake, YNP, Wyoming, USA - YL17G06_20 | ecosystem: Environmental > Aquatic > Freshwater > Lake > Sediment | place: USA: Wyoming | collected...
TTCCGTCGAACCTCAGGAGGATCATGCGATAAAACCTAACTTTCCGGTACTTAACATCCGTCCGGTAGTTTCCTACCGGCGTGCTGTGGATCTGCGGTTCTCATGAGGAGGTTGGGGAATTACTGCCCTTTTGAGCGCTGTTCTCGCCTCGATGGGGCCGCGAAGATCGGGAGAGAATGACGGGATGGTCGATGCGTGCGGCGCCGAAATCCGCGGAATACCGCGGCGCCTATTTTAGTATCTGCAGGATCCGCTCGAGGTCTTCGGCCGAAAAATAGGAGATCAGGATCTTGCCCTTGCCGGCCGAGCCCCGTACTTCAACCTTTGTGCCGAGCCTCTCGATGAGTTTCTGCTCCAAATCGCGGATATCGGGACCTGCCCGCCTGTTCGAACCAGACGCGGTCCGCTCTCCGGTGCGCGCGCCCTTTTTCCCCTTGTTCAAAGCGCCGGCCATCTCCTCGGCTTCCCGCACCGAAATACCCTTGTCCACGATGCGGCGCAGGAGAACCTGCTGGTCGGACACGTTCACGAGCATCAGGAGCGCCCTCGCGTGTCCCGGGCTGATCGTGCCCTCGTCCAGAGCTGACTGCGCATCCTCGGGAAGCTTCAGCAGGCGGATGGTATTGGCCACCGTGGAGCGGTCCTTGCCCACCTTCTGCGCTACCTGCTCCTGGCTGAGGCTCGCCATCTCCATCAGGCGTTTGTAGGCGTGCGCCTCCTCGATGGGCGAAAGGTCCTCCCTCTGGACGTTCTCGATGACTGCAATTTCCAGTTTCTCCTCGTCGGTGAACTGGCGCACCACGACGGGGATCTTCTCCAGCCCGGCGATGCGCGCCGCGCGGACCCTGCGCTCGCCGGCAACAATGACGTAGCCGCCCCCGTCGTCCGCCTCGGCCAGGACGGGCTGGAGAACGCCCTTTTCCCGTATCGAGTCGGCAAGCTCGCGGAGCGCCTCCTCCTTGAAACCATGACGGGGCTGCTCGGGATTCGGCCGGAGGTCGGCGAGCGCCACCTCCAGGATGGAGGAAGATACCGCCTGCTGGTCGCCGCCGAGAAGCGCATCGATGCCCTTGCCGAGGGCTTTCTTAGACATTGAGGAGCACCTCCTCTGCCAGCTTCTGGTAGCTGCGGGCCCCGATGCAATCCGGATCGTACTGGTTGATGGGTTTCGCGAACGAAGGGGCTTCGCTCAGCCGCACGTTGCGGGGGATGATCGTACGGAACACCTTCTCCTTGAAGTAGCCGGTGACCTCCTGGACCACGTCGTGCGCGAGGCGCGTGCGGGTGTCATACATGGTAAAGAGGATCCCGCCGATCTTCAGCTCCTTGTTGAGCGCTTTCTGTACCCTGTTCACGGTTTTCAGAAGTAGGCTCAGTCCCTCCAGGGCGAAGTATTCGCACTGGAGCGGGATGATCACGAAATCCGCCGCGACCAGGCCGTTGAGCGTAAGCAGGCCGAGGGAGGGAGGGCAGTCGATGAAAACATAGTCGTAGGCGCCGGCCATCGGCAGGAGGGACCGCTTGAGGAAGTATTCGCGCTCCTCCTGGTCCACGAGCTCCACGGATGCTCCCGTGAGATCGATGCTGGAGGCGATGATGAACAGGTTGGGGACCGAGCAGGACTGAATCGCCGCCTCGGCAGACGCCTTGCCCATGATCACCTCGTAGATCCCCGGCCGGTCCTTTTTCGCGCCGACCGAGCTCGTGGTATTGCTCTGGGGATCGAAATCGACAAGGAGCACGCGCTTGCCCGCATCCGCGAGGTATGCTCCGAGATTCACCGCCGTGGTGGTCTTTCCCACGCCCCCCTTCTGATTGGCAAACACGACGATTTTCCCCATCGCATGAGGAATATCCCATTTTCCTCCGGGTGACAATAGAAGGTGACTCCTGTTTCGGAAACATTTGTTGGGGTAATACACGCCGCTTTTCGAAAAAAAACAAAAGGCCTTGCGCTGTGCCATCGGTTGCGGTATACCAGAGGCCATTCCGCACGACGGTTGAGACATCCTTGGGAGGGGAAGAACGTGTTCGTATCAATAAAAAAGCGTAACGGGATTATTGTGCCTTTCCGGGCAGAGAAGATCACCACGGCGATCGCCCGGGCAGGCATTGCCACTTCAGAGTTCGACGAGGAGACCGCGGGGAGGCTCGCCCTCCGCGTCCTGAACCTCGCGCAACAGGCGCTTCCCGGCAGCATCCCATCGGTCGAGCAGATCCAGGACATCGTGGAGGAAGTCCTTATTTCCTCCCAGTACAGGCGAACGGCAAAAGCCTACATCATCTATCGCGAGCAGCACGCACGCATCCGGGAGATCGTGTCGCGTGCGGATGTCGATCTCATCGACCAGTACCTGGATCGTGCGGACTGGCAGGTAAATGAGAACTCCAACATGGCCTACTCTCTCCAGGGACTGAACAACTACGTCTCCTCGGAGATCAGCAAGATCTACTGGCTGAACAAGATCTATCCCCCCGAGATCAGGCTGGCCCACACCAATGGGGACTTCCACGTCCACGACCTGGGAATCCTCTCGGTCTATTGCGTCGGCTGGGACCTCGAGGACCTCCTCCTCCAGGGCTTCAAGGGTGCGGCCGGGAAAGTGGAGAGCAAGCCAGCGAAACACCTTCGAAGCGCACTCGGGCAGGTGGTGAACTTCTTCTATACCCTCCAGGGTGAAGCGGCCGGCGCGCAGGCCTTCTCCCATTTCGACACCCTGCTGGCTCCCTTCATCCGCTTCGACGGGCTGGACTTCGAAGGAGTGAAGCAGGCTCTGCAGGAGTTTGTCTTCAACATCAACGTGCCCACTCGGGTCGGGTTTCAGACCCCGTTCACGAACATCACCCTGGATCTCAAGGTCCCCCCGCACATGGCCGGCGCTCCCGTCATCCTCGGGGGCGATTACCTCACGAGCACGTTTTCGGAGTTTCAGGAGGAAATGGCAGTCTTCAACCGCGCCTTCCTGGAGGTTCTTTCAGAAGGAGACGCCAAGGGCAGGGTATTCACATTCCCCATCCCGACCTACAACATCACGAAAGATTTTCCCTGGGACGACCCCGCGCTGGACGTGCTGTGGCGGGTAACCGCGCGCTACGGCATCCCGTACTTTTCCAACTTCGTGAACTCCGACATGTCCCCCGAGGACACCAGATCCATGTGCTGCAGGCTGAGGCTCGATCTTCGCGATCTGCCGGGACAACGGCCCCTCGAAAAGCGCGGCGGAGGGCTTTTCGGCGCAAATCCTCTCACGGGTTCCATCGGGGTGGTGACGATCAACATGCCCCGACTGGGCTACCTCTCTTCGGACGAGGGGGAGTTCCTCAGCAGGCTCGGGGAATTGATGGATCTCGCCCGGGATTCTCTCGAGATCAAGCGGAAGATGCTGGAGCGATTCACCGAGATCAATCTCTACCCGTACACGCGGCATTACCTCCGCGCGGTGCGTGAGCGTTTCGGCCAGTACTGGAAGAACCACTTCTCCACGATCGGCCTCGTGGGATTGAACGAGGCCTGCGTGAACCTGCTGGGAACGAACGTGGGATCCCCTTCGGGGCAGCTCTTCGCGCTGCGCGTCCTGGACTTCATGAGGGAAAGGCTTGTCGCTTTCCAGGAGCAGACGGGCAGCAACTACAACCTCGAAGCAACACCCGCGGAAGGCACTTCGTATCGACTTGCGCGGATCGACGCTGAGATGTTCCCGGGGATCAGGTCGGGAAACGATGCTGCCAGCGGAAGCCGTCCTTTCTACACGAACTCCTCCCAGCTGCCGGTGCAGTACTCCGACGATATCTTCGAGGTCCTCGACCTACAAGATGAACTGCAGACGAAGTACACGGGCGGCACCGTCGTGCATCTCTTCGTCGGTGAAGAGATCGTGGACGCCGGCAATGTAAAAAAGCTGGTGAAGCTCATCTGCGGCCGCTACCACCTTCCCTACTTCACGGTGACCCCGACCTTCAGCGTCTGCCCCGCGCACGGCTACCTCTCGGGGAAACAGGAGACATGTCCCCACTGCGGTGCTACTGCCGAGGTGTACTCGCGCGTCGTCGGATACCTGCGTCCGGTGAATCAATGGAATGAGGGAAAAGTGGAGGAGTTCAAGGTGCGAAAGACCTTCAAGCTCGCCTGATCCCCTGTCTGCCGGCGCGCATTCGATGGTCATCGGCGGTCTTCAGCGGTTCTCACTCTCGGATTTCCCCGGCATGATCTCCGCGATCGTCTTCACGCGAGGGTGCAGCTTCCGTTGTCCCTACTGCCACAACCCCGAGCTGGTCGATCCGTCCCGGTATGCCGAAGCCTTCCCAGTAAGTGAGGTCATGGCCTTCCTCCGGTCCCGCGCGGTACAACTCCAGGGAGTGGTCGTGACCGGCGGGGAGCCAACCATGCAGCAGGATTTGCCGGGGTTTCTTGCGGAGCTGAAAGACATGGGACTCGCGGTAAAGCTGGACACCAACGGTACCAATCCCCAGTTGCTGCAGCAGCTCGTGGACGAACGCCTCGTTGACTTTATCGCAATGGACATCAAGGCGCCCCTGGCACTCTATGCGCAAATGGTGAGGACCCCCGTGAGAACCTCGGATATCCTGCAGAGCGTCGGGTTGATACTGGCATCCGGCCTCCCCCACGAGTTCAGGACGACCTGCGTGGACTCGCTCCTCTCGGAAAGCGACATCCTCTCGATCGGGGGACTGCTGGAAGGGTGCAATCGGTACGTTCTTCAGTCATTCCGCGGAGGAAGAGTCCTGGATCAGTCTCTGGCATCGGAGCGCCCGCCGGACAAGACTCGGCTTGGCAGGATCGTCGCGGCGTTGTCGAGCGCAGGCATTCCCGTCGAAACACGCTGAACGAGCCGAGGAGCCGGTACCGCATTGGCGCGGCCGGCACCGACGGTGCTCGGCCCACGCTACCGCGCTACGCGCGGTGTGCGTCAGGCCAGAACGACCTGCTCCGCTGTAACAATGACGTTGTGAAGCTCGGCCGGAGTCGTCGCATCCTCCAGTCGTCCTTCCAGGAAGTCACTCTCGAAGATACCCGCAATGTGCGAGAGCAAGATCTGGTGGATGCGCGGAGTGTCTGCAGGGGTGAGGAGGATGAACAGGAGGTTGATGTCCTCGCCCGGTACGGGGGCAGGGATGGGATTCTTCATCCGGCCGACGATGACCATCGGCTGGGCGAGGCGGGACAAGCGGGCGTGAGGGATGGCAAGCCGCCGGCCCACATAGCTGCTTCCAAGACGCTCCCTGTCCACGATGGAAAGCATGATGGCATCGCGCGAAACTGGGAGATCCTGTACCCCGATGCGTTGAAGTGCGTTCCGGGTGGCGCTCTGGATGCTGGTGCCCTCGATATCCAGGAGTGTGTGATCGGGCGTCAGCAGATCGGAGAGACGGATCGTCGGCTCTGTCGGGTATTCCTCCTCCACGGTACCGATCACTTCTTCGATTGCGTCCTCGAGCGTAATGATGCCCGTCCAGCGCCCGTCCTCCGCAAAGACCAGAGCCATGTGCGCGGCTTTGCGCTGCATCTCCGACAGCCTCTGCTCCAGGGGATCCTGCTCACGAAAGCTGAGACACGGCCGGACAAACGTCTTCAAATTGTCTGTGGACTTTCCTGAATGCTCCGCAAGGAGCAGATCCTTCACGTGAACGTACCCCAGCGGTTTTTCAGGGTCGTCTCCCAGAAGGGGGTACCGGGAAAAACGGTATTCGGCGATCACGCTGTCGTTCTGTGCCCGGGTGTTTTCCAGGCTGAGGTACCGCACGAGTCTACGTGCGCGCATCGCGTTTCGAACCGTCAGGCTGCCCATGTCCAGAACGTTTTCGATGTGAAGGAGCCGTCGGAAGGAGAGCATGCCGCTGGACTGCGACTGGTCGAGGATGATCCTGATTTCCTCCTCCGAATGAGCGGCATGGTCGGTGACAGGGGGCATCCGGAAGATGCGGAGGATCCCATTCACCGTGGTGTTGAGGAGCAAGATGGGGAGGATGAACACGTAGCGGAAGACAAGCATCGGAAACGCCGTTCGCAGCGCCGCTTTTTCCGTGCTTCGGATTGCCACGGATTTCGGGACCAGCTCGCCGATGACAATGTGAAGGAACGATACCAGGAGATACGCGAGAGCAACTGAGATGCTGTGGGCGGTGATGCCAGCAGCCAGGCCTGCGAGGCCAATGCGCCTGACCAGCGGGTAGAGAAGGGTGGCAAATGCCGGCTCTCCTACGAACCCCAGACCGATGCTCGCCAGGGTGATGCCCACCTGGCAGACGGACAGATACTCGTCAAGATGCGCCTGGATCCGCTCGACAGTTTTGGCTCGCCTGTTCCCCGCTTCTGCGAGCGCCTCGACCTGCGTGGGCCTCATTTTCACCGCGGCGAACTCTGCAAGCACGAAAAATGCATTCAGGAGTATGAGCAGGATGGCAAGTACCAGGTAGATGGTGAGAATCATTGGGGGTCTCGACCTCCTGATGTCATTTCCATGACATGGATAGTAAATTGGTTTTCTTCGATAAGTGGAAGCGTCATTCGCATGGATCAGTCGAGCGTTCCACGTGGAACTCTACGGTGAAACACCCCCAATGTTTCACGGGAAACTTGACAGTGAAACAACCTCCCCTGTAGACTCGGAAGATCATGACCGACTTCGAAGAAGGTTTCTTGGTTGGCATTCTGGTTGGCGAAGGCCATTTCGGCGGCGATGGGCGTCAGCCTCAAGTGACCCTGCGAATGCATGTGAGACACGAGGAGCTGTTTCGGTGGCTGCTCGGGGTGGTCCCAGGCTCCAGGCTCTACGGTCCGTACCACCATGGAGGGAGGAGCTACTACCAATGGATGACCCGAGGCAAGGCGCTTCTCGAAGAGTTGCTGCCAATTCTGTTTCGCCGTTTTGACATAATGGACGCGCATGTTCGCGAGCGGATCGAAGAAATGACCGCCCGCTACCGCCTGGCCGAGAAGGTCGACGGAGACTGGCATTTCTTTGAGTCTCCTCGGGTCAGGCCCAATCGTTCCAGACGTTAAGAAACCCGAGCCGAAGCGACGGCCTCAAGCTGACGCGTTCGAGACGGACTTCAGCTCTCCTCAAAGCCCTCTTCCTGGGTTTCTTCAGCAGAGGATTCGGGCACGGGCGCATCACCCCCCCCGCCGTTCGTCCCCCCCTGCCCTTCAGGCGTCTGCTCTTCCTTCACAACCCGAGCGACCCCAACGACGACGTCGGGTTTCGTGATGTTGACGATGCGCACACCCATGGCGGTTTTCCCCAGTGTCGCAACCTCGGCGAGGCGGAGCTTGAGCGTATTACCCTGAGAGGTGATGCAGACCAGGTCGTCCTTGTCGTTCACGGAGAGAACACCGATCACCTCTCCAGTTTTTTCCGTGGCCCGGTAGCAGATCTGGCCCCTCGTTCCCCTTCCATGGGGGGAGAAGTTGTCGTATTCCGTGCGCTTGCCATACCCGAACTCGCTCACAAGGAGCATTTGTTCGCCTTCCTGAACCATAGCGACCCCTGCCAGCTCGTCCTTGTCAGAGAGGCGGATTCCCTGGACGCCGTGAGAAGCCCGGCCCATTGCGCGAACAGCTTCCTCGCCAAATCTCAGTGCGTTGCCCTTGCGTGTCACCAGCACGACCTCTTCCTTTCCTGTGGTGAGCAGCGCGGTCACCAGGCTGTCTCCCTGGTCCAACTTGATGGCCACGATACCCCTGGTCCGGGCGTTGGCGAAATCCGAGATCGCTACCTTCTTCACGACACCCTGGCGCGTCGCCATGAGCACGAAACGCTCGTCGGTGAAGTTGCGGAGGCTCACGACTGCGGTAATCTCCTCCTCGCTGCCCAGGGAGAGCAGCACCTTGAGACTCTGGCCCTTGGCCTGCCTGCTGCTCTCGGGGATCTCGTGCACCTTCACCCAGTAGGCCTTGCCCTGGTTGGTGATGAAGAGCACGTAGTCATGGGTGGACGCCACGAAGAACTGCTCGATAAAGTCATCCTCCTTCAGGAGAGCCGAAGAGGAGCCCTTTCCCCCCCTTCCCTGCCGGCGGTACGCGGTGACCGGGATCCGCTTGATGTAACCCCGGTTGGAGATGAGGATTGCCATGTCCTCTTCCGCGATCAGGTCTTCTATGTTGATCTGCTCGGCTTCCTCTTCGATGATCTCCGTCCGTCTGTCATCGCCGAACTTGTTGGAGATCTCCTCCGTCTCTTCCTTCACTACGCCAAGGATCTTCTGCTCGCTTGAAAGCAGGTCTCTCAGGTGCTCGATTAGGGCACGCACCTCGGCCAGCTCATCGATGACTTTCTGCACCTCAAGGCTGGTCAGGCGCTGAAGGCGCATGTCGAGGATCGCCTGCGCCTGCATCTCAGAGAAAGCGAAGCGCGCCATCAGGTTCAGCCGTGCCGCCTCGGTGTTCTCCGACTTCTTGATGATGGCGATTACTTCGTCGATGTTCTCCAGGGCGATCTTCAGGCCCTCCAGGATATGGGCGCGCTCCTCGGCCCTGGCCAGGTCGAACCGGGTCCGCCGGGTCACCACTTCCTTGCGGTGGGCGATGAAGTACTCCAGCATCTGCTTCAGAGAGAGGGTCTTCGGGAGGCCCTTCACCAGGGCAAGGGTGTTCACCCCGAATGCCGTCTGAAGCTGGGTGTGGGCGAAGAGCTGGTTGAGGATGACCTTCGGAGAGATTCCCTTCCTCAAGACTATGACGATCCTCATTCCGTGCCGGTCGGACTCGTCGTTCAGATCGACGATGCCGTCGATCTTCCGCTCCTTCACCAGGTCGGCAATGCGGACGATCAGCGCGGACTTGTTCACCTGGTAGGGGATCTCGGTGACGATGATCGAGTCCTTGCCCTGGCTGGAGCTCTCAACGGTCACCTTTGCCCTGACGACGATCCTGCCCCTTCCTGTGAGGTAGGCGTCCCGGATCCCTTTCCTCCCAAGGATGATCCCCCCTGTGGGGAAGTCCGGGCCCCGGACGAGCTTCATCACGTCGTCGTCGGAAGCCTCAGGCGTATCGATCAGCTTTTTGATCGCAGCACAGATCTCGCGAAGGTTCTGGGGAGGGATGTTCGTCGCCATCCCTACCGCAATGCCGCTTGACCCATTGGCAAGCAGGAAGGGGAAAGCCGCGGGCAGCACCAGCGGTTCCGTCTGGGAGCCGTCGTAGTTGGGGCCGAAATCGACAGTGTCCTTGTTGATGTCGCGGAGCATCGCTTCCGCGATCCAGTTCATCCGCGCCTCGGTGTATCTCACCGCCGCGGGAGGATCTCCGTCGATGGAGCCGAAATTGCCCTGGCCGTCCACCACGGGGTAGCGCATGTTGAAGTCCTGCGCCAGGCGGACAAGCGAGTCGTAGATCGCCATGTCACCGTGCGGGTGGTACTTGCCGAGGACATCCCCGGTGATGCGGGCGCACTTTTTGTACGGCCGGTCGGCATGCAGGCCCATTTCGTTCATGCCAAAGAGGATCCGCCGATGCACGGGTTTCAATCCGTCGCGCACGTCCGGGAGGGCCCGGGACACGATGACGGACATTGCGTAGTTCAGATACGAGGTCCTGACCTCTTCCTCGATTGGAAGGGGGATGGTCCGGGATTTCACGTCAGCCACGATTGATTCTCCCTGGGCGGCGGATCACACGTCGAGGTTGGTCACCGCCAGCGCGTTGTCCTCGATGAACTTTCTCCTGGGCTCCACGTTCTCGCCCATGAGGGTGGTGAAGATCTCTTCCGCCTCCACCCCATCCTCGAGCTTCACGTGGATGATGCTACGCTTGTCCGGGTTCATCGTCGTCTCCCAGAGCTGCTCGGGGTTCATCTCGCCCAGTCCCTTGTAGCGCTGGATCGACACGTCGCTCTCGCTCTTGCCATTGCGCTTCAGCACGTCGTCCTTCTCCGCATCGTCATAGGCGTAGATCACCTGCTTGCCCAGCTCGATCTTGTACAGCGGAGGCATGGCGATGTAGACGTGGCCGTTCTCGAGCAGCTCGCGCATGTAGCGGAAGAAGAAAGTCAGCAGGAGCGTGCGGATGTGCGAGCCGTCCACGTCCGCGTCCGCCATGATGATGATCTTCCCGTAGCGCAGCTTGGAGATCTCGAACTGGGTGCCGACTCCGGTCCCGAGCGCCGAAATGATGGGGAAGAGCTTGTCGTTGGTGAGGACCTTGTCGATGCGGGTCTTTTCCACGTTCAGCATCTTGCCCCAGAGCGGGAGGATGGCCTGGAAGACCCTGTCCCTTCCCTGCTTGGCGCTGCCGCCGGCCGAGTCTCCCTCAACGATATAGAGCTCGCACTTTGCCGGGTCATCCTCCGAGCAATCGGCAAGCTTCCCGGGCAGTCCGCTGTTCTCCAGCAGCCCCTTCTTGCGAGTGAGCTCCCGGGCCTTGCGCGCCGCCTCCCTCGCCTTGGCGGCCATGATGGACTTGTCGAGGATTTTCTTGACGACGTCGGGGTTTTCGTCGAAAAAAAGGGAAAGCCGGTCATACGTAAGGCTTTCGACGATGCCCTTCACGTCGGAGTTGCCCAGCCGCGCCTTGGTCTGGCCTTCGAACTGGGGTTCGGGCACCTTCACCGAAATGACCGCGGTCATCCCCTCGCGCACGTCCTCCCCGCTGAGGTTCTCCTCCAGCTTCTTGGAGAGGTTGAGCTTTTTCAGGTAGTCGTTCAGGCACCGGGTCAGGGCGCTCTTGAACCCGATGAGGTGAGTACCGCCCTCGCGCGTGTTGATGTTGTTCGCGAAGGTGAAAATAGTCTCGTTGTACCCGTCGTTGTACTGGAGGCCCACCTCGACACGCGTGTGGTCGCGTTCACTGTCGAAGTACACCGGCTCCTGGTGGATCAGCTCCTTGTTCTTGTTCAGGAACTCGATGAAGGACTTCACGCCGCCGTCGAAGTGAAAGATATGGCTCTTGCGTGGAAGCACGCGGTCATCGGACACGGAGATCTGGATCCCCTTCGTCAGGAATGCCAGCTCGCGAAGCCTGTTGGAAAGCACGTCGAAGCTGAACTCGATGTCCTCGAAGATCTGCTTGTCGGGCTTGAACCGGGTCATCGTTCCGTGCCGCGCGGTGTCACCGGTCATCGTCACGGGTTTCTCCGGCGCGCCGCGGACGTAGCGCTGGAAGTGCACCTTCCCTTCACGGTGGACCTCGACCTCGCACCATTCGGAAAGCGCATTTACGACCGAGGCGCCGACACCGTGAAGCCCGCCGGAAACCTTGTAGGTGTTCTTGTCGAACTTCCCGCCGGCGTTGAGCTTGGTCATGACGACCTCGAGTGCGCTGATCTTCTCGCTCGGGTGCACGTCAACAGGGATTCCGCGGCCGTCATCCTCCACGAGAACGACGTTGCCCTTGAGAAGCTGGACGGCGATGGAGGTGCAGGCGCCGACGAGCGCCTCGTCGATGGAATTGTCCACGATCTCGAACACCAGCTGGTGCAGGCCGTCCAGGCTGGTCGAGCCGATGTACATGCTGGGCCGTTTTCGGACGTGCTCCAGACCCTTGAGTACTTGTATGTTGTGGGCGCTATAGGTTTCGTGCATGGGAAACGATCGTGTGGTTCCCCATCACCATACGAAGAAATCGGGAAAAAATCAACACGGCTTCAGGGACCGGGCGTGAATGCATTTCCCGCGCATGTCTGCAATTGGGAGAATCCGGGGCGTGGTGACCGGCTTGTGATTTGCCCCGGCCGCACTTGCCGGATAGAATGCGATGGATTAGACTCCATCCGCAAGGTCGTGTGAATAAGCTGTGGATAGACAATGACGATTTCAAGCATTCCGAGCGGACAGAGGCAGGACAATCTCATTGATACTATTTGTTATATGCTTCGCAAAGACCGCATCCCAACACCTTATTGCGTATCGAATTATTTCAGACACTCTCGTGGCGGTACGCAACCGCATCCACTGTGCGCCGGGAAACCAATTCCGCCCATGGAGGGTGAATGACTCCGGAATGTGAATAAGCTGTGGATAGATTGGCGATAAGAAGGGGAAAATCCCGTGGAGCCAGGTAAGAAGAGCTATGAGACCTTCTGGAAGCAGGCCCTCAAAGACCTCATGGACGACATGTCCGATCAGGAATTCTCCACGTGGTTCAGGGGAATAGAGTATACCGGAAGCGGGGATTCGCAGATCACACTCTCCGTTCCCTCGTCATTCATCAAAGATCAGATATCCCAGAGATACCTGACCAAAATAGAAGAGAAACTGGCCGAGCTCGCAGGACATGAGCTCTCCGTGAAGTTCACCATTCAGAAAAAATCCTCCTCGAAAGCGGGGCATGACGAGGGAGGACGCTCTCAGAAAGCCGAAGAGACGGTCATCCGCAAGCGCCAGCATCCACAGCTCAACAAGGAGTATACCTTCGAGCGGTTCATCATCGGGGAGTCGAACTCTTTCGCCGCGAACGCCGCACTTGCCATCTCCCGAAACCCCGGCACCGGCTACAATCCCTGCCTCATCTATGGGGGGGTCGGCCTCGGAAAGACTCACCTCGTGCAGGCAATCGGGAACTCCGTCTACCGCGAGTTTCCCGATCTGAAGGTTGCCTACGTGACGGTGGAGACCTTTGCCAACGAGTTCATCCTTTCCATCCAGAAGAAGACCGGGCACCAGTTCAAGAACAAGTACCGGCTTGTCGATGTCCTCCTGATCGACGACATCCAGTTCCTCGAGGGCAAGGAAGGCACGCAGGAAGAGCTGTTCCATACCTTCAACGCCCTTTATGACGCGAACAAGCAGATGGTCTTCACCTCGGACAGGCCCGTGGCAGAGATCCGGAGCCTCTCGGACAGGCTGCGCAGCAGATTCGAGCGAGGGTTGAACGTTGACCTGCAGCCCCCGAACTACGAAACCCGCATCGCCATCCTCAACCGGAAGGTGGAGGAGAAGAAGGTGAACATCCCGGACGAGGTGGTCGAGGTGATCTGCCGCAACATCAACACGAACGTACGGGACCTTGAGAAAGCCCTCACAAAGCTCATCGCCTACGCGGAGCTCGTGAACAAGCACATCACCCTGGACATCGCGCGGCAGCAGCTGAAGGATTTCTTCGCCCAGCCCAGCCAGAAGAACATCACCATCGAGCTCATCCAGAAGATCGTCTCTGATTACTTCGGCCTCTCCTACAAAGACCTGAGAGGCAAGAGACGGACCAAGGCCGTCGCATTCCCCCGCCAGGTGGCCATGTATCTTTCCCGTGAACTCACCGAGTACTCCACGACAGAGGTGGGCGCGGAGTTCGGCGGAAGGGACCATACGACCGTCATGCATGCGTGCCAGAAGATCGAGGACAGGATGAAGCTGGACCCGAACATCGAGCCCACCCTGCAGACCCTCCTGAAGCGCATCAAGGAAAACAATGTGTAGCCAGGGATGGCGAGGGCGAGCGAGGGCAGGGATGCCCGATAGCGAGTCCCGTAGCCACGGATGCGTAGCGCGCCGATGGCGCGCGGCGGGCGGCAGCCGGCTCGCGAAAGCGAGCCGGCGAGAGCCGCGAAGGCGGCCGAGGACAGCCGCGCCAAATGACGCGCACGCGCGTCGAGCGCGGCGTTGGATGTCCGAAAGGCCGCTCATACCTTGTGGATATCCGGTTGACAACAGTGGCATGTCGGCACGGGAAACTGTGAGGTTCTCTGTTGACAGGATGGCGCTCATTGTGCGAAATCCCCGTCAGAGGGATTGGAAAGAGGCCATTGTGGATTCCCGGTGGAAAACCGCGAGCACTTGTTCCTTGGAGTATTTCCTTCTTCAGCAGAAAGTTGGAAGCTCTCTCCACAATCCAGCTGTGCTTACCGGTACTACTACTAATCTAGAATTCTCTAAAAGATAGAGAAGGAGGAGAAGATGAAGTTCACCTGCTCACGCGATGACATCCTCAAGGAAGTCTCTGTCGCGCAGGAGGTCATATCGTCCAAAAATTCTCTCTCGGTTCTCTCCAACGTCCTTCTGACCGTGGCCAAGGGCGAGCTGAAGCTCCAGGCTACGGACTTGAAGGTGGGATTCGAGACGAGCCTGCCTGTGGAGATCACGCAGGAGGGAACGACGACCGCGTTCTGCGACAAGCTGCTGAACATCCTGCGATCCCTGCCGGAGGGTGACGTGGAGCTGGAGCAGTCCGATCCAACCATGCTGCGGATACGGCCCCTCTCCAAGAAGGTGGACTTCCAGCTGCGGTGCATCCCCTCGGACAAGTACCCAGAGCTGGCGCGCGCATCCGACAACATGTACTTCGACTTTCCGCAGAAGGACTTCAACGAGATGGTGTCCCGGACGCTGTTCGCCGTCTCGGACGACGAAACGCGCTACTTCATGAACGGCATCTTCCTGGAAAAGCGGGATGACAGCCTCATCATGGTGGCCACGGACGGACGGAGACTCTCCTTCATCTCTCGCAAGATTCCTGTCCGCATGGAAAACATGAAGGGCGTGATCCTTCCGCCGAAGATCCTCATGATCGTGCGAAAGCTCTCCTCAGGCGAAGGCTCTCTGTCCCTTGCCCTCACCGACAAGAACGTTTTCATCCGCCTGCGCGCCACCCGGCTGTCCTCCAACCTCATCGACGGGCAGTTCCCCGATTACCGCCGGGTGATTCCGGATAACCAGAAATACAGGGCAACGGTCGAGAAGAAGTCCCTGGAAGATGCCCTGCGGCGCGTGTCCCTCCTGGTGGAACAGAAGTCGCGCAAGGTTGTCTTCTCGCTTTCTGACGGGACACTCACCATCATGTCCAAGGAGAGCGAGCTGGGAATCGCCACCGAAGAGCTGCCCTGCGAGTACGCGGGGCCCCCGATGTCCTTTGCCGTGAACTGCATGTACATGAGCGAGCCTCTGCGGGAGATTGCCAGCGAGACGGTGACCATGGAGTTCAGCGACGTCAACAAGGCCATCACCCTGAAGCCCGCGCCCGACGAGGGGTACACGAACATCATCATGCCCATGCAGCTGGATTGATGGGTTTTGAGAGGCTGCGATTCTTCAACTTCCGAAACCTGAAGGACCGCGAGCTCTCTCTTGGCGCCCGGGAGGTCTTTCTCGTCGGCCCGAACGGTCAGGGAAAGACGAATCTCCTGGAAGCCGTCCACCTTCTCTCGGTTGGTTCTTCCTTCCGTGAAAAGCGTGACGCTGCCCTGTCACGGAATCCCTCCGAGACCACGGCGCTCTTCGCGACCCTCGCCGCGCCAGGTGCAACGGCAAGGAGCCTCAGCCTGCAGTTTTCCGCGGATCGCCGGAAAGAGCTCCGCGTGGACGAGAAAACGCTTGCGGACCGGCGCGGGCTTCTCTCTGAGGTCCTCTGCCTCTGTTTCGTCCAGCAGGACATGGAGTTCATCGTCGGTTCCCCCGAGGACCGGCGGCGCTTCTTCGACCAGACCCTCGTGCTCTCCGATCTCTCCTTTCTCGACGCGTTGCGCGCCTACCGCCAGGTGCTGAAGTCGCGGAACCTCTGCCTCAGGGAAAACCGCGATGATCTCCTGGACGTCTACGACGCCCAGCTTGCGGCCCACGGGCTCATCCTGCAGAACCGGCGCGCCGAGCTGGTGAGGGAGTTCGATACCCTGTTCGGCGCCCTGCTTGCCGAGATCTCCGGCGCCGAGCAGGAGGTGCGCATACGCTATCGGCCTTCCTGGGAAGGGCTCTGCACGACCGATGAGGTCATGGGGCAGCTTGCCCAACGGCGCGAACGGGACAGGCTCATCGGCGCGACCACCTCGGGCCCTCATCGGGACCTGTGCTCCTACGTGCGGGAAGGAAAGGAGTATTCCCACTACGCCTCCACCGGCCAGCTGAGGCTGTGCGCGCTGGCGCTGCGTGTCGCCCAGGCGCGCTACCTCTCAGGCCGGACCTCGCGCAAGCCTGTGCTCCTCGTGGACGATGTGCTCCTCGAGCTGGACCCGGAAAAGAAAAGCGCATTTCTCGCCCGGATTCCCGGCTACGACCAGTTATTCTTCACGTTCCTCCCGGACGAGGGCTGGCGGTCCTACCGCACCCCCGATACCCTGGTCTTGGAAGTCGAAGCAGGGGATTTCCGCCGGTCCGGGGAAACGCCATGATGAAAAAAGTGGGAGATCTCCTCCGGGACTATCTGCGGGAGAAGGGGTGGCTGGGCGGAAACCCGTACGAGCCGCTGTTCGCCGAGTGGAAGAAGATTGTCGGGGAGGCGATGGCCTCGCATGCCCGGCTGATCGACGTGCGGAACAACATCCTCATCGTCGAGGTGGATCACCCCGGCTGGCTGCAGATGCTGCGGCTCCGCCAGGATGCCCTCCTGGTGGCCGCCCGGAAGCTCGTTCCGATGGTGTCCGTGGACGGAATCCGCGTCCGGGTGGGAGGCCAGGGCAGGGCCGACCATTGACAGGGAGGGGCATCCACTCTATATTCACCACACAATAACCCGTGAAAAACACCTGCTCGTCAGGATAAGCAAGGAGCATTTTCCAATGAAACGGACCTATCAGCCCAGTAAGACCAAGAGGACCAGAAAGTTCGGCTTTCGCGCACGCATGGCCACCAAGGGCGGACGGCTCGTTCTGAAGCGCAGGCGCGCCAAAGGGCGGGTGAAGCTCACGGCCTCTGATGAGAAAAAGCCTTACTAGGAAAGACAGACTCCGCAGGAACAGTGACATCAGGGAGCTGTTCTCCTCGGCCGCAAGGGTCGAAGGCCGGGGAGTGAAGCTCCTGTACAGGAGCAATGGCAGCCGGGCAAACCGTTTCGCGGTGGTCGTTGCCCGTGGGTGCGGAGGAGCGGTTCGACGGAATCGGGAGAAGAGGATCACGCGGGAAGCGTATCGATCACTGAAAGAGACGATCTCCTCGGGACACGACCTGCTCTTCCTCATCGTGCGATTCGGCGCGACATTCGCCGACAGGTGCGCTGCCATGCGGCAGCTGGTTGGCCGTGCGGGTTTGCGGGGCGCGGAATGAGAAGACCCCGATGAAATACATTGCGGTTTTCCTCATCAGCATCTACCAGCAGGTCATCTCCCCGGGGCTCCCCGCCTCGTGCCGCTATGTTCCCAGCTGCTCGCAGTACGCAAAGGAAGCCCTGATGAAGCACGGCTTCTTCAAGGGATCGTACCTCGCTGCCCGGAGGCTTCTCCGGTGCCACCCCTTCCATGCGGGTGGGTACGACCCTGTTCCCTGAAAAGAAGGAATTATGGACAGGAAAACGCTGTTAGCCGTCGTCATTTCCGTGGTGATCATCGTGGCAGGAATGCTGATCACCCCGCTGCTCTCTCCTCCGAAACCCGCGTCCGCTCCTGCGCCGGCCGCATCGACCCCGCAGGCCCAAGCCCAGTCCCCGGAAGCCGCACCCACTCAGGCCCCGGAGACCACGGCATCGAATGGTCAGGCCACGGGCGCGCAGACCACTGCACAGAAGCCTGGCTCCTCCACTGCCGCGGTGGTGCCCGACAAGGTCGTGCCTCTGCCGGACTCCGCGCCTCCCGCGTCTCAGGGTGACACATTCGTCCGTGAGACGGACCTGTACACACTCACATTCGCGTCGGAGGGGGCCACCCTCACCTCGGTGAAGCTGAAGAAATGGCCGGTGGAGATGCTGCTGGTGCCTCCCGCGGGAACGACGGGCGAGATGCCCTTTGCCCTGTCCTTCGGGGACTACACCTCTTCGCAGCTCGCCGTGCCGTTCACGCTGAAGGAAACGAGCGTCGCGGCCCAGAGCACCTACGACTTTTCCCGGACCTTCCTATCGCCAACCGGTATTCCCTTTACGCTGCACAAGACCTACGTCTTCTACAAGGACGAGTACCTCTTCGAGCTGCGGGTGACGATCCAGAACTCGGTGAACGAATTCCCTGCGCTGGACTTCGGCGGCTATGCCTACACGCTGACCATGGGTCCGCAGATCGGCCCGCATTTCGCGAAGCTGGACAACAAGAACGACTTCCGCAACTACGCCTACTGGGCGGAGAACAAGCGCCAGGACCCGGGCGTGAAGATGGGCGCCTGGAAGGAGCTGGACAAGCGCTTCACGTGGACCGGCGTGGTGGGCAAGTACTTCACGGCAATCGCCGTGCCCGATGGCACGGCGTACCGCGTCGTCTTCGATTCCCGCCAGCTCGTGCCGGGATTCGACCGATCCGCCATCTCCTTCGAACGGCCTCCGCTGCAGAGCGCTTCGGCCACGGACACCTTCCGCTTCTACCTGGGACCCATGAAGAAGGAGATCCTCGCCCGCTACAACGATGCCTCGAAGAACCAGTTCGGCATCTCGGGGCTGCATGCGGACGAAGTGGTGACCTCGTCGATCCTCATCGGGTGGCTTGCCACGCTGATGAAGTACGTCCTGGACTTCTTCTACCTTCTCATTCCCAACTACGGGATCGCCATCATCCTGCTCACGCTGATCACCAAGCTCGTGTTCCTTCCCCTCACCTTCAGCAGCTCCGAGTCGATGGCGAAGATGGCGGCGCTCAATCCCAAGATGGCCGAGATCCGTGCCCGGATGAAGGACAAGCCGGACAAGATGAACCAGGAGATCGCCGCGCTGTACAAGCGGGAAAAGGTGAATCCCCTCTCGGGATGTCTCCCCCTGCTCCTGCAGCTGCCCGTCTTCTTTGCGCTGTACAACCTCCTGAACAGCTACTTCGAGCTGCGCGGCGCGATGTTCATCCCCGGATGGATCCCCGACCTGTCGGTTCCGGAGGCAATTCTCACATTCCCATTCACCATCCCGCTGGTGGGCTGGACCGCCCTGCGCGCCCTGCCCCTGCTGATGGTGGCAAGCCAGATCATCTCCAGCAAGTTCACCCAGCCGTCCACGGCCCCGCAGCAGGGAGGCGCCCAGGCGAAGCTCATGATGTACGCGCTGCCGGTCGTATTCCTGTTCATCCTTTACGATATGCCGTCAGGGCTCGTCCTCTACTGGACCGTCCAGAACATCCTCTCCACCGCCCAGCAGATGTACATCAACAACCTGAGGAAGAAGAAGGATGCGCAGTCCGGCCAGACCCCGGTGTACGTGAAAGGCAGCGCCAAGCCCGGCGCGAAGGCCCTGGAAAAGACGGGCAAGTGAGCTGCTAATGCCACGGAACTGCACGGGGTACCGTGCAAGGTACCGTGGCGGTGAGCAATCCGGGTTCGAGGAGGCTGACATGATAGTCAAGGAATTCGAAGGGAAGAACGAGAAAGAGGCGATCGACCGGGCCATAGAGGAGCTGGGTCTCGACAGGAACGAGATCGATTTCGAGATCGTGGAGTCGAAGAAGCCCGGCATCCTCTTCCGCGGCGGCAAGGTGAAGATCCGCGTGCATCTCCTGGAAGAGCACGAAGACGGCGAGGAGTACGAGGAGGAGGCCGGCCTGGAAGAGGGCCCCCCGGAGCAGCGCCCCGCGCGGCGGGGACTTGCCGCGCCCTCCAACGGTGAGTTCGAGGGAAAGGTCATCGAGTTCACCCGCGGCCTCCTGGACCGGATGGGGTTCCCTGCTGAGATCTCGGTGAACTTCCGCGAGGAGGGACGGCTGGGACTGGACATCGAGAGCGACGGCTCGGGCATCCTCATCGGCAAGCAGGGGAGAACCCTGGAAGCTCTGCAGTTCATCGTGAATCTCGCCGCGGGCAGGATGGGCGGGGAGACGACGAGGATCGTCCTGGACACGCAGGACTACAGGAGCCGCAGGGAGCGCTCCCTGATCCGCATGGCAAACCAGATCGCCGACCAAGTGCGCAGGAGCCGCGAATCGCAGCTCTTGGAGCCTCTCAACCCCTTCGAGCGGAGGCTCATCCACACGTCCCTGGCCCGCTATGGCGACATCGAGACAGTGAGCGAAGGTGACGGCCTGTACAAGCGCATCCGTGTCATCTGGCGCGCCGATCGCGACGCGCGCCGGGAGTAAGCCATGCCAATCTTCGAGTACGAATGCACGTCGTGCCGGAGCTCCTTCGAGCTCCTGGTGAGGTCAGACACCCGCATCGCCTGCCCCGCCTGCGAGAGCGAGAGGGTCGTCAGGAAGCTGAGCCTTTTCGCGGCGCACGTGGGCAGGCCCGCGGACGCCGTACCGGCATGCCATACCGGTGGCTGCGGTTGCGACCTTGGCAAGTGCGGCTCGGGATTCTGCGGGGTGGACTGAGGGGCGGCTCTCAGGGATACCGGACCCCGCAGAGGCGTTCCCCCAGCTCCCAGAGTCTTCGTGCAGCCTCCGGATCGTGAGATTCGGGTGAAGAATCGAGAGACCTGCACTCCTTCCAGTACAGACCCGTTTTCCCGCCGGCTGAAGGATCGGTCGCACACCATGCAACGGATCGCGCCGCCTGGTGCGGGGGAATCCCCTTCCTCGTCCGTAACTTCCATATCAGCTTGACCAGCCGGTTGTTGCCTTTGGCGGCAATCTGCGTTTTCACCAGGCCGGGATCCACCGCGTACGCGCCGAGCGACGGCAGCCTTCGGGCCAGCTCGCAGGTGAAGAGCACCGCGGCCAGCTTTGACTGGTCATACGCCTTCAGGCCGTGATAGCCGCGGCGCAGGCCGGGGTCGTCCCAGTGCATGGTGCCGGCAAAGTGGGAGCCCGAGCTCACGTTGACAATGCGGGCGGAGGGCGCCTCCATGAGCCTCGGCATGAGCAGCCCCGTGAGCATGAAAGCGGCGAGCCAGTTCACGGCGAGCTGCGTTTCCAGCCCATCGACCGTTTCCGTGCGGGTCAGGGTAAACACTCCGGCGTTGTTCACCAAAACGTCGATCTGCCGGCATAGCGCCGAGATTTCCGCCGCGAGGGCCCGTATTTCCGCCTGGGATGAAAGGTCTGCCGTCAGGAACGCGACGCTGGAGTTTGCCGACGACGCCCGGATCTCCCGCTCGGCCTCGAGGCAGCGTCGATGGTCCCGGCCGACGCCCAGGACCCTCCCGCCGCGGGCGGCCAGCAGTGCTGCGACTTCCCGGCCGATGCCCGAAGTTGCTCCTGTCACGACGCACGTCACTCCCATCAGTTCTTGATTCATCGGCGTGCCCCTACGCAAGCGAGCCCGTGGGAACGGACCTACGACTCGGAGCACGGACCGGCGCGCTCTCCGTTCCCCACCGTCGCGAAATTACTCTCATGTACAGACCCTGGGGCACGAATGGGCTTGCGCCGATGAGGAGCCTGTTCACCACGCCCGGTATGATCACCCCCGTTCCCCGGTACAGCCCGCTGAGGCCCGTCCTTGCCACCTCATCGGGAAACCGGCAGGTCGCCTTCCCCGCCCAGCCCTGCCTTTCGATCATCTCACGGGCATGCCTGTTGGTGCGGATGCCATTCGGGCAAAGCACGCTCACGCCGATGCCCGTGCCGCGCAGCTCCGCCCGGAGCAGCCTGCTGAAGGTGAATACGAAGATCTTCGTGGACGAGTAGACGGGCATCGAAGGCATCGGGAAGAACGCGCCAACGCTCGCCACGTTCAGAACCCAGGCGCGCTGCCGCTGCTGCAAGGCGGGCAGCATCTCCTGCGTGAGGCGCACCAGTGCGGCGACATTGAGTTGGATCGTCGCCTCGTTCTGCTCCGCGCTGGACTGGGCAAAGCGGCTCGTGAACCCGACCCCCGCGTTGTTGATGAGGGTGTCCACGTCGAATCCCCGGGCCCGGCACGCGGTGGCGATCGCGCGCGGAGCGTCGGGCTGTGTGAGGTCGGTCTCGATGGCTTCAATCCGCACCTGGTGAGCCCTCTCCAGAATCCGAGCCACCTCCTTCAATCCCGTCTCCGGCAGCGCCACCAGGACGAGTTCCATCCCCCGGCCGGCGCATTCCTCGGCGAATGCTCTTCCCAGTCCCTGGCTGGCGCCCGTGATGAGGACGCACCGTGCTCTGTCTCTTGTCATCGTCATTGTCTCCTGTTGCCATTTCTGACGGCAGAGATCGAGTCGTCCCTTCATCGCCCTGAAAAAGAAAACCTCCTTCCGGTGAAGTGTTTCCCGCGGCCGGCTCGTCAGACAGGTTTGACAGCGGGGTTTGTCCGCAGATATGGTGAGATGGTGCCGGGGAGCGCAAAACCGCAGCGGAAGACGGACGACGAGCTTATCGAGCGCGTTCGCGGGGGCGAGACCCGGTTTTTCGCCGAGCTGGTGCAGCGGTACCAGGATCCGGTCTTCGGGATGGCACTGCGGTTCGTCCGCAGCGCGGGTGATGCCGAGGACCTTGCGCAGGAGGCCTTCCTTCGTGCCTATAGGGGACTGGATGCTTTCAAGGGCGATGCCCGGTTTTCTACGTGGCTGTACCGGATCACCTGGAACCTCTGCACGGACTGGCTGCGGAGAAACAGGAAGCCGGGACGCGCTCCGCTGGACATCGACGGCGCCGCCGACGTGGCCGACGCCCGGGTCGACCTGGAGGAAGGGTTCCTGGCCGCGGAAGAAAGGCGGAAGGTGAAGCAGGCGCTCGATGGGCTGGACGAGAAGTACCGCAGCGTTCTCATACTCCTCTATTACCAGAAGTTGTCCTATGACCAGATCGCCTCCGTCCTCGAGGTGCCCATGAAGACCGTGGAGACGCGGCTGTACAGGGCGCGGAAACTGTTGAAGAAAAGCCTCGAGCGTGCAGGCGTGGGAGGTGTGCCGTGAAGAATCCGAGGGCACAGCACGGATCGACCGCCCAGGCAGACCAGTGGCTTGAGAAGCACCTCGAGAGCGCTCGAGACGAGGTGCGCGCTCCGTACGGGTTCGCGCACAAGGTGATGGATGCGGTCTACCGGGAATCCCTGGCGGAACGATCTCTAGCGACGCAGGCCGCTTCGCGCGGGAAACTCCGCGCGCAGGCGGTGCGCGCATCACCGCGCCCGACTGTTTCGCGGATGTACCGCAGGCTCGGATTGAGCTTCGTGCTCACCGCTGCCGTGCTCACGGTGAGCCTTCTCATCCCGCATGGGGCCTACCCCATGCTCATCAACAGCGGCGGCGCCGACACGGCACTTGGCGCCGGACCTTCGGCCGCGGTGCAGAACGCGCTCTCTGGCGCCGCCCAGGCCGTCCAGGGAGCCCTGGGTGAACAGCAGATTGGAGGAAACCAGCAATGAAATGCGCAAACCATCCCCGCGTGGAGGCAGTCGCCGAGTGCGCCGATTGCGGCAGGCCGTTCTGCGCCGCCTGTACGATCGAGCTGGATCACCGCACCTGGTGCCGTGACTGCCTTTCCCACATCGTGGCGAAAAGGGGAGCCGGCACGCGCGTCCACCCGGGATGGCGAAAGCTCGCGGCCGGATGTCTCAGCGTCATCCCGGGTGCCGGCCACATGTTTCTAGGCCTCATCGGCAAAGGGTTCGTTCTCATGGGGCTTCTCATCGTGACCCTGTTTCTCATCATTCTCTACTCCGATTCCACCGGGATGTACTGGATCACCGCGTACCTGGTTCCCACGCTGAGCGTTTTGTTCGTCAGTTACGCCGTCTTTGATGCGATGGCCGTCGCCGATGCGCAGCGAAGCGGCAGGGAACCGGCTCGATCGGAAGACGAGATGATGAAGACTGTCTGGGAACGGGTGCTCCTGAACACGCGCACACTCGGATGGATCGTTTTTCTTGCGGGAGTCGTCGGGATCCTGCACCTGTTCGCGGAGCCTTTCAGCCGCTGGACCCTTGCCTTGCTCTCCGTGAGCTTCCCTCTGACCGCGCTCGTCATTCCCGTGCTTCTGCTGGTATTCGGTATCGTCCTGCTGAAAAGGAGCCGAAAAGGAGAGTAAGAGAGGCGAGATGGAGAAGACCGGCATCGCGGTCTGGGAACCTGTCGATATCCCGCAGAAAAGGTGCGCGATGTGGCGCTTTCCCCGGAGAAGCATCTGGGTGGAGCGAATCGAGACGGAGTGGCACGTTCTTTTCCTGCCCGAGACAGGGGAGGAGGGGGACACCTCCTACCGGGTCATCTCCCGTGCACAAAAGCCCTCCTCGTCGCAGTGGCGGCACTACCTGCACCGGGACAGCGGCACGATGCAGCCGGCGCCGGTCCTTCCGGACCGGCCCGTGGTGATGAGGCCCGACAGGGCACTCACGCTCCTGCCCGGACAAAGCACGATCTTTTTTCTCGAGCTGCCGGTCTGGTTCCGCCTCTCCACATCGGGGTACCGACCGGCGAAGGTCTTCGAGGAACCCCTTACCGTGCTCAGCCGGACGTGGTTCGGGGACCCGGTCACCGGGGAGCTCTGCTGGGGTCTTGCCACCCGGCTGCATCACTCGATCGAATCCGTGGAACCCTCAGCCGACCGCGCGGTCTGCCCGCTGATGATAGAAAACGATTCGGAGAGCGACCTCGAGTTCCAGAAGATCTGCCTCCATGTCGAAAACCTGAGCATCTTCCGGGGCACACGGCACCTGTGGACGAACAGCCTCCACGCCGTGTTCAAGGGGCCCGACCAGGCAACGCAGATGGAGATCGTGCACACGCCGCCGGGTTTCGAGGAGGGCATGGTGCCGCTCTCCGAGGCGCGGCTGCCCTCGGCGGGATGGAACATCCGAAGGACCTTCGGGATGCTGAAGTACTTCACCGACTTCTGAACAAGGGGCTCACCGAATGTTCATCCAGCAGATCAGGAACTGGTTCGACACGCTCTCACCTGACGTTCTGACCCGCGGCGTGCGTGTTGCCATCACGGTCGTGGTCGGCCTGCTGCTCGTGCGGCTCCTGGCGGTTGTGACCCAGCGTTATATCATGAAGAAGTCGACGCTGCAGCGGCAGATGATCGTTCGAAAGATCATCAGCTACACCGGCTTCTTCCTCGTCCTCATGGCCGTCCTGGGAGAGCTGGGGGTGAAGCTCACCGCCCTTCTCGGCGCCGCGGGGATCGTGGGGATCGCGGTCGGCTTCGCCTCCCAGACCAGCGTGTCGAACATCATCAGCGGCCTGTTCCTGATCTCGGAGAAGCCCTTTGCGATCGGGGACGTGATCAAGATCGGCGGGACAACGGGCATCATCCAGTCCATTGACCTTCTCTCCATCAAGATCCGCACCTTCGACAACCTCTTCGTCCGGATCCCCAACGAGAAGATCCTGAGCTCCGAGGTGACGAACATCACCCGTTTCCCCATCCGCAGGATGGATATCACGTTCCAGGTCGACTATGGGCAGGATCTTTCCGAGATACACGGGTTGCTGGCAGCGATCGCCAGTGCCAACCCCTGGAGCCTCGATGAGCCGGAGCCGATCATCATGTTCACGGAGTTCAAGGAGTCGGGCATCGAGGTCATGCTCGGGCTCTGGTTTGCCAAGTCCGATTTCCTCGACCTGAAGAACTCTATCATGAAGGACATTTCAGCCAGGTTTGCCGGGGAAGGCATCAGGTTCGCACATCCCCGGCGGTCGGTGCGGATCTCCCGCGCTGCCGCCGATGCGCCCCGCCGCCGAAATCCGCGGAGTACCGTGGCGTAAATCCCCGGAGCACCGCGCGGTCTCAGGGCCTAGCGCTTGATGATCTGCTCTCGCCGGGGACCGACGGAGACCCAGGTGATGCGCGTGCGGATGTGCTTCTCGATGAAAAGGACGTAGTCACGCGCCTGCGCGGGCAGGTCCTGGAATCGGCGCACGCCGGTGATGTCGGTCTTCCACCCGGCGAGCTCCGCGTACACCGGTTGCGCCTTGTCCAGCAGTCGGGAGACGGGGAACGTGGTCGTCGCGGTGCCGCCGATCGAGTAGGCGGTGCAGACCGGGATCGCCTCCTTGTATTCCAGCACGTCGAGATTTGTGATCGCTGCCTCGGTGGCTCCCTGGACCCGGCAGCCGTAGCTTGTGGCGACGCAGTCGAACCAGCCCACGCGGCGGGGTCTGCCCGTCGTCGCCCCGTATTCTCCGGCGGATCCCCCGCGCTTCCGCAGCTCCTCGGCCTCCCCGCCCTGCAGCTCCGTCACGAAAGGTCCGGCGCCGACGCAGCTGGAATATGCCTTCGTGACCGCGACCACTCTCCTGATGGCCCAGGGAGGAATCCCCGCACCCACGGCCCCGAAACCCGCCAGCGGCGACGAGGAGGTTGGATAGGGATAGATCCCGTGGTCGGGGTCGCGGAGGGTCCCCAGCTGTCCCTCCAGGAGGATAGTCTTGCCGGCCTCTACGGCGTCGAGGAGGAGGGTGGTAGTGTCCGAGACGTACGGGGCCAGGCGGTCCCGGAGCGCGGCCACTTGCGCCACGATCTCATCGACGGCAAGGAGCGGCTTGCCGTAGAGATGCTGGAGGAGGACATTCTTCTGCGCGATCGCCTTTGCAAGACGCGCTCGCATGAGCGGCTCGTCGAACAGCTCGTTCAATTGGAGGCCGACCTTCAGGTACTTGTCCGCATAGAAGGGGGCGATCCCCGATCGGGTGGAGCCGAAGCTCTCCTTTCCCAGGCGTTCCTCCTCCAGAGCGTCGAAGAGAATGTGGTGGGGAAGGAGTGCCTGCGCCCGCTCGGAGACACGCAGGTCGGGCCGGGGCACCCCCTGTTCGACCAGCTTCTCCACCTCGGAGAGGAACGCGGTCACGTTCACGGCGACTCCCGGTCCGAGGACGTTCACGACACGGGGATAGAAGACTCCGGAGGGCAGCAGGTGCAGGGCGAACTTCCCGAACTCGTTGATGATCGTGTGCCCCGCGTTGTTGCCGCCCTGGTAGCGCACCACGAAGTCAGCCTCATGGGCGAGGTAGTCGGTGATCTTGCCCTTTCCCTCGTCTCCCCAGTTCGCACCAACGACCGCGATGACCGCCATAGGGACAATCCTATACGATAGGGCCGCGCGTGGAAAGGCGCAGTGCTACGGGGAAGCGGCAGGCGCGGCCTCGGGCCCCGGCGCGGGAGCCGGCGTCGGTGAAGGCGCGGGTGCGGGAGAGGGTGCAGGGGCGGGAGCCGGCGCAGGTGACGGAGCTGGAGACGTCAGGTCGTCCAGAGCTGACTGCAGCTCCGGCGCAAAGACCGAATCCGGGTAATCCTTGATCGCCGAAGAGAGAAATGCCTTTTTCTGTTTGACGCTCTTCGAGCCTGCGGCGAGCTGAATCAGGATGGCGCCCTGCACATCGGAGGGCTGCGCCGAGACGCCCTCGTTCCTCAGGGAGACGTTTCTCAGCAGCATTTTCGATGCGGGGTCGAAGCACGTGACCCTGATGAAGCTCATGCCGCCAGTCTCCGAGTGGATGGCGACAATCGTCATCCGCGGGATGCTCTCGGTGGTAGCCGCGGTATTGGCCGGCGCGGAGTAGATCACCGCGTTGTCCGTTGCGATGACCGCAAGGATCGACCGGGAGACGACGAAGTCCGCGCGCACCCATCCCTCGGATCCCGATTCGCGCTTCACGCCCAGGAAGTCCCTCTCTTTCCCTGATTGCGTCGCCTTCTTTGCCGATCCGGTGAGTGCGAGTTTCTCCCCGATGGGGATCTTTTCTTTCATTGCCAGCGTTCCCTCGGTGATGTTCCACAGCGGAAGGTCTCCGATGATGACGATGGCGTTTTTCGAGTCTGCTACTGTCGCCGCAGGACCGGAGTGTGCAGGCTTCTGCTCGCAGGAGAGGAGAATGAAGAGCACGAGAAACGAGGCGACGGGCGACACGCGGCGCATAGGCACCTCCAGCTGACTTTCTCTGGACCAAGCGTAGGGCGGGGAAGATGAGGTGTCAACACTTTTGGAATGCGCCGAGACAGAAAAGCCCCGGCTTTCGCCAGGGCTTTCAAACGTTCAAGAGAGGCACGTGTCGGCGCCGCGGCACTCCGCGGATTTCGGCGCCGCGGCACTCCGCGGATTTCGGCGCCGCGGCCAGCTTACCTGGCCTTCGCCATCTTCATGAGCAGGTCGACGGTGCGGCAGGAGTAGCCCCACTCGTTGTCGTACCAGGAGACGACCTTGAAGAACCTCTTTTCACCCTTCAGGTTGTTCTGAAGGGTGGCAAGGCTGTCGAAGATCGAGGATCGGTCGTCATGGATGAAATCGGTGGAGACCACTTCCTCGTTCTGGTATCCGAGAATGCCCTTCAGGTAGGTTTCCGAGGCCTTCTTCATCAAGCCGTCGATCTCCTCGATGGAGGTGTCCCGGGCGGCGCGGAACGTGAGGTCCACAACCGAGACGTCCGGTGTGGGAACTCGGAAGGACATGCCGGTGAGCTTTCCCTTGACTGCGGGGAGAACCTCCCCCACTGCCTTGGCCGCTCCCGTGGTGGAGGGAATGATGTTGATGGCCGCAGCCCGTCCGCCGCGCCAGTCCTTCTTGGAGGGGCCGTCCACCGTCTTCTGGGTGGCCGTGTAGGAGTGGATGGTGGTCATGAGACCCGTCTCGATCCCGATCCCTTCCTTGAGGATGACATGCACAAGCGGGGCGAGGCAGTTGGTGGTGCACGATGCGTTTGAGACGATGTGGTGCTTCGACGGATCGTATTCGTTGTCGTTCACCCCGATGAGGAGGGTCTTCATTTCGCCCTTGCCCGGCGCGGAGATGATGACCTTCTTCGCGCCCGCCGCGAGGTGGCCCTTCGCCTTCTCCGAATCGGTGAACAGACCCGTGGACTCGATGACGAACTCCACGCCGAGGTCCTTCCAGGGAAGCTGCGCGGGCTCCTTGGTTGCCATGATACACTTCGTCTTCTGGCCGTTGACCACCAGGACGTCGTCTTCCGCCGCGCCCGCGGACTTCTCGGTGGCAAGCGTGCCCTTGAACCTGCCGTGGATGGAATCGTACTTCAACTGGTAGGCGAAATACTTCGCCTCCGTGCTGACGTCCACCACCGCAACGACGTCGATCTCCCTGCCGAGGAGGCCCTTGTCCACCATGGCGAGAAACACCTGACGCCCGATGCGGCCGAACCCGTTGATCCCTACCTTGATTGCCATACGGAATCTCCTTCTGGACTGTGTTCACGCCGCGGTAATCCGCGGATTTGTCTTCGTCGGCCACAACGGCCGTTCTTGCCAATGCAGTTCGCTGCAGAGCCGCGGGGTACCGCGGCGCTAGGGGGCGATACTCATGAACCCGCGGGGTACCTCAGCGCCATAAGTCCGCGAGGTACCGCGGCGCTCAGGAATCCTCCAGCAGCTTGAAGACCTGGTCCGGGGTCTCCGCGTGGATGATCGCCTTCCGTTTCTCCTTGTTCCTGATGATGAGCGTGAGCTTCGCGAGGATACGAAGGTAATTCTCATGCTCCTCGGGGCCCGCGATGAGGAATGCGAGATGCACCGGCTTCTCATCGAGGGACTGCCATTCCACGCCGTCGCGGAAGACGCCGATCGTGATGAAGAAGTCCTTTACCCACCGGCTCTTGATGTGGGGAATGGCGACGTTCTGCCCGATGCCCGTGGTGACGATGTACTCCCGGTCGAGGACCGCGTTCTGGAACTGGTCGAAATCGATGACGTGACGCGGGTCGTCAGAGAGCGAGATGAGTTTTGCCAGGGCATCCTGCTTGTCGCGCGCCGCGAGGAACGCGATGCGATCGCGCGCGATGTAGTCTTTTAAATTGATCATGACTGAGGCGAATTTACCGAATATTGGCGATTCCTGCAAGGGCGGCGCCGCGGTACTCCGCGGATTCTGGCGCCGCGGTACTCCGAACTGGTCAGATGATGTCCGCCCACTCGATCCCTTCGCCGTTGGGGATGTCCCGCTTCGCGGCTGCCCCGATGACGTACGGGAGGAACTCGGGTCCGATGCCCGGCCGCAGCTCCTTTTCGGTTCGCAGGACGGCGACGTCCTGGGCGCTGATGACGCTGCCCCTCGGGATCGTGCGCGCCGCGTGCAGCGAGCGGTTGGTGCGCTGGTAATTGGCGCGCTCCGAGGGGGCGAGCTGCTTTACTCCCGCCCCGGTCACTGCCGCGAGCCGTTCAGCGCCGTAGTCCTGCCGTAATCGTCCACGCGTCTCCTCCGGCGGATCGGCCTCTGCACACCGGATCGCTGATACCATGCGCCGGAAAGCGACCGGTTCCAGGGCGATCGGGTCGTCGAGACCGGTCCCCCCGCGTGAGATGGTGAAGTGCTTCTCGACCGCGCACGCACCGTGGAGAATCGCCAGCGTGGGCACGAGCACCGGATCCAGGGAATGATCGGACAGGCCGACCTGCACACCCAGCACCCGGCGGAGGCTCTCCAGGACGGACACGTTGTATTCCTCTTCGGGCGCGGGGTAGGAGGTGATGCAGTGCAGGAGCACGACCTGGTCTCTTCCCGTGATCGCAAGAGCGCGCTCGATGTCGCCAAGCATCGAGACACCGCTGGAGAGGAACAGCGGCAGGCCGTACGAAGCGACTTCCTGCAGGAGAGGGAAGTGGTTGAGCTCGGGTGAGGCGATCTTCAGGGCCCGTGTGCCCAGGTCCCTCAGCTCTCGAGCGCTTCCGATTCCAAACGGCGAACAGAGGAAGAGCGCGCCCGCGGACTCGGTGTGTTCCTTCAAGGCGGCATAGAAGTCCAGACCGCGTTCCAGCGCCTGAAACTGCTCGAAGAGCGCGATCCTGCCGGTGGGCAGGGGGACAAAACCGGACCGCGGGTGGAGGATCTCCCCGGCGTGCACGAGCTGGAACTTGATGCACTCGGCGCCGGCCGCGACCGCCTCGTCGACGAGCGCCCGCGCCCGCCCAAGGTCTCCCTGGTGCGAGGTGCCCAGCTCGGCAATGACAAGGCACGGATTTCCCGCGCCGACTGGTCTGCCTGCGAACATGATCATCACTTTGAAGATCGTTCGAAAGCGGCGTGACCAACAGCCCTTTTTCAATGCCAGGAGGCGCCCGCACATGGGAGAATGCCGCGCTGGAGTCGCACTGGAAAAGCCTGCCGAAGGTGGACGAGGCAGGCATCTGGATCGAAGCGGGGAGGCTGAGCACGTCACGGCGCCTGCATGCGCGCGGCGTCGGGCTGGTCGAAGCCGCGATTCTCGCCGTAGCTTCCCGCACGGGGGCGGAGATCTGGACGCTGGACCGACGATTGCGTGACGCTGCCGGGCGGTAGGAGAATCAGCCCGGAGGATCGCCCCGGTCAGGATCCTTGAAGATGCGGCTGCCCACGGTTCCGCGCTGCCCTTGGTACTTCCCCGCGTACGGGGTGCGGGTGGCCTTGTCCATGAAGGCGAAAACGATCTGGCAGATCCGCCGGCCGCTCGTCAGACGCAGGGGAAGGCGGTTGGCGTTGAAAAGCTCCAGCGTGATGTTGCCCTCGAATCCGGGGTCAACCCATCCCGCGTTCTGGATGAAGAGGCCCATCCTGCCGATCGAGCTGCGTCCCTCCACGAAGGCGGTGACATTGGCGGGGATCCTGACGACCTCCACGGTCGTGGCCAGCAGGAACGAGTGCGGGGGAATAATGATCTCGTCCTTCTCGATCTGCACGTAGGGCAGCTCGTTGTCCAGCGTGAGACTCTCCAGCGTGTTCTCGTCGATCTTCAGGAAATGCCGGCCCAGACGGAGATCGATGGACGCCGGTTGCACCTGGTAGGGTTCGATCGGGTCCACGACGATGCTCCCCTCGGCGATCATCCTGCGAAGCGTCTCGTCGGACAGTATCATTCGCGCGCTCCTCCCGGCAGGTTTTTACGGATGAGCCGGGTTTTCAGGTCCCACAGTCCCGTGGACAGGGACACCCTGTAGACGTGTGGATTGATCAGGCGCTTGTAGGTGTCATCCAGCCGGTCCAGCTCCCCGATTGCCCGCTCCTGCAGGGCCTTCAGCCTGGGGCTGTCACCGAGGATCTTTCCCTCCTTCATCTGGAGGCTGAGCAGGGGCGTGACGCCGCCGTAGTCGCGGAGGGTAAAGGACCTGTAGTCACCCGTGGGATGGTGAAACTGGTGCGCCGCGCCCGGTGTCGGAGGATCATCCTCCAGGCCGATCAGGTCAGCCACCGGGCTGCCCTCGCCGTTCGTGAACCGCCAGACCTGCTTGATGCCGGGGTTGGTCACCTTCTCGGGATTGTTGGACACCTTGATGGTGGGCACCCACGAGCCGCCGTTCCGACGGGCGCAGATCTTGTAGACACCGGTGAGCGCAGGGTCGCCCCCTCCCGTCACCAGGTGCGTGCCGACGCCCCAGGCGTCGATCGGCGCGTCCTGCGTGATGAGCTGGTGCACGATATGCTCGTCCAGCTCGTTGGATGCCATGATCCGGGCCTCGGAGAGCCCCGCCGCGTCCAGCCGCTCGCGTACCTTCTTGCTCAGGTATTCCAGATCCCCGCTGTCCAGGCGTACGCCGAAGCCCGCATGCCCGGCAGCCTTCAGCTTCCTTCCGACGGCGATCGCGTTCTCGATCCCGCTGCCGAGGGTGTCATACGTGTCGATGAGGAGGACCGTGGCATCGGGATAGGTCAGGGCGTACTTCTCGAAGGATTCACGCTCGCTTGCGAATGCCATGACCCATGAATGCGCCATGGTGCCGCGCACGGGGATTCCGTACAGCTTCCCAGCCAGGGTATTGGAGGTGGCCACCGCGCCGCCGATGAACGCTGCGCGGGAGGCGGAGAGGGCGCCGTCCACGCCCTGGGCGCGGCGGAGACCGAACTCCACAATCGCTCCTCCCTTGGCCGCCAGGCGGATCCGTGCGGTCTTGGTGGCGATGAGGGTCTGGAAGTTCAGGATGGCCAGAAGGGCGCTCTCCACGAGCTGCGCTTCGATCAGGCTGCCGTGCACGCGCACCAGGGGTTCACCGGGAAACGCGAGCGTTCCCTCCTCCATTGCCCACACGTCCCCGTGAAACCTGAACCGGGCAAGGAAATCGAGGAACTCCTTGCGGAAGGATCCGAGGCTCTCCAGGTAGGCCAGGTCGTCCTGGGAGAAGGACAGCGAGCTGATCTGCGCAAGTGCGCTCTCCAGACCCGCGAACACGGCAAATCCGCCGCCGAAGGGCTGTCGGCGGAAGAACATGTCGAAGACAACCGTGGGGTTCTCGCGCTGGAGAAAATACCCCTGCATCATCGACAGCTCGTAGAAATCGGTCAGGAGGGTAAGGTTCATCGAGGGTGTGGAGGATGGGGGATTCGAACCCCCGACCTACAGATTGCGAACCTGCCGCTCTACCAACTGAGCTAATCCCCCAGAAAGTTCTCCGCACACTCGCGGGAAATCTATACCGGAGCCGGAATTGTGGTCAAGACCCCGGGCCGCGCCGGGAGGGCCGGCGCAGCCCCCGGGCAACCGGGGACGCGCTTTCCACGCGGTCTCGTTGGCGAGCCTGGCCCCGTCATACGCTGCCGCATCCACGGGCACGTACTGCTCGAGCCCCGCGCTCTGGTTCCACCCGGGCCGGGTGCCCTTGGATTCATCCGGGTGTTCCTCGTAGCAGTACACGCAGTCGGTGGCCCCGCCGAAGACCCTGTCATCGTACAGCGGGATGACGTAATTCCACTCCTCTCCCGGATCGTAGATCCCGTTGCCGTTCTGATCGGCCCAGAGGATGAGATAGATGTAGTGCCCTCCGGCGGGGTCGAGCGATGCCACGTCGAAACAGAGGGAAAACTCACCGCCCTCGCCGCCGAGGGGAGCCACGCTGCTCACCAGCTGCGCGGGCCGGCAGGCCGGAGCATCCCGTGAGGCGTAGTAGAAGTCGTGGCAGCTCGTGTAGAAGCCGGCAAGCTTCACCGGCGCAGACGGCTCCCCGATGAGGAACACCTCACCAGCGATCGTCCATTGTTCTAGGCAGCGTCGCGAGGTCGCGCTGGAGGAGGACATGATTCCTAGGGGTCGGATCGAAGTGACTTTCCCAATTCCGCGACTCTCCTTGGATGCTTTTTCCCGCCAGTATAGCATTGCCTGTCAAGGCGGGACCCACGATGCCAGAAGTTCCCCAACCGCCTCGGCGGGCCCGAGGGGTGATACTCCATTCGGCAAAACTACCGGACAAATGTTAGGGCTTCCGGAGGTTTCCAGACTGTGAAATAATCGAGTTCAGTTCTGAGTGACCGAGGTCCAGCACCGGTTTCTTTTCTTCTCTCTCTTCTTTTCTTTCAGACCCATGAACGGGAGGGGATCATGTGGAAAACGAAAGAGATTTGGGCATTTTCTTAGACCGAAAAGCCCATCTTTTCGATCACATCAGACGGTTCACTGACATCAGGAAGAAACCCCAGATCCGCTTGCAGGATATCCTTATGTCCGTGCTGTTCATGCCCTTCTTCAGCCTCACCTCGCTGTTGGGCCTGGATCGCACGACACGAAAGAGCTCATTCAAAAGACTGTTCCTCTCTGAACGCAAAATGGTGGTCTCTGATTCCACGGTGGCGCGCGTGTTGAACTGGTTGGATGAGGGACAGGTTCAGCAGTTCCAGCGCGCCTTCCTTGCGATGTTCGACCGACACAGACTGGCAAGACGGGAACTGGTGCCCGGGGGAAAGGCTCGACGCATCGGAATCATCGACGGCTCCTGCATGGGAGGCCACTATCTCTCCATGCTGGATCTGTGCGGGAAGACCGACTACCCGGTGATGCTCCTTCCCTACGCAAAGCAGGGCAAGGAGCTTCCGGCTTCACAGCTCCTGCTGCGGCAAGCCACAACCACCCTAGGCTCCCAGTTCCCTGAACTGCTGCTTTTGGATGGAGAATACTTCACCAAGAACATCTTCGACGAGGTTGCCTCAGCCAAGGCTTACCTGCTGATCAAATGCAAGGAGCCTTTTCGCGATGTGCACCAGGATGCTCAGCTGCTTTTCCAAGCCAAAGAGAAGTTCCCCGGTGACATCATCGAAGACAACGGATTCGACGTCGAAAGCTGCTGCCACTGGACTATCGAAATAACCAGCGGCCAGTTCGCCAACTATCCCGTGCAGGTGGCTCATTTGGTGGAAGACTATCCCAAGAGAAAGACCAACCAGCATGTGGAGTGCTGGATCGTCACCACCGAGCTGTCCCTTCCGCCCCGAGAACTCCGCGAAGCGGCTCATCTGCGCTGGCATGTGGAGAACAACGTCTTCAAGCGTCTGTCAAAGCAATCAGGGACCAAGAGATTCCATTTCAAAGATCCCAGGCGCTTCTACTCTCTGCTGCGGCTGTTCTGTGCCGCAGTGGCGCTCTTCGATATGCTGATTGCCATTCTACAACGAGAGCAGAAGCAGTTCAAACGGATTCTGGATGGGATCAAGGCCACCTGGAACAACATCTTCTCCCAGCTGGCGGAGAGCTTCTCGGAGGGCTCTCTGACGGGTGACTGCCCCTACGGCTGAGTCGGGGTTTCTTCCTGAATGAGGTGAGGCGACATAGATTCTCGCCAGAGAAGCCTGCACGGGCCGGCTCGGGGAGAGGTCTATCCACGCCCTCACACCGACCTGCGGCCGAACCTTTCAAACCCCATGCCAAGCGCGTATCTCACATGCCCGAGAAGTGGATGGGGAACTTCTGCCACGACGCAAGGTACGGGGACAGCGCGGAGCAGGAGGCCAGCGCCAGAAGGATTGTCAGAAGAAGAACAAAGCCCGCCAGGAAGGCGGGCTTGTGCGTGCGAGCCGTACACACTCGTGCTCATTGAGGGCCACTCTATCGATTCTGTCCCGAGCCCATCGATCTCCCCTGCGATGGGCATGCGCGGTCCCGGGATCGATCTATGCAATCAACACACGAGCCGGCTCCTGTTTCACCTTGTCCGCGAGGCCTGCCTTCAGCGCCTCGTCGATCCGCTCCACCAGGACGAAGCTCATCTTTCCGCGGACATCCTCAGGGACATCCTCGAGGTCGCGCTCGTTGCGCTTCGGCAGGATGACCGTCGTCAGGCCCGCCCTGTGCGCGGCGAGCACTTTCATCTTCACTCCCCCGATCGGCAGGACCCTGCCCCGGAGAGTCACTTCGCCCGTCATTCCCACGTCGCTGCGGACCGGCCTGCCCGTGAAGAGACTCGCAATGGCCATGGTCATGGCCACGCCGGCAGAGGGGCCGTCCTTGGGAGTCGCCCCTGCCGGGACGTGGACGTGCACGTCCGACTGGGTGAACAGGTCGGCGTCGATTCCGAGCTCGGCCGACTTGGAGCGCACGAAGCTGTGGGCAATGCGCGCGCTCTCCCTCATCACGTCGCCGAGCTGGCCGGTGAGGGTGAACTCACCCTTGCCCTTCATCCGCGTCGCCTCGATGAACAGGATGTCGCCGCCCACCGGTGTCACCGCGAGCCCCGTGGCGATGCCGGGGATCTCGATCGATTCGGAGCTCTCCGATTCGAACTTCTCCTTGCGCAGCATCTCCCGGACGATGTCGGGGGTGATCTCGACGGCCGGCTCGCCCGCCGCGATCTTCGCCACCGTCTTTCGACAGATGGCGCCGATCTGTCGTTCGAAGCTGCGTACTCCCGCCTCCCGCGTGTAGTCCTGCACGATCTTCCGGAGAGCTTCTTCCGTGAAGACGATCTCTCCCTCACGCAGGCCGTTGGCCGCCAGTTGACGCTTCACCAAGTGCTCCTGGGCGATCTTCACCTTTTCGTGCTCGGTGTAGCCGTCCAGGTGGATGATCTCCATCCTGTCGCGCAGCGGCGCCGGGATGGGCTCCAGCTGGTTTGCAGTCGTCACGAACATCACGTCGCTCAGGTCGAAATCCACGTTCAGGTAGTGGTCACGGAACGTGCCGTTCTGGGCCGGGTCGAGGACCTCCAGCAGCGCGCTGGACGGGTCCCCCCTCCAGTCGCTGCCGACCTTGTCGATCTCGTCCAGCATGAAGACGGGGTTGCGCGTGCCGGCGCGCTTGACGGCCTGCATAACACGGCCGGGCATCGAGCCGATGTACGTCCGACGGTGTCCCCGGATCTCCGCCTCGTCGCGCATGCCCCCGAGGCTCATTCTCGTGAACTTGCGCCCGAGGGCCCGCGCGATGCTCTGCCCGAGGGAGGTCTTCCCGACCCCCGGGGGACCGACGAAGCAGAGGATTGCGCCCATGGCCCGGCCCGTCTTGCCGTCCTCCGATTTCTCTCTCTGGATCCCTCTCTCCTTGAAGAGCTTCCGCACAGCGAGGAACTCGATGATGCGGTCCTTCACTTCCTGCAGGTCGTAGTGGTCCTCGTCGAGAACCCGACGGGCATTCACGACGTCGAGCTGATCCTCGCTCGCCGTGCTCCAGGGCAGCTCCACCATCCAGTCAAGGTAGGTCTTGATCATCGAGTATTCGGGCGATTGCGCTGACATCCCTGACAGACGCTTCAGCTCCCGCTCGGCTTCCTTCTTCGCCTCTTCGGGGAGGTTCGCCTTGGCCAGCTTCTCCGTGTACTCCGTGACCACGGAGGAGGCCTCGTCCATGTCTCCCAGCTCCTTCTGGATGGCCTTCATCTGCTGGCGGAGGAAGTACTCGCGCTGGTCCTTCTCCATCTCCTCCTTTGCCTCGGTCCTGATCTTCTGCCCGAGGCTGAGCACCTCCTTCTGGTGACCGAGGTGCATGATGAGCGCCCGCAGCTTCTCCTTGATCGAGTCGATCTCCAGGAGCTTCTGCGCGTCGGGTGCCTCCAACTGGCTGTTGGCGGCAATGAGGTACGCGAGGTAGCGGGGATCAGTCACCGTGGCCAGAAACTGGGCAGCCTCGTTGGGAATGTTCGGGGAGAGCTGGACGATCTCGCGCCCCAGCTCCTTGATGTTCGCCATCAGCGCCTCGATCTCGACGTCGGTTTCCACGGCCTCGACTGACGACGTGACCCGGGCGCGAAGGTAGGAATCCGAGGAAATCCAGTGGAGGATGCGGATGCGCTCGAGGCCCTGGACCACGACCTGCATGGTCCCATCCTGCCCCCGGACGACCCTGAGGATGCGGGCCATCGTGCCGGTCTCATGGACCTGTCCGGGAAGGGGCTCTTCGACGCTCTTGTCCTTCGAGGAAAAGAGGCCGACCAGGCTGTCTCCCTGCATGGCCTCTTCAACGAGCTTGACGGATCGGGCTATCCCGACGGTCAGGGGAATGACGGAAAACGGAAATGCCACCGAATCGCGCAGCGGCAGGATCGGCAGCTCGCGAGGCACGCTCACCGACTGCTCGTTGCTCTTCGGCTTGAAAAAACTTGCCATATGTTTCGTTCGTCCTTTCTCTGCGAACTAAGATACGCATGGGAGGCAAATTCACAAAACCTCCCCAAACGGGCAGTCCCGGGACGCCGATACGACAGCAAGAAGCGGGTTGATCCGGGCCGGCGGGAGCCGCTACCTTCCTCCCATGGCCACAACCGATGTGCTCCTGTTACTGGCGCTCTCCGGGATCTGGGGCAGCTCGTTCATCTTCATCCGCCACCTCGCGCCGATCATCGGACCCGTGGCCACCGCCGACGCACGGATGCTCCTCGCGGGCGTCGCGCTCGTTCTCTTCTTCCTCCTCACCCGGTTCAAGCCAGAGTGGAGGAAGAACGCGAAGCGTTTCCTTGTCATCGGCCTCCTGAACTCGGCCATTCCCTTCGTCCTGTATTCGGTCGCCGCCCTGGTTCTGCCCGCCGCGATGGAGGCGATCTTCAATTCGATGTCCCCCATGTTCGGAGCGATCTTCGCCGCGCTCTGGCTGAACGAAAAGCTCACGCCGCGCAAGATCGCGGGGCTGCTGCTCGGGGTCGGGGGCGTGGTGACGATGAGCAGTCTGAGCGGCCTCAGCTTCAGCCTGGAAACCGTGCTGGCGGTCGGCGCCTGCATCCTTGCGCCCTTGTGCTACGGGCTGGCGGGCGTGTACATCAGGACCCGCGCCTCGGACGTGCGGCCGATGGCGATCGCGGGAGGCAGTCAGCTCTTCGGCGGCATTGCGCTGATGCCCTTCCTCGCCTTATTCCCGCCGGCCGCCTCTGCCATCGACGTGCGTGTCGCGCTCGTCGTGGTCGCCTTCGCGCTGCTGTGCAGTGCCGTGGCGTACCTCATATACTACAAGCTCATTGCCGATATCGGACCCACAAAGGCCCTCACGGTGACCTTCCTGATCCCCGTGTTTGCGATGGTCTGGGGGCTGATCTTCCTCCATGAGACGATCACCTGGAGCATGATTCTCGGGGCGGGCATCATTCTCATTGGGACGTTCCTGGTTGCCGCGCAGCGCAGGACACGGGAGAAGAAAGTGGAGGCTGTTCAGGCACGGGCCCCGCGCGTATATTGAAAGCATGGCATTCACACTGGATATCGGCGCGCACGCCCCGACGTTCGCCCTGCCCGCAACCGACAGGAAGACCTACCGCCTGGAAGACTTCAGGGAGGCGACGGTCCTGGTCGTCTTTTTCACATGCAACCATTGCCCGTACGTGCTGGGGTCGGACGAGGTGACACGCACAACCGCGGAGAGGTTCGCTCCGAAAGGTGTTGCCTTTGTGGCCATCAACTCCAACAGCGAGCAGACGCACGCCGATGACGACTTTGCCCACATGGTCGAGCGCATGAAGGAACAGAAGTTCCCATGGGTGTACCTGCGTGACAAGAGCCAGGCCTCGGCCCGCGCATACGGAGCCCTGCGCACCCCGCACTTTTTTGTTTTCGGAAGGGACCGGTCCCTGCTGTATACCGGCCGCGGCGTCGACAACCCGAAGGACACGACGAAGATGACGGTGAATGACCTGGAGAATGCCCTGGAGGACATCGTCGCGGGGCGGCAAGTGCGGACCGCGCTGACGAATCCCATCGGGTGCAACGTGAAGTGGCTGGGCAAGGACGCGCACTGGATGCCGGCAGAAGCATGCGACCTGGTGCCCCAGCGCGCCGAAGCCTCCCGCCGCGCATAGCGCGCGGCTGCCGGCCTAGGGGCGCGCGATAGGGGCCCCGGAGCGGCAGCCCGGTCGCTCCTGGCGACATTTGGGCTGCGAAGCGGACGGCGGGAGCCTGGGGAACTCCACGAACTACACTTCGATAGTCTTTCCTTCCTGGGCGACGCTCACCTTCATGCGTGTCCTGCCGCGGATCGACGACACGTAGGCCTTGTACAGGCCTTCCAGCTCCTGGTCGTTTCGCAGCGGCTCGTGGTGGAAGAGCACGAGGTGCTTTACCCCCGCTTTGTGCGCGGAATTGATCGCCCATTCGAAGGAGCTGTGCCCCCAGCCGATCTTGCCTGCGAGGTACTCCTTGTGCGTGTACTGCGTGTCGTGCACGAGGATGTCGGCGTCCTTGTAGAACTGCTGGACCTTTTCGTTTTCTTCGCGCGCGGCGATCTCCCCCTCTTTGACCGCCGCCGCGTCGTACCCGGGGTCGTCGGGCTTCACGTCGAAGACATTCCGGAACATCTCGTGGTCATACGCAGTGCACAGAACCCTGCCTTCGAACTCGAACCTGTACCCGAGCACGAGGATGGGATGGTTGAGGTACTTGGTCGTGACCTTCAGGCCGCCGCCGAGGTCGCGACTCCCCTCCTTGAGCGGGAAGTAGTTGATCGTCGCGCGGAGCTCCTCCAGTCGCACGGGGAAATAACGGTAGCGCAGCTGGTCGCCCACGATCTTGTCCAGCGTGTCTTCCTCGTAGGTGACGGGCCCGTAGATGTCCAGCTCCGTGGTGGGCAGGAAGATGGGCGTGAAGAAGGGGAAGCCCATGATATGGTCGTAGTGGGTATGGGTGAGGAACACACTCGTCCTGATGGGGCCCCGGGGAAGGTCCTTTTTCATGATGAGCCCCGCCAGCTCGCGGATGCCGGAGCCGAGGTCCATGATGATGAGCCTGTCCTTGTCTCCGAATCTCAGCTCGAGGCAGGAGGTGTTCCCGCCGTACTTCACGGTCGTCGGGCCGGGGACGGGGATGGATCCCCGAACCCCCCAGAAGGTCAGCCGGATGGACACGGTCGCCCTCCTACTGGGAGACGCTCAGGAAGACCTTGGCCTTTTCGATCTCGCTGTTTGCCTTCCCCTCCACGGCCTCGAGGTCGTCGAGGGTGATGCCCAGCTCCTCGTACAGGCTCTGCGGAAGCTTCTCGGGGTAGCGGTCCCCCGAAAAACCGATCTGGTACGTGTTGGCGAAGAAGTTCGCCGCGGCCACGGTGAGAAGGACGTCGCGGTTGGCCCCGGGGTACGCATCGAGGAAGTGGTGAAAGAACACGACGTCCTCCATCACGGGGCCCAGGTTCCAGTTCTTGATGATGAGCCGCCCCACCTCGCAGTGGTTGACCTCCATGGTGCGCTCTTCGAGGATGTACAGCGGGGCGCGCTCCTTGTCCGTGAGGGAGAGCGCCGTCACGTACTCGGCGGACAGCTTGTTGTTCAGCGGGATCTTGCCGATATCGTGCAGGAGCCCGGCCACGAAGTACTCCTCCAACTGCTTCGGGTCCTTCCTCCGCTTGGCAGCGATGAGCTTGGCGGTCACGCCGACGCACAGCGAATGGCGCCAGAAGCCGTCGATGTTCAGCGCCTGGAAGTTGCCCTTTGCGGAGAGCTGTCCGAGGACCGCCGTGGACAGGGCAAGGTTCTTTACCGTGTTGATTCCCAGCATGATGATCGCCCTCACTAGGCTGGTAATCTGGTTGTTGAGGCTGTAGTAGGCGGAATTGATCAGCTTCATCACCCGGCCCATGAGCACGGGGTCTAGGCTGATGACCTGGTTGAGATCCGACGGCGAGGTCTTTGGATCGTTGGCGATCTGCAGGATCTTCGAGACCGTGATGGGGAGGCTGGGCATCTTGGCGATGTAGGTCTGGATGACGGCGAGTATCTGGTCTTTGTCCCGCATACCCTATTGTGATCTCCCCATCCGGGCGACGATGGATTCTATCCTGTCTCTCATGGCGGCGCCGACAGCCTTGTCGGGATGCCACGCGGCAAGATCCCTGAGGTAGGAAAACGTGTCGACGACACGCGAGCGCGTCATCGGCGTGTCCCGACGCGGAACCGTCGGGTGGAAGCTCTCGGCAACTTTCTGCCGCAGGCTCTTTTTGCCGGCCAGCCGCGCCTTCAGCGACTCCATCGCGAGGCGCTCGGTGCTCCCGCGGAACCGCTTTTTCTCTCGCTCCGGCAGATAATCCGACAGTTTCCCCAGATAGTCAAGAAGTTCGCCCGGACTTGCGCGACCGCCGCCCTTGTCCAGGCGGTCGCGAACACCATCGAGGTAGCTGCGAAGCTCCTTGCGCACATCGTCGCTCGAACGGGCCGGGCCTTCGGGTTCGCCTGCCTCCGAGACTGACGGCCGCGGCCCTGTGCCCGGCAGCTGCTGTGTCCCGGCCTCTTGTCCGCCCGCGGAGGCTGCCGTCGGCACCTCGCGGGGTCCGGCTTCCGGTTCCGTGACAGGCTCGAGCTGTTCGAGCTCTGCCTCGGGCGCTTCCTCGACCTCCGTCTCGATCTCCGGCTCCGGCTCTGAGTCGGTGATAGGTCCCAGGCCCGGCCATCCCGCAGGGGCCGGCGCGCGCTCGAACGGCGCAGCCTGCTCCTCCGTGAGCGGCTCGAGATCTTCCGGCGCCGCCTCGAGGGAGATGTCCGATTCTTCGCTCGACAACTCCCTTTCCGGTGGGTGCCTCCTCGGTGTCCGTCCGCCCGGCTGCTGCCTGCCCGGCGGCGGTGATTCCGGCACCTGCTCGTCCAGGTCTTCCATGTCGGCAGATGCATAGCGGGGAAAACCTTCCGGCTGCGGCCCCGATGAAGGAAGGTCCATCACGATCGGCCTGCGGGGAGCCTGCCCTGCTCCGGCCTGCATGTTCAGGACAATGGGCGGCACGGGCGCCGCGCTTCTCCTCTCGTCGATCTTGCGGGAGAGATCCTTCATCTCGTCGAACATCTTCTCTACCACCTTGGACTGCGCCGCCACCGATTCTTTCAGGGAATTGGCCAGGACCGACTCGCCCTGCGGGGAGAGGGCGAGCTGGGCTGGCTGGGCTGGCGGTGCGGGAGGAGGAGGCGGGGGCGGCGGAGGGGGCTGCGCCGCACCGCGGGGCTGCTGTGAGGGAAGGACGGGGGGCGGCTCGAACATCTGGAGGGCAGGGTTTTCCTCGTACAGCTCTTGGTCCTTCAGGAGATTCACTAGATTCGGCGGCCGCTCGTCCTCGATGGAGACCGCCTCCTCCTGGACGGACTCTTCCACCTCCTCGAGCTGCAGCTCCTCGTCGACTTCCCGGACCGCGAAGATCGGCTCCAGTCCGCCCACGTTGATGATGGGGACCGCGTCCTCCCCGAGAGGCTCGATGCCCTCGATCATGAGCGTGTCCTCCGCCGTCTTTCCCTTTTCCGGTGGTGCGGTGTCCACCGAGAGCTCGCGGAACTTGCGGATCGTCTTCTCCCGTTCGTCGCGGAAATCCTTCTCGTGCTCGGAGATCGCCTTCTCGTACTCCTCCATCGCGCGGGAAAGAGCCTCCATGTCCTTCGGATCCGTGCTCTGCTCCAGAGTGTTGATCAGGCCCTCCATCGTCTCGATGGCCTTCTCTGGCTCTCCCAGCTCGCGGTACAGCTTCGCCAGCCGGCTGCTGGCCTCCGTGTCGTCGGGAAACGCGTGCAGGACCTCGATGAGGGTCTGGGCCGCCTGCCGGAGGTGACCCTGCTTCGCGTGGATGTCGGCCAGCAGGATGCGTGCCCGGCGGTCCTCGGGGTGTGCCGAGAGGTAGCGCAGCACCTCCTCCTGGGCCTTGGCCGTCTCGCCGGATTCCTTCAGGAGGAAGGCCTGGTCGATGCGGAAGTCCTGGTCTTCACCGCCGAGTGCCTCGAGCTTCTCATAGCACGCGAATGCCTTCTTCTTCTCACCCGTTCGTCCGTACACGATCGCAAGTCCCTTGAGCGCTTCGGGCATCGACGGCTGGGCCGACAGGACCGTGGTGTACTGCTGGATCGACTCGGGATAGTTTTCCAGCATCCGCAGGATTGCCGCCAGCCGCAGCCGCGCGTCCACGTTGCCCGGCTCCAGCGAAAGCAGCCGCCGGAGCTCTTCCATGGCCTCGGTGAGCTTGCCCTCCTCCTCCAACAGGGACGCGAGGTTGCCGACGGCCTGGGCGTAGCGCGGGTTGGCTTTCATCGACTCGCGGTAGGTCTGCGCGGCCTCTTCGCGCCGGCCCAGGGCGGAGATGATCACGCCGAGATTGTTCAGAGAGCGGGCGTTCCGCGGCTCGATGCGCAGCGCTTCACGGAGCGTCTTCTCCGCCGCGTGGTGATCGCCGAGACGATGCTGGGAGACGCCGAGATTGTTCAGCGCGTCGGTCCATCCCGGTTTTGCCTTCACCGCGGCTTCGTACTCCTCACGCGCCTCGCGGAGCTTGCCCATGCGCTCGTAGACAACGCCGAGGTTGTAGTGCAGCCGCGGTTGGCTCGTGTCGGCCTGGAGTCCCTTCTGGTAGATGCGGATCGCGTCGCCGAACCGCCCGGCCGCCTCGAGCACAGTGCCGAGGTTGATGTAGGAGGGCACGAAGGAGGGATCGACGGCGATCGCCTTGGAGAAGCTCTCCTCTGCCAGCTCGTTGTTGGACAGGGCCTTGTAGACGTTGCCGAGGTTGTAGTACACGTCCCCGCGCCGGGGGGAGAGGTTGATGGCCCGCTCGAAGTGGGGGATGGCCTCGGCGTAGGACTCGATCCTCTTCAACAATACTCCGAGATTGTTATGCGCTTCCGTGTAGTCGGGCTTCAGCTGCACGGCCTTCTGGAACATCTCGATGGCCTTGTGGAACCTGCCCGTCTTCTCGCAGACGCTGCCCAGGAGATTGTACGCCACCGCGGAGTCCGCCTGGTCCTCCAAGATGCGCAGCGCGAGCTTCTCCACGAGCGGAAACTCCCCCATCTTGAAGGCATTGCGCGCACGCACCAGTATTTCCGGGGTGGTCATCGCCTTCATTTGTATATCCTGGAGGGTCGGGCGCTGATCTCCGTGCTGAACTCGCTCTGCAGTCGGGGGTCCGAGCTGTCGTAGGCCGCAACGGCAAAGTAGTACAGGGAGCCGTTTTCCAGCCCGTCGACCTCGAGCGTGGTCGAGGGGCCGGCGTCGATGGGGGATGCCCCCTGCGCGGCACCGGTTCCCAGGTAGTTGTGCGGCGAGGTGCCGTAGAAGACGAGATAGCCCTTCACGTTCAGGTCATTCACCTTGCGCCATGTAAGGGTCACCTTCCCATTTCCGGGCGTCGCCGCGAGTCCGGCCGGCGGCGCGGGTGGGAGATTGGGCTCGTAGACGACCCTGAGGCTGGAAAGCCGCGGCGACTGCATGCGGGTGCCGTCAGGATACATCTCCACGCGCAGCTGGATGTAGCGCGCCTTCAGCGTGTCCCCGAAATCGGATCCGGGCAGGAAGGGCACCCAGTCCGTGTCGCTTTTCAAGAGCCTCTTGCCTCCCCACGTGTTGGCAGCCTGGTAGGAGTACTCGATGCCGCTGTCGGACTGAGTCGTTGTCACAGATTCGATGCGCGCGATGCGCGTGGCGGAGTATCCCAGATCGATGATCCGTGAGATCGCCACGCCCGTCTTTCCGAGGAAGCGCGAAAGCACGGGGTCATTGACGAATCGCCGGGAAATGCGAAGCTCGTCAATGAAACCGGTGAAACCCTCTCCGAGAACGAGCGGGCCTGAAAAGGCATTGCCCAGTACAGGCACCGCGATGGAGCCTGTCTCACGGCCCGTGTCGGTGACGTGCAGGATCGCTTCCGGCAGCCCGTCCAGCAGGTACTCAAGCAGCCCCTCCCGAGAGTCGAAGCGCAGCAGGTGATGGTGCCAGGTGCGCGGCAGGAGCTGCCGGGAGCCCGAGACCCTCACGGGGATAGTGTCCGCACCGGGGAGACGAAACAGGTTCTGGAAATCCCAGACCAGCCTTCGGTCTCGCATGAAGCACCGCACGCTCTGGCCGAGGAGCTGACCGTTCGGGGCAGAGCCGCTGCGCTCGGCGCCGTCCCACGAGATGACGTTCTCTCCGTCGGACATTGTGGCAGGGTACAGCCAGAACTCTATCGTGAAATCTCCCCACGCCGCACCGACGCTGAACATGCTGCCCGCGGCGGCCCGGAGGCTCACTCCCTGCCGACCGCCCGTGAAGGCGGCGCTTGCCCCGCCGACGGCGGAGACGGCATCGGAGATTGCCGGGCCGCCGGCTGCGATCGTGTAGGCACCGGTAGCATCCGTCGATGACGGGGAATCGAAATGCAGCAGCAGCTCGGTGGCGCTGTCAGACATGTAGGCGCCCCCGGCGAGCGCAAGGTCGTGGAAGCCCCAGCGGCCAGGCAGCGCCGTCACCCCCTGGAGGCTCATCATGTCGGCCCAGAGGCTTTCCCTGCCCAGCTCGATGGTTTTCTCGAGGCCGGGGAGCGACGGGGCGGTGAGCAGAAGGCAGAGCAGGAGCGCTCCGGAGGCGTGTTGTTTCCGGGCCATAATTCTGTACATTGGTATTATAATCGGTTGACAGGGGTGTTTCTATTGAAGGCTTTCGACGATCCGCGCGACAGGCAGTATCCGGACCAGCCCGGCGTGTACCTCATGAAGGACGCGGAAGGTCGGATCATCTACGTCGGGAAGGCACGTTCCCTGCGGAACAGGATCCGCTCGTACTTCGCGGGAGAGAAGGACATCAAGACGCGATTCCTCCTCGCGCACATTGCCGACATCGAGGTGATCATTACCAACACGGAGTACGAAGCGCTGATCCTGGAAAACAACCTCATCAAGCAGTGGGCGCCGCAGTACAACATCGACCTCAAGGACGGGAAGACCTACCCCGTGATCCGTCTCACCGCGGAGGAGTTCCCCCGGGTCTACCGGACCCGTCGCATGATCTTCGACGGTTCGGAGTACTTCGGGCCTTTTCCCAAGCCGCACCAGATCGACCTGTACCTGCGGCTCATCGAGAGGCACTTCCCGCTGTGCAAGTACCGGGGCTCCCAGAAGAAGAGGGCCGATCCCTGCCTGAACTATCACATGGGCAGGTGCGCCGGAGCCTGCTGCGGAAAGATCACCCGGGAAGATTACCTGAAGATCGTGGACGGTGTGCGCACCCTGCTGTCCGGCCGCAGCGAGGAGCTCCTTCGCGACCTCCGGGTGAAGATGAAGGCCGCCTCCGACACCCAGGACTTCGAGCGGGCCGCCCGGCTGCGCGACCAGATCCTCGCCATCGAGGAGGTCTCTGTCGAGCAGCGCGTCATGGAGTTCACCGAAGAAGACCGGGACTACATCGCCCTCGCGCCGTGCGCCGAGGAGCTGGTTGTGGTGGTCCTGCAGGTGCGAGAGGGGAAGCTCCTGGGCAAGGAAGTCTTCCGCGTCGCCGAGTACTCCCCTGACGAGGAGGCCCTGTCCCATTTCATTGCGCGCTACTACGCGGAGCGCAAGGCGATTCCCGGCGCCGTGTATGTCGGCCGTCAGATCGACGCGGAGAATCTCTCCGAGTTCCTGCGGGGTCTCGCCGGCCGGCAGATCGCGGTGAAGGTGCCGCAGAGAGGCAAGCACACGCAGCTCCTGGCGATGGCGGATGCGAACGCACGCGAGGAAGCGGTCAAGGCCGTCCGAGGGGCGGAGATGACCGCTGCCCTGGAGGGGCTGAAGATGGACCTGTTCCTGTCCGCGGTCCCCCGCCGGATCGAGGGCTTCGACATAGCGCACCTGGAGGGCACCGACACAATCGCCTCAATGGTGCGGTTCACCGACGGTCGTCCGGACCGCAAGCTCTACCGCGCCTTTTCCATCCGCAGCCTCGACGGGAAGATCGACGACTTCGAGTCAATCCGTGAGGCGGTGGCACGCCGCTATACGCGCGTGGTAAACGAGGAGCTGGATCGTCCCGACCTCATCCTCATCGACGGCGGCAAGGGCCAGCTCTCCGCGGCGCGGGGAGTGCTGGAGGGCCTCGGGCTGGAGATCCCCGTGATCGGCCTGGCAAAGAAGCAGGAGGAGATCTTCATTCCGGACCGCGACAGCCCGCTGGTCCTCGACGAGGCCTCTCCCAGCCTGCGGATCCTGGAGGCGGTGCGCAATGAGTCCCACAGGTTCGCTACGAAGCTGAACACAAAGAGGCGCACGAAGCGCATGACGCTGGCCGTGCTCGAAGCGGTGCCGGGGATCGGGGCGGCGCGGAGCCGCAGGCTGATGGAGGCGTTCGGATCCGTGGATGCGATCCTCGGGGCGACACCCGAGGAGGTTCAGAAGAGGGCCGGCCTGCCTAGAGAGACAGCTGCCATGCTCCTTGCCCGGCTTTCTGAACGACGTAGTACACCATCACCCGCAGAAGCAGGTCGTGGAGGTCGGCCTTCACAGACCTGAACCGCTCGTCGAACTCCACGAGGAGCTGGACGATCGTCTCGATGTCCGACGCGCTGAACCTCCGGCTGCCCTCGACGTACGTCTTCTGGTTTTTCTTGCTGAAGATCCGCAGCTTCGGGAAGGCTTCCGCGCTCTCGTAGTTGGCCGCGAGCATCCGCTTGTAGCTTGCGAGCTTCCGGAACTGCATGAGAAGCCCTCCGGCAAGCTGTGTGGCGTCGGCCTCCCGGGAGAGGAGGATCCTGTCCAGGACCTCCTCGGCGGACAGGAGCTCCCGCTCGCAGATCCTGTCGAACAGGGTGAAGACGTTCTCTTCCTTGGAGTGGTAGATGTACTGCTCCACGCCCTCCAGCGTGATGGCGGCGTCCGCGCCGAAGAACAGCGCAAGCCTCTCGCACTCCACGCGCATGTCGCGCGTGTTGTTCTCCACCATGTCCAGGATGTACTCCACCGCCTCGGCGGCGATCGAGATCTTTCTCTGCCGGAAAAAGCTTGCCACCCAGCCCTGCTTCTGGTTGTCGAACATCTCCCAGAACACCTTCTGGTGCTCGAACGGCACGGCGCCTGGCACCTTCTTCTTCTGGTCTCCCGCGATTTTTCGGTCAATGTCCCCGGAAAAGCCGCTGCTCAGCAGGAGAAGCGTGGCATCCTCCGCGGGGGAGGCAAGGTACTCCACGATCGCGGCCACCTCCTCAGCGCGCTTCACCTCCTCGGCGTTTGCCACGATGACCAGCCGGTGACGCGCGAACAGGGACATATTGCGCAGGCACAGGACGATCTCTGCCATGTCGGATTCCCCGGCATAGAACCGCGTCGTCTCGGGAGGCTCGCCGAGCCGGGCCGCAAGTGTCTCCCGGACCTTCTCGATGAATGCGGCCTTCTCTCCTTCCTCGGGTCCGAGGAGGAGGCGGGCAGGCGGCTCGCGCGCGGGGGACTGCGTCTTTGGCCCCGGGGGGCTCACGTGTAGGTTCTCATGAGGAAGGCGAGCCTGCCGAGGATGCGGACATTCTGCGTATACAGGGGAGGATACTTCGGGTTCTCCGCTTTCAGTCGCACGCGGTTTTTCTCCACGTAGAACCGCTTGAGGGTCACCGCCTCGTCCACCATGGCCACGACGATGTCACCGTTGTCCGCGGTGTTCTGGTGTGTCACCACCACCACGTCGCCGTCCATGATGCCTGCGTCCTTCATGCTGTCGCCCTTCACCTGCAGGGCGAAGTGCGTGGAGGCGCCCAGAGACGCGGCGGGCACCTGCACGTAGCCCTGGAGATTCTCCTCGGCGAACAACGGTCTGCCCGCGGCCACGTTGCCCAGGAGAGGCACGGAAGCCACCTCCACCTTGTCGGCTTCCGCATCCCGCACGATTTCGATCGTGCGCGAACGGTTTTCGTGGCAGCGGAGGAAGCCCTTCTTCTCCAGGGCTTTCACATGGTCATAGCTGCCCTTCACGGAAAAGCGGAAGTTGGTGGCGATTTCGCGAATGGTGGGGGGATAGCGATTGAGTCGGATGAACTCCCGGATGAAATCGAATACTTCGCGCTGCCGCTGGGTGAGGCCTTTCATCGCCGCCTATTTCTCCGTTGTCATCTTCAACTTCTTCATCTTGCTGTGGAGATTGCTCGCGTACACACCCAGCGCATCCGCCGTGCGCGAGACATTCCCCCCGTTCTCCCGAAGCCGCGCCGTGATCAGCTCCCGCTCGAAACTGTCGCGTGCCTCCGCCAACGTCATTCCCGTGTAGGAGGAGAGGGCGCTTCTCGCCTCTGCCGGCGCGACGGCCCCCAGGAACGACTTCACCGATGCGGCGGATATCACCGCCTCCTCCGTCATGATATTAACTCTCTCGACGAAGTTTTTCAATTCCCTGATATTGCCAGGCCAGTGGTAGCCGCACAGCGCCTTCATTCCCTCCGGGGAGACCGTCCGCGGCTCCTGCGCCGAGGGCCGCTTGAACTTTTCCATGAAGTAGGCGACGAGCGCCGGCATGTCCTCCAGGCGCTCGCGAAGCGCGGGGACGTGGATGGGCACGACGTTGATGCGGAAGAACAGGTCCTCACGGAACCTGCCCCGGGCGATCTCGGCGCGGATGTCCTTGTTCGTCGCCGAGATCACGCGCACGTCCACGGTGAGGGATTCCTCTCCCCCCACACGCTCGAAGCGCATCTCCTGGAGGACCCGAAGGACCTTGGCCTGCGTCACCAGTGACATGTCGGCGATCTCGTCGAGGAAGAGCGTGCCATGGTCGGCCGATTCCACCTTCCCGCGCCGTCTCTGCAGCGCGCTGGTGAATGCGCCCTTCTCGTGGCCAAAGAGCTCGCTCTCGATGAGGGTCTCGGGGATGGCCGCGCAGTTCAGCTCGACAAACGGGCCGGATGCTCGCGCGCTGCGCGCGTGGACTTCCCGGGCCACCAGCTCCTTGCCCGTCCCGTTCTCCCCCACGATGAGGATACGCGAATCGCTTGCCGCCGCCTGGGAGATGAGCTCGCGCACGCCGCGCATTCCCTTGCTGTCCCCCACCATCCTGTCGTCCATGAAGATGCTGTTGCGCAGCGTCCTGTTCTCCCGGCGCAGGTCCTCGATTGCCAGGGCGTTGCGCACAACGGTCATCGTCCGGTCCAGCGAGAGCGGCTTTTCCAGAAAATCGAACGCGCCCATCTTCGTGGCCTGCACCGCCAGGGAGATGTTGGCGTGGCCCGAGATCATGATGACTTCCAGGTCGGGGAACTGCTCGTGGATGCGTTTCAGTACGTCCATGCCGCCCATGTGGGGCAGCCAGACATCGAGGAAGACCAGGTCCACTGTCGTCGCGGCCAGCTCCGCAAGTCCCTGGATTCCGTCTTCCACCGCTAGAACCGTGTAGCCCTCGTCCTCCAGGACATCTCTGAGGACTGTGCGGATGCCCGGCTCGTCGTCGATGATGAGGATGGTACTCACGCGTCTGTCCCCCCCGCCGCCGGGGGCGGATTTGGCGCCGCCGGGGGCGGATTTGGCGCCGCCGTCGGCAGATCGATGAAGAACGTGGTGCCGCGCGTGCCGTCGCTCTCCGCCCAGACGTTCCCGCCGTGGTCGAAGACGATACGCTGCACGATGGCGAGGCCCAGGCCGGTGCCTCCCTGCTTCGTGGTGAAGTACGGGTCGAAGATGCTGTCCATGTCCGCCTCGGGAATGCCGACGCCTGTGTCACTCACCGCAATTCGACAGTATCCCTTCTGGGCCTTCTTGACCGTGTCGGCCCGCACGGACAGGAGGCCTCCGTCCGGCATGGCCTGGATAGCGTTGGTGAAGAGGTTGGCGAACACGCGCTTCAGCTGGTCCCAGTCGGCCGACAAAACGAGGGCCTCGGGAACTTCGACGAGGTCGATTCGCACTGTACTGGAGAGGTTCCAGTAGAAAGCGCCGACTTCTTCCAGAAGCTTCCGAAGTGGAAACGTTGAGGGCCGGGGCATTGGAAGCTTCGCGAAGTCGCCGAATTCACGGAGCATCGTCTCCAGGTTGTCCACCTCGGTGATGATCGAGGCGACGGCGGGCGGGAGCACCTTGTCGAAGTCTGGCGCCTTCTCACCGTATTTCTTCAGCACCCGCTGTGCGGAAAGCTTGATCGGCGTGAGTGGATTCCTGATCTCGTGCGCCAGGCGCTGCGCGATCTCCTGCCATGCGGTGATCCGTTCCGCCTGCAGAAGCTTGCGGCGGGAGCGCTCCAGCTCGGCGATCATGCCGTTGAACGAATCGACCAGCGCGGCAAGCTCGTCCCTGGGACGGGTGAGGATGCGGAAGCTGAAGTCACCTTCGGCGACCCGCCGCGTAGCGTCCTCCAGGTGGGCGATCGGACTGATGATCCTCTCCGTGAGGAGAAGGCTGACGAGGATGGTGATGAAGAAGATGGGCAGTGAGAAGAGGAAGAAGAATCCCACAAGCACCAGACGGAAGAGGTCGCGGAACTGGTCGAGGGCCGTGAAGACGGTGAGGCTCTGCGTGATCCGCCGCACGTTGGTGAACAGGTCGGTGGACAGGAGCGCGCTGGCCACGGCCGTGAGCCTCTGGCCCTTGACGTGGAGCACCTTCGAGTCCCTGAGGATCGTCACGTCCGTCCTGTCCTCGCGCTGGGTGCCGCCCGCGCCGGGCACCGCGTCCAGGCGGGCGCGGATGTCCCCGGCGAATGCAAGCTCCGTACCGTCGGGCCGGAACAGCTGCAGTGCTCCGATTCCCTGGTTCACCGCCTGCACCCCCGGCCAGGCACGCTCGGGGGAGACGACGAACTCGCCGAGAAGGGTCGGGGCGAGCGGCCCGTCCATGAACGAGCCGAGGCTCTCGAGGCGCTCGTTATAGTAGGAGATGACGAGGTCACGGGCGCTGCGCAGCGCATCTCCGATGGAGGAGCTGAACCACGTTCCCATGGCGGAGTTGACGAAGGTGATGCCCAACATTGCCTGCGGGCCGGCGGAGAGCACGGCGACGAGGATAAAGAACAGCAGGAGCCGCAGTCGCAGCCCGGCCCCGGGTTGGCGCAGCGCCCGTTGACGGATCAGCCGGATGAACTGGAAGACCGTCACGCCCATGAGCACGAGCGGAAGGACGATGGCCACGATCAGGGCCACACTGGACGTCGCCGGATCGGCGCCGGCCACGGTCGTGATGAACGTCCGGGAGAAGGCGATGATGATGCCGATGAGCACGAGGAACAGAAGGATCAGCACGAAGAGCCCGCGGGAGGTGTTCTCCGCCATGGCGGCCCGGTCGACGATCCCCTTCACGGCGCGTCCCTCCGCACCCACGGCGTGGCGACGTTCGCCGCGGCGCCGGCCAGGCCGACCAGGGTGAGGGGCGGCATCAGCCGGACCGGCTCGAACTGAGCCCGTGCCGTCACGTACAGACGGCGGCGCACCGCGGCTGCCATGTCGAGGCCGAACACCTCGTCCAAGGCGAAGAACCCCCGGAGCAGCCCCCGGGTGTCCGCATAGGTCTTCTGCGGGCTGCCTTCTTCCTCCACGACGAAGACCTGGTCGAGGAAATCCCAGAAGGCGCTGCGGGCGACTGTCCGCTCCGACAGCAGCCGGTCCCCCGCAAAGGAGAACGCCGGGCTGCGCTTCTCATACACGCGGGTCGTGAAGGTAATCCGGGCCTCCAGGCCCTTGCGCAGTGAATCGATCAGTTCGTCCGCCCCGGCCCAGCGGAACGAGAGCGAGGCAGCGAGAAATCCCCCCCGCGGTGCAATGGACAACTCGATGGTCTGGGCGCGGCCGCCTGCAGCGATGCCGAGCAGAAGCAGCAGGCCGACCGCGAGGACCCTATTCCTCCTCGAAACGATTGTCGAAAAGTTTCTGAATGGCGTCGACGGCCTCGGCCTCATCGGGTCCTTCCGCGATGATCTTCAGGGGCGTGTTGAAGGTCGCGCCGAGGGTGATCACGCCCATGATCGATTTGCCGTTCACCCTCTCGGAGTCCTTTTCGATGGAGATCTGCGACGCGAAGCTGCTGGCGGTCTTTACCAGCAGCGCCGCGGGTCGGGCATGCATGCCCGCGCGGTTGCGGATCGTGACGATGCGCTCGACCATGTGCCCTCATTTCTCGTTGAGGAAGATTCCCCGCGTGCTCTCCCCTTCCAGCCAGTTCATCACGTTGCGGTTGAACTCCCGGGCGGAGTAGTAGCCCATTTTCTTCAGCCGTTCGTTGCGCGCCGCGGTCTCGATGATCACGGGGATGTTGCGCCCCGGCTTGATCGGCACGGTCACGCAGGGAGCGTGCACCCCGAGGATGTCCATGGTTGCTTCCTCAGCGCCGATCCTGTCGTAGTTTTTCTCCGCGTCCCAGAACTCCAGCTGCACGACGAGCTGGATCTGCTTCTTGTCCCTGATGGCCCCCACCCCGAAGAGGTGGGTGATGTTGATGATGCCGAGGCCCCGGATCTCCATGTGGTGGCTCACCACCTGGGCGCCGGTGCCCATGAGAATGTTCCCGCTCACGCGGCGGATCTCCACCGCGTCATCGGCGATGAGCCGGTGGCCCCGCTCGATGAGCGAAAGGGCCGACTCGCTCTTTCCGACGCCGCTGTCCCCCATGAGCAGGACTCCGATCCCGAACACCTCCACGAGCACGCCGTGGACAGTGGTCTTGGGAGCGAAGATTGTGGAAAGCACACGCAGGATCCGCATCGTGAACTCGGAGGAGGAGAGATCGGTCTGCAGGAGGGGACACTGCGCCTTTTCCGCGATCTCCGCGAAGTCCTCGGTGGGCTGCAGCGAGTGGGTGAACACGCAGCAGGGGATCGTGTAGGTGAAGAGCTTCTCCAGCTCCCCCCGCTGCTTCTCCTTGGCGAGCTTCTGGAGGTACGCGTTCTCCCCCCGCCCGAATATCTGGATGCGCTGGAAGGCGAAGTTCTCGTAGAAACCGCCCAGCTCCAGTCCGGGCCTGTTGATCTCGGTGACGGCGATCTCGCGGATGAGCCCGGGCCGACCGCCGATGCACTTCAGGTCCAGCGCGTCGTTCTCCCGCAGGTCCAGCTGCAGCAGGTCGAGGACGAGGAACTTATCCTTGGATCCCTGCGCCATGGAGCGTGCGCCTACTCTTCCACCGCGCCGGGCTCTTGCTTCTTGTGGTGGTCCTTGATCCGGGACTTCTCCTTCTCGATCACGGCTTCCAGCTTGTCGTACAGCTCGTCGATGCCTTTATTGAGGTCGAAGTTCTCCACCCCGACGTGCTTCGAGGCACCCCAGCGGAAGTTCATGGTCGTCTCCAGCTTGAAGAGGCTTTTCTCGCGGGAAATGTTCATGAGGAAATCCACGATCAGGTCCCTCGCGAAATCCAGGCGGGGCATCTTCGCATCGATGTAGTCCTGGACCCTCTTGCTCACCCGGACGTGGATTCCCTTGATCTCGACGTTCATGTCCGCCTCCTCTGGTAGGACGATTCGATGGCCAGCTCGCCGCGGTACTTGGCGACTGTCCTTCGCGCCAGAGAAACTCCCTTGGCGGCGAGGATCTCGACGATCTTCTGGTCCGAGAGGCCCCTCCCGCCTGAGCCGTGCGCCTCACCCCGCGTCCCCCCCCGTGCACCGGGCGCCTGTGGCGTCTCTTTCGTTCTCTCCTGCTCGATGATTTCCCTGATGATCTCCTTCACACCCTCCTTCGAGAACCTGCTCCCGGCGGTGCCGGTTGCCGGCACCGAGTTCGAGAAAAAGTGTTTCAGTGCAAAGATACCCCATTCGGTTTGAATGTACTTCGAGGAAGTGATGCGGGACACCGTGGCCTCGTGCACCCCGATTTCCCCCGCCACGTCCTTCAAGGTGAGCGGGCGCATGTACTTCGGGCCCTTCAGGAAGAACTCCCTCTGGAACTCCACGATGGCGCGGCACACCTTCAGAAGGGTCTCGTTTCTCTGGCCGATAGTGCGGATGAACCACCGCGCATCCTGCAGGTTCTGCGTGACGAACTGGCGGGTCTTCGGATCCTTCGCCTCGCCCTTGCGGCGGGCCATGTCCGCGAACAGGGGGTTGATCCCGAGCACCGGGATCATCTCGTCGTTCAGGACGATCACGAACTCCCCATCCTGGAGCACGACCTGCACGTCGGGAAGGACGTAGCGGACGACGTCCCGGGAAAAGTTGCGGCCGGGAAGCGGATCCAGCGTGCGGATGAAGGCCACGATCTCCTTCAAGGCGGCCTCCGTGATGTGCATGCCCCTCTCGACCTCTTTCAGGTGCTGCTTTTCCAGGGCCTCCAGCCAGCTCTCCACGACCTCGGCCGCGCGCGGATGAGGATGCGGATGCGTGCGGATCTGCGCGAGCAGGCTCTCCCGGACGTCCCTCACGCAGGTGCCGACGGGATCGAAGCCCTGCACGAGGGCGAGAATCTTCGGGACCAGCTCCTTGTCTTCATCTTGAAGAAGGATTTCAGGCGGTTCCTGGTGGAAACCGTTTTCGTCGAGATTGCGGATGAGGAGCTCCCCGATGCGGAACCAGTCCTCGGGGATGGGCTGAAGCGCAAGCTGCGACAGCAGGTGATCCTGCAGGCTCTCGGGCTGGGAGAGGGCACCCTCGATGAACTGCCGCCGCGCGTCACTGGCCGCCTCACCGTCGGCCCTCGAGTACCCCGTATCCGAGCTGTGATCGAACCAGTCCCCCTCCCCGTCGCTGCTCTCCCGGGCGGGGAGGGAGTCAAGCGATACCGTCGAACGGTCCTCTTCCACCTGGAGGGCGGGGTTTTTCTCCAGCTCTTCCTCGATGGTGGTCTTCAGGTCCTGCAGCGGCAGAGCCATGAGCCTCACAGCCTGGTAAAGCTGCGGGGTCATCTTCAGCTTCTGAACCTGTTTCAGGACCGGTCTCTGGGACTGCACGACGCCTCCGGGACGATTGTGCGGCACCGCCGGGGGATTTGTCAACTTTGTTGGAAGCAAGATCCGGGCCGCCTGCCATCCCCCAGGCTCTCGCTGTCTCCTTCGGAGCCAGCTGCCGCCTGGGGCCCCTTGCACGCCTTCGGCGTGCTAGATCTCGAATTCGTGCCCCAGGTAGATCGAACGGGCGATCTGGCTCGCCAGCAACTCCTCCCGGGTCCCGCTCACGAGGATCTCCCCGCGGTTGATGATGTGCGATCGATGGGTGATCTGGAGGGTGTCTCGGACGTTATGGTCGGTGATCAGCACGCCGATGCCCCTGTTCGACAGCCCCTGCACAATCGTCTTCAGCTCCGAAACGGTGATCGGGTCGATGCCAGCGAACGGCTCATCCAACAGGAGGAACTTGGGTTCGATTGCGAGCGACCGGGCGATCTCGGTGCGCCTTCTCTCGCCACCGGAGAGTGTATAGGCTTTCTGTTTGCGCAGCGCGCGAATGCCGAGGTCCTCGAGGAGCTTGTCCAGGAGCATGTGCTTTTCCCTCCCGGTGAGCCCGCGGCGTGTTTCGAGGATGGCCAGGACATTGTTCTCCACCGACAGCTTGCGGAATATCGAGGGCTCTTGGGGGAGGTAGGAGACACCCAGCCGCGCGCGCCGGTACATGGGGAGCCCCGAGATGTCTCTCCCGTTCAGCCAGATCCTGCCCGAGCTCGGTCGGATGAATCCGACCACCATGTAGAAGACCGTGGTCTTGCCCGCGCCGTTCGGACCGAGCAGACCGACGACCTCCCCGCTTTCCATGCGGAAGGTGACCTCCCGAACCGCCTGCATGCGGCCGAAGCTCTTCGCGAGTCCTTCGAGGAAGAGCGTTCCCTCACCCGCCACTGCCCGTCTCCCTGGTGGTGGTCGTGTCGGGTGCCGGTGCCGGGGCGGCGCCTGGCGCAGGCGTCGAGGCGGGTGCGGGTGCGGCCCCCGTGGTGTCCGAGGCGGTCTTTCCCTTGTCCTCCAGTGTGCCCTGCACGCTGCCCTCCAGCGTGATCTCCTCCGTGTCCAGATTGATCGTGATGCGCGCCGCCTGGTACACGTCGCCGCCCTTGGACACCCACGGCATGCCGGAGAGCTCCAGGATCTTCTTGTCCCGCTGATAGCGGGCGAACTCGGACCGGCAGATGATGTCCTTCTTGAAGATGCGCACACCGATCTGCACGATGGTGATCTGCTCGGTGTCCCGGTCCTCGATGAAGCCGCCTTTCACCACCATCTCGTTCTTCACGTCGGCCATCATCGCATTGCCGCGGACCCGGGCGACCTTCTTCTCCCGGTCATAGAAGAGGTCCTGGCTGGTGAGGTCCAGACCACGCCGCGCATCGACCACGTGCACGTTCCCGCGGCATTGGGCGTAGATGAAATCCTTGCCGAACAGCTCGATGCTGTCCGCGGTGATGCGCAGATCCTGGGACTCCACCCTCCCGTGTCCGGTGAGCAGCGCGTGCTGTCCCCCTTCCGCCAGGCTCATGGTCGTCGAGTCCCCGGAAAAATTGAACTTCTCGGCGGGAAGGCTCGCCGGGGCGCCGACGAACAACACGCCGGCCGCGATGAGTGCCGCGCACACGGGTCGGCGCCCGGGCGCGCGGAGACCTCTACTTCTCTTCCCAGACATATGTGCCCTGCACGGGTCCCGCAAAGGTGACCTGGCGTCTCATGAAATCCCCGGCGAAGCCGGTGCCGGTGAGGGACGACCCGTCCTCCTTGCGGATGGTGACCTGCTCGGCTGCAGGGGCGGTGAGGTGCCGGCTCTTGTTCTCCCAGTCCAGCGTATCGGCGCGCACGTCGCCCTTTTCGGCGGTAGAATGCACATGGACCCCGCCCGAAATCTCCGCGTTTTCAGTGTCGGAGTGGAAGATCACCGTCCGGGCCTCCCCCTCGGTCGCCTTTCCGCCCTTCTCGTCGAACTCGACGAAGTGCGCGTCGGTGAGGACCGTCTGGTTCTTCGCATTCCAGGTTTCCGCGCGCTTTGCCTCCAGCTGCAGCGAAAGCCTGCCGTCCTTGTGAACCCGGTGGAGCAGTCCGACAGCCACGGTATCCGGAATACCCTCGGGCGCCTGCTCCTGCACCGATGCCCCCTTGTAGTCGATGCTGCAGCCGGCCAAGAGTGCCGCCAGGGGAAGCGTCCGCAGCCAGAAGGAGAGCGCGGTCCGCGAACGGCGGCTCACGCCCGCGTGGAGGCGGTCTTTTCCTGCGCTGCCAGGCATGCCGTGATGAAGTTGGAGAACAGCGGGCTCGGGGCCAGAGGCTTGGACTTGAACTCGGGATGGAACTGCACCCCGACTCCCCAGGGATGGTCCGGCCATTCGACGGATTCCACCAGCGTGGTGTCCGGGGTGAGCCCGCTGACGATCAGCCCCGCGTCCTCCAGCCCCTTGCGGTACTGGTTGGACACCTCGTAACGGTGGCGATGCCGCTCGGAAATCACCTCCGCGCCGTATGCGGCGTGGATGCGGCTGCCGGGTTTCAGGTGCGTGTCGCTCCTGCCCAGGCGCATGGTCCCGCCGTAGGCCTTGATGTCCACCTGCTCTTCCAGGAGGCTCACGACGGGGTGCTTCGCCTCGGGCTCGAACTCCGTGGAGTTGGCGTCCTTCAGCCCCAGGCAGGCCCGTGAGTACTCGATCACCATGATCTGCATGCCCAGGCAGATTCCCAGGTACGGGACCTTGTTCTCCCGCGCGAATCGGGCGGCGAGGATCATGCCCTCGATGCCCCGCAGGCCGAACCCGCCTGGAACGAGGATGCCGTCGCAATCGGCGAAGGCCGAGGCAAGGTCACGCCCGTCCTCCAGGTCTTCGCTTTCGAACTTTACCAACTGCACGCGCGCCCTGTTGGCAATGCCCCCGTGGAACAGCGACTCGAATATCGAGATGTAGGAATCGTGAAGGCCCGTGTACTTGCCCACGATGGCGATCCGGGCCGTCCGTTTCGCGTTGGCGAAATGGTCCACGACCTGCTTCCACCCGTCGCGCGACGGGCCCCTCTCGGCCAGCCCCAGCTTCTTGATGATGATCGCATCCACCTTCTGGTCCACGAAGATCAGCGGAATGTCGTAGATCGTCGTGCGCACGTCGTAGGCGGAGATCACCGCTTCCTTCTCCACGTTCGTGAACAGCGAGATCTTCCGCCGCAGGTCCTCGTCCAGCATGCCGGAAGACCGGCAGAGCAGCAAGTCGGGCTGGATCCCGATCTCCCGCAGCTCCCGCACCGAGTGCTGCGTGGGCTTGCTCTTCGGCTCGCCCCAGTAGACCTGCGGCACAAGGGTGAGGTGGACGAACAGCACGTTCTCCTTGCCCAGGTCGTGGATGAACTGCCGGGCGGCCTCGAGGAAGGGGATGGACTCGATGTCGCCTACCGTTCCGCCCACTTCCACCAGCGTCACGTCCACTCCCGGCTGCTCACCCACCCGGATGATGCGTGCTTTGATCTCGTCGGTGATGTGCGGGATGACCTGAACGGTCCTGCCGAGGAACCTGCCTTCCCGCTCCTTGGTGATGACGGCCTGGTAGACCTGTCCTGTCGTGATTGAATTGTCGCGTCCGATGGGAGAGGAGGTGAAACGGCTGTAATTGCCGAGGTCCAGGTCCGTCTCCGCGCCGTCCTCAGTGACGTAGACCTCGCCATGCTGATAGGGGTTCATTGTCCCCGCATCCACGTTGATGTAGGGATCGATCTTGATCATCCGGATGTTGAAGCCCCTGTTCTCCAGGAGGCTGCCGATGGACGCGGAAGCAACACCTTTTCCAAGCCCAGAGCAGACTCCGCCCGTGACGAAAATGTATTTGCTCATGGGGACTGGATTATAGCAAGAAACCGCGGGCGCCTCAATGGAGGCCCGGTGGACCGCGGTGTGCCGGGCGCCGCTCTCCGGACCGGGGCGTGCTATACTCAAGGCCATGAGAGATGTTACGGCCTGGCGGCCCGAGCGTCGGCACCTCCCCCTTCTGACCACGGTTGCCGTGGGTGTAGTCGTCACCCTCGTCGTGTTTCTTGTCTTCCTGGCGCAGGAGGAGGCCCGACTGCGCGCGGACTTCCAGAACATGTCCTCCGACCGCGCCCAGGCAATACGATCGTCTCTCGCGGAAGACTCTATTGAGCTGGACCTCATTGCCTCCTACGTTGCGGCCTCCGCGGAGATCGGCCGTGGAGAACTGGGACCGTTCGTCCAGGAGTTCGGAAGGCTCGTGCGCCGCATCCCGTCCCATGAGGAGGACACCCAGGTCCTCGCCTTCATTTCTGCCCTGCCGTCCGAGGGGCGCGCCTCCTTCGAATCGCTCATGCGCAAGGATGTTGACACCAGCTATCTCATCCGTGAGATCGGCCCGGGCGGCACGCTCCGCCCGGCCGCCAGCCGGCTCCGCTACTACCCGGTGACGATCACCGAGCCGGTCGAGTACAGCGGGAGCATTCTCGGTCTGGACATCCTGTCGGTTCCCCGGCTGCGGGAAGCGATCGAGCATGCCGTCGCCAGCGGCAAGAGGACCGCAAGCGCCGCAGTAGATCTTCCGCTCTCGGCTTCCGGGCCCCAGGTCGTGTGGAACTTCCTTCCCGTTTACAGAACCGAGGCAGGCCCCGGCACCCCCTCCGGACGCGCAGGGCTGCTGGGGATATGCGCGACCGCGTATCGAATCGACCAGATGGTCGAGCTCTCGCTGAGGCAGCTGAGCCCGGCAGGGATCGATCTGGAGTTTCTCGATGCGAATGCCCCGGCGGGCCAGCAGCCGTTGTACTATCACCGATCGCGGGCGCCCGGCTACGTCATCTCGAACGTCGTGAAGACCGGCATGAAGTGGAGCACCACGATCGACGCCGGCGAACATTCGTGGATACTGATCACCTACCCGACGACCAGCTTCATTTCCCGGCATCGCACTCGGCAGTCATGGATCGTGCTCGCCGGCGGGCTGCTCCTCACCGGCCTTTCGGGGTTCATCCTGTGGGGCCGGCTCCGCCGCGGGGCGCAGGTGGAGGCCCTGGTCGCCGAGCGCACCCAGGAGCTTGCCGCCGAGGTCTCGAAGCACGAGGCCCTGGAAAAGGCCCTCGCCGAGTCCCGGTCCGCGCTGACGGCGCAGATCGTGCAGCTCAACCAGAAGAACCAGCAGATCCAGATGCTGAACGAGGTCGGAGATTCGCTGCAGTCGTGTCTCACCACCGACGAGGCGTTTTCCACGGTCACCGTTCATGTCCCGCGCCTGCTCCCTGCAACGTCAGGCGCCCTCTTCGTCCACGATCCGCCAAAGGATCTTTTTCTCTCGGTGGCGGAGTGGGGAGAACACCCACCATCGAACCCGGCGTTCAAGGCAGAGGATTGCTGGGCCCTGCGAAGGGGGAGGACCCACGCGGTCACGAAGACCAGCGCGAATCTTCCCTGCCGGCACAGCTCCGAGGCTCCGCCCGGGGAATCGTTGTGCATCCCGCTGGCCGCGATCGGAAAGACCATCGGACTGCTGCACGTCACCGGCTGCGTCGAGGCCGCGCACACCTTCGCGGAGTCAGTGGCGGAGCACATCGGGCTTGCCCTCTCCAACCTCATGCTGCGCAGCGACCTTCGCCAGCTCTCGATCCACGATCCGCTCACCGGGCTGTACAACCGCCGCTACATGGAGGAGACGCTGGAGACCGAGATCCGTCGGGCCGAGCGAAAGGAGCATCCCATCGGCGTCATCATGCTCGACATCGACCACTTCAAGGCATTCAACGACGGCTTCGGGCACGCCGCGGGAGACCAGATGCTCCGCTCCATCGGCAAGCTCATCCTCTCCCACCTGCGGGCGGGCGATATTGCCTGCCGTTACGGCGGCGAGGAGCTGCTGCTCATCCTGCCCGAAGCCACCGTGGAGGCCGCGGCGCGCCGGGCCGAGGACCTCCGTACGCGCGCGAAGAAACTCGAGGTCACGCATGGAGACACGGCACTGGGGCCCGTCACCGTGTCACTCGGCGTGGCGGTCTTCCCGGGGAACGGGCGCACCCGCGACGAGCTGCTCGCCTCGGCCGACGCCTCGCTGTACAAGGCGAAACAGGGCGGCCGTGATCGTGTCGTGGTTGCCGGGGAACCGGAGGACGTGGGCGCGGCCGCGGGCTAGTCGTCCATCACCCTGATGGTCTTTCGCAGGTCCCAGTGCACGAATCTCTGAAGCGCCTCGATCTGCGACCTGTTCACGTAGTAGATCCTTCCGTCGTATTTCACCAGCCCGCCGTCGTAGTTCGCCACTTTCACGCGGTACGAGATCCTGCCCAGGAACACGGCCCTGTCCCAGAAGGGGCAGGCCTTCAGATGGGGGATCCGGCGCAGACTGCTCGCGTGGATTGCTTCCTTCGAAACGGAGTTGCGCAGAATATCCTGCCATTTCGGCATCGTGCGTCAATTGTAGCCGGGTCTGGCTCCTACTTCAATCCAGGGGTCGTGCGTCCAGGCGCCGTGCGTCACCCGCACACGAGCGGGCATTCCCGGTTCACTCCGCGGGGGGAACGTCCTGCTCCTTGGCGGCGGGCGGCGGGGACGCGCAGGGCTCACGGAATCTTTCCATTGAAACGGCCTTGCCGTCATCGCCAATCTCCACGACAACGCCCTGCATCTCGAGCATCGCCCAGGCTTCCTTCGAGTACTCGTGCACGAGGCTGGTGAGCTTGCGGATCTCGATCTCGGGGTCCAGTCCCGCTACGGAGGCAAGGCTTCCCGTCCTTCCAGCATCGGTGATCACCGCGGTGCCCCCCGTCATCACGCGGTCATCAGCCGTCAGCGCCTTCGTGTGGGTGCCGATCACCGCAGAGATCTTTCCATCCGACATGGCGAACATGGTGGCCTTCTCCGCGGTGGTCACCGCGTGGAAGTCCAGAACCACCGCGTTGGTTTCCATGGTGATCGATTCCAGCAGTTTCGGCAGGAGGCTGAAGGGATTCTTCAGGTGCACGCGCTTGAAGCCGGCAATGCCGAGGAGGGACACCACCGCGATCTTGCGCCCGTTCTTCTCGAAGATCATGAAGCCGCGGCCGGGGTTGCGCGGCGGGTAGTTGGCGGGCCGGATCATGTAGGGAGCCCGGTTGAAATGCTCGACGATGTCCTTCTTGTAGTAGCTGCACTCGCCGGTGGTAATCGCATCAATGCCGAGCTTGTGGAGGTATACGGCGTGGTTCTTCCCGATGCCGAATCCGCCGGTGGCGCCTTCCCCGTCAGCGATGACGAAATCGATGCGCTTTTCCTGGCGGATCTTCGGCAGAAGCTCCTTCACGACCCACACGCCGGACTTTCCGACGATTTCTCCGATGAAGAGGACGCGCATGGATGCCATCAGGAGAGGATAGCGGCGGCGGGTATCCTTGACAAGTTCGTCGTGATTTTGCTACGTTTCGAAGCGAGCCCGGATGGTGGAATTTGGTAGACACGCTAGATTCAGGGTCTAGTGCTCGCAAGGGCATGGAGGTTCAAGTCCTCTTCCGGGCAATCTTAATCCCCAATTTGTAATGAGTTAGAAGACCTCCTAGAATCCACCGGTTTACAGAACCCGGGCCTTTGGTTTATCCTTCGGTTTTCGAGAGTCATCCCGAGCTAGACTCCAGGGACACAAGAGGTGCCGAGACCGAAGAAGCCCTTCCAGGTTCTCCGCCGCCGCATCAGGAACTCCAAACACGTGTTCTACGTCTCCTTCCGCCTCCCTGACGGCACCGTCACCTCTCCCCGCTCCAGCGGCCAGACATCACGCGGGGCAGCGGAGACCTGGGCCATCGAGCAGATCAACGAGGGCCAGGTGGTCGCCCCGAAGGCTCCCCCCGGCAACGTGCGCGAGGAACTGATCGCCTTCCTTACCGACTTTTGGGACTACGACAAATCCAAGTATGTCCGGGGCAAGCTGGCGCGCGGCGGCACGATAGGCCGGGCCTACTGCAAGATCATGTGCCAGACGGTCAACAAGCACGTGAAGCCCTACTTCGAGGGCCGCCGCATCCGCACCCTCACCGCAGAGGACTTCGACGACTGGATGGCCGACCTCGCCGACGAAGAGGTCTCCGCCGGAACGATCAACCTGGCGCGCACGTGCGTCAGCGTCGCCTTGAACCACCTTGTGACCCAGCGGCGGCTCCCGTGGAACCCGCTCTCCGCCGTGAAGCCCTACAGGGAGGTGCACGGCAAGCGTGGCACCCTCACCGTCGAGGAGTTCCGCAAGCTCCTCGACCTCGACGGCCTCGACCCCCGGGTCTACGTCGCCATCGTCCTCGGCGGACTGTGCGGGATGCGCATGGGCGAGATACGTGGTCTGCGCTGGGCCGACGTGGACGCCGCGAGGAAGCTCGCGCACATCCACACCTCCTACGTGGAGATCGACGGCGAGCGCGACCAGGCCAAGCACGGGAGCAACCGCGACGTGCCCCTGCCGACCGCCGTGATCGAGGCCCTGGAGGGTTGGCGAAGCGAGTCGCGGGCCACTCGGCCCGACGACTGGGTCGTCTGCGACTTGGAGCAGCCCGACCGCCCCATGCTGCCTGATCCGATCCGCGAGGCCTTCTACGAGGCTCTGGAGAGCATCGGCGTCAAGGACCGCGAGGCGCGGAAGATGGTCTTCCACAGCCTGAGGCACTGGTACAACACGCAGCTTCGCGGCTCTATCCCCGACGCCGTGCTCCGTCGCTTCACCGGGCACCGCAGCGAGGCGATGACCGAGCTGTACGACGCGGGGATGGAGATCGACTTCCAGAAGGCCCGCGCACGGTTGGAGGAACTGACGAGGCCCCCGGAGGGGAAAAAGAAAGCTTGATTGTTCACGAGGAGGGCAGTGTGTTCTTCAGCCGGCACAAAAATCTTATCCATCGCCCTTCCTTGGTCGAAACAGATAATATCGGATTGTCAATGTTCGACGCGCTATCAATAAGCGAAACTTCACTTCTCTCGTTTGCACGCTCTGCACAAACAACAGCGCCTGTCGATGGGTTGACACATAACGTATACAAGTACCCTGCTCGCTTCTCACCGTTGTTCGCTCGCAGTGCAATAACAACCTTCACGAAGCCAGGCGACTGGGTGATAGACCCGTTCATGGGCGGGGGAACAACAATAGTCGAATCTCTCGCTAGTGGCCGAAGGGTCGCCGGCATAGACATCAACGATCTCGCGCACTTCATCACAAAGTCGAAGACGTTACTGCTCTCCGATGCGCAAATTGAATGCTCGCGCCGCCTTGTGCACGGCGCGGTTGATAATCGGGCACTCGGGCACAAGTCGCAAAAACACGCAAGCGCAAAACGCTATTCCGTAAGAAATCTCTCTGGCCAACTGTGGCGAATTCGCAACGAAATTGCGGCTGTCAAGGACATCATCAACACCTGCGCTGATGATAATGTTCGTCTGATATCTACCGCGTCTTTGTTGCGGGCAGCGCAACGCTCTCTCGATTGCCGCATGCACCTCCCGCGAATCCACGGCTTCCGTCGAATTCTCCTTTCATGCATCGATGAGACCCTTGCCGATTTGGCAGCGTATCGAAGCGAAGTCCGAAATGCCTGGGCAAACAGGGAGTTCAAAGCAATTCCGAAACCATTCCTACTTAGGATGTCCACAGCCGACCAACAATTTCTGCAGCACTTTCCACCGAATATCAAGCCTCGACTAATCCTTACTTCCCCTCCTTACCCTGGCGTGCATGTGTTGTACCACCGGTGGCAAATACTCGGAAGGCATGAGACAGACGCTCCCTATTGGATATCCGATTGCAGTGACGGAAGCGGCGCATCTTTTTACACATTCGGAGATCGCAAGAACTCGACACTTGACAAGTACTTCGAAGGGGTTCTCGACTCATTTTTGACACTCCGACGAATCTGTACGCGGGACACCGTCGTAGTGCAACTGATGGCCTTCTCAAACATCGCGGAGCAGTTGCCCAGATACCTTGCCACGATGCATAAAGCCGGCTATTCAGAGGTCAGATCGCCCGTGATAGGCAACTCCATTGACGGACGCCTCTGGCGTACGGTGCCACATCGAAAATGGTACAGCTCCCAACTAGAGACACAATCCAGGCAAGAAGTCGTCCTCATCCACCAGCCCATCTTCTGACAACTATTCTGATTCCCCCACATAGTCCAGAGAGCTGATTTCTTCCGCGCTCAATCCCCCTAGACTGTCAATCATCGGAAGAATGAAAGGGCCCAATGCTCTTGTCGTTTCGTATACCGTCGCTTCTACGTTTTCTTCAGCGCCTTCGCCCTCCCCGGCTCGTTCCTGCTGCTCTTTGTCGAACGATGCATGGATAATTCCTAATGCGACCAGCGCCATCCCGTATTTGAATCTCGCAGCGATCAATCCCGCCTGCTCAGGATCATGCTTCGCTTCGTGCTTTAGATAGGCGTTATCCATATTTACGTAGAAATCAAAAGCTCCGCTGTCACCTTCGTCGGACAAACCAGCCTGCTTCGCAGAGAGAGCCGAGTACTGATCGAATGGCGGATCTTGCTGGGGCCACTGGTTTTCGTAGACTGGCACAATGTTTGGCAGTGACAAACCACTCAGTTTCTCCCTTGTGTCTCCGGGCTGATCGACAGGAGGCTTGTGCCGGCTACCGCGACTACCGTGAACTTCCACTTCGCCAAGCACGTTGATTCTGATGCTGTTTCTAAAAGGCTCTATCTGACTGACATCAGCTACTTCACAAGTAATGTCAAGCTCATCGCCCTCAGACGTCCCGTCGGGCAGAGTAACACTCAGAGTGGCAATTCCATTTAGCGCGTTAAGGGTACTTGTGATTACTGTAGACTCTTCATTGCCTCCCGACACAGAAAACACATTCGACTCGCCCGGATCGATGGCTCTGGTGAAGTAGTCATTGCACGCATCAGTTTCAAACATTATCCGAGCTCTCAGATTCTTGTGGCACTCTTTTTCGACAATACTGCCGTACTCCCTACCTTTTGGCTTGAAGAAGGTCGGGAACTTCTTTCCTTCAAAATGCGTATTGTCTTCGCCGGTTCCATTGGTCTTCAAGGGATTTGAAAGTCTCTGCCCTTCGGTGAAGAGCTTTGCCAAGGTTGGGTTCTTCTCCATGATGTGCCGCAAGATATCCGCCATCGGAGCGGAGTCTTCAATTCGGTCTTGGATACGCTCTCTTCGTCTTTTTTCTTGTAAGGCTCGCAAGAGGTCATGACCCTTCAACTGTTCTTCCAACAGGTCTTCTAGCTTCCCCCTCAGTTCTCCGGCTCTCAGGCGATCGCGACTGTTCATGAAGAGGTTCTCTACCGCCATGCCGCTAAGACGTGAGCAGTCAACCACCACAAGAATCGAATCCGAGATGTAGCTCAGCCCTACGGATTTCCGCTTGAAGAAGTCTGCGGTGAGTGAAGCATGGGTCTGGCCGTTGATGGCAAAAAGGACTCCTTCATTCTTTTTGTAGGACTCAGTCTTACCCTTCTTGAATGCAAAAATCATCCCCGTAGCGATCTCCCCGCCGACGGAGACCGAGACGCCAGTTGGGAACCCTTCTTCAAGGTTTTCGGCCTTATTGTCGGCGAGCCTGTTGAGAATTCCGGCTAAGGTAGTGTCAAAGCTACCCTCATGGCCTTTATACTCCCCTCGACATTCATACAATCGAACCGGAAGTGCAGGGGAAGGCAGGAGTACCTCCAAGCGCGACAGTAAGCCGTCCCTTCGTATGATATTTGTTCTGAAACCGGTCATGGAGTACTCATACAATTTGACGAGTGAGCCGTGCGGAGACGTGCGTACATAGGGTTGTCCGTTCGTATCGGGGAAGATAGGCATTCCATCCGCCGCGAACCGGAGCACTTCACCATGCCTCGGACTATCGTTCGCGCCTACCGGCGCCAGATAGGAGTATATCGAGTTCTTCCGACCTTCAGACGGCTCTTCACGTCGTACGATGGTGAATCCCCACTTGTCATCATCAGGATGCTTCTTTGCTCTGACAAGGGATTGGTTTTTTCTGGTTAGTATCAGTTGCAGGTTTCTGACCCCACAGAACTTTAGGACCCCGGTTCCGCCCATATTGAATTTGCCTTGAACAAAATGAATCCGCAGCTTGTTTGAACGTGTAAGGGACATGAAAGTCCCGGGAATCATAGACGGTGTCTGCCCTTCTCCTTCGTCTGCGATTGTAATGCACGGGTTTCCTTTCTTTGGCGTTGCGCCCGTTGCACATACAGCAATTCCCTTGGCGATCTGTCGTCGTTTTGCGTCCGACCATTCGCTGATGAGGCCCGCGGTTGATGTGTCTGGATTCTCTTCAAAAAAAAGTGAAACTGCTTCGCGGATTGTTCGAGGTGCATTCTCTCCGGCTGGATCAATACCTCTTGAAAGGCACTCCCCAATAAGTCTCGCATCTACGGAATTGACTATCTTTTCTACAAGCGCAGCGTCCGAATGACTTGCCTGATTGCCAATGGAGCTATAGTTGTTCTCGTTGTCGTCAAAGAAACGCCATGATTTTGGGTCTTGCCAGTATCCTGCTGCTGTCAAGATTGTCACGACTTCATCTTCGCTGTCCGCCTTCAATAAAGACATGCAAAGGTTATTGGCGTCTTTCAAGTTCAACCATTCCTCCTTTTTTTCTTGTACTAAGCTTCAAACGCTAGCTACGTTTCACGCTCCAAGCTTGAATCGGTCACGGCCACTTTGAGAATCCGAGAAGGCTTGTTTGACTTCTCTTAGTCGCTTCTCCACTTCGGAAAATATCTTCCGAACATCTGTCTCGCTATATTCATAGTTGTGTCGGTTGGAGCAGTTTTCTAGCCGGTCCAAAGCTTCGAGTACCTGATTTACTCTTCTTTCCGCGATTCTGACGAATCTCTCGCGTTTCAGCGCTTCATTCGTTGCTTCCTTGGCCATAATTCCTCCTCTCAATCTTATGCTTGTAGAGTATCAATGGGGAAGCTACATGTCAAGCTATATTTATGAACTTATTTCAGCTATATCTTAGAGCAATTCTCTAGCTTGGATTGATGAATTCCAGTTCAACGCTAACCACATGATTGTCAAGAATATAGCTTCAGCAGTGGCAATTAGTGGGGGAACCGTCTGCAACTCATGAGAGCCTTTCCATGCTCGTTAGGCCCCGACCTCTCCTCCGACTCCCCCAGGCGGCCGCTCATCCTCAGGGATTCTCCGCGTCTTTCTGCATCCTTTTGCGCGGTCTCGTCGAACTCGGCTTCGAGGCCTTTCATGATCTCCCACAACAAGCACGCGATGCATGGGGCGTCTCCACGTGCAGTTGCTCAGCCCGGCAGCTCAACGGGATGTCAGCCATGGTGCAATGGTAGCGAGACTAACGTCTTCGCAAAGCGAGAGCGCTACTTCTCCTTGTCTTTCTTTTCGAACCGAGCGCGGATGTCTCTGCGTAACTGTTCTTCGAATGACTTCCCCCACAACCACTTGTCATTCTCGCGAAGACTCCCGGGCGCGTTGGGCTGCTGTCTGACTCGCTGAACGTACTCCTCGTACTTGTTCCACTGCTCGCCGAAGTCCGCAACGTTGTCGATGCCGAAGAATCCCTGGAGCTGTTGGCAGACGCGAACGTCGTAGACGGTGAAGTCGTCCGGATAAAGGACGGTCAATATCGCCGAGGCCATTGGCAGCCGGAAGCCCCAGTCCTTGAGAAGGTCTTCCATGCGCGACTGAGGGCCGTCGGCTCGTGCGATGCTCTTGGTGAGCGCCCGTACAGCATCATCGAGGTCGTCGAATCCGCATGCAAGCAAGCGGGGGGCAACTTTCGATTTCGCCCGGTTCGCCTTCCAAATGATGATGCAGAAGAAATCAAACGCGTCGAGGACGCCATTTTGTCGATACCGAGTAGCTACGTCTTCAAACAGGTAGCTCTCGAGGTTCTGGCCGTAGTACTTGCGATAGTCCTCAGGTGTTCCCACGGATTCCTGGCTGAAAGTGCCTCTCCACCGGACAACGCGCTGGGTCAAGCGCGACCAGGTCGATGCTGGCGGGGAGTGCGATGGCTACCGCCGCATCCTTGTTCTCCTCTGGCACTCGCTCCAAGCGACCACTTTCAATCGCCAAAGGCTTTTTGTCAAGTTCCCTCGCCAACAGCATAGTTGGGATGCTCGCTTCAAGAGGCAATACTGGTGGATCAAGTTCAGAAAGCTTTCGTCGCCAACATGAAGCGGACAAGGAACGCGGCGGGGCTTTCACAAATGAAACTGGCCGAGCTCTCCGATCTGTCCACGAGCTTCATCGCTGAGATCGAAAGCGGGAAGAAGTTCCCCTCCTCGGCGAGTATCCAGAAGATCGCCGAGGCGCTCTCGCTCCGACCTTACCAGCTCTTTCTTGGCGAGGAGGATAGCCGAGACGTGGACGCCGCAGGGAGAATCACGAGACTTGTGCGCGAGTTGAAGACGTCAGTTTCCACGACAATTGAAGAGACGACGAGGAAGATTATCGCCGAGTTGCGCCGCTGAATGATCCCTCGGCGACTTTCTTGATCGGCCTCAGAACCTCAGTGATGGCGAGAGCGACGGAGTACGTCCAAGATCCTGTTCAACGCCGCCTTTCGCCTCTCGCGCTTCCACTCTTTCTTGAAGTCGACGGGCCTGCCGCGCCTGTCGACGATCACCTCGTTCTCCATCTGCCGGCACTCCGGGCACGAGCAGTCGGGACGGTGTGCCTCGTCGTCTGACGTGAGGGGGACGCCGCGCTCGTCCACGAACCTCTTCCCGTGCGCCAGCCAGCAGTCCAGGCAGTTGCATCCGGGACCGTGATCGCTGTCGTCTTCGTTCACGTCGTACCTCCCGAAGCGCAAATCTCGGTTCATTCGACTCCGAGCCCCTGCAAGTACACCTGCGTGACGTTCAACGATGCGTGCCCGAGCGCCCTCTGCACCGCCAGCACGTCGCGGGTCCGCCTGTACAGGTTCGCCGCGTACCTGTGCCGCAGGTCGTGCGCCGTGTACGCGTGGCGGACGCGGTCCTGCTCGCGCAGCGTCGCGCCGAGCCTGGCGATGGCCGCCCCCGTGCTCTGCAAGTTCCAGCTCGCGAACGGCCGCTTCGGGCCGCCCCTGAACTGCCTCAGCACCTCCTCCGGCAGCTCCATTACCCTCGTCCTCCCGCCCTTCACCTTGAAGCTCGCCCTGCCCCCGTCCTCGAGCTTCGTGTGTTTCGTCAAGCGGAAATCCCCAGGAAGATCGCGCGGAATTCCCCATCAACCGGTGGGGATTTTCGCCTGGCCCCTCTGCCTCATCAGCGCGTGCTTCATTCGATAGCTTTCCCCCTCGAAC